>Ga0257109_1000506_pt1 | contig 12918 bp, 11 predicted proteins | sample LP_taG_8_FD_191566 | JGI IMG/M metagenome (GOLD analysis project Ga0257109, IMG submission 191566) | Marine microbial communities from Northeast Subartic Pacific Ocean, Canada - LP_J_2011_P26_2000m | ecosystem: Environmental > Aquatic > Marine > Oceanic | place: Canada: Northeast Subartic... | reverse complement strand
ATTTATTGACAAAACAGAATATCACAACCTAGAGTCCATACAAAATTTGGATTTACCCGATTAATCAATAATTTGGTTGAAGATTCTAGACCCATTCCTTGAAAATGCTTCGGACTAGAAATGTTAGGTTCTTGAATTCTCTTAATCTCCTCCAAGTATAAGGCAACCAATTCTCACCGAATGGCAGATAGATTCTCACCTTTTGGCCTTGGTCTTTAAATGACCGCTGAAGATCACGCCGAATTCCATAAATGAACTCGTAATCAAAGCGATCGGCATCTGGCTTTGATAATATATCTTTTAAGATGGTTTCATCGTGAGTTGCCACTGCACATCTACGGTTCATGTTTATTCCGAGCAGTTCTATCAATTGCAAGTAGTTTTCTTGTATTTCCTGATAACTTTTGAGTGCAATGGACTCCTTCTCTATGTAGGCGCCCTTAACCAGCCTAACTGAAATATTGTTGTTCATGAGCTCCTTCATGTCATCTTTGGTTCTGAAGAGTCTAGCTTGAAGAGCAACGCCCATGGTTTCAGGGTATTTTTGGTTCAATTTCAAACACAAATCCAATGTCTTGTCAGTTATTATAGAATGCTCCATATCGAAGCGAATGGTATGCCCATAGTTGTGTGCTTTTTCAACAATCTGTTGCAGTAAACCCTCACAATCTTCTGGGCTGATCAGAAGCCCAACTTGTGAAAGTTTGATAGACAGATCTATCTTCTCATCTTGATAATAATTAAGTATTTCAGAATATTGATTTCGAGCTGCAATGGCTTCGTCAAGAGTTTTACTGTATTCACCAACATAATTAAAAGAGAGTGCAAAACCATTATCAGATAATTCTTTTGCAGTAAATTGAGCAGACCTAAAATCATGTCCTGCAATGTATCTTTTAGCAAATGGGTACAGGAGTTTCATGTTCAATAAAGGAAATTGTGAAATAATAACTTAGCGATCCTTACATCCCCCGAGTGAAGGTCTATAAACTGACAATGGGCTTTCAGACTTATCAAGTTCAATAAAATCAGTGTCCCAGTGATTGCTTGTAAGTTGCCAACGGCGTTTTTCCCCAGCCACATAACCATCCATTTGATCGCCAAACAACTCGGTTATTAATTCCGCACGATCCAGCGGAGCAGCCTCCCTGTCTTGTGATTTAGGAAAGAGAAAAGAGGCAGCAAAAGTCCACTGCCCTTCCAAACTGTGGCCATCAGGAACAAAAAGTTTGTGTTGCAATAGTGTTCCCTTGTCCATGGCGTATTGCATCAATGGGTAGTGCCATTTCATATACAGCTCTAGCCATTCGTCTTCGTATCCTCCTTTCACTGCATAAAAGGAAATACCAAACGGCTGCATGCATTTGCCCCGTCCATTGTTTCCCTGGGCATTTACTACCGTTGTTAATACAAAAGCCAGAGAAAATAAAAGTAATATTTGACGTATTCTTAGGATCACTTTCTATTCTCCAAGCTGTTTGGCCGGGGGAGAAATATGCGGAATAGTGTTTGTCCTAGCCCAATTGTTTAGCGCCGCAATATCTGACGTTGAAATTTCGCGTAGTTCATCCTGTAAATTTTCCCAGTCGCCTTTAAGATCTCCCATGCGCTCAAGCGCACCTGCTGCAATTGGCGGGCCTGCACCATCGATTACATCCAGAAGATGCCGCACCTGTTTGACAAGTTTGGGCGGCAGATTGTCTTCGTCTTCGTAAGTCTCGTACTCAACCTGCACGGCTTTTCCTTCCCATGCAGACAGACGATCTACCGCACTCCGGCCCAAATCTTGTAGTAATTCTGCCTCCGGAAAGTCAGCCATCAAAGCCTCAATTTGTGTGCGTGACTTGCGAATGGAGGCAAGACCGTCGAGCAGTTTGTTCATCAGCGCTGTCATCTCTTCAACCCTTTGTTCGACTTCTGTGACTTCTTGGCTGCCGGCCTCAAACCTACGGTCTGCGACGAGCGTGAGTATTACAGTATCTTCAGCATCGCCAATCGAAATACGCGCCTGGTAGGTGCCAGATATGACATATGCACCGGCAAATCCCTCGAACAACCTAATGTCATCAATGCAATGTAAACCATTCCTGCGCATATCCCAGACCCACTTGTTAGCACCCTGTTCTTTCGGTGGGTATTTGACTTCGAATGGAAGACGCTGGTCCATATTGCTAATAATGCAGCTTTCGAAGTCACCTTCTTCACTCGAATAGGTGCGCACCCTATTTCCCTCACTGTCGGTGATCTCGATTGTCAACGGGACTTCTTGCTCATCACGAATGTGGTAATTGAGAACAACGCCGCGCGGCGGGTTCTTGCCTTTGCCTTCAGGGGCCTCAGATGGCTCGCCGCCCCTAATTATCTCAACCGGTCCGGGTGTAAAAACATGCAATGGCTTGTCTGCCATCTCATTTCGAACCTGACGCAGAGCAGACAGGTCGTCAAGCACCCAGAAGGCCCTGCCCTGCGTGGCAGCAATGAGGTCACCCTGACGAATTGCCAAGTCTGTAATCGGTACCGGCGGCAGGTTGAGACCCAGTGACTGCCAGTGATCACCCTCATCAAAAGACACATAGATGCTGACTTCTCCACCAGCGAACAGGAGTCCCTGCCGTTCGGGGTCCTCGCGAACGACACGGATGAAGTTGTCATTCGGCAGGTCTCTGTCAATTCTCTTCGACTGCCGTCCGAAGTCCGTCAGCTTATAGATGTATGGCCTGAAATCATTCATTTTGTAACCGGTAACGGCGATATAGGCCGTGCCAGGATCGTGTGGACTCACTTCGATAGCGTTAACCATCGCCCCACGCAGGTCATGAGGTGTGACTTCGTCCCAGCTTTCGCCATCGTTTCGGGTGACATGAACCAGGCCATCGTCACTGCCAACCCAAACCGTACCGCGTTCATGCGGCGATGCGGTAACGGTCAGAATGGTGCCATAGAATTCTGCGCCGACATTCTCGGCAGTAATAGGCCCGCCATTCAGACCCTGCTTGTCTTTTTCATTCTTGGTAAGATCTGGACTAATTTCTTCAAACGTCACTCCACGGTCTGTGGTCCTCAACAGCTTCTCTGTACCGTAATAGATGACGCTCGGATCCTGAGGTGATGCAGTAACAGGAGCGTTCCAGTTGGTGCGGTAACGAAGATCCTTAGACTCCATTCCGAATACAAATTCAGGATAAGGCTTAATTTCTCGCACGCGTTCGTTTTCGGCATCGTATTCCGTTAGCGTGCTGTTAATACTGGTGGCATAGATCAGGCGCGGATTGTCTGGATCGAAAGCGATATGTGCGCTCTCACCACCGCCCACCGCATAAAAGTCATCATTATCGATGCCGTCGTCATACGTTTGACTAAGAATGGCAACGGTGGAGTTGTCTTGTTGCCCTGCATAAATTCGGTATGGGAATTGGTTGTCTGTATTGACACGGTAAAACTGTGCTGTTGGCTGGTTCACAATACTGGACCAGGATTTACCGTCGTCGAAGGTGATGGTCGCGCCACCATCGTTGCCATTGATCATGTTCTTGTTGTTATACGGATTGATCCAGTGATCGTGATGATCACCGTGTGGCGTGGATTTCTTTTCAAAAGTCACACCGCCGTCAATTGATTTCATGAAAGGCGCATTAAGTACGTACACGATGTTTTCGTTCACCGGGTCAGCCGCGATATGCATGTAGTACCAGGAACGGGTCCAAAGAATACGTGACTTGTTTTTTAACTCCCAGGATGCGCCACCGTCATCGCTGCGGTACAGGCCGCCTTCACCGGGCATGGCTTCGACGATTGCGTACAGTCGATTCGGGTTACTTGCAGAAATATCCACACCGATCTTGCCAATTAGCTCAGGCAGACCATTGGTGAGCTTCTCCCAGCTATCACCAGCGTCAGTCGACTTGAAGATTCCCCCGGCAGTACCGCCAGACAGGACGTACCAAGGCTTACGGCCATGCTCCCACATCGCTGCATACAGAATGCGTGGATTGGTCGGGTCCATCCTGAGGTCGGTTGCCCCGGTCTGTGCATCAATGCTCAAGACCTGCTGCCAGGTTTCGCCGCCGTCTGTCGTGCGATACACGCCACGCTCTTTGTTGGGTCCCCAGATCTGACCCTGTACCCCAACATAGGCAATATCAGGATTCGTTGGGTGAATCTTGATGCGTGAAATCTGCCCTGCTTTCGGCAGCCCAATATGTACCCAGGTCACGCCAGCGTCCGTTGACTTGTAGATACCGTCTCCTTGGCTGGTGGTAACACCACGGATGGATTTTTCTCCTGTGCCGACATAGATGACGTTATGATCGGATTCTGCGACTGCGATGGCTCCAATGGTGCCTACGTTGATGAAACCGTCCGAAATATTTTCCCAAGTTAGACCAGCGTTTTCCGTCTTCCATACGCCACCACCGGTCGCTCCCATGTAATACAGTTGCGGATTGTCTGGCACCCCAGCGACGGTCGTAACACGGCCGCCTCGAAACGGTCCTACCAAGCGCCACTCCATGGCAGAAAGCAGTTTCGGATCAACTGTATTTGTCGCAAGACTAGTCGAGATACTGGTTACCCAAACGAAAACGCTCGCTAACATACATATAGCAATCTTTACAAAGTTGAATTTTTGAACAAGTTTTTTCATCTCTACAGTTATAACAGATTTATGAATTATTCCAAATTGGACTAGGTGGTGAAAAAACCGGATGAGTTAAAAACCATAAAACACTAATGCGCCCACGATTAAGACGATCCAAATGGACCAAATGAGCCATGCTGATAGAGCCAAGGAAACAGCCACACAACAACCCACTATAAAAAGAATGAGAATAATAAGTTCCAACATGTCTTTAATATACCTTGTTCATCTCACTTGTCACGCCAAATTCCTAGTTGCTGTAATCTTCGTTTTTTCCATTGTTTTCTTATTTTTTCATCTACAGGAGTATAAGGAATTACAACATCCTTATACATTACTCTGAGCTTATCGATGCACTCTCTACAATATCCAGATTTATGTATTTCTTCGATTGCAAATGATTTTTTACAATACATACACTCTATATCTTTTATGGCTACCATGACTTCAATCCCTCATTCATTAAGGATACTCTCTTAAATGTATTTTTAGAAAGATATACTCACTTCTTTATGGACGAAGAAATAACAGAATACGCAGATAATTACATAAATATTGATGTTACTTTTGATGTTACATTAGTGAAACAGGCTAACAGATGATGTATCATCGCCTGGTGAAAACGTTGTTGAATTCGTTGCAGATAAAATATTTAGAAACTTATAGAGAACGGACACGGGTGCTTAGCTCAGCTGGTAGAGCGTCGCCCTTACAAGGCGAAAGTCGGCGGTTCGATCCCGTCAGCACCCACCATTCTCCTAAAGAAATCCCCCAAAAAATTCAATTCAAAGTATAATTGCCTAGGATTCTGAGGCTTCAAAAAGTAGTGGGGAGTGGTAGTTCAGTTGGTTTAGAATACCGGCCTGTCACGCCGGGGGTCGCGGGTTCGAGTCCCGTCCACTCCGCCAGACACTCGAAAGCCCTATAAATATAGGGCTTTCATCATTCTATAAGCAATAAAGTAGTAGGAGAGTAGTAGTAGAGGTAGTAGATGCTGCTTTTCTACTTTGCGCTACAGGGCAGGGCAGGTGACCATCCCCCCTCCCCCTATATATATCTAATGCCCATTCATTTTGTTCTCAAAGTGTTTGTACACCACTTTTCTTGTATGCCTTCTTAAGCCACTTAGCAAGAGCTTCAACTTCTTCTAATGTTGCATCATGTTTCATTGTGTTTGCTCGTTCACTTATCCATTCAAGATTACCTCTTATATAACCTTTAGATGGATCAAGTCTATCAAGTGAAGGTGAATCTCCTTGATGAGGTGAGTTGTTCCATTTCATTTTTATTCCTAATGCAGGACAGATGTAGTCTTTAGGAAAGATAGATACTAGATAATCCAATCCATCTACTCCAGTTATATCTATGTCTAGTCCTCTGTCTCTACAATACTTAGGCTTGTTAGTTTGGATGGCTTGTATTCGTTTCCTTTCATACGCTTGCCAAGTCTTTTGCCAATGTATGGCTCTATAACCATCGTTCTTTACATAACCTTTGTAGTTATAGAAGTACCAACCTTGTTCGTTCTGCTCTCCTTTCTTCCATTCCTTTCCAGTTGCAGGATTGAGTTCTAGCTTGCCGTCTTCTTTTTTGTGATTTCTTTGGTGTTGAAGACTACGACTTCTACCATCTGCTCTTGATTTTTCTAGCCTCTCTGGTGTTACCCACCTTTCGAGATTGCAACCTTCTCTAAATCCTTTAGATAAATCTGTTCTCTTATAGGTTCTTGATAGTCCATATCTAACAAAAACCTTTCCTTTTCTAGCAGGTAAATCTTCCTTAGTAGGCGTATCTCCCATCCGATATTCTTTATTAGTATCTATGTTGATTCTCTTCATGAAAATCATTGTAGCAGTATAGATATTTAGCCACAAATAACTATGCCACTTTAAGGTGTTTATATGCTCTTATACCCAAGTAGATAAAAGGTTTCAAAGGATGCTTGTATGGGCTTATTTGGAGGTCTAAGGCTACTTTTGAGAGCTATTTTAAAGGTTAAAACTATCTGTAATGGTATCCTTAAAGGTATATATTTAGACAGGAGAACAAAATGAAAAAATATTTATTAGTAACCTTACTTCTTATTTTTAGTATTACCGCTTATTCACAAGTATGCAGTTTTTTGGTGGACTCATGGAAAGACAAAAATGGTAATCAAATGTGTAAATATGACAATGGAACTGTTTTAAATAGAGGTGCACGTGTTTGTCCTGTGTCAATAAACTGCGACTAACCAAACCAGAAACATTTAAAGAAGGATTGATTTTGAAAAGCGAAATACCCAAGTCATTGATCATCTCAACAATGTTTCTATTAATGATATTGATATTAATAGTGGCTAAGTATTTTCAGTAATTAAACCAAGCCAGATTAACCAAGAGAACTAAATGACAAAACAAAGCCAAAGAAAATTACTATGGGCAGTTGCTCTTATTGCATTTGTTGTGGGATTTGTTGGAAGTAAGATGGGATGGTTTTAAAAACTGTCCGTCTATAGAGACTCTTAAAATTCTATTGTCATGCTTCCTTTGAAAGGTGGTGCTTCTTCACCTCGATATTCTCGCCACTTGTAATAACCTCGATAATCGAAAGGCTCTCCTTCTTTCATAGTTGTATCGTCATAAGTCGTGTGATTATTCATCAGTTCTTCCATCTCCTGTTGGTGTTTAGCTTGCACGAGAAATTCATCGTGAATGGTCAAACATGGGATCTCTTTTAGAGTAGCTTCTTTGGCGATGTTATAAACCACGTTACTTTCAATCCAAGTTGAAAATTGTCCACCTTTCGTTCCCTGAAGGAAGTATTCACGAATCTTATCGTGTTTATTTAGGTAAGTATTTCTCATGGTTGCAGGAGTAACACCTTTGAGCTTCATGGTTTGTTCGTAAATCCTTGCTTGTTCTGCACCTGACCATTCACCATCTTTCTTCTTCTTACCATCACCATCCAATTCTTTATGCCAATAGTTGAGGGATTTGGTTTGTTTTGTAGGTGACTTCAAATTCAGCAGATAGATATTCATTCTCTTAACTATATCTCTGTTGATCTTGTGTCCATTCACTTCTAAATCATAAGCATCATAATCAAGATCTAGTTTCTCACCAAGATGCCACAGATAAAGCCATCTGATCTGTGAAGATTTAAAGTCTAGCGAGACTGTCTTTTGATTGTTGATCTTAATGTGTTTTCTTTGAATAGAACTTAAAGTTGTCCAATATGGATAACACCTGCCTCCGTAGATTAGACTTTTGGAATTATCGTAGTCTCGGTATTGCCTTCTCAAAGGCAATGGCTCTATATGGATTCTTCCATCTTCAAACACAGCCTGAATCTTTTGTTGCATCATGTAATCTGAATAGAGTTTCATATCTGCTTCAGCCATTGTCGTGTAGGAATCATCTTCAAAATCCAGGAACTGTTCGTTGCTTCTGATGCCTTCTCCTTCATTTGTGTAAGGCTTGAGTCGCAAGTGAGTGGTTTCTTTGATATAGATAGTTTTACGAGTGATACCAAGCAACTTGGCTAACTTAATTGCATCATCCATTATCCAGAACTCTGAAGTGTAACCAACATCTTCAGCATCAGGTTCAGGTGCTTTTCCCCATCGATTAGACTTTGATTTGTTATTAATGAAACCATGCTTGCCTAGTGCATCAATGACAGCAATAAGAGGTCTGGCTGAGATAAGGTTAGGATTGATCTTCTCACTTGGATATTTGCTGTGATCCCTGGAGTAGAGTATTGGATACTTGCTGAAGCGATACTTCAAACAATTACAAAGCACTACCTCTAATGCTCTGACTCTTTTATCAGTATTGGCTATAGCTTTTGCTAAGTCGCCTAAATCCTGACGAACAAGAGCCACCTTTACTGATGCTCTTTGAAGAGGTTCTTTTTTGGAAAATGATAGTTCTAAATGCATAGAACAAGTTTACATAACTGTCTGTCTATAGAGACTTTTTCTTCTTCCCTCCTTCTATCCCTCCTTTTTATAAGCTATATATATACACATAAAGGAATATTCAGCAGTTACAAAACTTGTAAAGTTAATGCTGCCCGATTTAGTTGATGGTGGATGGTTGGAAGTAGTGAATGACTCCAAATTGGATTAGATGCTGGAGCTCTATTCTTGAAGAACTCCGTTTCTTAAAACTCTTTAGTTTCGATTAGATTACCTTCTCTATCAAAACGCTTCCAAAGACCGTCTTGTTTCCCGTCTTTGTAGTTTCCTCTTCGTTGTAAGTTACCGTTTTCGTAGTACATCTCTGCAAGTCCGTATTGTTTCTCGTCTTTGTAGTTTATTTTTGTCTCCAATTGACCGCTTTCATAGTATTTAAATCTGGTTTGATTTAGTTCTATTCCGTTTTTCCAGTTTGACAGGATGTTTGTCTTGCCATCTTTAAAGAAAGACTCCCAACGACCATCAAGTTCTCCATCCTTGTAGTTTCTTTTCCAATTTATTTCTCCTGAGTCATAAAAAGTTTCATGCGTTCCATGCATAAGATCATTTCGATAAGTGACTCGTTCCCAAATGTTCCCGTTTTCGCGATAAAACTCCCAAAGACCATCTTGTTTGTTGTCTTGGTAGTTTCCTGTTTCCTTTAATTGACCGTTTTCGTGATAAAACTCCCAGAGACCTTCTTTTTGATAATTTCCATCTTTGAAGTTTCCTTTCTCCTCTAATTGACCGTTTTCGTGAGAGAAATACTCCTTAGAACCTACTAGTTTTCCATCTTTGTAGTTTGCTTTTATCTGTATGTTCCCATTTTCATGGAACCTTAACCAAGTGCCTTCTAGTTTATTGTTCTTAACGGTTCCTTTGACATGATCGTCTTCACATTTTGATTCAAACAAGCCCTCGGTTATAACGTCTCCACAAAAACTTGAGCTTTCGCTTTTTAAGAGCACTCCAGCTTCATAGGTATTTTTCTCTATAATCATTTTTTGTAATATTTTAGTTACGTTTGGTTGATACACTAGTTGCACTCCCGTGAAAAGTTCACCTATTGCTTGGCGACAAGCACTACTGTAAGAAACATAGTGCAAACCATCTTTCTCTTCGATCGTACGACTTCCTCTTATTACACAGCCTCTTTGTTCTTCTAGATTCTCGGGTAAGACGTACACCTCAGTTATACGTTCAAAGTTCTTAATCCAAATTGGACCTTGCCACACAAGAAGCAATACGACTGCAGTTGTGACTGCAGTCCAGAAAAACAGTTCGGCTTTGAGTTTTTGTTTCCTCCAAAGACTTATGAGACCAGTTATCAATAAGGAAGCCAATAAGGAAGCAGGGATTATGTAGAGCATCATCATGATCATTCCAACAAATTGCCAACCTGTTTGATGATACACAGTAGGGAATTTGACTGCAGTCCATTCCATAAGAGTGCCATTCAAAATAATGAGAAAGATGATTAAACCAATTGCGCCTGCCCATCCAGTAGAAGTTAGTTTTTTAATAAAATCTTTCATACCTAAAGCCTACAACAAACAGTCAAGACTTCACAAACTGTTAATCGTGGTGGATGGTTGGTTGAAGCTAAGCAGGGAAAGTTGGAACTGGTTAATACTTGGTTTCTCTTAAATTCTTTTGAAAACAGGTCGTAATAATTGATGTGTTGAGTTTTTCTATTGGAGTTAAAATATATTTACTGCCAATTATTTTAACCTTATAGCTACAATCAGAGTTTTCCGAATAGATCCTCAGAGTACTAAAACTATCATCATATTTATATTTACCATTTGTCGTATTTGTTTTACCTGTTGGGGTATATTTAATTCCTCTATTTGTAAAACTAATGGTTACTTCTGGAGACTCTAATACGAAATCTCCACCATATTTAAAATTGAAGTATTCTTTTCCTCCATCAGTTTTCTCATAAAATCTCTTTCCCTCTAGAAAGTTACTATGTTGAGCGAAAGACCAAGTAGAGCAGAGCAGCAGTCCAGCAACTAAAATAATTTTCTTCATACCTAAAGCCTACACCAACTCAGTCAAATTTCACAAATTGTTAATGCTGGTGGTGGATGGTTGGTTTTAAGACAGCTGGTTTTTAGTTAAATCATAAACTAAGGCTGTTAATCCAAACTGGACCTACACACACAAGAAATATCACAATCGAACTTATTAGAAATACTTTAATTCTACTTTTTTTGGTGACAAATCTGTCAAGTCCACTTATGAAAAAAGCCGGTAGAGTTACTACAAGAACTAGAAGAATATTCCCAATTTCATTTCCGTACTTAGTCCATATTGATTTATTGACCGCATACCATTCCATAAGAATAAAATTCAAAATAGTGAGCAAGAGTATTGAGCCAATTGCGCCTGACCAAGAAGAAGTTAATGACTCAATTGTTCTCGTAAAGTAACCAACTATTAATAAGGTACCGATAATTCCAACTATTGTTAAAGTTGCGTCTCTGTTCTTGAAGTACGGAGATTCTGTTACTGCAGGGCCTATAAATAGTAATAACCATAAAATTGTAGCGCCATGTTTTTTAATAAAATCTTTCATACCTAAAGCCTACAACAACTCAGTCAAGTTTCACAAATAAGACAATCCTCAATAAACAAATTAGCATTGTTTAAAGCACTTGCTTAATTCTACAAATCTTTTGGATTCAATGGTTTAGGAGATGCGTTAGAAAGGATATATCTTATTGTTTTCTATAAGGTTTTGTAAACTTCTTAAAGAGTAGGGAGCTTATTCACTTCCTCTGCAAGCAACTTCAAACCACTTCCTTCTGAATAGTAAGAGTATGTCATCGCATCTCCTTTATCTTTATGTCCGACAATTTGAGCAGCAATATGAATAGGAGTTAGGAGTTTATCAAATGCAGTACTTACATTAACTCTGATGGAATGGAACGCTAGTTTTCTATCATCAAATCCTGCTTTTCTTTTTGCTCTACCAAAGACTTTGCCATAAGCATCAGGAGATGTTCTTTTAAATCCAGTAAAGTCTTCTAGTTTCTGTTGTAATTCTGGATGAATTGGAACTTTTCTAGTAGTGGCTTCAGTCTTACCATCGAAATCCTCTTTGAAAGAAATATAATCAACACCTGATTCCTTATCCATTCTTATATCTTCAGGTTTCACACCATAAGCCTCGTTCAACCTTGAGCCTGTGTACCAAGCAATATAGACAGGAAGTTTATCTTCTTCAGTTTCTAACTGATCTAATACTTTCTTTAAGTCTTTGGGTTTCCATGCAATATAGTATTTTTGTCGTTTAGCTCTCTTTTTTGCAATTCTATGCTCAACAAATGGATTGCCTGTGTTTAGATTCTCTGCATCTCTAGCATAATTCCAGATACCTGCGAGACAAGATAGGGTGTTACTGATAGTAGCTGTAGCGTATAGCTTCTTTGATGATGTGATGAAATCCCTAACTGTGATTCGTTCAATTGCGTAAACAGGAATATCGTCTTGTCCTAGATAGGCAAGGAATTGTCTAACCGCATTCCTATACTTACCAACTGCTTTTTTTGAAATTTCATCTTGGATTTCTTCCAGATGTTTCTCTAGTGCATCCGTGAGTGCCAGTCTGAATTTATCTGGTGGTCTAAAGCCAGTTTCTTTTTCAAGCAGAGCTGACAATACTCTGTACTCAATAAACTCTTTATCTGTTTCAGTTAATGGTAATCCACTTGCTTTCTTGTCTTCTTCAGTTAAAAATTCCCATTGTTCATGTCCTAAATGAGCATACTCTGATGTAAGATGTTCATTCATCCTATTGTGTTCAAATTCCATTTGCTCTCGACTCATTTTTCTGAACTTATCCAGAGTATCTGCATAGTTAGGATTAGTGCTTTCAGCGTCTTCTAGTCCTTTTAGGTAAACAATATGGTGATGTCGTAGTCCTTGAGCTTCTTTAAGACTCGCTGTTTGTAGTGATTTGTTATAAACATTAGACTTTTGACCAAGTAGTTTGGCAACTCTATCACTAATCTTCTTCTGGAAAATCCAAGAAGAACCATTCCACTTTATATACTTCGTATCTTTTGCCATAATATCTTTCTTCTTACTTACTAGTTCCATTTATTTTTGTTAAAAAGTAGTAGGAAAGTAGTAGAGATAGTAGTCAAGAATGACTATAGATACAATGAATGGTGGAAAAAGACTGTAAAACATAGGATGTTCGGAGCATCCCGTCCACTCCGCCACTTAGTTGGAGGATAACTTAAAAAAATATGCTAGAAACCATTAGAGAAAAATTTACTGGATGGATTGCAGGTTTGATCATTGGAGCAATCTCAATCGCATTGGTGATCAG
>Ga0257109_1000499_pt1 | contig 12962 bp, 10 predicted proteins | sample LP_taG_8_FD_191566 | JGI IMG/M metagenome (GOLD analysis project Ga0257109, IMG submission 191566) | Marine microbial communities from Northeast Subartic Pacific Ocean, Canada - LP_J_2011_P26_2000m | ecosystem: Environmental > Aquatic > Marine > Oceanic | place: Canada: Northeast Subartic... | reverse complement strand
CGTGGTGGCCGCCATCGAGCATGAACAGCACGGTGCCGGACTGCATGTAGAGGGCGTGGCCGCGCTCGTCCTCGGAGTCCAGGTAGTTGGACCAGTCCTTCCAGTAGGAGAAGCCCTCGTAGGCCATCGCCACACCGTCGAAGGTGGAGTAGTGGGCGCGCACGATCGCGCACGAGTTGCTGGTCGAGCCGTAGCCGGCCGCCGGCAGCTTGTCGACGTTCAGGGTGCGCCAACCCTTCTTGGCCAGCTCGAAGGCGATGGCGGAGCCGATCACCCCGGCACCGATGATCACTGCGTCGTAACGCTCGTTGTCGGTCATTCCTGGTCCTCAGGTCTCTCGTGCCGGGTGGCCGTGACCACGCCGGATCAATGTCAGTTCAGGAGCACTTCCAGGTTCGGGGGGAACCGGCGATCGGCGGGCTCAGCCACGCATTCGTTCGCCGTCAGGATCGTACAGTGGCTCCAGTTGCAGGCGTGCTGGACGCATCCTGCCGAGTATCTCCACCTCGAAACCGTCAACGCCGGCCGATCCGTCGGCCAGGTGTGTCGGGATGTAGCCGAGGGCCACGCTCTGGCCGCAATGGTGTGCGTAGCCCCCTGAGGTCACGAAGCCCACGCATTCGCCACCGTGGAATATGGGTTCGTCGTGGATCGCATCGGCGTCGTCGTCGACGTCGACGACCAGCGTCACGAGACGCCTGGCCGGCCCATTGACAAGCTCGGCCCGGGCGGCATCCCTGCCGATGAAGTCGGCGGCCTTGTCGACCTTGACGAACCGGCCCATGCCGGCCTCGGCGGCGGTGAAGTCCGGCCGGAACTCCAGGTTCCAGACGCCGAAGCCCTTCTCCAGGCGCAGCGACATGAAGGCCCGACCGCCGAACGGGGTCACGTCCAGGCCCTCGTCCCGTCCGGCCTGCATCACTGCCAGTCGCAGTACCTCGTGGTGCTCGCCGGTGCAGTACAGCTCGTAGCCCAGCTCACCGGTGAACGACAGGCGGGCGACGATCACCGGCACGCCGCCGACGGTCATCTCCCGCAGGTCCCGGAAGCGCAGAGCGTGGTTGGAGACGTCCTCGTCGGTGAGGCGGGACAGCAGTTGCCGGGCATCCGGACCCGAGATCGACCAGCCCAGCAGGCCCTCGCTGCGGTCGGTGACCGTCACGCCGTCGGCGGGAAGGCACTGGCCGAACAGCCGCATCGTGATGGCGGGCATGGAACCCGAGCCGAACAGCACGAACCGGTCATCGGCCAGGCGCCCAACGGTCAGGTCGGCGGCCAGCTTCCCGGCCGGCGTCAGGATCGGCGTGAGGGCGAGTCGGCCCAACTCCGGTAGGTGGTTGGCCACGATCCCGTCCAGGAAATCGGCTGCTCCGGGACCGGATACCTCGTACTTGGCGAAGTTGGCGATCTCCAGCAGGCCGACGCCGGTTCGGACCGCCCTGCACTCCTTGGCCACCGGATCGAAGGCGTTGGAGCGATGAAACGACGGCGTCTCGACCTGTCCGGATCCGTCGGGGGAGAACCAGAGGGCGTGCTCGAGGCCGAACGAGGCGCCCCACACAGCGCCCTTCGCATCCAGGGCGTCGTACGAGGGCGTGGTTCGCCACTTCCGGGCGGCCGGCAGCTCCTCGTTCGGGTAGGTGAGCATGAAGCGTCGCCGGTAGTTCTCCTGGGACTTCAGGTACGTGTAGTCCCTCGTGGCGAACCCGCCGAACCTCGCCACGTCCATGGCGTACACGTCCATCTCCGGCTCGCCGTCGATGATCCACTGGGCGAGGCAGAGGCCCACCCCACCCGCCTGGCAGAACCCGGCCATGACCGCACAGGCCACCCAGTAGTTCGGGACGCCGGGAACGGGCCCGATGAGGGGGTTGCCGTCCGGGGCGAACGTGAACGGGCCGTTGATCACCCGGGCGATGCCGGAGGTCGCCAGTGCGGGCATCCGCTGCTGGGCCAGCTCGATCCGGTCGGCGAACCGCTCCAGGTCGGGGGTCAGCAGGCGCATCCCGAAGTCCAGCGGTGTGGTGTCCGCCGCCCACGGCTTCCCGGCGTTCTCGTAGGTCCCCACCAGCAGGCCGTTGCCTTCCTGACGGGTGTAGACGCCCCCCTCGTAGTCGATGGTCACCGCCAGCTCGCCGTCGTGGTCGACGATCTCCTGTATCTCCTCGGTGATCACGTACTGGTGCTCCATGGGAAGCAGTGGCAGCTCGACGCCGACCATCCGACCCAGCTCCCGGGCCCACAGGCCGGCGGCGTTGACGACCACCTCGGCATTGATGATCCCGTGCTCGGTGTGGACGTCCCACGAGCCGTCGGGGCGCTGCCCAAGGTCGTGGACCGGGTTGTTCCTGACCACCTCGGCACCGTGGTGGATCGCCGACTTCGCATATGCGTTGGTCACGCCCGACGGGTCGACGCTCCCATCGGCCGGCTCGTACAGCGCGCCCAGGTACTCGTCGGTGTTGATGAGCGGGTTGAGGCGCTTCACCTCCTCCATGGAGATGAAGTCGGCGTCCATCCCCATGTACCGGGCCTTCGCCCGCTCCAGCTTCAGGTAGTCGAGCCGCTCGGGGGTCGAGGCCAGGTAGATGCCGCCCGGCCAGCGCGTGCCACACGAAACCCCTGAGAGGGCCTCGATCTCGGCGTAGAGGGCGAGGGTGTAGGCCTGCAGGGAGGCGATGTTCGGGTCGGAGTTGATCGTGTGGACGACCCCGGCGGCATGCCAGGTGGAGCCGGCGGTGAGCTCGGCCCGCTCGATGAGCATGCAGTTGGACATACCCATTTTGGCCAGGTGGTACAGCACGCTCACGCCGGTGACGCCACCGCCGATGACGACCGCGTCGACTCGTGTTCTCATCTCAGGTCGGTTCCTTCAGGTTCCGGAGGGATCAGGGTGGGTGGCTCGCCTAGTACCAGGCATCTGCCATCGAGGCCTTCCTGCGGTCCACGAAGTCGGTCAGGGCCTCGTCCACTCCGGCCGCCATGGGCGGGGACTCGTGGTTGGCGAGTCGGGCCTTCCAGTCGGCGTTGGCCCGCTGGCGGGCATCCTGCTCGCCCTCCTCGTGCCACTGCTCCCACGACACGGCGTCACCGAACGTCGCCTCGTAGTAGGCGGTCTCGTAGTTGGCCAGCGTGTGGGCCGAACCCAGGAAGTGGCTGCCGGGGCCCACCTCGTGGAAACCGTCCATTGCGAAGGCGTTCTCGTCCATGGCCATGCCGCGCATCAGGACGTGGGTCATACCCAGCCGGTCGTTGTCAAGCACCAGCTTCTCGTAGTCCATGACCAGGCCGCCCTCCAACCAGCCGGCGGCATGCAGGACGAAGTTGGCTCCGGACATCATCGCCGTGGACAACGAGGTGGCGCTCTCCGATGCGGCCTGGGCGTCGGGCAGCTTCGAGGACGTGAACGAACCGCCGCAGCGCACCGGGATGCCCAGTCGCCGAGCCAGCTGGCCTACGGCGAAGTAGGCCAGCCCGGCCTCCGGGGTGCCGAACGTGGGCGCGCCGGACCGCAGCGACATGGTGGTAAGGAAGTTCCCGTAGATGGCCGGCGCACCGGGGTGGACCAGCTGGGTGAGGGCGACGCCGACCATGGCTTCGGCGTGGGCCTGGGCCACGGCTCCGGCCGGCGTGACCGGCCCCATGGCGCCACCCAGGATGAACGGGCAGATGACCATCCCCTGCCCGGCGGCGGCGTAGTGCCGGATCACCTCGGTGACCGCACCGTCGTAGACCAGCGGCGAGTTCACGTTGATGTTGGCCATGATCACGCAGTGGTCGTCGAGGTGGTCGGCGCCGAACACGATTCGGGCCATCTCTATGGAATCGAGCGCCCGCTCGGGTGCGGTGATGGCCCCCAGGGGAGGCTTGGTGGAGTGCCTGAAGTGCAGCGCCAGCATGTCCAGGTGGCGCTTGTTGACCGCCACGTCGGTCGGCTCGCAGATGACCAGGCCCGAGTGGTGCGTCCACTCCAGGGAGTGGTTGATCTTCACCAGGTCCTCCAAGTCGGCCATCGTGCCGTACCTGCGTCCGCGGTCCAGGTCCCGCACGAAGGGCATGCCGTAGCCGGGGGCGAACACGGTGTGGTCGCCCCCGATGGTCACCGACCGTTCCGGGTCCCGGGAGTGCTGGACGAACTGGCGGGGGGCGCTGCGCTTCACGATGTCGGTGACCAGGCCCGGGTCGAACCGGAGCCGCTGTCCGTCCACCGTCGCGCCAGCGTCGCGGAACAACTCGATGGTGACCTCGTCGCCCCAGATCTCGATGCCCACCTCGGCGAGGATCCGGTCGGCGTGCGCCTCGATGAGGTCCAGGCCGTCCTCCTCGAACAGGTCGTAGTAGGGGATACGTCGCTCGAGCTTCTGGACGACCTTCACGGCGCGGTCCCGTGAGCGCCTGCTTCGGTCGCCCCTTCGGCGGGTGGCGGTCATCGGGTCATGTGCTCGGTCTCCCTGGTCGGTTCTGGTTCAAGGTCATCGGTACGTTGACAATAGATTCTTATGAATATATTCTGGCAAACCATGCTGTCACGCCAGACGCCCTTCCTGGGTCGCTATCTCCCGTATCTGCTCCGGCAGGCCGACCAGACGTTGTCGGCACCGTTCTACGCCGCCCTCACCCGGTCCGGTGTGGCCCGCTCCGAGTGGCGGGTGCTTGTCGTCCTCGAGGAGCTTGGGGAACTGCGGGTGGCCGAGCTGGCCACCACATCGCTGAGTCCCCAGCCGACGGTGACCCATGCACTGCGACGGCTCGAGGAGCGGGGCCTGGTCACCAGGACGGTCAGCCCAGAGGACCGACGCCAGCGGGTCGTGGCCATCACGGCCGAGGGCTCGTTGCTGACCACCACGCTCATGGATGAGGCCACCCGTCTCGAGGCTGAGGCACTGGCCGGTGCGGGTGACCTCACCGAGTTGGCCGGACGGCTGCGGGAGGTCACGGCGTTTCTGGAAGCCGGCGCCGGGGCCGTGGCGGGCCATCGGGCCTCCGCGCAGTGAACCGGGCACCATGGAGGAGACAGGCATGACCGAGTACGACCCGGATCCGTTGGATCGACGACCCTTCAACCTCGGGGCCTGGATCCGGGACCACCGTGACGAGCTCACCCCGCCGGTGGCCAACCGGCAGATCTGGCGGGATGCCGACATGATCGTGATGATCGTCGGCGGCGGGAACGAACGCAACGACTTCCACGACGACCCGCGGGAGGAGTTCTTCCACCAGATTCAGGGAGACATGGACCTGGTGATCTGGTCGGAGGAGGGCACCGAGCCCTTCCACATGCCGATCCGCGAGGGGGACGTCTACCTGCTTCCTCCCGGCGTCCGGCACTCGCCCCAGCGTCCGGATCCCGATTCGATCGGACTGGTTGTCGAGTACCAGCGCCCCATCGGGGAACGGGACGGGTTCGAGTGGGTCTGCTTCTCGTGTGCCCACCTCGTCCACCGGGTCGAACTCCAGCTCCAGGCCATCGATACCGACCTCCCACCGCTCTTCGCCGCCTTCAACGAGGACGAGGGCGCCCGAACCTGTCCCAACTGCGGGACCCTGCATCCCGGCACCCGGGTCCGTCTGTGAATCCCCTGTCAACGTCAACGCCGACCGGCGCCGGGCTCAACGCATCTGAACTGGACGCCGCCGATCCGCTGGCCGACCTGCGCCACGAGTTCGAGATTCCCGACGGTACCTACCTCATCGGAAACTCGCTCGGGGCTCTTCCGAGGGCCGCACGTGATCACGTTGCCACCGAGTTCGACCGGTGGGCCACGCTCGGCGGCGAGGGTCATTTCACCGGGGACCTGGCGTGGAAGGACTACCACGAACTGCTGACCCGGCAACTGGCCGACATCACCGGCGCCCACGCTGACGAGGTCGTGGCCATGAACTCCCTGACCATCAACCTCCACCTGCTCCTGGTCAGCTTCTACCGACCGACGTCGGACCGCCACAAGATCCTGATCGAGGACCACGCCTTCCCGTCGGACCACTTCGCGGTCGAATCCCAGATCCGCCAGCGCGGCTTCGATCCCGAGACGTCGTTGGTCACCGTCTCCCCACGTGAGGGCGAGGAGGCGCTACGGCCCGAGGATCTTCTGGCGGCCATTGCCGAGCACGGCGAGGAGCTGTCGGTCGTGCTCCTGCCCGGCGTGCAGTACTACACGGGCCAGGTCATGCCCATGGCCGACGTCGTGGTCGCCGGGCACGAGGTGGGTGCGATGGTCGGGTTCGACCTGGCCCACGCCATTGGCAACATCGAACTCGACCTCCACGACTGGGGCGTCGATTTCGCCGTCTGGTGCTCCTACAAGTACCTGAACAGCGGCCCGGGGGGCGTGGGCGGGGCGTTCGTCCACCGCGACCACGTTGACGATCAGGCTCTTCCCAAGTTCCTCGGCTGGTGGGGGACCGACCCGTCGACCCGGTTCGAGATGGCTACCCGGTTCGTGCCCATTCCCACCGTTGAGTCGTGGCAGCTGTCCAATGCTCCCGTCCTTCCGATGGCGGCCCTGCGGGCATCGCTCGACGTGATCGAGCGGGCTGGTGGCATGGGTGCGCTACGAGCCAAGGCCGAGCGCCAGATCGGGTTCCTCAACCAACGGTTGGCCGAGACCCTCGCCGGCCGGGTCGAGAACGTCACGCCGAAGGCGCTGGCCGAGCGTGGGTGCCAGCACGCGCTGCGGGTGGTGGCTGGTGACGGCCAACGGGTCTTCCGGGCCCTGCAGGAGGAGCGGGTGTACGGCGACTGGCGCGAGCCCGACGTGATCCGTGTCGCCCCCGTCCCGCTCTACAACTCGTTCGCCGACATCGACCGCCTCATCGACGTCCTGGACCGGACCGTCCGATGACCGGACTGGGGGCCGGCCCGAAGACGGGTCCGCTGGCGGTGGTCGGCGCCGGACAGGCCGGCGCGCTGCTCTCGATCTACCTGGCCCGCCAGGGTCACGACGTGACGCTCTACGAGAGCCGACCGGACCTGCGTCGTACTGACATCGGTGCCGGACGGTCGATCAACCTGGCCCTGGCCACCCGCGGCATCGTGCCCCTCGTCGACGTCGGTGTGATCGAACGGGTCGACGAGATCACCATCCCCATGCGCGGACGGATGGTCCACGCCGTCGATGACCCGACGCCGGCACTGCACCCCTACGGGAGTCGGGACCATGAGGTCATTCATTCGATTTCCCGCACCGACCTGAACGCCATCCTGTTGGATGCCGCGGAGGCCACCGGGCAGGTCGGAATCGAGTTCGGGGCCGAACTGGAGTCGGTCGACTTCGATCAGTCGGTCCTGCGGTTCACCGGCGGACGGACGGAGCCCTTCGGGGTGGTGTTCGGGGCCGACGGCGCGGGCTCGCGGGTACGGGCTGCCATGGCCGGGCAGGGCTCCTGCCGATTTGAGACCCAGTGGCTGGACCACGGCTACAAGGAGCTGACCCTGCCGCCGGCCGCGAACGGGAGCCACCAGTTGGACCCCAACGCCCTGCACCTCTGGCCCCGGGACGAGTTCATGCTGATCGCCCTGGCCAACCCGACCGGTGACTTCACGGTCACCCTCTTCGCTCCGACGGCAACGTTCGGGACGCTCACATCAACCGACGCCGTTCGGGAATTCTTCCTCTCAGAGTTCGGTGACTTCGCCGCACTGGTCCCCGACCTGGTCGAGCAGTTCCAGGCCAACCCCACGGGTCCGTTGGGCACCATGCGGGCCACCGGGTGGAGCCACGAGGACCGGGCGGTGCTGGTCGGCGACGCCGCGCACGCCATTGTCCCGTTCCACGGTCAGGGCATGAACCTGGCCATGGAATCGGTCCGGGCCCTCGACCGGCACCTGCGGGAGTCGCCCGACGACCTCGGTGGCGCGTTCCGGCGCTACGAGTGCGAACGCAAGCCGGACGCTGAGGCCATTGCCGACATGGCGCTGGACAACTACCTCGAGATGCGGGCCGGGATGATCGACCCGGACCATGTGGCCAGGCGGTCATTAGCGCTCGAACTGGAACGTCGCCACCCCGACCACCTGAGCCCCCGGTACAACATGGTGATGTTCTCGACCATGCCCTACGCCGAGGCTCGGGACCGGGCCGCCCGGCAGGCCGAGCTCCTCACGGCAGCCATGGCCGACCCGGCAGTCGATGTCGACGGCCTGGTCGTCGCGCTGCCTGAGCTGCCGGCACTTGATCCGTTGGCCGACCCAGAGGCACTGTCGATCGCATGAACCTTCCTCTCGAGAACCCGTTCGGCAACCGGGACGACCTCACCTATGGGAGCTACCTGATGGTGCCCGAACTCCTGTCGCTCCAGCGTTGCGTGTCGACCGACCCGGAGACCGGGAAGCCGGAGCACGACGAGACGCTCTTCATCGTCATCCACCAGGTATACGAACTCTGGTTCAAGCAGCTCCTGCACGAACTCGACTACGTCACGACCCTGCTCGACGCCGACAAGGTCCACGCCTCGGGGCATCGCCTCAAGAGGGTGCTGAAGATCCTCAAGACGCTGGTCGGGCAGGTTGACGTGCTCGAGACGATGACCCCGGCCGAGTTCGCCAGCTTCCGATCGTTTCTGGCCAACGCCAGCGGTTTCCAGTCGGCGCAGTTCCGCGAGCTCGAGTTCCTCCTCGGGATCAAAGACCGGGTGCAGGTGGAATGGTTCCGGGGCGAGGGCGGAGATCGACTGCAGGCCCGATACGACGCACCCACCCTCTGGGATGCCGTGCTCCACCTTCTGGGCCGTGCCGGATACGACCTGCCGGCCACCGCCCTCCAACGGGATGTCCGCGAGACGGTCACCGAGGACGAGGGTGTCCAGGCCGCCATCGTGTCCTGCTATGCGGATGATGGCTTCGCCAGCCTGTGCGAGACCCTCACCGACCTCGACGAGGGGCTCCAGGAGTGGCGCTACCGGCACGTGATGATGGTCCGCCGGACCATTGGCACGAACATGGGCACCGGCGGTTCCGACGGTGCCGCCTATCTCGCCACCACCCTCTTTCGCCCGGCATTTCCCGACCTGTGGGCCATTCGCGCCGGCTTCTGAATGATGACCCTGCGAGATTCTCACCGAACCCGAGAGACGACATGCCTACCATGACGACCTACCCGGAGTTGCAGCTCTACATCGACGGCGCCTGGCGGACGACCGCCACGGATCTGCCGGTCATCGACCCGGCGACCGAGGACGTGATCGGCCAGGTCCCCGTCGCCGGCCCCACCGACCTCGATGACGTCCTGGCCGCCGCGGCGGCCGGTTTCGAGGTGTGGCGAGCCACGCCGCCCCGGGAACGGGCCACCCTCATCGTGGGCGCGGCCGCCCTCATGCGGGCCCGCCAGGAGGAGATAGCCCACGCCATCACCCTCGAACACGGGAAGCCACTCGTCGATGCCCGGGCCGAGGTGATCCGGGGCGCCGAGTTCTTCGAATGGGACGCCGGCGAGGCGATGCGGACCTACGGCCGGGTCATCCCGAGCGGTCCGGACGTCAAGCACGTCGTCCACCACCAGCCCATCGGACCGGTCGCCGCGTTCTCGCCCTGGAACTTCCCGTTCAGCCAGCCGGCCCGCAAGGTGGCCGGCGCCCTGGCGTCGGGGTGCTCGATCATCCTCAAGGCTGCCGAGGAGACACCGGCCGGTGCCATGCACATCGCCCGGGCCTTCCACGACGCGGGGCTTCCGCCGGGCGTGCTGAACCTGGTGTTCGGCGTGCCGGCGGACATCTCCGAGCACCTCATTGCCAGCGACGTGATCCGACTGGTGGCCTTCACCGGGTCGATGGCCGTGGGGCGCCACCTCACCGGCATGGCGTCGGACCACATGACATCGGTCCTGATGGAACTCGGCGGACATGCGCCGGTCATTGTCTGCGAGGACACCGACGTCGAGGCCGCGGCGGCCTCCTCGGCCATTCGGGCCATGCGAAACGCCGGCCAGGTGTGCACGTCGCCCACCCGCTTCTTCGTCCACGAGGCCGTCTACGAGCAGTTCCTCGACGGGATCACCCGCCGGTGCGAGACGACCGTGGTGGGTCCGGGCCTGGAGCCCGGTGTCGAGATGGGCCCGGTGGCCAATGATCGACGCCTGGCCGCGGTGGGCGAGCTGGTCGCCGACGCGTGCGCCGCCGGAGGCACCCTGACCACCGGTGGCCACCGGATCGGCGACACCGGCTACTTCCACGAGCCGACGGTCCTGGCCGACGTGTCCGACCATGCCCGGATCATGCAGGAGGAACCCTTCGGACCGGTGGCCATCGTGAACCCGGTCGACTCGCTGGACACGGCCATCGAGCGGGCCAACTCGGTGCCCTTCGGGCTGGCCGCCTACGGCTTCACCAACCGGGCCGACTATGTGGACCGCATGGTCGACCGTGTGGAGGCCGGCAACCTCTCGATCAACATGCTCGAGGCGTCGCTTCCCGAGACGCCGTTCGGCGGCGTGAAGTCAAGTGGGTACGGCCGTGAAGGCGGTACCGAGGGCCTCCACCACTACATGGTGGTCAAGAACGTCTCCCACAGCATCCCCGTCATCTGAAGCGGACTGGAGCACACGACATGGACTACGGCAGAAGCGACGCCAAGGCGTACGCCCGTGAGCACATGAAGGGCATCTGGGCTGCGGCCCTCATGCCGTTCACCGGGGACCTCCGCATCGACGAGGACGGCTTCCGGGAGAACGTCCGGCACTGGACCGAGGGCCTCGGCATCGAAGGCCTCTTCGTGACCGGCAAGCAGGGCGAGTTCTTCTCGATGTCGGTAGATGAACGCAAGCGGTCATTCGAACTGGCCGTCGAAGCGACCCGGGGGCGGGGTCACACGATCATGTCGTGCTCGGACCAGAACATGGACGTGGTCATCGAACTGGCCCGCCACGCCGCCGACGTGGGGGCCGACTACATCGTCGTGCATGCGCCGGCGCTGCACTTCCACTCGGCCCGTGACGAGACGCTGCTGGGCTACTACCGGGCAATCGCCGAACAGGTCGACATTGGGATCGCCCTGTGGAGCCACCCCGACAGCGGCTACCTGATGTCGCCGGAACTATGCAACCGTCTGGCCGACATCGAGACCGTGGTGGCCATCAAGTACAGCGTGCCCCGGCCTCTGTACTCGGAGCTCACGGCCCTTGCCTCGGACCGCATCCAGGTGAGCACCGCGTCGGAAGAGGAATGGCTCGACAACATCCTGGAATTGGACTGGCGGCTCTACTTGTGCTCGTCGCCCCCGTTTCTGCTCCAGACAGCGACGGACCGACGGATGCACGACTACACCCGGGCGGCCTTCGAGGGTCGGGTCGACGACGCACGATCGATCAGCGCCAGCCTGGATCCGGTGCGGGCCGCCCTGAAGGGCACCCGGCCGGCGGAGAAGCCCCACGCCCATCAGAAGTACTGGCAGGAGCTGCTCGGTCAGGTCGGTGGCCGGGTCCGGGGGCCGCTGCTCGAGCTGACCGAGGACGAGAAGCGGATCACCCGCGAGGCGTTTGAGCAGTGCGGGCTGGGGTCCTGACCGGGTCGACGATGGCTGTCGTGGAACCCCACCGGGTCGTCTTCGTGGGATGGGGGTCGATCGCCCGGGCCACCGTCCGGCTGCTGGGTGACGCCCCGATCGAGGTGGTGGCGGTCGCCGAGAGGCCGGAGAAGCCGGTCCCTCCCGACCTGCCTGCTGGCGCCCGGCTGCTCACCGACCCCGACGAGTTGGTCGGACTGCGGCCGGACGTCGTGGTCGAGGCTGCTGGACGAGACGCCGTGGGGCCGTGGGGGAGGGCCGCGTTGGAGTCGGGCGCCGATCTGATCGTGTCATCCACCTCTGCCCTCGCGGACGAGGTCTTGCGGGACGAACTGGAGGAGCTCGCCACCAGGCACGGAGCCCGGGTCGTGGTCCACCCGGGAGCGTTGGGTGGAGTCGACGCCCTGGCTGCGGCGGCGGCGATGGGAATCGGGGACGTCGAGCATCGGATCGTTAAGCCGCCGGGGGCGTGGCTCGGGACGCCCGCCGAGGAGGAGTTTGATCTCGAGGCCCTCGACGAGTCGGTGACCATCTTCCGTGGCACGGCGGCCGAGGCGGCGTCCCGGTTCCCGCGGAACGCCAACGTGGCCATGACCACTGCTCTGGCCGGGATCGGCCCTAATCAGACGAAGGTCACGCTGGTCGCGGACCCCGCGGCGACCACGAATCGACACGAGATCTCGGCCACCGGTTCCTTCGGTCGGCTGGCCGTCACGATCGACAACCAGCCGCTCCCGGACAACCCGAAGACGTCCGCCATGGCGGCGTTGAACCTGGCCCGTTGCATCCGCAACCGGGTCGAGCCCTTCGTGATCTGATAGCGGCCCGCCCGTTTCCGGACCGGCCCAGCCGTGGCTCAGCTCAGGCGCTGCACGACCATGCGCCATCCGGAGGCCCGGTCGTCCGGTTCGGTGGACGTCGATCTCATTGCTGTCGGTCATCGTGGTCTCTATGAGAGGTTGACACTGGTACGGGAGTTGAAGGGTCTGGTCAGTGGGCCAGGTTGGCGGCGACGCGGTCAGCGACCAGAGCGCCGATCTCCAGTGATGCCGTGGCGGCCGGTGACGGTGCGTTCAGGACGTGCAACGACCGTTCGCCGTCGACGAGGTGGAAGTCGTCCAGCAGGGCTCCGCTCCTGTCGACAGCCTGGGCACGCACGCCGGCAGGCGCCCGGCTGACGTCCGCGCAGTCGAGGTCGGGGACCAGCAGCCGTGCCGCCTCCACGAAGTGTCGACGGGACAGTGACCGCACCATCTCGTCCAGGCCGGGTCGCCAGTACCGACCCACCAGTCGGGCCGTGCCGGGCCACGTCAGGGTCGACGCCAGGTCCCGTAGCGAGACGTCGGACCACCGGTAGCCCTCTCGGGCCAGGGCCATCACGGCGTTGGGACCTGCGTGGACGTGGCCGTCCAACCCCCGGGTCAGGTGTACGCCCAGGAACGGGAATCGGGGATCGGGGACCGGGTAG
>Ga0257109_1000498_pt1 | contig 12965 bp, 14 predicted proteins | sample LP_taG_8_FD_191566 | JGI IMG/M metagenome (GOLD analysis project Ga0257109, IMG submission 191566) | Marine microbial communities from Northeast Subartic Pacific Ocean, Canada - LP_J_2011_P26_2000m | ecosystem: Environmental > Aquatic > Marine > Oceanic | place: Canada: Northeast Subartic... | reverse complement strand
TTGTTAAGGCATTTACAGTTAAAAGCCCTAAGGAAGGTGGGCAATCAATCAAAATAAATTTGTACTTCCGTTTTAATGATTCCAGCGCCTGCTGCAATTGAAATTCCCGAGCCATAATACTCACTAATTCAACTTCCGCTCCAACTAGGTCGCCGTTCGCAGTAATAATATCTAAATGATTAAAATTTGTATTGATAATTGCGTCTTTGATTGCTGTACCCCGAATAAGAACATCATAAATCGTTTTAACTTCTTTACCGTTAATTAAACCGGACAAGCCCGTTGTGGCATTGGCCTGGGGATCCAGATCGATCAGTAGGGTTTTTTCTTCCGAAACAGCAAGGCTGACAGCAATGTTTACTGCTGAAGTCGTTTTACCTACGCCGCCTTTCTGGTTAGTCAAAGCAATGATGCGAGTCATGGTGCTGGTTTTATGGTATTATAGACATAAAATAAACCGTCGAATTTAGGGGACGGCTTCAGGTGAAACAAGAGAGGTGATGAATCAATTGGTGATGTTGTTAAATTCCGCACCTGTTTATTATGATTTATTTATGAAAGCTATTTGCAAATCAAAACCTGAATCTGGTCTATGGCTTAATGATGTATCTACACCTGAAGCAGGAACAAATGAAGTTCTGATTAAAATTTTCAAAACGGCTATTTGCGGCACTGACCTGCATATTTATCATTGGGATGAATGGTCACAGAGTATTATTAATCCGCCATTAGTTATTGGTCATGAGTTCGTTGGTATTGTTGAGGATATTGGTTCGGGTGTAACTCATTATAAAGCGGGCGATGTCGTATCCGGCGAAGGACATATTACTTGTGGTTACTGTAGAAATTGCCGTGCCGGTCAACGTCATTTATGCAATGAGACCATTGGTATTGGCATTCATCGGGACGGCGCTTTTGCAGAATACATGATACTTCCGGAAGGAAATGTGTGGCCCGTCCATGAAGATATTGATACGGATGTGGCTTCTTTTTTCGATCCTCTTGGTAACGCTGTCCATTGTGCGTTGAGTTTTGGCATGGTGGCTGAAGATGTACTCATTACCGGTGCCGGACCCATCGGCTGCATGGCAGCCGCTATCTGTAAACAAATCGGCGCCCGGAATGTGGTGGTGACAGATGTAAATGATTATCGCCTGGAACTGGCAGGTAAAATGGGCGCTGATCGCGTTGTGAATGTCAGCAAAGAAAAAATTGAGGACTGTTTTAACGAGTTGAAAATTTCCAATGGTTTTGATATTGGGCTGGAAATGTCCGGAAACCCCAAAGCTCTGCAGAACATGATACACACCATGTATCATGGTGGTAAAATTGCTTTACTGGGTATTCTTCCAAACGACACGCAAGTCAATTGGGATGATATCATTTTTAAGGGTCTGCAAGTAAAAGGTGTTTACGGCAGGGAAATGTTTGAAACGTGGTATAAAATGACGCAGCTTATCCGTGGCGGATTGGATGTATCCCCTGTAATTACACATAAATTTGATGCCGATGATTTTCAAAGTGCTTTTGAAGTACTTGAATCCGGACAATGCGGCAAAGTCATATTACAGTGGAGTTAGGAGAATAAAGATTATAATTAGGAATTTGGAGTTTGACCAATTACCAGCTACCAATAATTAAATCAATATGAGTAATTCAAAACAGATCTTTAAAGATACATTAAATCAAATCAAATCCGAGGGCTTATATAAAAAAGAACGCACCATAACCACTCCCCAAGGTGTGACCATACATACAAAAGAAGGTGGTGAAGTTCTCAATTTTTGTGCCAATAACTATTTAGGTTTATCCAATAATACAGAAATAAAAGCTGCCGCTCAAAAGGCTTTGGAAGAGCATGGGTTTGGCATGTCTTCTGTACGTTTCATTTGCGGGACACAAGATATCCACAAAGAATTGGAACAGAAGATATCTGATTTTTTCGGTACAGATGATACTATCTTATATACTTCATGTTTTGATGCTAATGGTGGCTTGTTTGAAACATTATTAGGACTCGAAGATGCCATCATTTCTGATGCGTTGAACCATGCTTCTATAATAGATGGTGTGCGACTTTGCAAGGCACAGCGCTATCGTTATGCCAATAGTAACATGGCAGAGCTTGAAGTAAAACTCCAAGAAACCCAAAATACCCGCTTGCGTATGATTGCCACGGATGGTGTTTTTTCCATGGATGGTTTTGTGGCAAAATTGGACGTGATTACTACTCTTGCAGAAAAATATGATGCCATGGTCATGGTGGATGATTCCCACGCCACTGGATTTGTTGGCAAGACCGGACGCGGTTCGGCAGAGTATCATAATGTGATGGACAAGGTGGATATCTGGACCTCCACTTTAGGTAAAGCTTTGGGTGGCGCGTCTGGCGGTTTTACCACAGGCCACCAGGAAATTATTGATATGCTGCGCCAGCGCTCCCGGCCTTACCTTTTTTCCAATACGTTAGCTCCAGCAATTGTTGCTGCCGGAATGAAGGTCTTTGATATGCTTTCAGCTACCACTGATCTTCGCGACAAACTTGAAGAAAACACTCTCTACTTCCGTAAGAAAATGAGTGCTGCTGGATTTGACATTAAAAAAGGGGATCATCCCATTGTCCCCGTCATGCTTTACGAAGCCAACCTTGCGCAAAAGATGGCGGCTGCATTATTGGAAAAAGGTATCTATGTCATAGGCTTTTTCTACCCTGTAGTCCCCAAAGGAGAAGCTCGCATCCGGGTCCAGATCTCTGCAGCCATGGAAAAAGAACATCTTGATCAAGCTGTTGAAGCCTTCGCCAAAGTAGGTAGAGCATTAAGTGTTCTTTCCTGATCATTATATTATAAATATATTTTGAAAGTTCTTTAGTAAGGTCGGTATATTCCCGAGCTTTTTTTCAACCAAAATTTTATTTAATCCATGAAGAAAAAATCAACACCGCGATATATCATTATTACTCTGGTTCTGGTCTGGGCTGTTTATGCCATTTGGCCGACGGTAAAATATCAAAATCTTTCTACAGATGAGATTGAAACCATGCGCGAAGAAGGCACTCTACAAGATCTGGAAAGCAAGATCATTAAACAGGGACTGGATTTAAAAGGCGGTATTTATATTGTTCTTGAAGTTGATATCCCAACATTGGTGAACAATTTAGCTATCAATAAAGATAAACGTTTTGAACAGGCGCTGGCTAATGTAAGGACAAAAATTGATGCTGATTCACAACAGGATTTTTTCCAAGTTTTTCATGAAGAAATAAATACTGCCGGCTTACGCATTCACCGTTATTTTGATGTGGATTATGGCGGCAGTCTTGAAGAAATCATTGCTAGTCTCAGGGATCAGGCTGATGATGCTATTAACCGTGTACTCGAAATCCTCCAGAATCGCGTAGACCAGTTTGGCGTCTCAGAACCCACCATCCAGAAACAGGGCAATCGCAGGATTATCGTTGAATTAGCAGGCATCCAGGACTCAGAAAGAGCCCGCGATTTACTGCAAAGCACAGCGCTACTGGAATTTGTTCTGATCAAATCTCCTGAACTTACTAATGATATGTTGCTGCGCATTGATAAAGTAATCAAAGGCAGTGAAGAATTGGCGGACTTCACTCAAACGGATGAAAAAGAATCAATTACTGACACTCCGGCTCCCATCAGCGAAGATAAAACGATTTCAGTCAGTGATCTATTTGGCGAACAAGCTGCTCAAGCTGCAGCGGACACGTCTGATACAGCTATCGTTGTTGATCAAAACCTTGTGGAAAATAGGCCCTTCTCTTCCCTGTTAAGAGCGCTGGGAAATGATATAGGTGTCCCGGAGAAAAATTTATATATCATCAAGAAAATTCTGGCTATGGATGATGTTCAGGATAAGTTGAATGCTGCCAATGGCCAATTTCTTATGAGCGATGCTCCTGAATCATTTACAAGTATCGATGGGCTTCAGGAAAAAATGTATCGCATGTTCTATTTGGAAGGTGAATCAGAACTCACCGGTGGAGTTGTAGAAAAAGCCAGTGCCACAATCGGTGGCACAGGTAGTTCGGCTTCGGGGCAATCCATTGTTTTACTCGATATGAATTCAGAAGGTGCCCGGACATGGTCGAGGGTAACCGGGGGCAATATCGGACGCAGAGTGGCCATTGTTCTTGATAAAAAAGTGCATATGGCACCAGTGATCCGTAGCAAAATATCTGATGGCGGAACCATGATCGAGGGTTTTGCAAATTTGGATGAAGCCAAGGATATCGCTATTGTACTACGTGCCGGTGCCTTGCCGGCTCCGGTAGACATTATTGAAGAACGCGTGGTGGGCCCTTCGCTAGGCGCAGATTCAGTGGCTAAAGGCACACAATCTGTATTAATTGGACTTGCGTTGGTGCTGGTATTTATGATTGTCTACTACAGACTTTTCGGCATCATTGCCAATTTCGCATTGATCTGGAATATCATTCTCGTCCTGGCTGTTTTGGCCATGCTGGATGCAACACTGACTCTTCCTGGAATCGCAGCAATTATCTTAACAGTAGGTATGTCGATTGATGCCAACGTGATCATTTTTGAAAGAATCCGTGAAGAACAGCGTAAGGGTAAAACACCAAGAGCAGCCATTGATGCCGGTTATGACCGGGCGCTGACAACCATCATTGATGCCAATGTAACAACACTGGCCGCCGCTTTGGTTTTATACCAATTTGGAACCGGCCCTATTCGTGGCTTTGCTACTGTCCTATTCTGGGGTATCGTGATTTCCATGTTTACCGCCATTTTTGTAACACGAACCATTTTTAATACCCTGACAGAACGCAGGGGTTTACAGAAATTAAGCATATGAGACTGATTAAAGAGACTGACATAAAATTTATGAGCCAGAGGCGTTTTGCGTTCTTTTTATCCGGAGCTGTCATTCTGGCCGGGCTGATTTCCCTGTTTCTGCAGGGCGGTCCCCGTTTGAGTATTGACTTTAAGGGCGGCACGCTGGTTGCCGTGCAGTTCATTGAAGATATGGATGTGAATGATGTGCGCCAATCCATGGGTTCAGTGTTAATCGAAGGCCGGTCCCATGATTACAGCCGTGCAGAAATCAAACATTTTGGCCCAGCCAGTGATATTTCCGTAAGGCTGCCTATTTTGGAAGATCAGCCCGAGAATTTTCCCCAATTGATTGTGAATCACTTATATGATTCATTTCCCGCAGTTGTACCAGCTGATCAAAATGATTTTATTTTATCCATCGAAAAAGTCGGGCCAAAGATTGGCGCTGAATTGAGCGGTAAAGCGGTCATGGCCATTGTATCTGCCCTGCTGCTGATCCTTATTTACATTTCCATCCGTTTTGAATTCAAATTTGCTGTGGGAGCCATTGCCGCGTTGAGCCATGATGTTTTAATTACGATAGGCATTTTTTCCATTATGGATTATGAAATATCCCTGCCCATAATTGCTGCATTTTTGACCATTGTCGGTTATTCGCTTAATGACACTATTGTTATTCTGGATCGCGTTCGGGAAAATGTAAAATCTATGAAACGGATCTCTTACAGCGATATGGTGGACCACAGTATTAATGACTCACTAAGCAGAACTATCATTACTTCCATTACAACTTTCCTGGTTGTATTGATACTCTATCTTTTCGGCGGTGAAGTTATTCATTACTTTGCTTTTGCGATGATGATTGGTGTTGTTGTAGGAACATATTCCAGTATGTATGTGGCATGTCCTATTGTGGTCCAGCTGCACAAAGGAATCAAATCCTAATTTTTTCATCAAAAACAAATATTAAAAACTCCGCCAAAGCGGAGTTTTTTGTTTCAGCATGTTGTTGAAGTCCAAGACCTTTATCTTGTACACAACGCTGTGTCTCATCTGGGGGACAACATGGGTTATCCTGAAAAAAAGCCTTATTGAAGGAACGCCGGCTATTTATGGAGTAGGATTGCGTTTTTTTGCAGCAGGAATCATTCTACTGTTAATTACATTTATCCTAAAACGACCTATTCCCCGTTCCCGTGAAGCCATCAATATTTATATCTCTTTTGGACTGTTGAATTTAGTTATTGGTTATGGAGTTACATACTGGGCTACACAATTCATTTATTCCAACCTGGCATCTATTCTTTGGGCTGGTTTTCCTATCATAGTTGTTATTATATCTCATTTTTACCTGCCGGACGAAAAAATTAATTTGCCCAAAATCATTACAATTGCAATCGGTACATCTGGTGTACTTTTAATTCTCTCCCAGGGAAAAGCATTTGGTGATAATGAGGTGTTTTTGGGGATGTCCCTTATTGTATTTGCTGTTATAATGGCTGCGTGGCCAAATGTCTATTTGAAAAAACATAATCATGCTGTAGATACCTTAACTATGAATGCACTCTGTCAAACAGGTGCCGGAATAATTCTGCTCACAATCTCAAGTTTTCTGGAAAAAGACCAGGTGATGGTCTGGAGCCCTTATAATATTTTCGCCATGGTGTATCTGACATTATTTGGCTCCGTAGCAGCATGGCTTATATATATCTGGCTTTTCAAACATTTGACCATGACTCAAATTGCCTATATCGCTTTCTCACCCCCTGTAATTGCATCTTTCCTTGGCTGGAAGTTTTTAGGTGAAGCGCTGACACCACTTTCCATCCTGGGCGCTATTATGGTAATCAGTGGTGCTGTTGCTATTAATATCAAGCGTTAGATTCTAAAGCAAATCTCCTGAACACTGGTTATATTCCAAACTCAATTAGGACACAGGAAAGTGAAAACAATTTCATACACCACCCTAAAAACACCTTTTGGAATCATGGGCATCGCCAAATCAAATAAAGGACTTTGCCGGGTCTATTTTCCTGAAGAAACGCCTTTTGACAGTGCACTGAAAAGAGATTTTCCGGATTTTTTATTCGTTAAAGATGACACTTCCTGTACAGATATCAAAAAACAAATAGAGGAATATTTTTCTGGGAAAAGGACTTCTTTTGATTTGGAGCTGGATTTACAGTGCCCTCCTTTCTACAAAAAAGCGTTAAAGGAAGTAAATAAAATCCCTTTTGGAGAAACAGTTTCATATAAAGATATTGCAGAACGAACTGGGAATTCAAAAGCAGTACGTGCGGCAGGTTCAGCCAATGCCAATAATCCATTACCTATTGTTATCCCCTGTCATCGTATTTTAAACACTGGCGGCGGATTGGGCGGTTACGGAGGAAATCTACAGCGCAAAGTATACCTTCTTGAACTTGAAGACTCTTTATAAACAATTATCTAATAATAATGTGGACACATATTAAACGAACGATCTTGACCGGAATGTTCACCATTGTACCCCTGGCACTTACTGTCTACATACTGACATTTTTATTCCGTTTTCTGGATGGTGTTTCTGCTCCAATTTTAAAGATAATTGGTTTTCACATTCCTGGCCTGGGTATACTGCTGACCATTTTGGTCGTATACTTATTAGGATTAATCATTCGTAATGTGCTGGGCAGACGCCTATTCAGCTGGGGAGAAAAAATCCTTTTTACCATTCCTCTCGTTAATACCATTTATAAAACGATCAAACAGTTTATCAGTACTTTTTCAGGGACTGCTGAAGGGAAAAATTTCCAGAAAGTTATCATTTTGCAATATCCAAGGATCGGTGTATGGACATTGGCTTTTGTCACCGGCGAATCTGTTGATGCAAACAACGTTGAATATTTTCATGTATTTGTTCCTACAACACCCAATCCCACATCCGGCTTTTTTATCATGATTCCAAAAAGCGAAACAATGATGACGGAAATGACTGTTGAAGAAGGAATCAAAATGGTCATTTCAGGAGGAATGATTGCACCATCTGAAAATGAGTTGCATAATTTTCCTAAATGATCATTTTCTATGAGTTCTACATTTGAATTAATTCTACTACTATCCGCCAGTTATGTAACTGGTTCGATACCCACCAGTATTATTGTGAGCAAAGTATTCAAAGGTATCGATATCCGAGAACACGGCAGCGGTAATGCCGGCGCTACAAATGTATTTCGCGTTTTGGGTTGGAAGCAGGCACTGATTGTAGTCGTTGTAGATATATTTAAGGGTTGGCTGCCGGCAGCGGTTTATGCCACTTCCTTGTTCCAGGGGCAGCCCATAGAAGAGACAGGTGTATTGCAAATTTTATGCGGTTTCGCAGCAGTACTCGGACATACCTACACAATTTTCGCAGAATTTAAAGGTGGTAAAGGTGTCGGTACGCTAGGCGGTATGCTACTGGCCCTTTTTCCTGTTTCGGTGCCTTTATGCCTGATTGTTTTTGCTGTCGTATTGATACTGACGGGCTATGTTTCTGTGGGATCGATATTGGCTTCTGCTGCACTGCCAATATTTCTTTTCATTCTGCCGCCATTAGGTTTCGCTGATACAGCCCCGTTATCCTTGTTGATTTTCAGCCTGCTCGTGCCGTGGTTTATCATTTTTACCCACAGGAGTAATATATCAAGACTTCGATCAGGTGCAGAGAACCGCTTTGAAAAAGCGATGATATTTAGAAAAAATAATTAAGCTAGAATTTTTGACCCACTGAAAAGTGGAATGAAGATTCTACTGCTTTCCCTTTATAGAAAGACCAACCATAATCCAATCGAATATTTCCTGCCAATGCCACTGGGATCCGGATCCCTAGACCAGCACCGTACATAGGGCTTGCTTTTGATAAGTCATGCCAATTATCACCGGCAACACCGCCATCAATAAATAATACTGCCTGAAGGCCCATTTCAGATTTGACTGGACCAAAAGGTGAAGATTGTTCTATTGCAAATCTGGGTATAATGGTTTGCCGCAATTCCAATGAAGAAACGGCGCTGTAAAACCCAAATCTATACGGTTGTTTGTCCTGTTCGTAAAGTTTTCGAGTTTCTATTTTCCAGCCGCGCACGGAATAACCACCGCCCAGGCCATACATAAACATCTCTTTGTATAGGTCGCCATGGGTGGAATTCAATGTCAGATTCGCACCGACAGTTGTTTTACGATTTCCTTTGATGGGTGATGCATATGCACTATAAGACTGGGTCCAGAAGAGCGATCCGCCATCCATATCAAGGTATTTATAATACTGGGCAGAGTGAAACACATAAACCCCTTTGGAGGGATCGGTATAAATATCACGCGTGTCATAGGCAAAACTCCCTTGGGGTGCAAAATAATAATATTCAATAGTGGTGCTGTCGCCTTTAAAATCTTTTTTTTCATATTCAAAACCAACATTGATCCGTTTTTCATACCCAAAGTAACGACCAATATTGATCTCAAAAGTGGATACCTGTCGTTCATAGGGTAAAAAAACATGGTTGGAAAAATGTTTGCCTACCTCGAGGCTTAAGGATACATGATCACCAAAAATCCAGGGATTATTAAAATCAAAACCGTAGGCATCCACACCGCCAATAAGTCCACCAATTGTCAATGATTCATTGCGCCCTCGTACATTTTTAACTATTCCGCCAAAAAGTATAGACCAACCGGTGTCTTCTTTATATGATGGTGCCAACATGGGGAAAAAACGGCTTGATTCAAAAACGTGATAGCGGAGCTTTACAGACCCGTCTTCCAAAGGTACTGCTTGCCAGGTAACCATACTGTAAATTCCTAAATTCTCGATACGGGCTCTGTCAGCTTGGGCTAAAGCGCTGTCCAGTTGAACATTCAGTGGATGTTGTATCTCTCTTTTAATAACGTATTCCTTGGTGTGCTGATGACCACGAATGTCAATACTGGAAATGATTTGGGCAAAGGGTATCGTCGTCATGACGATATATAGGACGATATATTTGAACATGTTTGTATTAAATATTAAAGGTCGAAACCTTCCAAGAGCTGCAGTTTTTTCAGCTCGATGCCTTCTTCAGAATAGACATCCTGAATGGCTTGTTTTATCTGTCGTTCAATAAGCCGGCTATGCAGTTGGATTGCAAGGTGATTACCATCAATGACTCTAACTGCAAATCTTGTATCATTATTTTTATATCGGTGCCATTTCCCATCAAAATCGTGCGGTGTACCATATTCCATAAGCACCTTATGTTTTAAAACATCATCCGCTGTAAGTTGTGGAAAACCTGTATCTCTTAGTTTAATAGATTTTAGTATAACATCTAACTCGTAATGAGATGGTTCATAATTGGTGAAGCTGTAAATGTTATCAATATTCACAAAATGTAGTTCCACTATTTCTTCTGTGATTCGAGTTTTGTAATAAAATGTAACTTTAGCACGTCTGACAGGTAGTTTAATACCAGATGGCAATATTACAGTTTCATCCCAGTACTCTGAGGTAGGGATAGTATCCGGAGAAATGCTTAATACTTCCGGTAGGCTGGATTTCCAAACTGCCAATATTTCACGATTATTTGTCCAGCCTTTGGGCAAACTTTTGGGAGGAAATACAACTCCCTTTGTTGCGAGGTTAATATCTGGGTTACTGATAATATCAGCAGGATATGGGGTTAGCACTCCAGTGTCCACTAAAGTGCATGCCATCCATAAAAAGGATATTACTAATAAATATTTTATTTTCATTTCAAATGTTCGGGATGTTTTTGCCCACGATGGCAGACCCAGCAGGAAACTTCGTGTAGTTCCATGGGTTTCATTGTATTCTTATTAATATGCATTACCATGCGCATCATTTCCCTGGCTGCGACTTTTTTTTCTTTTTCATCGCTGGCATAATCTTTGATGTTATGACAATATATGCACTTGACGCCTAATTCTTTGGCCACTGTTTTTTTCATGTAATTCATGATTTCTGCCTTTTTAGTATAAGTCAGCACGTGAACATTTTTCAGCTCACTCTTCTTTTCATCTTCAGCAAAAACAATTGAAATCAAAACGATACACATTAACAGCCGCATATGTTCTCCTTCAAAACCATGTATGAACTAATAATAAATATTCCGGTTTAATCGTCGTTTTATTTCCTGTCATATCAGTAAACCGTGCTTGATAACGAACTTCCACAAAAGGAATTGGGAAAAATTCTGCCCCGAATGTAATACGATTTATGGATGAGCCGGAGGTATCAATATCCTCATCAAAAAAATCATATTTAATTTGCAAATTCAAACCACTGCTGAAATTATAATTCAATTCATTGTATGATGCCAAAACAGTGCCTGTTGATGCATATTCTTCAGCAACGTCCACTGCCCCTGTCCATGTAAATTTCCCCAGAGCAGCTCCGCCAAAAAGGCCACTTAAGTGAATGTTCTCTTGTTGAAGTATTGTACCGCCAAGGAAACCATTGATACTTCCCAAAGCAGGCCACCATTCCAGTCGCGTCGTAAATGCTTTATCATGTAAATGTTCTCCAAAACCACCATTGCTGGACTCATTGATAAACTGATTGGCAATACTCTGGCTGAAATTGAAATTGCCAACATTGATACCAAATTCTACTATACCAGGAGGAGATAAATATGGCGAAAATACAAGCCCTTCATATTGCAGTGCTTTTTTACGGATATTGCCGCCACGGATAAATGATGTATGATCATCTACATTCAATCCGTACCCGGGCAGATCTTTTCCTGCTTTCACATAGCCATCCAACGGTAACCCTGTCCACAATAACCACGCTTCATTTTGTCCACGCAAAAGGTCCTGTTCAGCAAACACACCCACATTCTCATTAACTTGCCAGTATCCTGCAATATCCGCCTGCATGGGAAAAAATGCACTTTTTAACTGTCCCAAACTGTCGGCAGAGTTATAATTCAGAAAGCGAATATCTCCACCCAAGCGGAGAAAATCATTTATTATTCCTGTATAGTTTGCTATTCGATCACTTCCTTGAGATCTCGACAGTTCTGAACTGGCAACAGTAATACCATAATCATTCCGCAAGCTGCCGCCGTTGGGATCCACATGGCATAAATTACAGGTAGTTCCCTCCTGCACAGCAAAACGCGGGAGTGCCAGCAACAAAACAGGCATAATCAATAACAGGCTAGTTATTTTCAGCGTCTGCATCTATCCAAGCTGTAATTAATTCAATTTTAGTAGCACTCAAAGAAGCTGCTCCTTTGGGCATTCGATCTCCAAAAGGAGGGCTACTGCCTAATTTCTGTACAATGATACTGCCTTCACTATCTCCGGGGATAACCACTTCGCCATGATTTCCTCCAGCCATTAAACCGCTGTACGAAGTTAGATTCAATTGACCCGAATTAGGATGACAGCCAGTGCAATTGCTATTGAAAATGGGTTGAATATCAGCGGCATAACTGACAACGCCTGAGGTATCGATATTACCCTCGATATCTGGATTTGTCCCTAAGTCAGAACAATTCCAGAAAGATGTCATCATAAACAGAAACCATCCTGAAATGAATGAATTTTGACGTGAAAAGTGCTTAATCATTGGTATGTGGTTAAGGGGTAATCTACAGAAAAGTCATAAAATAAAAAAGCCCTCCCAAAAGGGAGGGCTTTTCAATCATCTTGGTATGTTGATTATTTGCGGCCTCTTGCCATTGGGGCACGAGCCACATCACCATTTTTATCGATGAAATACAGATAGCCTGATTCACGAGTTACACCAGCATGTGCGACATGTTCTGCATTGCCGCCACCCTTACCCGCGCGGGCCATCTTTGAACGCCAGACGTTGCCATCTTTACCGAGGTAGTAGAGATAGCCTGATTCCTTGGAAACGCCTGTACTTTTTACTGTTTCAGCCATTATTGGCTCCTTTTTGTTGATTAAATGAATATAGGCTTTTAGTCTCTCAACGGTGAATAATACACTCTCGACGGTAAACAAGTCAAGAATTTTCTCGTCGGTGCCTCGACGAGAAAAATGAGTGTTTTTTCACCCAAAATTGAACTTAAATCCTACCGTCGAAGTGTACTAATTTTTCAACCCAAAATTGCCCCGGTAGCTCAGCTGGATAGAGCAACGGACTTCTAATCC
>Ga0257109_1000495_pt1 | contig 12995 bp, 9 predicted proteins | sample LP_taG_8_FD_191566 | JGI IMG/M metagenome (GOLD analysis project Ga0257109, IMG submission 191566) | Marine microbial communities from Northeast Subartic Pacific Ocean, Canada - LP_J_2011_P26_2000m | ecosystem: Environmental > Aquatic > Marine > Oceanic | place: Canada: Northeast Subartic Pacific... | reverse complement strand
ACGCGCCTGGGGACGATGGACAACGCCTCGAAAATCTACGGCTGGCAATCGTCAGTGGGATTTTGGCCGTTGAACAATCGACTAAAACTTTCGTGGCGGGAAACCCTTACATTCTTGATCACTATCGACGAAGTCTGCTGCGCTATCTAGAGCCGTCGGAGCGTCTCCAGAAGGTTCAGGAAAGCGCCTCGCTGAAACTCTCGAAGAATCCGACCGAATATCTAAATGTGTTTGGAGTTACGTTCCGCTATTTGCGCTATTTGAGAGTGCGACAGCGCATCAAGGCAACCACTCGGCAACAATATGGGCGCTTGGCACAGAGCGAGCTTCCAGAAGGTGAACTTGGTGCCCGCTCGGACCGTGAAAGGCGCCGGATTTTCTTACGATGGGTGCAAGATCCCGACAAGCTCATTTACGACGACACCCTGAACCGGGCTTGGAAAGGGTACACCGAGAAAAAACGTGCCGTTCATGAAGAGCGCAGCAGGGTTCAGCAGTTTTTCCTCGGTGAGCCAAGGAAGAATTACGAGGATGCTCGGAATCATTTGTTGGCGTCGGTTGGAATGTATCTCTACAACCGATGGAAATCTGAGGCATCGGGGAATTTACGAACGCTGAAGCAGTACATTGAAGATTACGAAGACACTCGACATTTGATCCGAGTTGGCGAGATTTTAGATCCAGTCGCATTAGTCGGCGCCATACGGCGCGATCGCGAAGTAGGATCAACGTTAAGAGAGCGTTTTACCCACGAAGGGAAAAAACTCCTAGCAATGCAAAGTCTTAGTGCTCGAACGGACTCGCAATTGCGGAGCCAATTGTCGACGGAACTCAATCTAGCCATGACGGAGGGACCCATTGACCGGGTCGTCGAAGCTACGCCCAGAAACGATAACGACCCCGGTCGACGTGAAACTTCCAACATCGTTGCGAATCGGCGTGTTGTTCAAGAGCGCTTCAATGACTATATCGCCCCGTCCAGGGTAGAAGGAGCTCCATTCGCGGATAGCGACCGCACAGTCCTGGACGTTCTTCTAGAAAGTGAGCTTCGAGACGACTTCGTGACCGAAATCGAGAATATGCTCCTTTTTGACTCGGTCTACGATCAAGTTCTGGAGAGCCTGGACTCGATCGCTGAGGAAGCTGAACGCAGTAAGGCGTTAGCTCAAGACTCGGTGCGGACACTCATCGAACGTACCCTTGAGCGTGCTGAGAGCGAGCTGCGAAGTTCTGGAGTTAACGAAGAAGTAACGACGGATGCTTTACTCCAACAACAGCAATTTTTTGACTGGTATCTCAGAATTTTGCATACGCCAAAGTCGAGCGACTTTTTCCGTGCGGTTGAAGAGTGGAAGAAGACGGCCTTCCCACACGTATCGGACACACTCGTTGTCGTGGTCACTTTTTTCTTTGAACGGTTGTTGGTTTCGCACGTTCAAGCGGAACGAGAAGGCCGACGTTACGACGGACGGATTTCGCCACGTAATATCGGTCGAAAAAAAGACTTCTGGAATCGGTTGAACATTGCTTATCGTGATCTCCTGATTCAAAACGCGTTGCTGCAGTTTAAAGCCAGACGCGGGACGGGATATAACGCCTTTGTCGAGCAGTTCTTCGACGAATTTGAGGAACATCACCGCGATTTGTTGAGTACCGATCCGTGCCAATTTCCAGGATTAAGGATTTCTATTGAATCTGCGTTAGAGCAAGATTCTCCTCCATGTGGCGTGATTGCAGGGGTCGGGACGTTTAGAAACGAAAACGGCGGCCTCCGCGTCGGGACGGTGATCTCCAATCCAGACTTCCAGGCCGGCGCATTCGATATGGCAAGTGCGGAAAAGTTCTGCAAATTGTTGGTGACCTGTGCGGAACAAAACCTACCGGTCGTGTGTTTCATTTCTTCAGGTGGAATGCAGACCAAAGAGGGCGCTGGGTCATTATTTTCGATGGCTGCAATTAATGATCGGATAACGCGGTTTGTACGTGATTTCGATCTTCCCGTGATTATATTTGGTCACGGAGACTGCACTGGTGGTGCCCAGGCTAGTTTCGTCACGCACCCGCTTGTGCAGACCTATTACTTTTCCGGCACGAGTATGCCGTTTGCCGGACAGATTGTCGTACAAAGCAACCTGCCTTCCGATTCCATCCTGTCCAATTACCTGGTCGATGTGCCAGGCGCTATGCAAGGTCTCGTTCGGCATCCGTTCTATGAAGATCTAGATGACGAGCTTCGGAGGATCGATCCGGACATACCCGTGCCTCGCGAGAGTGTTGTGGAAGTGGTGAACCGGGTGATGTCCGGAATCTTGAGTCAGGAACGGCCGATGGTTACGCCCGCCCGAATGCCAGTTGATGCGGGCGACCTTTACCGCCCGGTTAAGCGTGTACTCGTCCACGCACGGGGATGCACGGCGGCAAAGCTCATAAGGGTGGCCCACAGGGAATCCATCGAAGTCGTTCTCGTGCAATCGGACCCTGATATGGAGTCGGCGGCCGTTGACCTGCTTGGAAAAGCTGATTCCGTGATCTGCATTGGTGGTAATACGCCTGACGAAAGTTACCTCAATGCAAAGTCCGTGATTGCCGTGGCCGAGCATGAGCACGTCGATGCCTTGCATCCAGGGATCGGATTTCTCTCGGAGAGTAGCCAATTTGCCGCACTGGTCCGATCGAGGGGGATCAACTTTATTGGTCCGCCGGTATCTAGCATGGAGACCATGGGCAATAAATCCAACGCAATTAATACCGCATTACGGCTAAACGTACCCGTAGTACCCGGGAGTCATGGCATCGTCACGGATGTCGAAAAAGCCGCCGATCTGGCCGAGCACATCGGCTACCCGTTACTGATAAAAGCGGTTCACGGGGGCGGAGGTATGGGCATACAAGTCGTCGAAGACGAAAATGCGTTTCACGAGCTATTCCAACGTGTCTCGGTAGAAGCGCGCGCGGCATTCGGAAATGGGGATGTATACCTTGAGAAATTCATTACCTCACTGCGCCATATTGAGGCGCAATTGTTGCGGGACCGATACGGCAACACACGTGTTCTCGGCATACGTGATTGCAGCGTCCAGCGCGACAAACAGAAGGTGATTGAAGAGTCAGGATCAACTCTATTACCCGACGCGCTTCTTGAGTCGGTGGTAGAGCACACGGAAGCGATCGCAAGCGAAGTAGATTATGTAGGTGCGGGAACCGTCGAGTTTATCTATGACCTCGACGCAGATGAAGTTTACTTTATGGAAATGAACACGCGTTTGCAGGTCGAACATCCCGTCACCGAGTACGTGTCCGGTGTAGACATTGTTGCTGAGCAATTTCGTATCGCGGGTGGCGGGGATATTGCCAAACTCAAAGTTGGTGAGGAGGGTTATGCGATTGAAGCGCGAGTGAATGCAGAAAGAATCGTACGCCTTCAAGACGGGACACTTGCGTTCCGCCCGAGTGCGGGGACGATTGATGTCTGCCATATGCCGGAAGAGAAAGACGTTGACGTAATTACGATGGCGGGAGAAGGTAAATTCGTCTCTCCATACTATGACAGTATGCTCGCGCAAATCGTTGTTCACGCGAAGGATCGGGACACTGCGGCGAGCAAATTAGAGGCCTACCTTGGTCGGGTCGAAATAGCGGGAATATGTACAAACATTCCGCTTGTTCGAGCAATTCTAAAGGATCCGCAGTTTTTGAAAGGCGAATACGATACAAACTATTTGCCAGCCTTACTTGACCGCGTTGATGCCGATGCGCTTATTGCCGAAATTGATGCTGCTTCGGGAGACGCCGGAATCGCTATTGGTGCGGAATCGATTCGGATCGACGGAAGTGATGAATTGAAAGTGCTATCGCCTACTACGGGAATTTTCTATTCGACGCCGTCTCCGGCTGAGCCCGAGTATGTTGTGGAAGGTGATCGAATCGGTCTGACGGACACGCTCTGTCAACTAGAAGCCTTCAAGATTTTCACGCCGATGTGTATCGCTGACTTCAACACGGGCGATGCCCACTTGTACGAACCGGGTTGCGAGTACGAGCTCGTTCGTACGAACGTGGCATCGGGTCAACAAGTGAATGTTGGCGATTTGCTCTTTGTGATCCGACCCACTTAAACGCCCGATCGTTTCTTTCACGGGAGAACGACGCTTACGTAAATAAGTCCCAAGCGCCTTTCACAATCGCCAGGGTACCCACGATGAGAATGATCCTGCCCGTGACGGTTCGAAAAGCGGCTTCGTTAACTCGGTCTAAAAAGCGTGTTCCTATCCAGGTACCCGCCACCGCGAGCGAAACGGAGCCGATGATGAAGCCAGGAGTTAGTAGTGGATCGAGCGCGTCCACCGCGATGCTTGCCATGCCACCGTAATAAACAAGTTTGATGAGGTGGCCTAGCGTTTGTGTAAACGCTTTGGTGGCGACAATTTGATATCGGTTGAGAGAACTTTTTAGATAAAAAACATCCAGCAAAGGTCCGGATGCGCCGGCGAGCAACTGTGCCAGGGTCACCGAAACTCCGCAGGCGAAAGCATGTGGTGGTTTTGCGATGTCTAAGCCGCTGAGGCGCGGTACTAATCGTGCGATCCAAGGAAAGGTCCCAACCAATAGGAGGACCAACGCGGGACGTGGAATGATCGTGGTGAAAACAAATCCCGCGAAGACGATCGTTGTGCCCAGGAGGTATGGGGGAATTACGGTCCAAACCATGTTGCTGCGCAAAAACCAAAATCGAGAGCCGTTCGCAATACTTTGGACCGTGCCATGCAAAATCATTGCACTTGTGACCGGTAGTACCGTCACGAGGACAGCGATAAGAATCATGCCGCCAGCCATTCCGACAACGCCGGACAGGATCGAAGTCAACAATACACAGAGCAAAACCAGAATTGCCACGGAACTACTCAGATCAGCATGCCTTGGACGACTTTGATCCTTCACCTGAGCATGAGAAAAGCGAATAATTGGAATATAAGAAAGTAGTTTGGGGAATAAATATCGTGATCGAAAACTTAGAGACACTGGTTCAACTGTCTGCAACTGGAACCATGATGGAGACGGCGACTCGAATGAAGGTATCGCAAAGCGCGGTGAGTAAGCGCATTGCCTCGCTCGAGAGCTACTACGACCGTAAGCTGATTGAAAGACACGGCCGTCGTGTCGCATTAACCCACCATGGTCGTCAGTTAGTTGACAAGGTCACTCCGCTGCTACAGGAAGTTCGCGGTGTGTTCTTGGAAGATAACGCGCTTCGTAAGGGACGAATTATTGTTGGTGTTTCGGAAGCTATTTTATCGAGCTGGGGGCCGCGGTTGTTTGCAGTCGTCCAGGCCGATTTACCGGAGGTTGAATTTGAATTTCATGCCCAACGATCGCCAGCTGTTTTGGATCGAATCCGAGCTGGAGAATATATGGTTGGGGTGTGCACGGGCGTGGCTGATGCCGAGGCCGACCTACAGTCCGAAGTCATTCATCTTGAACCGATGGTCGTCATTCCGTCGCGTCTGGTACGAAGCGGGTACAAAATTTTTGAGCCATTGGACGTGATTACAATCGAATCACGGTCTGGCGCCTGGGCTTCTATCGAGGACGATATGCGGCGCTTGAAACTTCGCAGGAACACGTCGATGGAATCGTTCTTTGCGGTTGGGCAGATGGCTATACAAGGCTTTGGGCACGGATTGGTTCCGCGCGGTGTCGCGGTCACGCTCGGGATAGCCGAGGAACTATTGATTGATCTGGGGAAAGAAGGGATGAACCGACCGGTCCGATTCGTTGCGCGCAAGTCAATGTTTGCGCGACCATTGATCCAGAATTTTCACAAAGCGCTCGTGACGCATGCTGCGTCCATATAGGTGGTCGTAAAGATTGACTAATACCCGTGTCGGACGAGAATCCGTATCGCTACAACGATACTTCTTGGAATCTATCGATCGGGCCGCTCGCCCACTGTGATAAAACGTGTAACCACTCGGGTGCGTCATTCAGCGCGGGGATCAGAATAAGCTCTTTGCCGCCCGCCTTCCGGAAAGTCACGGAAAGCTGTTCGCCGATTTCTTCGAGCGTTTCCAAATTGTCCACGGCGAAACCTGGGCAAACTACGGCTAAACGCCGTACTCCTTGACGTGCCAGCATGATGGCTTGTTGGGTAGACGATGGTTCAAGCCACTTGCCGGGGCGTAATCGGGATTGGAAGCTCTGACTGTGATCGACGCCTATCAAAGTGCCGATAGCACGTGTGGTCGAAAAACACTGATGTCGATAACAGGTGGCATGTGCTATCGAGTCTGTGACGCAGCACGACCCGGTTCTTAGACAGTGACTCTTGGTCGGGTCTGCATTGGTGATGTGGCGGTTTGGCAGTCCGTGATAGCTGAACAAAAGATGTTCTGCGGTTTCAGGTAGATGTTTCTTTACGTGAGTACCGAGTACGCGTAGGAAATCTGGGTCGTCGTAGTACGGTGGTAATATCAATAAGCGTTTTCCGCTCAGCGAACTTGCCACTTTTTCGATCGTTGTCGTTCGTGTCGAGTCCGCGTGTTGTGGATAGAGCGCCATGAGGACAACCTCGTCGACGTTGCCTAGAGTGTTGATTGCTGCGTCTACGAGCGGTTTCCCGTAGCGCATTGCCATGGCGACAGGAAGTCCGCTTTCTCGACGAATTCCATCGGCGACCGAACTCGTCAGGGATACAAGAGGGGACCCGTCATCGTTCCAAATGCGTTGGTACGCTCTAGCGGTTCGTCGTGGCCTACGAACAATAATTGCCGATACGATTAGACGACGCAGAACCCAAGGCATCGCGAGCACATGCGGGTCCATTAAGAACTCGTTGAGATATCGTCGAACAGCTGCCGTGTGAGGTGTATCCGGTGACCCCAGATTAACGACGAGAATTCCTCTGCGTCCTTGGTCGCTATTCCGGTATAAGTTAGTATCCGCGCTCTTTTCCAGTGTCATTTCTTTATGGCCGTTATCGTTGATTACGACGCGGGTAACTTGCGCAGCGTCCAACGCGCCTGCACCGAAGTTGGCTTAGCGGCAACCATTAGCGACGATCCCGAAGCAATTCGGCATGCCGACCGCATCATCTTTCCAGGCGTTGGGGCTGCGGGTAGTGCGATGCAGAGCATACGCAAATCCGGCGTTGACGTCGCGTTGGAGCACGCGTTTCGAGCAGGGGTACCTATACTTGGAATTTGTCTTGGACTGCAGATATCACTTGAGTTTTCGGAGGAGAATGATCAGACGACGCTCGGCTTTTTACCGGGAAAAGTTTGTCGATTTCAGCTGCGCAATCGTGACCTGAAAATTCCTCACATGGGTTGGAATGAGATTGAGGTGCAGCGCAGGCATCCTCTTTTGGAGGGTATTAACGACGGCGACGAGTTCTATTTTGTGCATTCGTTTTTCCCGGAGCCCGAAAATCCAACCACCATTTTTGCTTCGGCACAGTATGAGCGCGAGTTCTGTTGCGCTGCAGGACTGGATAATTTTTTCGGAACTCAATTTCACCCAGAAAAGAGCGGTCGCGTGGGACTAGGACTTTTGGATCGATTCAGAAATTGGGACGGCCGGATTGCTGAGTAAGCGGGTCATCGCCTGTCTCGACGTACGTGACGGCAAGTTGGCGAAGAGTATTCGTTTCGTGGATACCAAGGATATTGGCGACCCGATCGTAAAAGCACGTGAGTATTATTTGGATGGTCTTGACGAGCTTGTGTTTTATGACATTACGGCGTCCAGTGAGGCGCGCAACATAATGTTGAACGTCGTTGAGTCCGTGGCCGAGCAGATATTCATTCCATTCTCCGTGGGGGGCGGGATTCGATCCGTTCGCGATGCAACCGATTTGAGGATGGCTGGTGCGGAAAAGATTAACGTCAATTCTGCAGCTGTTCTTCGTCCAGAACTAATCAGTGAGTGTGCGGCGGCGATCGGAAGCCAAAATGTTGTGTTATCGATGGACGTTCGACGCGTGGGTAAAACTGCTGAGGTACCAAGTGGTTATGAGATCGTCATTAATGGTGGAAGGCGTTCGATGGGGATGGACGCATTGGCTTGGGCGAAACAAGGAGAAACGCTAGGGGCGGGTGAGCTTGTGGTTAATTCCATCGATGCGGACGGGACGCGTGATGGATACGAGATCGCGCTGACACGTTCCGTTGCTGAAAGGGTCAGAATTCCCGTTATTGCATCTGGCGGGGCAGGAACACCAGGCCATCTCCGCGACGTTCTGACCACCGGCAAAGCCGACGCCGCGCTGATCGCCTCGATGGTGCACTACGGTGAATACACGGTGAGTGAAGTGAAAACTAGCCTTCACGAATTAGGAGTAAAAGTTAGGATGTCCTGGTAATGAAAGCAATACAGGTAGAAGGCCAAGAATTGAGGTGGAATGACGTGGTCGAACCGCCGTTGGGCGTTGGTGAGGTGCGTATAATAAATAGAGCGACTGCGCTGAACCGGGCCGATCTTGCTCAGCGGGTAGGCGATTACGCTCCGCCCCCTGGCGCAAGTTTAATTCTGGGACTCGAATGCGCAGGCGTAGTAGAAGCGATAGGCGAAGGCGTCGGGCGGGTTCGCGAGGGTGATCACGTATGCGCCTTGTTAGCTGGCGGCGGCTACGCTGAAAAGGTAGTGGTCCCTGCCGGACAAGTGCTCCCGATTCCAGAGGGGCTTTCTTTCCACGAAGCGGCGGCGCTCCCCGAGGTCTTTGCCACGGCGTATCTGAATTTATACATGGAGGCGTATCTTGAACCCGGTGAGTTCGTTCTCCTGCATGCTGGAGCCAGCGGCGTGGGTACGGCCGCGATTCAGCTCTGTGCCGCGTTTGACAACCCTTGTTTCGTCACAGCTGGAAACACCGAGAAGGTTGAACGATGTGTTGAATTGGGCGCTGCAGCTGGTTGCGACAGGCACGCGGTTCATTTTGTCGAAGAGGTACCGCGATGGACATCACAGCACGGTATGGACGTCATCTTGGATCCCGTTGGCGGAGCTTACTTCGAATCGAACATCGCTTCACTTGCGGTTGACGGCCGGCTCGTTCTTATCGGATTACTGGACGGATCAACCGCGCCTGTTGCATTGGGAGCAATGATGTCGCGACGTCTTCGCGTCATCGGATCCACGCTACGTGGCCGATCAATCGCAGCAAAATCGCGGGTCATGGATGCCCTCCTCGAACGCGTATGGCCACTCATTGAGGCTGGCAAGATACGGGCTGTTGTCGAGACGGTCATGCCAGTAACTGACGCCAATCAGGCACACCAACTGTTATCCGAAAATGGAACTTTTGGAAAGGTCGTGCTCGATATACCTTAGGAATTCACTTCGTCGCGTTGTCGTCGATAATGTCTTCCAAAGCAACTCGCTGCTGAAGCAATGTGTCCACCTGGTTGGAAAGCTCATCGAGTCGGATTTGTTCTTTGGCAACGACGCTGGCCGGCGCTTTTTCGACAAAATTCGGGTTGTCCAGTTTTGCGGCAATTTTCTCGAGCGTCGTCTGCAATTTACGGATTTCTACAGAAAGTCTCTGAAGTTCGGTTTTCGCTTCGCCTAGATCCGTAAAAGGAACGATAACCTTCAGGCGATGTACCAGTTGAACGGAGCATGCGGGTACCGAATCGTCGTCGTTTAGCCACACGATCTCGCCTCTCAACTTGGCCAGTCTTCGCATCAATTTCTCCGTCGCTTTACTCAACTGTCTGTCATGGGAAGTACCTCCCTGCAACATGAGTACAACGTCTTGGGAAGGTTTGATGCCTCGTTCACCGCGAATATTGCGTACTGCGGTGACCACTTCTTTAAGCCACTCGATAGCCGTATCAGCTTCCTCATCTAAACCGGCGTCTTCTTTTTGCGGAAACGGTTGCAACATAAGGGTTTTAGCGGTGAGCCCAGCTAAAGGTGCGATTTCTCGCCATAACGTTTCGGTGATATACGGCATGATCGGGTGCGCGACGCGTAGCAATATTTCGAGCACGGTGACCAGCGTTGTACTGGCCGCGCTAACCTCAGTTTGATCTGCGTTTGCATCGAAAAAGACGGATTTGGTCAATTCGACGTACCAATCGCAGTATTCGTGCCAAATAAACTCGTAGACGGCGTTTGCAAAAAGGTCAAAGCGGTACGAACCGACAGCTTCACGAGCGTCGACGATCAGTTGGCGCATTCGAGAGACGATCCAACGATCAGCAAGACTTTGCTCAGAACCACGTAACTCGGTGATCGAATCCACGTTCATCAATACGAATCGCGAGACATTCCAGAGCTTATTGCAAAAATAGTGATAGCCCTCGACTCGGCTTAAGTCGAAATTTATGTTGCGTCCTGGCGATGCATACGCGCAGAACGTGAAGCGAAGAGCATCGGATCCGTAATTCCGGATTCCGTTCGGATACTCTTTTTGTGTCGCTATAGTTATCGCCTCAGCCATTCGCGGTTGAGTTAGATTTTGCGTCCGTTTAGTGACCAAATCGTCAAGGGAAATACCGTCGATGATGTCGAGAGGGTCGATGCCATTACCCTTCGTTTTTGACATTTTCTCGCCCTTAGCATCTCTAATAAGTCCGTGTACGTAGACTTGTTTAAAGGGAACTTCGCCGGTGAAGTGGAGCGTCATCATGATCATCCGAGCCACCCAGAAAAAAATGATGTCGTGGCCGGTTACGAGTACGTTAGTTGGGTGATATAGGTTGAGTTCCGGGGTCTTGTCGGGCCAACCGAGCGTGGCAAATGTCCATAACGCGCTAGAAAACCAAGTTTCCAGCACGTCGGGATCTTGGGTAAGTCGGACTTCCGTGTCGAGATTGGCATCGGCGCGGACAGCTTCTTCGTTTTGGCCGACGTAGACGTTGCCGTTCCCGTCATACCAGGCGGGTATTTGGTGTCCCCACCATTGTTGTCGACTAATGCACCAGTCTCGTACATCGCGCATCCATGCGAAGTAGAGATTTTCGTACTGTTTTGGAATAAACGCGATGCTGCCGTCCTTGACGGCATCGATAGCGGGTTGGGCTAGGGGTTCGATTTTGACAAACCATTGATCGGTAAGACGAGGCTCAACGATTTCGCCGGACCGTTCGCTCCGCGGGATCTTGATGGTGTGATCTTCGACGTTTTCAAGTAAACCAAGTTCGTCCAAATCCGCGACGATTCTCCTCCTCGCGTCGAACCGATCGAGATCGCGATAAAGTGCAGGTGCGTTCGCGTTGATTGTCGCGACGGCGGACAGAATGTTGATCTCTTCGAGACCGTGCCGATGTCCGATTTCGTTATCGTTGAAGTCGTGGGCGGGGGTGATTTTTACGCACCCGGTACCGAATTCTGGGTCAACGTATGTGTCGCTGATAATAGGTAACTTGCGTCCCACCAAAGGCAACACGGCATGCTTTCCGATCAAAGTGCGATAGCGGTCGTCGTCAGGATGGACGGCGATCGCTGTGTCTCCCAACATCGTCTCGGGGCGGGTGGTTGCAACGACAACGTATGCGTTGCCATCAGGTGTTATGAGCCCATCTTCCAGCGGATAGCGAAAATGCCATAAGCTGCCAGGTTCATCCTCGTTGGTAACCTCTAAATCGGAAAGCGCGGTGCCGAGCATTGGATCCCAGTTGACCAAGCGCTTGCCCCGGTAGATAAGGCCCTGATCATAGAGCTGAACGAAAACCGCCTTGACCGCACGTGAGAACCCCTCGTCCATCGTGAATCGTTCACGCGACCAGTCGACCGAAGATCCCATTCGTCGCATCTGCTCGGAAATCGTTCCGCCAGACTCTTCTCGCCACTTCCAAACTCGTTCGATGAAAGCTTCTCGCCCGATGTCTTCGAGAGTGAGACCTTCAGTTGCCAACTGTTCGGTGACGATCATCTGCGTAGCAATCCCCGCATGGTCGGTGCCCGTTTGCCACAGCGTCTGTTTCCCTGACATCCGTTGATAACGGATCAACGCATCCATCAATGTGTGTTGAAACGCGTGTCCGATATGCAGAGTCCCAGTGACATTGGGTGGTGGTATCGCGATGGAATAGGGTTCAGGTGCTGTTGTAGGAGCAAAGTAGCCGCTTTCCTCCCATTCCGCGTACAACGCGCGTTCGATCGCACCCGGATTGAAGCTGTCGTCGAGCTGGCTCAACTCATAGACCCACTAGTCTGGGTACCATTTTTTTTCGGCACGGCGATTGGTCCCCGGCAATCCATTGGGTCAGTCACTGTTCTTCCCAATTGTCGAGGTCGTGATGAAATAGAGGATACCCTTTGTCTCGGTAGTTACGGTATCGATCGCGTCCGATTGAACGCTCGGGCTCCAAGATGATTTCAGCGACGCGCTCAAACCGACCAAAGAAAGCGGGAATTTCACCACTTAGGTTAATAAGCACATGATCGTCGGCTGGGGCCGGCTCGTGGTGGCTAATGAGAACCACTACGTCGGCGTTTTCCGTTCGTTCCGTCGTGACCGCGTGTGGGAGAAAATTACCCGGTGGATAGGACCACATAAGACCGTCTAGCTCTTCTGATTCGGTCGCATTAGCGGTTTGAACGTTGACACTTTTGCCTGTGCATGCTGCGCGATGGGCTAACCGACAGGCGAACCGAAGTTTGGCTACGTGGTCAACGTCAGGGAGAAGATAGAAGTCGATGCGCGTCATGGAAGTTGATTAATAAGGTACTGAAATAAAAGGGGTACGGGTCGCCCTGTCGACCCTTTACGGGTCCCACTGCGGTAGGCCGTGCCGGCAATGTCGAGGTGAGCCCACTTAACCGACTCGGCAAATCGGGACAAAAAGCATGCCGCCGTGATCGATCCGGCTTCACGTCCGCCGATGTTCGACATGTCGGCAAATGGACTCGATAACTGTTGCTGATATTCGTCCCATAACGGCATCGGCCAGACCCGATCCTGGATGTATTGGCCGGCTACTTCCAGCGAATGGGTTAATGCATCGTCGTTGGAATAAAGTGCAGACGCATGACTACCCAAGGCTACGACGCAC
>Ga0257109_1000488_pt1 | contig 13042 bp, 8 predicted proteins | sample LP_taG_8_FD_191566 | JGI IMG/M metagenome (GOLD analysis project Ga0257109, IMG submission 191566) | Marine microbial communities from Northeast Subartic Pacific Ocean, Canada - LP_J_2011_P26_2000m | ecosystem: Environmental > Aquatic > Marine > Oceanic | place: Canada: Northeast Subartic Pacific... | reverse complement strand
GCCAACAATTTTCATAATACTTCTGACGGAAATGGTATTTTTTGACCCGTATTTTTGTACGATGGCATTTGGGCATCCACACTGATCAAATAATCGGTAAGATCATGGGCAAGTTCTGCAAGTTTATCAGGATTATTTTTAGAAAGGTTGTTGGTTTCCCCAATATCTAAATCAAGGTTGAATAATTCGAATCGTTGATCCAGATGATAGTAGATCAACTTCCAATTTCCCTTCCGAATTGTACTGGTTGCACCAATACCCGGCCCGGATGGTCCCCATTCATTGGGATAATGCCAGACCAAGATCCGGCTATTTGACGTCGTCTCGGTTTTCTTCAACATTGGCATGAAACTTTGCCCATCTATGTGTTGTACTGTTTCATAGCTCGTGATCCCTGCCATGGATAAAATAGTTGGGTAGAAATCTTCAATGATCAAATAATCATGGCTGGTAGATCCCCCTTCAACCGTACCGGGCCATTTTATAATCATGGGTTCCCGAATACCCCCTTCTCTAACTGACCCCTTTCCACTAGATAGGGGCCAATTATGGGTATGTTTTTCACCGCCCCGTTCTACTGCACTGAGTCCGCCATTATCAGACATAAAAAGTATAATGGTATTTTTTTCTAGATCATTCACTACAAGGTAATTCATCAGGTCGCCCAAGCTTTGATCCATACCCTCTACCATAGATGCATATTTTGCTTCTGTTGGATGAAGACCCGCATCCAAATATTTTTGAAGAAACCGATCATCCGCTTCGATGGGTGCATGGACCGTATAATGGGACATATAAAGAAAAAATGGTTTATTGGATTCTAAAGCATTGTCTAGAGCATCCATAGCTTCAATCGTCAGTGCTTCAGTCAAGTTAGTGCTTGACCCATGGTATTTTTCAAGTCCGGGGACATCCCAGATACTGGCGCCACCTCGCCATTCAGCACTAAAATTTCGTTTACCATGATAACTACCCAGTCCACCCGCTGCATGACCCGCAATATTGATATCAAAACCGATATTTATTGGGTTGGCTGCTGGGGTGCCGACAGCCCCAAAATGGGCCTTACCCACATGTATCGTTCTATACCCGTTTTTATTTAGTATCGATGGAAGCGTGGTGGCATGAATTGCATTTTTTATAGATGGATCAGGTGTAATCCCATTTACATTCCATAAAGGAAAATCCAAATCAAGGTGGTTTGACTCCATGGGTTGGATACTATCCCTTTTGAGTGTCCAGTTCGTCACCCGATGCCGGGCCGCGTTCATGCCTGTCATAAGACTCACCCGTGTCGGTGAGCAGACGCTGGTGGCATAGGCTTGTGTAAATTTCATTCCCTCTTTTGCAAGCCGCTCCATATTCGGTGTATGATAGCGCTGATTGAAATGGGTAGTCTCATTCCAAAATGGAACGGATGTATCCTGCCAACCCAGGTCATCCACGAAAAAAAGGACAATGTTGGGCGGTTTTATTTCTTTATTACAAGAAAGAACACATAAACCGAGGTAAGCAAATACAATTTTTTTCATGGCTAAACTCAGATTGATACCGAGGTTTTTCTCTGCTTATTTTTTTCCATTTATTGGATTACAACCTCATCAGCAAATAACCATGCTGCATTCCCCTGGGCAGGGTGCCAACCTGGTAAAATAGGTTGATTTCGGGCGGTTACTTTAATATATCGAATGGGATTACCATCATAATTCGCATTCACATTTCTAAACAAAATTTCTGGTAATTTGGTAACTTCATATTCTTTATTCTGTACTAATTTATAATCCGTACCATTCACTGATACTTCAAAACGAACTTCCTTTGGGAAAAAGATCCAGGCGCCCTGGTTTTGAAGAAAACTTATTTCAAGTTTTTTTATTGACGTCAACGAATCCAAATCAATGACTACTTCAATATCATTCCTTGCAAAACCCTGCCAAAAACCATCATGATGGTTGATTGTTCCCCGCTTACCATCCACCAGAGTGAGAGCTTCTCCTCCAGGATAATGAGGACTATAAGGATGTTTATAAGAAACTAATTTACCAATTCCCAAATGATTCACATTCAACTCATCTTCAGAACGGTCTAAATCCAATCGTCCAATAGGGCGAACACCACTCCCCTTCGTTTTCGTAATGCGGTCACCCAATTCTTCGCGGGAATTCTGACCAAGTTCTTTTAATCTTTTAACAATTTCGGGGAATTGTTCTGCCACATTGTAAGACTCGCTGATATCATTTTCAAGATCATACAATTCGATACCTGCATTGCCCCGAGCGTATGGTCCGGGATAGCCATCATTCCCAGGTTCTACACCTAAATAAGAACGATATTCATGCGGGAAGGTTAATTTCCACTTTCCCTGGCGCACAGCTACTAATTCGCCAACATAATAATAATTATATTCATCTCTTGGCGATTTAATTGATTCTCCAAACAGGTGAGATTTAAAACTGATCCCATCAATTTTTTTCTTAGGCAAATCAGCGCCGATAATATCAGCTATTGTTGGCAGGATATCAATCGTTGCAGTAAGTTGATTTGATATAAAGCCCTGCGGAATTTTACCGGGCCAACGCATTATAGCAGGGACGCGTGCTCCCCCTTCCCACATGGCCCCTTTACCTTCTCTCAAAAGACCCGTTAAACCTGCATGATTACCATAATTCAACCAGGGGCCGTTATCACTAGTGTAAATGACCAATGTATTTTCATCAAGGCCATTTGTTTTGAGTGCTTTCAATATTTCACCCACAGACCAGTCGATCTCCATGATCACATCACCATACATGCCCTGTTCACTTTTACCTTTAAATTTGTCAGATACACCTAAGGGCACATGGGGCATGGAATGGGGTAGATATAAAAAAAATGGATTATCTTTATTTTTTTCGATGAACTTTACAGCTCGTTCTGTATAACGAGTAGTTAATCGGTCTTGATCAGCTAATGTAAGAATCTCCTCAATCTTTTCATTTCCTTCAATAAGTGGTAACTGGGGATAAAAGCTTTTAAAATGATCCGTACCACTCACAGGTGCACCGCTATAGTCTACAGGCCACATATCATTGGAATAGGGTACTCCAAAATATTCATCAAATCCTTGTTGAAGGGGAAGAAATTTTTCATGATGGCCTAAATGCCATTTCCCGAATGCAGCTGTGGTATAGCCTTCATTTTTTAATATCTCCGCGATGGTCTCTTCCTCCGGATTCAGCCCAACCCTGGCTGTATGGTTATAGGCACCTTGCACGCCTACCCGTTCAGAATAACAACCAGTGAGCAAGGCAGCTCGGGAAGCACTGCAGACTGCTTGGGAAACATGAAAATCTGTGAAGCGCATACCTTCATCAGCCATCTGATCTAAATTTGGTGTACTATAACCCTGGGCCCCGTAAACACCCACATCTGCATATCCCTGGTCATCGGTAAATATGAGAACAATATTAGGGGGGCGTTCAGCTTTTGGAGCACCGGATATAAAATTTATCAGGCCGCCGACTATCAAAAGACCTGCGAAACAGAATGTTACTTTATAATTGATGCTATACTCAATTTTTATGGAATAAAATCTGGGGCGAGATGGCTTGTTTATTGATATTTGGCCCTTGATAAGATACTTTTAATTGATTTCCACCCCCTTTTTCAAAAAAAGTGACACGAATGGGATGATATCCCGCCCTCAGAGCAATCGATCCTCTTTCCTCATTCATTCCATGTAAACCATCATTTTCCACAACCATGGTATTACCGATATAAAACCGACTGCCATCATCAGAATCAGTGTAAAATGAATAAATACCATCTTCCGGTAGAAGAATAAACCCCTCGTACTGGAATCCGAAGTAATCACTTTGTTCTCTGAGAAATATATCAAAAGTAGAAGTAACACCTGCCGCCACTACCTCAAGCGCCTTAAAATCAGGAAGCTGATCCCAAGAGCCTTCATAATAACTGTATTTTAATCCCTGGGCAATACCATTCAAATCCACATCTGGGCTGGGTACCACTTTTGTATATTCAGCATGTATGCTCCCGCTGACCGGTTTACCATCCCGAAATACACGTGCTGATACGCGCGCTGTGTTAGTTAAACGGATTGGTCCGTCCACAATGGGAGATTTGAGAGTTGGCGCACTACCATCTAACGTATAACGAATGATAATATTCTCCCGCACCGAGGTAATGGATACATTTGTTTCATCAATAAAAATATCATATTCGGCAGAAATCATCGGCGGATCATTTACATCTGGCTTGCCCACTAGGTCTAAGACAACAACACTGTTAATGGGATTGGGCGCAACATCAGGTGTGTTGATAATAAGCGCGTCTTCTTCACGGTGAACATTTAATTCCTTGGTTGGATCAGATAGCAGAAAAGCACGAACAGGTTGACTATATACACCGGGAACAACCAAGCGACCATTTGCCGGCCAGGAAAACACATGTAAATACAAACGCGTGCCTCCTTCGATTGATTTCTGTGTGCAGCGTCCCCAGGATAGATGCTTGAACGGACTGGCCTGCGTCCCATAAATCGCGTCGCTATTCGTTTCCATCCATTCACCTATGGCCGCAAGCCGATCAATACTGGGTTGGGGAAAGAGTCCTTCAGCCGTGGGGCCCACATTCAGCAAAAAGTTGCCTCCTTTTGAAGCAATATCTGCCAACTTTTGGATCAAGTCTTCGGTGGATTTCCAGTTATCATCGTTTTTGTTGTAGCCCCAATGATTGTTCATCGTCATGCAGGTTTCCCAGTCAATTCCCGGAAGTCCTGTGGGAGGAATCTCCTGTTCTGGGGTACCAAAATCACCAGCATATTCTCCCTCTCGGGTCAATCCTTGCATACCCGCCCGACCTATATCAACTCTGTTATTGATAATAATACTGGGTTGCAGACTTCGCACATAATTATAGAGATCCTTCCCGTACCCATGAGCCCATGTTTCTTCCCACTCGCCATCAAACCAGAGGACGCCGATATCTCCGTAATTCTGAACCAACTCTTTGAGCTGGTTTTTCATATAGGCGATATACCGCTCAAGATCAGCACCTTCTGGTGAGCGATTCTCCCAGCCACGGCGGGGTAGGTAATCCGGATGGTGCCAGTCCATAATAGAATAGTACCAACAAATTTTTAACCCATATTTACGGCAAGCATTAGCTAACTCCTCCATCATGTCCCGTTTGAAAGGTGTAGACATAATATCATAATCGGTATATTGGGAATCAAATAAATTAAAACCATCATGATGCTTGCTGGTAATGACAATATATTTCATTCCCGCATCCCTGGCCATACGCACCCATTCATCTGCATTGAATTTGAACGGATTAAATGCATCAACAAATTTGTCATACTGCTCGAGGGGAATTTGAGCGGTTGTCCGAATCCATTCGGCATGATTGGTGTTACCTTCCCATTCACCCGCAGGAATCGCATATAGTCCCCAATGAATGAACATACCAAAACGGGCTTCCCGCCACCATGCCATACGTTCGTTGTCTTCCCGATCACCCTTTTTGTTTTCTGCCGCAGGAATATGGGCGATCACAGCAAATAGAAAAATGAATAAATATAATAATCTTTTCATCTTACCCCACAGGTGTAACACATCTGAAGCCGGTATGACTAAGCCCCGTATCCTGGCTCGAACGCATCCGTCTGGAAACACGGTATCCGCTACAATAGCTGTCATTGCATAGAAAAGAGCCGCCACGCATAACGCGCTTGGGCATATGGGGTTCATTAGGGTCCAATGATGTGGAAGGACCTGTGGGATTAACACACACCTCATTTTTAGCATCAATAAGATAGGATTGATAATGATATAAATCTGCACACCACTCCCACGCATTGCCGGCCATATCAAAAAGCCCATAACCATTAGGTGTATAAGACATTACAGGTGCAGTACCGTAGAAACCGTCCTTGACGGTGTTTTCATAGGGAAACTGCCCCTGCCAGAAATTGGCCTTACCAGCGGATCGGGTGGCAGGTACATTTCCCCAAGGATAAACGGGATCCTTAAGTCCACCTCGCGCAGCCCATTCCCACTCTGCTTCTGTAGGAAGTCTCTTTCCGGCCCATTGAGCGTAGGCCACTGCATCATCCCAGGCGATATGCACCACCGGATGGTTCATTCTATCTTCTATATTGCTGCCGGGTCCTTCGGGCTGTCTCCAGTTGGCACCTATGGTCCATGCCCACCACTGTGTTTCATCACTTAGGGCTACCGGGCCATCCGTCGGTCTAAATACTACTGAACCAGGTTGGAAAATATCATCGGGCGGTTTGGGTGTGTTTGGCGGCAGATCCCTTTTCATTTTTTCCCAGTCAATGTTTCTTTCCGCAATGGTGACATAGCCCGAGCTATCTACAAATTTACTGAATTGTCGATTAGTGATTTCGTGCACATCCATGTAAAAACTGTCTATCTTAACTTTATGGCGCGGAAATTCATCTGCACTCGCTTGGTTGCTATTGCCACCCATAGAAAAAATGCCACCTGGTATAAATACCATTTTACCATAATCAATTTTAGGAGTTTGCTTCAAAACATCTGTTTTTTGGCCACTGAATATCAATAAAAATATGTATAAGGATAATCTTACAATCATATTGAACAATTTATAGTTATCATTTTAGATGCTTGATCCAGGGATCATTTGTCTTTTCAAGCCACATTTTTAATTCACCTTTCAGTTCTTTGATTACATCCTGTCTTTCAGTGGCAATATTATTGAGCTGGTACATGTCAGAAAGATTATCATAAAGTGTAATTTGGTCAGCCTCGCTTTCAATTCTACTGATCATGAGCGTGAATTGGTGTGTCCTTATACCTCTCCTACCCATGTCTATTTTCCCCGGTGGAGTATAAATATAAAGCTGGGCACGGGGTCTCACATTTTCTCCGGATAAAAATAATGACGAATAATCAATGCCATCTATTTCATTCATTATTTTTTCCGTAAAACCAAGCAGGCCAAGAAGAGTTGGGAATACATCGGGTGTAGAAATTAATAGTTTATCTTGCCGTGGATTTATTTTACCGGGCCAGCGAATGATGAATGGTATACGCATGGATTCTTCATAATGGTTGTTTTTAGATATTTGGTCATGTATACCTAGACAGTTTCCATGATCAGAAGAGAATAGAACAATTGTATTTTTTTCGAGTCCTGTTTTTTTCAAAACGTTTAGGATCCGACCAAATTGCTCATCTACACCTGTGATCATGGCATAATAGTTTCGAATATGTTTTCGATAATAGTCTCCCCACTTGGTTCCTGCAGCTGGAATATTTGGTCTTTGAATCAAGGAATCTAGAGGAATATCGGTATAAATGGCTTTGTATCGTTCTGGCACCGCAGCATAAGGCATATGGGGCGGATTCATAGCGATCATTAATGCAAATGGCTGACTGGGATCTCTGTAAACTTCATTTTCATTCTTAATATATTTGATTGCAAGATCAGTTTCATGTTCGGGACCCCATTGATGAACATAATTAAAAGAATCCCGGGTCGCACTACCAGCCCAATACATCGGTTTATTATGCTGATCATAAGTACCATAGGCATACCAGAAATCAAATCCATGCCTTCGGTCCGGATGCGTCCACTCGTTCCATTTAACTTTTCCGGCATTATTTAAAGTGTTGATATAAGGTGCATGCGGGCTATCTAAATGCCATTTACCAATATAGCCCAAACTATAGCCTTGATTGTCAAGAATATCTGACCAGGTTTGAGCGGTTTCTTTTAGTTCATAACCAAATGGTGCTGTTATGGTATTACTATTGCCCCATACGCCATGCCCTTGAGGATATTGTCCCGTCATTAGGCTGGCCCGGGTAGGACTACAAATTGGATAATTACTTACTGCTTCTGTGAGCACTAAACCTTGGGAAGCAAATCGATCTAAATAAGGTGTCTGAACGGGTTCCTGACCCACAAATCCCATAGCTTGCCCCCGCATCTGATCAGGATAAACAATAATTAAATTAGTTTTTTCACTATCAAATGATTGGGCGCCTATAACAGATAACAAGAAGCTTAGATGGGTAAAAATAAATAAGGAAATTCGCCTCATTTATTTTTTCTATTTTTATATTTATCAAATTTTTCCTGACCTATTTCAGAACGATATCCAGACCACTTTTTCATCCTACAAATTAATGGTGAATAATGGTATCAGAAAGGATGAAAAAATCTAATTCTCAACAAGTTGATCGTTGATTAACTACCGTATTTTGCTTTTCGGCTCGCAGCCAATCGTTTATGGGGATCTAATTCCATTTTCCGTAACCGGATGGATAATGGAGTTACTTCCACCAGTTCATCTTCCGCAATAAATTCAATGGATTGATCCAAGGATAATTGTTTCGGTGGACGCAGCACTACGGTGGAGTCCGAAGCGGCTGCCCGCATATTAGTCAGTTTCTTTTCGCGAGTAATATTTAATGTCAGGTCTTCGGTGCGATTGCGCTCACCAATAATCATACCATCATAAACTTCTGTCCCCACTTCTATAAATAACTCGCCCCGGTCCACCATGCCTAAACAGGCATATGTTGTGACTTTCCCCTTTCGATCAGCCACCATTGCACCGCTATTCCGCTGGGGGATGGGTCCAAACCATGGGGCATATCCATCAAACAGTTTATTCATGATTCCAGCACCCCGTGTATCCGTTAAGAACTGGCTGCGAAATCCGATTAACCCCCGGGATGGAATCACAAAATCCATAGACACACGACCATGACCGTGGTTCACTAAATTAGTCATCCGCCCTTTTCGTTCAGATAATTTTTCTGTAATAATACCAACCTTATCATCGGGAATATCCAAAAACACTTTTTCCATGGGCTCCATCACTTTTCCATTTTTTTCATGGGTAATCACCCGGGGTTTGGAGACCATAAATTCGTACCCCTCCCTTCGCATGGTTTCGATCAGAATGGCCATTTGTAATTCGCCTCGCCCTCTCACCTCAAATACGTCTGTCCGATCGGTTGCATGCACCTGGAGAGATACATTCCCAAGAATCTCTTTTTCCAATCGCTCGCTGATATTGCGGGAGGTGAGATATTTTCCTTCCTTGCCGGCAAAGGGACTATTATTCACATAAAACAACATGGAAACGGTGGGTTCATCAATCACAATCCGAGGAAGTGGTTCCGGATTTTCATTTGAAGAAATCGTATCACCGATGGTGACGCCGTCTATGCCCGCAACCGCAATAATATCGCCTGCTTCCAGGGTATCCACCTGGATTTTTTGGAGTCCGATAAATGTATATAGTGCAGAAAATTTCTGTCTGTTCCGAATACCATCAGCACTACAAAGGGCATAGGATTGATTCATCTCTAATTTCCCATTATTTAATCGGCCAATGGCCACCTGGCCCACGTAAGGATCGTAGTCCAGGTTGGTGACTAAAAATTGCGGAGTATGGTTATCATCTGCAACAGGTCCTTTTATATGTTCAAGAATTGCATTAAACAAGGGTGTTAGGTCCCTGGAGTCATCGTCTAATTCGTTATGGGCAATCCCGGCCTTTGCATTGGTATACAATATGGGGAATTCAATCTGTTCTTCTGTTGCATCCAGATCGATAAATAAATCATAGACCTCATTGAGCACTTCATCAATGCGTGCGTCAGACCGATCGATTTTATTGATGACCAATATAACCGGAAGATTTTTTTCCAGTGTTTTCTTAAGGACAAACCGTGTTTGTGGCAAGGGACCTTCACTGGCATCCACCAGCAGCAATGCGCCGTCCACCAGGTTTAAACTTCGTTCCACCTCTCCGCCAAAATCTGCATGGCCAGGCGTATCCATAATATTGATTTTTACATCCTTGAACTGGACAGCCGTATTCTTGGCTATGATGGTAATCCCCCTTTCTTTTTCCAGATCCATTGAATCCATGACACGCTCTTCCACTTTCTGGTGGGATTTGAAGGTGCCACTTTGCTGCAGGAGTCCATCAACGAGTGTGGTTTTACCATGATCAACATGGGCGATAATTGCAATATTTCTAAAATTGTTTTTTCTCATTATTAAGAGACCTTTTTAATATCTTGGACTCCCTTTTATTTCCCCCTGTCACAGGAGTATCCAGAGGGGTCAGGAATTAATGTATTATATTCGTAATAATTGGGCCAAAATCAGCCTGGGAATTTCGGTTTAAATAAGTCAGTAATTCACTAAAATCAGTCCACTTATGGATTTATTAATTGATTCGTGATTGTAGTAAATTAACAATCAAATTTTGATTGAATCCAATATAAGTGTCACGCAACCCAAAGGAAATATGATGAACCGTTTAGCCTTTTCTATTATCGTTGCTATAATCTGTGCATTTCCACTCCTGGATGCCCAGGTGCAACTCTCCGGATCCGTCTTCCATGATAAAAACAAAGACGGTATTCAAAATTCCGGTGAAAAAGGCATCAAGGATATTCCGGTTTCCAACGGAAGGGATATTGTTTTAACCGATCGGAAAGGACTTTTTCACATTGTGTCCGATAGCAATGATGTGATTTTTATCATGCAGCCTTCTGGATGGAAGGTGCCGGTGAATGACTATAATATTCCACAGTATTATAAAAATATTCGGCTGAAGAAAGGCCCGGACTACCTAAAATATAAAGGATTTACTGACCCAATTCCCTTGCCAGAAAAACTGACTTTCCCTCTATATAAATCCAAGAACCGCGGCGATAAAATCCGAGCCATTATCAGTGGAGACCCCCAACCGCGGGACTCGGCAGAAGTGCGATACTTCCGGGATGAAATTTTAAATAAAATGCTGACGGAGAAAGATGCGGAATTTTATGTCCCCCTTGGGGATATCATGTACGATGATCTTTCCCTTTACCCCTATTATCTTGAACAAGTCTCCCGATTGGGAATACCCATTTGGCATATATTCGGGAATCATGATATCAATTATCGAGCCCCATCCGATTCATTGGCGAAAGAAACCTGGCGCACCTATTTTGGTCCCGATTATTATTCGTTTGAATATGGCAACGTTCATTTTATTGCCTTAAATACGGTGTTCTATAAAGGATGGAATGTGGAAAAAGATAAAAAAGGATCATACCTTGGGAAACTCCATGACAATCAGACAGCGTGGCTACAAAATGATCTGTCTCTTGTTTCATCAGATAAACAAATAGTCTTTCTAAGCCATATTCCCATTATGTCCGATGTATATAAAGGAAAACGGGTTGAATTGACCAATCGAGATCAACTGTATAAAATGGTACATGATCGAAATAAAATTCTGGCGCTTTGCGGTCATATGCATTACTTAGAGAATATGGAACTGACAGCGGACCACGGGTGGACGGGTGATGCTGAGTTTCGCAATTTGAACCTGGGTGCCGGGTGCGGCGCCTGGTGGTATGGTCCCATCCAGGCCAACGGCGTTCCCTATGGCTTTCATTATGACGGCACACCTAACGGGTATTTTATGTTCGATTTTTCTAAAAACAATTTCAATTATGAATTTATGCCAGGCAAAAGCGATCCGAACCACACCTTCCGAATCAGCAGCCCTTCGGATAGAATGACAACTGCTTCTATGGATACATCCACTCTGGCTGTGAATGTTTTTTTCGGTGGACCTAAAACAATCGTATCCTGTACCATTGACGGAAATGAAATATGGCTAAAAAAAGCAGTGACCGCCGAAGACCCTTATATGAACCGACTCATTCAACTGTATCCCGACCTATACCCAACTGTTGAGGAAATGCCCATCAATGCGCATATGTGGCTGGGGGATTTCCCCACATTATCTAAAGGGAATCATACGATTCGTGTCCAAGTGATTCACGATAATGGCATGACGGAAAATCAGGCCAAAATATTTGAAATTTATTGAACATATTGTATTTATTTTCCACAAATAACTGGAGCAACTTGCCATGATTAAGCGATCTATTATTTTCAGTATTTTACTTTCCTTCCTCTATTCAGATGGGGGAGAAACCATTACATTTACCAGTGCAAACCCCTTTGGTTTTAATGATGTTCTTTCTGCCTTGGACCAGCAGGAACCCCAAGAAGTATATGGTATTCTCAAAATGCCGGATCAGATGGGGAATAAAAAAGTACCCCTCGTGATTGGTGTGGCCGGAAGCCTGGGATGGATGGATCATCATTTTGAATATCTTCAGATATATCGAGAAATGGGGATTGCCACATTTGAAGTTAAAAGTTTTGCCAGCCGAGGTATTGAATCGACCGTGGGTTCCCAGGTGGAAGTCACCATGGCGGCCATGATGCTGGATGTGTACCGGGCATTTGAAATTTTGGCGAAGGATCCCAGAATCGATAGGGATAAGGTGGCCATTACGGGATGGAGTCTTGGGGGCGGTGTGACGCTTTTTTCTGGTTGGCTCCCGGCTAAAAATGCAATGAATTCCGATTTAAAGTTTGCCGCCCATCTGGCTATTTATCCTCCCTGTTTCATTGTTCCTGAAAATTTGGAATTTACCGATGCTCCCATGCATATCCTTATTGGCGAAATGGATAATTGGACACCGGCAGCGGCTTGTGAAGATCTGGTTCCGGATATGATAGGGAATGGCACCAATATAGGTATCACGGTATATGAAGATTCACATCATTCTTTTGATAGTTCAACGCCACCCCGAGTCGATGAGGCCGGTTATAGTTTTACGAATTGCCGATTAAAAATGCGGGCGGATGGGGTCGTGGTTATGAATTTTATGGATATCCCCATGACCAATCCTACTCTTCAGAAAATAGGTCTCGCTTTTTGTGCGGATCGCGGTCCCACCCATGGGGGAAATCCTGAGAGCCGGAAAGCGGCATTTGTTTTTGCGAAAGACTTTATGGGGAAACACTTACTGGATAATGATTAAGTCTCCAATTTTTTTAAAATCCAGCGATTAGGAAAGGTTAACATCACTTAAAGAATCTCCATCAAACCGGCTTAATGCAAAAAATGGATTAATCGGTTTTTTTCCAGTGATGAGGTCTTCCATAACCT
>Ga0257109_1000471_pt1 | contig 13223 bp, 12 predicted proteins | sample LP_taG_8_FD_191566 | JGI IMG/M metagenome (GOLD analysis project Ga0257109, IMG submission 191566) | Marine microbial communities from Northeast Subartic Pacific Ocean, Canada - LP_J_2011_P26_2000m | ecosystem: Environmental > Aquatic > Marine > Oceanic | place: Canada: Northeast Subartic... | reverse complement strand
GATACATTTGGTCTCCATGGGCAACGAATTCAAACGATCTTTGGAATTATACGCTTGGTCATCAGGTTTGTAAAACGTATGACTTTACTACGGCCATGAACGTGGCGATAAAAGAATTTTGTCCAGATAAATTGGTTTTACTTGGTCCTGGAAATACCTTAGGTGGATCCATTGGACAAATTATTACCGGACAGAATTGGCAGGATATTTCCTGTAAGAAAGACTTCACCAATCGGCAAAAGACAGACCCATTTCTTATTTCATTGGGTATTTCTGAACAGCGTGATTTAATTTGTCATAGTTATGAAAAACAGGCTGCATCGACGTAATTTCTAGAAATAAGAAAGCTATATATATGAAAAAATTCGGGCCCGATTATTACAATATTTCTGATGAACTGACTGAAGAAGAATTGCTTATCCAGCAAACTGCTCATGAATTTGTGCAAAACGAATTTATACCGGTAATTAATGAGCATTTCGAACAAGGTACATTTCCAATGGAACTTGTCTCAAAACTTGGAGAGTTGGGTTTCATGGGTTCTGCTCTTCCGGTTGAATCTGGTGGTGCAGGTGTAAGTAATGTAGCCTACGGGTTGATTCTTCATGAATTAGAGCGGGGTGATTCAGGCTTGCGATCTTTTGCTAGTGTGCAGGGATCATTAGTTATGTACCCTATCCATGCTTATGGATCAAATGAACAAAAGGAAAAATGGCTAACAGGTTTAGGCAAAGGTGAACTGGTCGGTTGTTTTGGTTTAACTGAACCTAATTATGGTTCGGATGCAGGAGGTCTGTCCACCACAGCCAAAAGAAACGGAGCTGATTGGATTATTAATGGATCAAAAATGTGGATCACTAACGGCAGTATTGCAGACGTGGCTGTAGTCTGGGCCAAGGATGATGATGGTGTTGTTCGTGGTTTTCTGTTGGAAAAAGGTATGGATGGATTCAGTAGTAATGATATTCATGGTAAGTTGAGTTTACGTGCCTCTATCACTTCTGAATTAGCAATGGTTAATGTTCATGTTCCAGATTCTGCGCGTTTACCAGGTGTTGAGGGCATGGAAGGTCCTTTGTCCTGCCTGACTCAGGCTCGATATGGTATTGCGTGGGGAATGACAGGGTGTGCATCTGATTGTTACCAGACAGCTCTGGATTATGCAAAGGAACGAAAACAGTTCTCTAAGCCTATCGCCGGATACCAGTTAACTCAAGCCAAATTTACAGAAATGCTGACTCGGATTACGGAAGCACAATTGATGGTATTACGTTTGGGTCGTATGAAAGATGCTGGTACGATGAATTTTCACCAGGTATCCATGGCTAAACGTAATAATTGTGCCATGGCTCGGGATATAGCCCGAATGGCGCGGGGAATACTTGGTGCGAATGGAATTACGGAAGACTATTCTCCCATTCGTCACATGGCCAATATTGAATCGGTTTATACATACGAAGGTACCCACGAAATGCATACCTTAATTATTGGTGAAGATATCACAGGTATTGCTGCTTTTGAATAATAATGAAGCGGCGTAGTTTTATAAAGACTGGTGCTGCCGGATTGGTAGCACCATCCGCATTAATCAGTAATGACAAAAAACCGATAAAAAGTAGAATGGGAAAACCAATAGTGATTTCTACCTGGAACCATGGTTTACCAGCGAATGATGCTGCAATGGCTGTTTTAAGACAAAATGGTTCTGCACTAGACGCTGTTGAAGCAGGTGTTCGTGTACCGGAGGCAGATCCGGAATCACAATCAGTAGGATATGGAGGGCGTCCAGATGAAGATGGGCATGTTACGCTGGATGCCTGCATCATGGATTCAGCTGGTAATGCAGGTGCTGTTGCCTTCTTGAGAGATATTAAACATCCTATCTCTGTTGCTCGAAAAGTAATGGAACAAACAGACCATGTTATGCTCGTTGGTAAAGGGGCAAAGAAATTTGCATTAGCCCATGGTTTTAAAGAAGAAAACCTGTTAACCGAAAAATCTCGTGAAGAATGGTTGCGCTGGAAAGAAGATCATAGTATTAAAGATTCATGGGGGCCAAATGAAGAACATGATACAATTAGTACCCTAGCAATAGATAATAAAGGTGATTTAGCTGGAGCATGCACAACCAGCGGTATGGCCTACAAAATTCATGGACGAGTAGGAGACAGCCCATTAATTGGCGCTGGAATGTACGTGGATAATGATATTGGTGCCGTAGGTGCGACTGGGAAGGGTGAAGAAGTGATCAAAACCTGCGGCAGTTTCCTTGTGATTGAACTTATGCGCCAAGGTTATTCAGCTATGGATGCCTGTCTAGAAGCTGTACTCAGAATAATTCAAAAACACACTGAAAAGGTAAAATTTCAGATTGCATACATTGCCCTGCGGAAAGATGGGGATATAGGCTATGCGGGTATCCAGGATGGATTTCAATACGCTCTGTTTAAAGATAATCAGAATAAGTTATATGATGTAAAGGGGATAGGCTGATTGTGAATTCATTTTTCGACTTTATCACAAATAAGTATATACCCAAGTCAAAAAAGTCTGCCATGAAATACCGCACCCGGATTGGGAAGTTTCAAGGCTGGATTTCAGTAACAGTTAATGGCCTAATGTTCTTGCTTAAGATCGCAATTGGACTTGTAATTGGATCTGTAAGTGTAATTGCTGATGCAGTACACACTTTATCCGATGTTATTTCTTCTGGTGTAGTGATCTGGGGATTTAACGAAGCCGAAAAACCAGCTGACAAGGAACATCCGTATGGTCATGGCCGTGCTGAGTATGTGGCAACTTTAGTAATAGCTGTGTTATTAATAGTTGCAGGGATCGAATTTATTGAATCCTCTATCGATCGCATTTTACACCCCATTTTGATAGATCCAGCCTGGTGGATGATTATTGCTATGATCTCAACAATATTTATAAAAATGATTATTGCACATTATGCGGAATACTTATCCACGAGAATTGCATCAGGCACATTACATGCTGATGCCTGGCACCACCGTACGGATGCCATATCATCATTGCTTGTTGCTGTGGCGATGATATCGGGGAAATTTGGGTATAGTCAAGTTGATGGCTGGGCTGGGCTGGGGGTAGCACTATTCATTATTTTGGCCGGGTTTGGCATAGCCAGGTCTGCAGTTGATGACCTTATTGGTAAACCACCTACCGTAGAGGAAATAGAGGATATTCGACAATTAGCTCGCGCAGTGGATGGCGTAATTGATGTGCACGATATTGCCATCCATAGTTATGGTAAGGATAAGTTTGCAAGTATCCACATTGAAATTGATGCAGATGAAAAACCAGCCAGGGCCCATGATATTTCAGAAAAAGTGGAAGAAACTTTGGGAGAGAAATTAGGCGTATCTCCGACAGTACATGTAGATCCTATTTCAATAACTGACCCAAAGGTAAAAGAAGTGAAAAAATATTTACGGGAGCATTGGTCTAAACATGATGTGATCACAGATTTTCATGATGTACGCGTTGTGGATACAGCACAGCATCATGTAATATTATTTGGTGTTAATGTAAAACCTAGTGTATCAAAATCTCGTGTCATTGAATCATGCAATGAGGTTGAAAGGGATCTTGTATCAGTATTTAATAAATTCGAAGTAGATATTAAAATATCCCAGATTCATCAGTACGCCTAACCTCACCCGATTGCTACTCAATAAAATCTAACCCTCGCACATTCTTAATTACTGCACCTGTGAATGATTGTGTTGTACCGTTCATTTTAATAACGCATTCACCATTCTTTGCTATATTTTTAAATCGTCCTTGACGGATTTGACCGCCCTCCTGAAAAGTGATATTTTTATTGTTGTGGATACAATACGGAGTCCAGTATTTATTGATGTCAAAGGATCCTGAATCCTCACCAAGCTCATTTAATAGTATTTCTAAATGATTTAGTATAGCTGCAAGTAAACGCTCCCGTTGCATGAAATCACCTACTTCTAAATATAGTGAAGTAGCCGAGTGAGAAATATCATTTTCAAAATCATCAGCTGTTTCATTTACATTAATACCAATACCAAGCACAACCCAATTGATACTCTTGCGCTGGATCCTGCTCTCGCAGAGTACGCCACCAAGCTTTTTACCGTTTATTATGATATCATTGGGCCATTTTAACCCCCCATCTATGTGCATATCCTGCAATGCCCTTACGATAGCAACACCGCTTAAAAGAGGAAATACACCAGACATTGATCCTGATAAATTATTAGGTTGAATAACTACTGAAAATGTAAGGCTACGGTCCGCTTTTGATTGCCATTTTGCACCATTTCTTCCTTTTCCAGATAGCTGTCTATCGGTGATAATTACAGTGCCGGACTTAACACCTTCATCGATCATTTCCCAGGCTTCTTCATTTGTTGAGTCCAGTTGGGAATAATATTCGATCACTTGCCCCAGTGTTTGCGTACGAAGATTTGCCTGCACAAGATTTGTGAATATCATGATCTAAATGAAAATAAAATGTAATTGTACATAGGTAAGGATCATACCTAGAAATGAGCCAACTATAACCTGCGAAATATTGTGTGCTTTTAATACCACTCTGGCACTCGCAACTAACACTAGAATAAACCCCATTATTAAAGGGGATTGTGTACCGTTGACCCATAATGCAGCTAAAAGACCAGCAACTCCCATGGTATGAATAGAAATTTTCCAATAACGAGTAATTAGAATAATTATTACTGTATTAGTAATAAAACAAAACATCAGTCCTTTCACAATGGCATCCGCATTCTGCAGCGTAAGTACAATAAAACCTATAGCAGCATAAAGGACTCCCAAACTTAGAGGCATAATACGCTGTTTGCGTATACTTGCGTCCAGATCTGATATAATCCCATATCTTTGTAATACAATGATTGTAATAATGGGTAAGAGATTTGAAAAAAGGAAACAGGTGGTCAGGATCCCACCTGCATTGGGATGTATTATAGGGTTATCATAGATTAATATTATATAAACAAGAAGAGATATAATCACCGGATGAAGAATAATGGATAAAAATTTTGCTAGCAGGATCAATATGTGTGTTAAAAGTTTGATTGATATTCGCCAAAAACATCCCTGAGTTGATCAGAAATTTCACCAAGGGTGCAGCGAGATCGTACACATTCAATTATGGCAGGAATGAGGTTACTTGACCCAGCAGCAGTTTTATGTAAGATTTTTAACTTTTTGCCTACTAATTCGTTATTTCGTGAAGACTTAAACTCCTGCAATCTTTTTAACTGAAGGGCCACCGCCTTTTCATCTATGCTTAATGTATTATAATCATCATTTCCATCCGTCTTGAATTCATTTACTCCAACAATAATTTTATCTTTTTTATCAATTGAAGCCTGATATTCAGATGCACTTCGTGCGATTTCATTTTGTGTCCAACCAGATTCTATAGCTGCTATTGCACCACCATTATTTTCAACTTCATTGATTATGGCATTTGCCTCCGTTTCTATAGAATCAGTTAATGTTTCGATTGCATAACTGCCGCCAAGAGGGTCAGGGTAGTCGACCAATCCTGATTCACAAGCAATGATCTGTTGTGTTCTTAGGGCCAGCCTTGCTGACTCATCGGTTGGCAGTGATAGTGCTTCATCACGACTATTTGTATGCAGTGATTGTGCACCGCCCAATACTGCTGAAAGCGCCTGAATAGTCGTACGGACAACGTTATTATCAATTTGCTGAGCAGTTAATGTTGATCCTCCAGTTTGTACATGGAAGCGACAAAACATTGCTTTTTCATTTGTTACATTAAATTGTTCTTTCATGATTTTTGCCCACATACGTCTTGCCGCCCGGAATTTGGCAACCTCGATTAATAGATCATTATGGGCATTGAAGAAAAATGATATTCTGCTTGCGAATTGATTGGGATCCAGACCTTTAGCTATTGCTGCTGCTACGTAAGAAATCCCGTTTGCTAATGTAAATGCTAATTCCTGAGAAGCAGTTGAACCAGCTTCCCGGATGTGATAGCCGGAGATAGAGATGGTGTTCCAATACGGAGCATGTGTGGTGCAAAATTCCAAGAGGTCAGTAACCATTCGCATGGATGGTTTGGGCGGGTATATGTATGTGCCGCGAGCGATGTATTCTTTTAAAATATCATTTTGAACTGTACCTTTCAATTTTTCTGCAGGTACGCCTTGGTTTTCAGCAGCAACTAAATAGAGTGCGAATAAAATAGGTGCCGTAGCATTGATGGTCATTGATGTTGACACACCATCTAATTCAATCCCATCAAAAAGGATATCCATATCTTGAATGGATGTAATGGGAACACCAACTTTGCCAACTTCACCTGCTGCCATGGGATGGTCAGAATCGTATCCAATTTGTGTTGGCAGATCAAACGCTACAGACAGACCAGTCACACCTTGTTCCAACAGATATTTATAGCGCTTGTTTGATTCCTCAGCCGAAGTAAAACCTGCATACTGGCGTATCGACCATGGCTTATCCTGGTACATACCGGGATATAATCCCCTGGTAAATGGAAATTCGCCTGGGTTTTCCTTCATTTTAATCGACGTTCTTTTTTAATGGTTTGGTATGCATTATTAACTGCTTTGAATTTTTCTTCGGCTAATATTTGAAGGTCGTAACCGAGATGTGATACTTTGTCAGGATGGTATTTATTCGCCATTTTACGATATCCTTTTTTTACATCTTCATCATTACAAGATGGATCGATTTCTAAAATCTTATAGGCTGAAATCTTATCCTTTATGAACATGGCTTTGATACTTTCAAAATCATTATCATTAACATTTAGATAACTTGCGATGGTGTGGATAACCTTTATTTCATCAACATGAATATGATTATCAGCGTTGGCTAGGCCAAACAAGATGTGTACAAGCTCTATCCTGCTGGGATGGTCCATAGATCGCTGGATTTGACGGCAAACGTCCCGTAATGGATAATCTTGTTTAAGAATATCTTTGAACAGGATAATATAATTATGTACATCACTTGTACTGAATTCTTGCTTAAGGAAGTCTTTTACATAAAGCAACTCGGAGCGCAATAATTGATTATCTGCTTTCATTACCTTGGCAAACAATACCAGTAGAGATACAATAAAATCACCTGGTTTCGTTTTTGGATAACCAGCTTGGTTTGACGTGTATTGATAACCCCCTTGTTGTTCTGATATAGAGGCCCAAGCATAGCCAAGTATGCCGCCAATGGGGCCACCAAGGACCCATCCGAGACCACCCCATAGAAGTTTTTTATTTAATGACACAGTGATTTATTTATATCAAATCGATCTCGTTGTAAAGGAAAACTACACAGTATCATAATTGTGAAAAAGTTATATTCAGGGATGGACTTACCAATAAAGACAAGAGCTGCACTATTTTGGAAGGGTCTATTCTTTAGTACTAAAAATACTGATGCACCATTGGCTCTCGATAAAAATATTCCTGAATTAGGTAGTGTCTTATTTCTTCTTCCTGAAGCGGAAAATCATATCCGTGTAGTGAGAATATTCTTACAATCAATACACAATGCCCTGGGTCCTTATCCAGCTATGAAAATTGAATATGTATTGGCCAAAAAAAGCCGTATTTCTTACGGGACGCTGGTAAAAGAACCCTTAATAGTTTATTCATCCAGCGACCTTAATTATTGCGGTTTACCAAAAAAAGAATTATTAAATAAATGCAGCAGTTTAGATCTCAATGCCGCAATCGATTTAAATCCGGATTTTAACCCAATAGCTGTAACTCTAATGCAAGCTGCAAGAGCAGAGGTGAAAATTGGTTATTACTCAAGCAAAGGAGAGCGATACTATAATATATTGATTGACCGCAAGAATACGGATTTTCTGGAACGCGGCAATCGTTATATCATTCAGTTATTAGGGTTGAATTGATTTAAATTTTTTTATAACAAAATATTGCCACCACATACACCCCCGATTAACTTAACGCCCGATTTTAGTAGAGATTATTGATGTTAGAAGGAATTATCTGTCCAAACTGTGGCGCAAACATTATCGAAGCAAACCTTCGAGAGAAGCTCGCTTGCCCACATTGCAAGAAAGATCTTAAGGATCGTAGTTATCTTGATTTTCTTGAATACCTTATGACCAACGGAATCGTAGAAAATCTCGACTTTTTTGATGCGGCTGTTTACAGTGAGGATATTGAACGGTTTGACCAGGAAGATGAAGATGATGTCGACATCACGGAGCATGAAAAAAGAAAAGATACTTTCAATCTATACGAAAATGAAATGGTTAAGCAACAGGAAGAAGAAGAATTAGACTATAAAGATTTTGAGGGCCTGGATGAAGATTGGGAAGATTTCAATAGTACATAAATTATTTTTTGGAGTAACATAATGGAAGAAAAGAAAAAAGTTCAACAGATAAATATTGAATTGGATGAGAATGTCAGCAGCGGTGAATATGCTAATTTTGTTGTAGTAACACATTCACCAGCAGAAATAGTGATGGATTTTACTAGATTGCTACCTGGCGTAGCAAAAGCAAAAGTGCATTCAAGAATTATCATGGCGCCACCCCATGCAAAAGCCTATTTGATGGCGTTAACTGATAATTTAAAGAAATTTGAATCCAAGTACGGTGAAATCAAGTCACCAGGGCATGAAGGATTTACAGATTTTGGTGTAAAACCTCCAGAAGGTTCGCTGCCAAACTGATCTATACTACCTGGTAAATATTAACTGTACCGCACCCAGGTTCGGCCCCTTTTTAATTCACGCATTTTCAGTAATACCCACAAAGTAATTACTAGCCAGGCCATCCCATACCCAAATAATCCACCAAACAACACATCTCCAGGATAATGTACTCCCACGTATACGCGGCTTAGAGCTACTGAAAAAGCCAGAAACAATAGGGGCTTTTTCCATTGTTTATAGAAGTAAGATAAGACTGTAGTCGCTGCGAATATGTTTGCTGCGTGAGCGGATACAAATCCATATATCCCACCTTTAGAAACCAATAGATTTATTGTATCCCCTAACGCGTGTGAGGGTCTTAGGCGACCAATTGCTGGTTTAATGATTTGGGCTACTGTTGCATCGGTTGCACTTGCAGCAATTAGCACCAGCACCGCAGCAATTTTTTCTCTTTTACCACCTCTAATAATTAGCCATAATAGGCCAATTAACACCGGGAGGGTCCAAAGACGTTCATTTGTTATAGTTGTAAAAAATAGGTCAAATATTGGATTCGTTAACGTACCATTGATCAAGTAAAATATTTTATGATCAATTTGATCCAACCATTCAAGTGAAGTAATCATTAATTGGTTGTTAATTATCCTTTTTGCATAGTATTTAGGTGCTCTTTACCATGTTCGTCGAAATATAGTTCTACAAATTGATTTAAAAGTGTGGAAACTAGCTCTGGCTCTATTTTGTCCACGGTTTGTTTGCATTTCATGGCTGCGACAATAATTTGCTGGAGCAATAAGGTCTGATCTACATATTGCTGTCGTCCAGCTTCATCTTTTTTCTTTGGTTTGATGCGTTGTGCAAGAAAATAATTTGCCATGGTAGATTGGATAAAGGTTGCGTGTTCTTCCTTTGTGTTTATCCACCTGATCAATTGATTCATATTTTGAGCACTGGATTTATCACTGGCTAATTGCTCTATTTGCTTCATGGCTTTTTCAATCGTAGTAACGTGTTCTCTTATTTGTATAATACGAACTGCGTCATCGTAAATGCCGCAAGGTACCTGGCAGTGAGCATGTACATTGTTAAACCCGAACGCAGCGATAATGATGGCAATCGCAATAATATTTCTGATTTTCATGATTCTTAATTCTCCTTCGAATTGTATGTTTATTTAATTCGTAGAAATTAAAACCAGTAGATTTTAATTCCCTATCATCTTCCTGAGTTAAAAAGTACTTGACGTCAATTAGATGGGCAATTAACTTGTCTTAAGAATTCAAGCAGGGCGGTCAATTCTTAAACTGGTGGTTTCCCCCGCTCCCAGACTTAAAGGCAGTTCTGCTTTAGCTTTCAGAAAATAAAAAGTCCGAATAGAATCATTCGGACTTTTTATTTGTGCAAAATACGGGTATCGTGCCTAGAACTTTGCCTGGAGACGGAACATTATCACCCTGCCTAACTGCGGTCCGCCTTGGATCTCTGTGTGCATGTGGTCAAGCATGTTGTTTAAGGTCAGCATCGCGGATAGGTTATCATTAATTTCATAGTCAGCGTGTAGATCAAAAATATTATAGGAATTGATCTTTCCGAAGTAAACCCCAGAAGACCATTTAAAACCATCGACATAACGAAAATTTAATGAAAAGGAGTAAGGTTTATCACTTGGTTCATATTGAATTTTAAAGCCTCCCTTATTTTTGGGAGCATTGATAGGATCTTTTGAATTAGTGATCGGGTTCAAAAAGTCTGAAATATTTAAATAGGAAAAATGAAGATCAAACGAAAGACTTCTATTAATAAAATATGTTATACTGGCGTCCAACCCATTAACGTCAACTACCCCATAATTTAAATATCCAACGACTATTGGAGGGGCCAAACCCTTTATTGTATCCATCGCAGTGACACCTACTATATTATCACGCCATTTATCAAAGGATATATCATAATCTTCTTGGTCAGCTATCTCATTATTATTTGCTATAGCAACTACATCATTTATAATACCATCACCATCCCAATCAGATTCCAGGATATGTTTATTGACGACAATGGGAGAAATAAAGGTTGGCCTGCTGATAAAATTGCTAAAGTGATTTGTAAAGATATCCAATGTACCGAACATTTTTCTATTAAGGCGACCCTTCCAGCCAATTTCCCAGGTATTAATAACTTCAGCATCAATTTCGGGGAGGTCCTTGGTAGTGTAATTATAAAAGCCCTCGATTTTAGGATCTACGGATGGGTAAAAAAGAATATACTGGGAAGTATCTAACGGTCCATATTCGAACGTCTCTGTATTATAATAATATGGCTGTCCTTCTTCACCTCTTGGGTAAACGTAGCCGCCTTCAGCGCCCCGGGCGTAAACTTTAAAAATAGCAACCCGGGTGACAAAAATATCAAGAAAGAGGTGAGTGTTGGCTGGTGTATTGAAAGCTTGGGCCCAGGTAAGACGAAATGTCTGGTTATCCTTTGGCCGGTAAATTAAACCAACTTTTGGAGATATCTGTAATCCTTCAGTATTATCAAAATTAAATTCCCAGTTTAGAAGGTTTATATTCCTTCCTCCTTCATTATTAAAGTTTATCATATCAGTCAGACGGTCGTGCGCATCCCAGCGTGTTGCCTGTACAAGTTCAAATTTTTCAGATAATTTCCAATTTACCTGGTAATAAGCGCCCAACTCATTAACTATACGGCGATTATCTTCATCGTTTTCATCAATACCTTCATCAATTAAACCATCTCCATCATTGTCTATACCATCTTTTATAGCACCCAATACATTATCGATAGGTTGGCCGGCTTCATTGGTTTCAATGGTTGCCCAGGTATTATATCTTTCTCCAATATCGTACCAGGTATTATCATTTTGATCGCCAAAAGTATCTGGAGAACCTGCTTCGCCATCCCCATCGTTATCGCGCCTGTCATTTCCATTATTATCCCGTAATATGGTGCCCCGAGTATCGGGCATGGTCATAAAGTAATCAATGCCCCAGACAAACCGCAATTTACCATCACGGAATTCATTAGAGTGTTGCAACTGGGTACTGAATTTTTTGGATCGATCAAAGATCGTGCCGCCGGTAGCTAAATTTCTTGTGGGTGAGTAGGCTAGAGGATACCTGGCATCGTAATCACCGGAATAACTGGTATTCAGGTAACTCTGCAAATACCAGTTCTTGTACATTATCCGGCCGTGGGCGTATCGGTAAATCCAGCCATCCGCCAAATATCTGGCTATCCCGGTAATATTTATATTCCTGGCTTTAGCGTATCCCTGTGAAACACTAACGGTTAGATCTTGATTAATTTCCCAATCACCCCTGAGGTCATAGCGATAATTTTCAACATCAAAATCAGGAAAATCATCAAGTCCATCATCATTCGCATCTTTGATGACCGTAGGCAATCCACCGTAATTCATTTCGAAATCACCCTCACCATCAAAAATCCCATCACCATTCGTATCAAAGACTAATTTTCCATCTGCGGTATATTTATATTCTCCAAAACCATAATCAGGCGCCGTACTGCCAATACGGCTCGTCCAGGTAGTCCCCCATTCATCCAGTTCATCAATTTCACCATCACCATCATTATCTACACCATCAAACCATACTTCCGCCAAATCATCAATGCCTTCGTCAATGCCTTCGTCAACCATACCATCATAATCATTATCAATGCCGTCAGTATACTTTTTTCCAATTTTATCATCGGTAACACCCCAAAGAACTATACCATTTTCCAAGGTGTAACGATGGAAGGGATCGCTGGCTGCAGTTGCAACCATATCTTCTGTGATTATTGGTGAATCTGTTTCACCATCGGGAAATATACCATCTATCCCATCTATAAACCGGCGGCCCACAAAGGATAGATCAGAACCGGGCCAATAGGGTAGCATGTCTTCCGTGAAATCCGGATTGCCGAATTCACCAGAGACTCCACCTTCATCTACTCCATTATGTCTTAAATGCGGCCGGCCGATAAAGGCAGGATCGTGACCTTCGAACTCATCACTATTATAATGGTGCCAGTCTTCTCCCCGAAAAACAACCGCTGAAACCTTGAAACCAAGATCACCTAATTTTAATCCACCCAAACGCAAATCCTTGAAGTTGGTAGCATGCCGCATAGTATATTTTTGTATTGGATCAGAATCTTTTTGCGATAATGAACCACCCTGGAGATTAATGGTTGTTCCGGCAGCATCGAGCGGTGAACTGGTGATGATATTCAAAACACCCGTGTACGCATTAGGGCCGTATAGTGCGGAAGAAGGTCCTAAAACAACTTCAATCTGCTTCACATCCTCGAACGAAACGGGTATAACATTATATGCAATGAGACGTAAAGATGGCACATTAGCCATTCTGCCATCGGTAAGAGTTAATAGTCTTGAGCTGAAGGAAGTATTAAATCCCCGGGCACTCAAATTATAGCTATCGATGCCTGATTGGGTGAACTCAACACCTTTTACCGTTTTCATATAGTCGCCC
>Ga0257109_1000456_pt1 | contig 13341 bp, 17 predicted proteins | sample LP_taG_8_FD_191566 | JGI IMG/M metagenome (GOLD analysis project Ga0257109, IMG submission 191566) | Marine microbial communities from Northeast Subartic Pacific Ocean, Canada - LP_J_2011_P26_2000m | ecosystem: Environmental > Aquatic > Marine > Oceanic | place: Canada: Northeast Subartic... | reverse complement strand
ACTGTTCCATATCAGAATTGGACTACTGTGTTGGATGCAATTTTAGAAGTAAAAAATTATCTTGATCACTCAATAGGTGTACGATATTCGTGTAGACAAGCTACGTGTGGTTCATGTGGCATGATCATTAACGGTAAACCAAAACTTGCATGTTTTACAAAGATATCTGAATTAAACTCTAACGTGATTACTGTTGAACCCATGAATAACTTTCCTTTAATCCGTGACTTGGTAGTTGGATTTGAAAGAATGTTCTCAACTCACAAACGAATTAAGCCATACATAATTCGTGAAGACTCGGAAATTACTTCAGCAACAAAAGAATTTTTGCAGTCTCCTGAAGATGTTGAAAAATACATCCAATTTGCGGGCTGCATTAAATGTGGTTTGTGTAACTCTGCTTGTCCCACCATGGCTACAGATTCCACGTTTATTGGACCACAGGCACTTGCTCAAGCATACAGATACATTGCGGATAACAGAGATCAGGGTAAGGATAAACGTCTTAGAATTATTGATGAGCGTCACGGTATATGGGGATGCCATTTTGCTGGTTCCTGTAGCCAAGTATGCCCAAAAGGTGTTGATCCGGCAATGGGAATCCAATTGCTACGAGGATATCTATTAGGATATAGAAAATAATTATTCTTTTTTGTGTGGGTTTGGGCTGTTGTTAACTTGGTTGTTTATCTGCTCTGCCATAAAGTGGTTTGAAACATTTACCTTAACATCATCAATACCATCAATCTTCAAAAGGTTGTCATGTACATCCTGGCAAATTTTAAACCCGAACACAGCTGGACAAAATGGACTGGTTAGATGCAAGTCAATCTTGACATTATTACCTTGAATATCAACCTCATCAATCAATTCTAATTCTGTGATTGACACGTTTATTTCAGGATCCACTATGGATGATAATTCATCGAAAATTTTTACCCTTACTTGCTTTAAGTCTTGAGCCATAAGCGGTAAATCATTTATGCTATATATAGTCATTATTACCCTTAAAGGCAATGTATCGCTCGAGACTAGGAAAAAATTTGGGAAAGACAACGTTGGATTATGTATCATCATTAAATGATGATGTAGAAATTGCACTCTATGACATTCTAGGAAGCCAAGCACATACAATAATGCTTTACGAAAACAAGATCATAACAAAGAAAGAGATAAAAAAAATCCTAAAAGGACTTGAAAATTTAAAAAAAGAAAAATTTGAAAAAAAATCCAACTCTGAAGATATTCATGAATTAATCGAGTCGCTAATAATTAAAAGGATAGGAATTGATGCGGGTGGAAAGATGCATACTGCTCGATCACGAAATGATCAAGTAGCATTAGACATTCGTATGAAAATTCGTGATGATATCAATATTGTCTGCCAATGTTTATTGGATACAATAAAATCGCTTGTACTATTAGCTAAAAAACATCAAGAGACCATAATCCCACTGTATACACATCTTCAGCAAGCCCAGGTGGGTCTATTTTCCCATTATCTTTTATCTTATGCAGATGCTTTGTTCAGGGATCTTGACAGGCTTTATGTTACGTATGGTAGGGTAAATGAAAATCCGTTAGGTGCTGGACCGATTGGTGGTACAAGTATACCAATTGATAGGCAGATCACTGGAAAAATGCTAGGATTGAAAGGCATTGTTGAAAATTCGATTGATGCAACAACCACTAGGGATTCGATGGTTGAATATATTTCGGCAGTTGCAATTCTAATGACCAATTTAAGCAGGATTTCAAAAGATTTTTCTATATGGTCTACCTCAGAATTTTCTTTCCTTGAATTGTCCGATGAATTTACTTCACCGTCAAGTGTAATGCCTCAGAAGAAAAATCCTGACATTCTAGAGATTACGCGTGGAAAAACATCCCAAGTAATTGGTAATTTAACATCTATGCTTTCAACAATACAAGGACTTCCGTCAGGTTATAGCAGGGATCTGCAACAGATCAACCCATCTATCTGGTCTGCTTCTAAAATTGTAATATCTGCACTTTTGATTATGGAATCAATGCTGAAAACAGTAGTAATAAACAAAAAAAATATGAAAAAGGCAGCCGAAGATGGATATATCATAGCAATTGATCTTGCTGAAAAATTAGTCCATCATGATATACCATTTAGAAAATCACACCAAATCATTGGACGGCTTGTCAAACTCGCACATAAATCAGGAAAACCTATTTCTAAATTGAACGAATCTGAGGTAAAAAAAATGATAAAAGGTAAGGAAGTTAGTTTGAAACTTCTTATGGAATTAATCCAATCTACAACAATTATCTCTTCACTTCATGATAGGAAATCTCAAGGTTCTTCTGGAATATCAGAACAAAAAAGGATGGTGAAAGATAGAATGGGAAAAATAAATGTATATCAAACAGGGATTAAAAACCGAAGTAATCAAGTGCAAAACTCGCTAAATAATCTAAATAGAAAAGTAAAACAATTAACTAAATGAGACGGGTCTAATGGGATTCGAACCCATGACAGCCGGATTAAGAGTCCGGTGCGCTACCTGGCTGCGCTATAGACCCATAAAAAAAGAAAACACTATAGTCTTTATTTAAACTTGGGTTAAGAATTTAGTTCTTAATTTCTGTTTCAACTTGATTATATTTTTCAAGGATTGAAGTGAGTACTTTGGAAACTGGAATGTTATTCATCTTCTTCTTCTCGGCAAGAAGTTTTTGGTATGCGTCAAGAGTAATGTATACTGGTATAGAACCATTTCCCTCCAGTAAGCCTCTAACATTGTAAAGAGCATTTTCCATTCCCTTTTCTGCGCTCTTTGCAAACTTTAGCTTATCAATAATTCCACCTAATGGACCAAATGGCATTTCATAATCCACAGTCATTGTTACACGAGTTAGTTTTTCACCAAGTGACTTGAATTCGTTTGTGATCTGCCATCTCTTGAATTTTCCCTTAGTCATCTTTGCAGAGATTTTTTCATTTCTGTCAAACTGTGTGGTCTCACAATCCCATGTTAAGCGCTTTCCGTCAAAGTCACCTATTATTCTGAATGTGGTTCCCACACCCATTCCTTCTTTGATATCCATGGGAATGACTGTCATTCCAACACGCTCCTGATCCTTCAATTGGTCAGAAACATGTTCTGGTCTCGCAAAATAAGTAAATACAGTATCAACAGGCGCTTTAATGTCAATTGATTTACTAACTAGAGTCAATGTTGGTAAATCTTTACAGTATAGATTTAAAGCTTTTGGCAAATACCAGCAACAAATTCCTTTACAATATATTGATTATATTTGTAAGAAAGAAAATGCAAATAATGAAACTAACTTTTTTGTTTTTTCTTATTATACCAATGATCAATCTGTTCTCGGATGCTGATGCCCATCCGTTGTTCAATTCAGGAGAAGAATGGATAGGAGATCATCGAGTTCAGATCTCTACTCTCCCTGAAATACCAGCTGTTGATGAAGAAATTCAACTTCTTCTAAGAGTGGTAGATGCTGATTTTCAAGAACTGGATCAATTTACGTTGGGAATCAGAATTTTTTATGATGGGGAACAAATTGATGCAATAATGCCTAAGACTTATCAAAATGGGCACGTGGAAATGGATTATTTTTTTGAAAATTCAGGAAACCATGTTTTTAGAGTTGATCTATACGATGTTTCCAAGGATGGGCAACCACTTACCTACACTTTTAACTTAAGTGCACAGAATCCGTTTGGATTTATTTTTATTGGTGCGGTTACAATGGGTGGAATTATGACTGCAATAATATTCATCTATGTATATTTTTCAAAGCGTAGAGCAAAATCTAAACAGTAGTCTGAAGAGGTTTTGGTTTTAGTCTGAATGCAAATAATGTAGTTAATAGAACCATGGCAAAAAGTAATATTCCAATACCAAAATGTATGGATACCAATACGGCATGCAGCAGCGTGTCTATTACCAATGCTCCTAATGTTATCTGGGTTACAACAAATATTGCTGCCAGAGTTCCGGTAGTTCTAATCCTCCAATGAGAACCTGCTGTAATCCAACAACCCACAGCAGTGGCTACTACTAGCACCCCAGTAGTCGCAGCAATCAGTCTATGTGACCATTCAATAAAGTATTCATCATTGGGTAAAATTCCATTTGGGCATAACGGCCAATCTGGACAAGTTAATCCAAGTCCCGCTGCAGAGATATATCCTCCTATAACCATCAAAGAATAAAGAACTACCAAAGATGTTAACGCTAAATATTTTAATTTCAAGTTACTCTACTATGATTGTTCCAACCATTCCCATTTCTCTGTGACCTGGGACAGTACAGATGTAATAGTATGTTCCTGGCTCACTCGGAATGAATTCAGAAGTTCCACCTTCGCCAGGCTTTAATGGACTGTTTGCAGATGCAACAGATGTTCCTCCTAATATTCCGCCAAATCCTTCGTCAGCCAGTGTAACACCAAATGCATGGAATGATTTTCCAGCATTTAAAATATTAAAGATTATTCTGTCACCTACTGTGACATTAATTGTTGGGTTATTTCCCGGTTCACCAGGCAATGCATTAAAAGCTAATGTCCTAAAGTCCTTTGATTCAATAAAGTCTAACGTTATTGGTATGTCCTCACCCGTTTGTACTACGGTAGGTGCAGCAACATCTTCATCAGTGATACCATAAAAAGTCTTCCCTGCAGGTGAAAGTTCAGAAATCCAGAAATCTCCAAGGGCAAAGAATATTATTGTGCCAACAATAACTGTGCCACCTAATATTGCCATAAGTTTTCCAACTCTTCCTGGAGAAGTTCTCCAAACTGTTTCGTCGTATTCGCTCATACTATCACCTAATATCCACCCTTTCCGTGATGTGGATTACGCTGTGCAAACGGATAGTAATATTTTCCACCCAACCCAAATGGATCTTCCAGATTGGCAGGCTTACCTTTAGCTGAACTGTAAATCAAGTTGCCCAAAAATATGACCATGCCCACAAGTATGATCATTGCACCTACGCTAATGAGTGCATTCATGGATACCCATTCGTCTATCTCTGGATAATCATAAACTCTTCTCGGCATTCCAAATAGTCCCAATATGTGTTGTGTGAAGAATGTAATACAGGCACCTACAAACGCCAAGATAAAATGTACAACTCCAAGCTTTTCGTTATACATTCTACCAGTTATGTATGGGAATAGATAATACACAAATCCAATTGTACCAAATGCAATTGTTCCAAATACGAACAGATGGAAGTGTCCTACAACCCAGTAAGAGTCATGTGTGATAAAGTCTAATGGCATTGCTGTATTTACAACTCCTCCAGCACCAGCCGCGAAGAACAGTGCGATTCCACCAACAGCCCACATCATTGGTGTTGCGAACTTAATTCTGCCGTTCCACATTGTAGCGAGAAAATTGAAAACATGCATAGCAGAAGCAGGTACAGCAGCCAATGTTCCTACCATAAATACAGTCTTTTCTGTAAATGACATTCCAGTGGCAAACATATGGTGAGCCCAAGATGCAAACGAAACTATAGCTAAAATAATAAAAGCAGCTACTCCCGAATAATGGCTGAAAATAGGTCTTCGTGAAAACCTTGGTATGATCTCATACATCATTCCGATTGCAGGAATGACAAGCACATACACCTCAGGGTGAAATGTAAACCAGAACAGATGTGAGTATGCAATTGGATCCCCACCCATGGCTGGATTGAAAAATCCTGAGGCGCCAAGTCTGTCTGTCAACAGCATCAAAAGTGCAGCCGCAAACGTAGGCATCGCAGCGAGTACAATTATGGATGATGATAAGAATGACCACGAGAGCAGTGATATCTTGCCAAGCGATAAGTCAGGATGTTTGCATTTCATTATAGTTACGACAAAGTTGATAGAGCTAAGAATTGATGAAACTCCCAGCATTTTTAGTCCAAAGATCCACATCTCTGCTGCTGGGGCGGGAGCACTGATAACAGAATAAGGTGGATTTGCATACCATCCAAAGTCAGCCATTCCAAGCCATACAAGCACTGCTGCTGGTGGAATCATCCAGAACGCAATAGCATTAAGTTTTGGATAAGCCATGTCTTTGTATCTTACCATAATTGGAACAAGATAGTTACCAACGGCAGTCGCAGATGGAAGCAAAAACAAGAAGATCATGGTGGTTCCATGGGCTGTAAACAGTCTGTTATACGTCATAGAATCTTCAATGAGTTGTACACCAGGCGCAAACAACTCAACACGAAGAGCAATTGCCATTGCACCACCTACAAACAAAGCAAGAAGAGAAAAAACCAAGTAAAGAAGTCCAACATCTGTGTGATGAGTTGAGAACATTATTTGCCAAACTGGACGTGCTTTTCCAAGTTCTAGAACCATTTTCTATCCTCCGTATTTTGGTATGATTTTTTGACCGAAATTAAATGTAGCATTATCAAATATCCTCCACAAAAAGTTTTGCGCGCATATTATAATGAATTAAGCCACAGTATTCCCTGCACTGTATATCAAACTCGCCAGCCTCGTTAGGAGAGAACCAGACAGTATTGATTCTTCCGGGAATTGCATCTAACAATACAACATATTCAGGTATGTTGAAATTGTGAACAACATCCTTGCTTTGAATTTCAAACTTGTATGCATGGTCCTTTTTCAAGTGAAGCTCACCAACTTCCTTTGTACCATCCTCATGTTCAAAACTCCAAAACCACTGCTGGGCAGTTACTTTGATAATTTCAGCATCTTCAGGAGCATGGTCGATAATCCTCTCAATGTTCCATGCTTCCGCACCCACATAAATCAAAAGCGCAGTTACTACACCAAGATAGATCCATTCAGCCCAGTTTGAGTGCGCCATGTTAGAACTCTCCCTTCTCTTCGTATTCCGTTGGCTTTGAATTTGGATTAGATTCTCTAAATCTCCAGACCTGCCATACCATAGTTCCTGCTATAACGCCTCCTACTACAAATGCAACTGTCATCATACGGAAAAAGAGATTCCAAATTTCTGCTTTTCTGTCAATATATTCACCAGCAGTTTCAGCTGCAAAGGCCAAACTAACAGTCGGAATTATGAATAAAGTCATCATTATAATTGATAAATGAAATATTTTGCTCATTTCGCTGTTTTGAATGATTGATCAATATAATTTAAAATTTTTGGAAGGTTACCGTTACCAAGTTTGATAATAACGATCAATATCCATTGCATTAATTGCTGAAAGAGATAATTTTCTGTCCTGTTCCTTAATTATTGTAAGAGAGGCATTTGCGATAACCAATTCAAACAAAGTTTTTGGATTTAGATCCATTACAACAGAAAGGATTGATTTGATCGGATCCATATGGGTTACAAGTACCACATTTTGGTTTCCGTGTTTTTTAATCACATAATCTACTATATCGAGTATGCGTTTTCGTACATGTGAAAATGTTTCTACTTTGTGTTCCGCTATTATAGGATTATTTTCATAAAACTTCAAAAATACATTACCATATCTGGCAAACATATCATCATAATTCATAAGGGTAAATCTTCCCATATCTATCTCAGTTATTCTATCATCTAATTCACAATCCATTGAATTATTCTCTGCGACAATTTTAGCCGTATGGCTTGCGCGTTCTATTGGACTTGAATAGATAGCAGATATATCAAGAGGTTTGAGGTATTCTGCAATTCTTTCTGCCTGTTTTATACCAGTTTTAGTTAGAGGAATACCATCGGTACGTCCTGCGAGAATCCGCTTAACATTATTTTCTGCTTGACCATGACGTAAAAATATAATCATATTGAGTCGTTTAAAATTTCAAATAGAGATAATAATAACATTGTTAGAACCACTGCATGAAAATTGGAATTATTGGTGGAACTGGAGGAATGGGCAAAGGTTTTGCAATAAGATGGTGTAAAAAACACGAGATATTGATTGGCTCCCGTGATGCGGAACGTGCAGCGACTGCTGCAAATGAATATTTGAGTCTAGCAAATGATGCATATGGAAACATTAATGGAACAATTTCAGGGAAGGATAATCTTTCAGTTGCAAAAGAATCAGATGTTTTAGTTTTATCAATTCCATATGAAAATATTGATACAACATGTTCACAGTTATTATCTGAGATCAATGATCAATGCGTTGTAATTTCACCTATTGTTCCAATGACAAAAACTGATGTCGGTTTTGAATGTATAGCAATCAAAGACAATAAAACATTTTCACACCAAACAGTTGAGAAACATATGAAAGATAAAACAAAATTAGTTTCTGCGTTTCATGTGATTTCAGAAAAAAAACTTGTTAATCCTACCTTATCTTTAGATTATGATATTTTTGTTGTTGGTGATGATAAAAATTCAGTCGAGATAGTCAATGGTTTAATTAACGAAATTGAAGGGTTACGTCCAATTTATTTGGGTCCAGGAGCATTGGCATATCTTGTTGAAATGTCAACCCCGTTGCTCCTAAATGCAATGATCAGAAATAAAATGAAAAATCCGGGAATTAAACTTGTTTAAATTATTCAAATAGAAAAAATAGTTATGAGTGAAGAATATCCTCGCCGTGGAAGAAATTGGTTAACAGCGATGGGAGTATTATTTTTAGTTGTTGCGACAGTAACATTGGTTAGAGATATTATTATTTGGAGTCCTGATTTTGTCGTTCAGTTTTTTTTTGATTCAAATGTTAATGCTCAAAAAGTTTCATTAGGCTCAATTGCTTTTGGATTGTTTATGATAGTATGGGGGTATAAGAAACCAAATGTCAAAGCGCGATGAATTTTTAAAAAAGCAGAAAATATTGCATCTTGCAACTTTGGATAAGAAGGGTAATCCACATGTTGTCCCAGTTTGGTATTTGTTCGACTCAAAAAAACTCTATATTGGAACAAATTCAAAAACTGAAAAAGCAAAAAACATCAAAAATAACAGTAAAGTTAGTTTCTGCGTAGACACTGGAATAAATTCTCCATATATTTTTGGTGTAATGGGACAAGGAAATGCCAAACTAATCAGAGGAAAAAATGAGGTATCAAAAATAGAAAAAAGAATTCTTTTACGTTATTTCAAGACATTAAGCAACAAATCTGCAAAAGAACTCTTAGACGAAACTGATTGTGTTATTGAGATTAGGCCAAAAAAATATTCAGTTTGGGAGTATTAACGTACAAAATCTTCTATTTTATTCATTACAGATTCCAACATTTCCATATGTGGAAGAAATACCAATCTGAAATGACCACTTCCATATTTGGTTCCAAAACCAGAGCCGTGAACTGTTAGAACATTTTTCTGCCTTAATAATTCCAGTACAAATTCTTTATCTGATTTGTACGGGTTGTTTTCAATTTTTGGAAATGCATAAAATGCCCCTTTTGGATTGGTACATGAAATTCCTGGCATCTCATTAAGTCGCTTTACAACAAAGGTCCTATGTTTTTTCAGTTCAGACACAAATTCAGATATGTACCCTTGCGGACCTTGTAGCGATTCTAACGCAGCATACTGTACTGGGTGGTTTGATGATATTCGAACACGAGACAATTTCGGCAGGTTTTCTCTAATCAATTCTAGTTGTGGTGAATTGTTGAACGCAATGTAGCCTATTCTCCAACCTGACATCAAGTGTACTTTAGAAAATCCATTGAGTATGATGACAGGAGAGTCACCAGCAACTTTCCCGATACCAACAAATTTTTCATCAAATACAATCTGATCATAAATCTCATCACATACAATGTACAAATCATGCTCATTTGCAATATCGATTAATTTTTTGAGCGAGTTTTGTTCAAATACAGCCCCTGTTGGGTTATTGGGACTGATAAGGCAGATAGCAACTGTCTTTGGTGTAATTTTTGCTCTTATGTCATCAATATCGGGAGTTGAGTTTTCCAGATCCACTGCAAACTCTACGGGTATTCCACCATGCAGTCTAACATATGATGCATAAGGTGGATAATAAGGACCGGGAAGTAAAACCTCATCACCATCCTCAATAATGGAAGATATCACCATGTCCAATCCTTCTGAGATGCCGTTTGTAACTAAAACATCCTCTTTGCCAATTGACAGACCTTTTGAATTTTCTTTTTGTGCTATTGCTTCCCGTAATTCTGGAATTCCCTCAGACGGAGAATAATAATTATTACCATTTTTTACAGCATCGATTAGAGCTTGCTTTACATTGTCCGGTGGTTGAAAACCGTACTGGACTGGATCCCCAATGTTTAGATAGTCAATTATTTTTCCCTCATTTTCTAAATCCTTAGCAGCTGAAACTACATCACGTATAGCATATTCAACGCCTAAGACTTTTTTTGAAACTTTCAAACACTTAGACAAATATTTAGACCAGTTAAAATCTTATTTGTTTGGACCCGTTGCATAGCCTGGATAGTGCGGGTGGCTTCGGACCACCAGGTCAAGGGTTCGAATCCCTTCGGGCCCTTACTATTATCAAATAATTTTATTTGCTTAGTTTCAAAACATGTGATAGTAAGTTCTATCTATTATGCTCATTTTAGTCAAATGTTTGAAAGTTTTAGTTGTGGGATACGGTTCAATAGGAAAAAGACATGTTAGAAATCTTCTTTCTAATACGAAATCTCAAATTATAATCTGCACTAAACGAAAGAACTTAACTTCGTTAGATAAAAAACGCGTAAAAATTTTTGATTCCCTATCTAAGTGCCTTTTAGAAAAACCAGATATCGGGTTCATAACCAATGAAACAGCATATCATATACAAATCGCTATAAAATTGACAAGAGAGAAACTTGATCTATTCATAGAAAAACCTCTTTCAAATTCAATGAAAGATGTAATAGTTTTGAAAAATCTTGTTAAAAGAAACAAACTGATTGTACAGATGGGTTATCATCTTAGATTTCATGAATGCGTTAATAAAATTCGCCAACTAGTGAAACAGAAAAAAATTGGCAGAATAATTTCAATCCAAGCTGAAAATGGCTCTTACCTTCCAGATTGGCATCCATCTGAGGATTACAAAAAAGGATATGCGGGAAAAAAGAAATTAGGTGGTGGGATTATTCTAACACAGATTCATGATGTAGATTATCTATATTGGATTTTTGGAAATCCAAAATCACTTTTTTCTATCTCGGGAAAATATAGTAATTTGGATATATCTGTTGAAGATTATTCCGCCAGTATTATTCAATTTAAAGATAAAATTACTGCTGAACTTCATTTGGACTTTTTCCAAGGACCAGAATACAGAAAATGTAAAATTAAAGGTACAAATGGAATAATTTTTTGGGATTCTATAAGTAATGAGGTTAAATTATTCAGCAATAGGAAAAAGAGATGGATAAGTATTTTAAAATTAAAAAATTATGAAAGAAACCAAATGTACATAGACGAGATTAAACATTTCATAAAATGTGTAAAAAGTAGGAAAAAGACGGTTAATAGTTTAGATGATGGAATTAAAACTTTGAATATAGCACTAGCAATGAAAAAATCAGCAACACATAAAAAAATTATTAAATTAAATTGAAAGAATATGGCATCAAAAAAAATATTGCAAAAATGTAAAAAAATTAAATTGGTAATTACTGATGTTGATGGTGTACTTACCGATGGGGGAATGTATTATTCTGCAAAAGGTGAAGAATTTAAAAAATTTAATGCCATTGATGGTATGGCAGTTGAATTGTTGAGAAAACAAGGAATAAAAACAGTTTTCATGACAAAGGAAAATTCACAGATAGCTAAGCAACGTGGAAAAAAAGTTCAAGTAGCTGCTGTTTTTGTAAATATAATTAGCAAGGAGAAACTGCTATCAAAAATTTGTCATAGATTTAGAATTAATCCAGAAGAGATTGCATACATTGGAGATGACGTTAATGATGTTAAAATTATGAAACTCGTAGGATTTTCCGCTACGCCTATTAATGGATTATACCAGGTTAAAAAAATAGCTGATTATATCTGTAAATCTAGAGGTGGAGAGGGAGCATTTAGAGAATTCACAGATTTAATTCTTTCAAAGTTATGATTTGTAAATTACAATTTAAAATTAACCTAATAAAAATAAATTTTTTTACTTTATAAAATTTTATTTTGAAGAAAAAATATACAAACCAATCGCTCCGCTATGCGGCAAAGAATTTTCGAAAGGTAAAACATTTTTCTTTATCCATTTGAGAAGACTATTAATTCGTGCTTCTTTATTTCGAAAAGAAATATCTTCACAAACTTTTGGTAAACGTCGTTTAAAATCTTTAAGCAATGTTTCGCCCTGTGCCCAAGAATCATCAAAAGTTTTCCACTTCAACCTCATGCCTAACGCTTTAGACCAATTAATGAAATCAATAGGAGTCAAATAATGAAGATCAAACAATGTAATTGGGACATTAAACAAATGATAAATTGTCATTAACATATAGCCACGTGGATTAGTCCAATTAGGTGACGTTATAATGATTTTTCCGTTAGTGTTAAGGTGTTTTTTAAAAAATTTTAGTAAATAGAGTGGTTTATCAACGTGTTCTAATGTTCCAATAGAAACAATAACATCAAATTTTCCTTTCAGTTCATTAACATTCATTTTTTTAAAATGTAGTTTACGATGACTGTGGTTACGTTGAGCCAGTTTGATAGCTTGCTCTGAAAAATCAATTCCTGTAACCTCTGCTCCTTTTTTTGCAACAAGATGAGCAAAAAGACCAGTTCCACATCCAACGTCAATTACCTTTTTTCCTTTCCATGAAAAAAGCTCAATAATTTTAAGATGTTCTGCGGAAGGCTTTCCTTTCGCTAAGAAACTAGTAAAGTGCTTTTGTTCACTTTTTTTGTAAACACTATCATAGAGTTTGGATAATCCAGCGTTTTCAAGTTTTTTATATCCTATTTTTCTATTTTTCTTTGTAGGCAATCTATAAGTCAAATTATATGCTGTTTTGATAATGTTTACGATTTTAACATAAGTTACATTAAATGATTGTTTTCTTAGTATAGATAAGGAAATGATTTATACGATTTATCAAATTATTTCTACTATAAAATATGGTTTTCATTACTGCTGAGATTGGGACAAATCATTTGGGTGATATCAAAATTGTAAAACAGCTAATCAATGTTGCAAAAGCAGCAGGTTGTGATGCTATAAAATTTCAAAAAAAGAGCGTTAATAAAATTTATTCAGAAGAGTTTTTGAACTCGCCTTTAGAAAGTCCTTGGGGCACAACGCAAAGAGACATGAGAGTTCATAGGGAATTTAGCATTAAACAAATTCAAGAAATTGATAAATATTGTAAAAAGCAAAAAATTTTTTGGTATGCTTCGTGTTGGGATATTGATAGCCAATTACAAATGCAAAG
>Ga0257109_1000453_pt1 | contig 13405 bp, 9 predicted proteins | sample LP_taG_8_FD_191566 | JGI IMG/M metagenome (GOLD analysis project Ga0257109, IMG submission 191566) | Marine microbial communities from Northeast Subartic Pacific Ocean, Canada - LP_J_2011_P26_2000m | ecosystem: Environmental > Aquatic > Marine > Oceanic | place: Canada: Northeast Subartic Pacific... | reverse complement strand
TCACTGGTGTCGAAGTCCTCCACCGTCATCGGCCTCATTCCCGCGGCTAGGGAGAATTCAGTTCGTGTTCTGAGCCAGTGTGAGAACTGGTTCTTCGACGCATGGAACTCGATTGAATCGATCGGCGCGTTCTCGAGGCCGTGTATCAACTCCTCGAGATTAGAGGCTCTGGCGACCTCAGTCCCATCGGGCTGCCGGAATACGAAGTCTCCGAAGTTCATCTCGTCGACCATGAACTCCTCGATCCTGCGATAGAGTTGCGAGTCCTCCTTGTGCACGAAGCGGACCCCGAGAGCCTCGGCCTCTTCCTTGAGCTCGAGATTCTTCGATTGGAATAGGATGGGTAAGTAGCGATGACCCTCCTGGGCGTACCGGACCAACTCCAGCCCGGCTGTGTCCCTCTCCCCTCCTTGGTTTGGGAACTTGCCATCGGTGAAGATGCCGATGATGTTGTTGTGGTAGCGATCGATGACCGACTTCGCGGTGTTCATGTCTGAGGCTAGGAGAATCTTCGCCCTCGCCCGCAGCCTCAGCAACTTCTCGTGCAGGTTCCCGCCCTCTCCCATCAACCGTGTGGTCTGATGCACCAGTTCCTTGTACAGTAGTGGCAGGTAGGCTGAGTAGAACCTCCTGCTGTCCTCGACGAGGAGAATGACCTGAACATCACCGTCACGGACATCGTTCTCCACATTGCGCTCATCCTCGATTAGCTTGCAGATCGACAGCAGAATGCCGCTGTCTCCCGTCCAGACGAAGATGCGGTCTATGCCATCCCCTGCACTTAGAGTCGCCAACTCACGGGTGTTATGGCTCAGCATGACCACCGGAATCCCCTCCCTGATTCGCTTGGCCTCGCTGCCGAACGCCTTGACATCCATCTCTCCGACCCTCGCCATCGTGATGACGAGGTCGAAGTCCCGCACGCGCAGAAGCCTGAGCGCGTCCCGAGCCTCCGGGCTGTGGATGATGCGTGGAGCCTGAGAGAGATTCAATTCGGAATACTCCTGTTGCATTATCTCGGCGAGGTACCCCGATTCCTCGAGCAGGTATTGATCGAAGTGGCTTGCTACCAACAGCACGTCACGGACTCTGAACGGAGTGAGCCGCTCGAATCGGCTCCAGTCCGAGATACCCCCGTCCATGATACCGGATAACAGCATCCTGCATCAAAGTTCAGACTGCGCAGATGAGGGTGTCCCGCACGAGATGTGCGGGACGGTGTGTGTGTATGAGTGTCAAAGTAGGCGCTCGCGATCGGTATCGCGTGTTACTCCGCGAGACCTGCGCGGGACCTCGCTCGCCTTGTAGCCGGCTGCGTTCGACAACTTGGCTCGTGCTCGCAGCTCTTTGAGGCCGCAGATGACAGGTTGGGCGAGGGGGCGCCGGTGACGCCCCCCCGCGTTTTTGTGCATCCCATCATCACTCAATCTCTCACCTCATAGAGCATTCGAATCGTCGTCGAAATGCGCGCGGAGTTCATCCATGCGCCTTGTGAGGAACCTGTCCACAGTCGCATCTTCCACGGTTGTCTTGCGGATGTGCTCCCTGGCTGCTTGGCGTAGAACCGTGTCAGCAGACTCGCCGTGCAACTTGCAGAACTCCCTCAGGCGCACAGTCAGGTCCGGTCCCAAGTCGACCTCGACCCTCTCTCCTACTGTAGGCAAGGGAGAGGAAAGGTACCTGCGCACCGCTTCGCGAATTACATCGGAGCGGTTCCGCAATCCGTCGAGACCCACCCGTAGATTAAGCTCCAGCAGGTGATCCTCGGGGATTCTGAGTGAGACCATGGGACTGATGCCGGCCACTTCGGGTTCCTCCTGAGCCTCGCAGAGAGGCAGGGGCACTTGAATGTATTGCAATTGAAAGACAATTGAAATACAACGAGTGTGTCTATGCCGTCCAATGTACTGTAATCCGTCTCCGTCCGATATCCAGCCGATAGTGCGTTTCAAGGGGGGGCGGCATATCGAAGTCCCGCAGGGTCGGGCATGAAGGTCATCAACGACGCAATCCACGGGCAGTTCAGACTGGATGGAATCCGGGGGGATTTACTCGGGACCCCTGAGATAAACAAGCTCAGTCATATCAAGCAACTCGGTCTCGCCCATCTAATCTTCCCGGGCGCCCACCACACGAGGTTCGAACACTCCCTGGGCGTCTCGCACGTGGCCGGTATGATGGCGGACTCACTGGGTCTAGACGAGCACGAGACAGCGACAGTGCAGGCCGCCGCCATGCTCCATGACGTAGGCCACGGACCGTACTCGCACACGCTAGAGCACATCCTGCACGAGCGCGGAGGCATGGACCACATGTCAATCACCGAAGGGATCATCCTCGGAGACTACGATGTTCTCCGTGAGGGCGAGGAGTCGTCAGTGCCTGACCGACAGAGGATTCCCGACATTCTCGAACGTCATGATCTGGACCCAAAGGAGGTAGCAGGGCTCATTCGCGGCCCCGGTGCCGGCGGCACCGAACGCTCCCTGATGGCGTGGACGGAGGGCCGCGAGGATTTCGTTGACCGAGATCTCACGCTCGCTCACCTGGTCCACGGCCCCATCGACTGCGACCAGATTGACTATCTCCTGCGTGACTCGCACTTCACAGGCGTCAAGCACGGCATCGTCGACTACCGCCGCCTGATTATGTGCCTCGAGCGCCACAGCGGTGACATCGCCGTAGAGGAAGGGGGTCTGCCGGCCCTCGAGGGGATGATGATGGCTCGTGCACTGATGTACAGCGCCGTCTACTTCCACCGGGTCACTCGAGTCACCGAGGTCATGCTGTCCAGAGCCGTCGAGCGCAGCTCTGACCAGATGCCAGACTCAGTCGACTTGCAACGCCGGGTCGATGCAGAAATTTGGGAAGCTCTCGGAAACTCTAGTGACTACGCACGTGACATGATTCGCAGGCTGAAATACCGACAGTTGCTGAAGGTCTGCGCCAGCCGTCGCAGGGAGGAGCTATCCGAGGAGCAGGTCGAACGACTCTCCGAGCTCGCGAACAACGCGGATTCACGCAGGCAGTTCGAGGACGACATGGCACATCGAGCAGGGCTGCCTCCAGGGTATGTCGCCGTCGACTTCCCGGACGCAAAACTCCTGCTGGCCGAACCTCGGATGTCCCAGGTCGATGTTCGAATCGTGGGCGACGACGGTCGCACTCGATGGTTTCGCGAGCACACGCCCATCGCAGAGGCCCTGAGAACGCGCCAAGTGAGCCAGTCAGCAGTCTATGTGATCACTCTGCCTGGTCATGAGTCCACTGTGGCGCAGTTGGCTGAAAGGCATCTGTTCGGCTGAGAATTATCGGCCCCTCCGGGGCCGTACTACAGACACATCACGCAAGGACACCATTCAAAAGTGCCCCCTCGGTCGCGCAAGCGCCCGGTACCTCAAACAGGAATCGTTTTTCACCTTGGTGACATCCATGGATAGCACAATGAAATCAGTGTACGATAGTGTAATCGCAAGAGACCCGAACCAGCCTGAGTTCCATCAGGCGGTAGAGGAGGTCCTAGACAGCCTAGTGCCTGTGGTAAAGGCTCATCCGGAGTACCTCCCAGTGATCGAAGCCATCGTTGAGGCAGAGAGGATAATCCAGTTTCGCGTGCCTTGGTACGACGACGATGGAGGCCTCCACATCAACCGCGGATTCCGAATCCAGTTCAACAGCGCTATCGGCCCTTACAAGGGCGGCCTGAGGTTCCACCCTAGCGTCAACCAGTCCATCCTGAAGTTCCTCGCCTTCGAGCAGCTCTTCAAGAACAGCCTGACGGGTCTTCCGATGGGAGGCGGCAAGGGTGGTTCCGACTTCGATCCCAAGGGCAAGTCAGATGCCGAGGTCATGCGCTTCTGCCAGTCCTTCATGATGGAACTGTGGCGCCATATCGGTGCAGACCTTGACGTCCCAGCGGGCGACATCGGGGTGGGTGGCCGAGAGATAGGCTACCTGTTCGGGATGTACAAGAAGCTCGCCAACGAGTTCACCGGGGTACTGACTGGAAAGGGCCGCTCATACGGGGGCTCCCTGATCCGCCCCGAGGCGACCGGCTACGGGCTGGTCTACTTCGCCCGCGAGATGCTCGCGACCAAGGGCAAGTCCTTCGAGGGAGCCACGGTCGCTATCAGCGGCTCGGGCAACGTCGCCCAGTTCGCATGCGAGAAGGTTCTCGATCTCGGTGGCAAGCCGGTGACGATGTCCGACAGCAGCGGATTCATCCACGACCCGGCCGGTATCGACAGAGAGAAGCTCGCTTGGATCATGGACCTCAAGAACAACCGCCGTGGCCGAATCAAGGAGTACGCCGACCACTTCGACGGAGTCGAGTTCACGGCCTCCAAACCAGAGCCCAACCTGAATGGACTCTGGGATACCAATGTCGACATCGCGCTGCCTTGCGCGACTCAGAACGAGATCAACGGCAAGGAGGCCCAGATGCTGGTCGACAACGAAGTCATCGCAGTCGTCGAGGGCGCCAACATGCCCTGCACGCCCGAAGCCGTTGAGTGCTTCCAGGCCAACGGGGTGCTGTTCGCTCCCGGTAAGGCGTCGAATGCCGGAGGAGTGGCAACCTCTGGATTGGAGATGAGCCAGAACAGTCTGCGTATGAGTTGGTCCCGTGAGGAGGTCGACCAGAAGCTCGAAGGTATCATGGTGAATATCCACAAGAACGCCTTCGAGACCGCTGAGAAGTACGGCATGCCCGGCAACTACGTCGCCGGTGCGAACATCGCCGGTTTCCTCAAGGTCGCTGAGGCCATGCAGGCCCAGGGAATGGTATAGGCCCGGCTTCGTCACCTGCATGGTCCTGACGCTTCAGAAGGAAACATCAGTTTCCTCATCCAACAAAACGAATTTGCGGGTGTTCTACTTGCCATCTTCTTCATGGATCTGCTCTGGCACCTCATCTTCGTGTATCGAGGACAGGAACCTCTTGAGCCGTTCAGTCTGGGGGTCCTCTATGATTGATGAGGGCCCCTCCTCGGCCACAACCCCCTCGTCTAGGTATATGATGCGGTCAGCAACGTCCCTTGCGAAGCTGATCTCATGAGTCACGATCACCATCGTCATGCCCTCGTCAGCCAGTCCCCTTATGGTCGCCAGAACCGAGCCTATCAGTTCGGGGTCCAAGGCGCTGGTCGGCTCGTCGAACAGCATCACCTCGGGGCGCATCGCTAGAGCCCGTGCGATGGCTACCCTTTGCTTCTGTCCGCCAGAGAGGTTTCCAGGGTAGGCATCTACTCGGTCCAGCAGGTCAACACGCTCGAGGACGGACATCGCTATCTCCTTGGCCTCGTCCTTGCTCATCTTCTTGACATGTCTCAGACCGAGTGTCACGTTGTCGATGACCTTCAGGTGCGCGAACAATTCGAATGACTGGAAAACCATCCCGATTCTCGACCTGACGTCGTTGATGTCGGCCCCGGGGGTGTTGATGTGCTCACCGCGCAGTCGCACGACTCCTTCGGTGGGCTCGATAAGTCGGTTGATGCATCGCAGCACAGTCGACTTACCGCTTCCTGAGGAGCCTATGATCGCCACCGACTCACCTTCGTTCACCTCGAAGGAGATGCCGCGGACGGCATGGACACCTCCTGGGTAGGTCTTGTGCATGTCCGTGACACTCAACACATTCTCCGGCATTCATGCACCCCCTGAAATTCCAAGTCCTGGTATCCTCGACTTGGTCTCAAGATGCCTTAGGAGAAGAGCCAGCGTCCAAGTAACCACGAAGTAGGACACTAGCACCATGCCGTAAGCCCAGAAAATCTGGAAGGTAACGGCGTTAATCAGTCTGCCCTTTCGGGTTAGCTCAGCATAGCCAACTACCATTGCGAGCGAAGAGTTGAGCACGAGGTTGACCATTTCGTTACCCATTGGCGGTATGCAGATTCTAATCGCCTGAGGCATGATGACCAGAACCATCGTCTGCATATAGGTCAGTCCGATACTCCTGCCTGCCTCCATCTGTCCAGAGGGAATCGCCGCGATAGCACCACGTATTGTCTCGCACTGGTAGGCTCCAGAATTCAGACCGAGAGCGAAGATGGAGCTAACGCATGCCCTGTCTGCTAGGATCATGTCTCTGAGGTATACTAGAACGAAATTCGTTTCACCCTCGAGCATCGCCGCGCCTGGATCCCCTAACAGCTTACCAAACTGCACTCCGAAGTGGATGAACAAGAACTGGACGAGCAGGGGGGTATTGCGGAAGAGGTCGGTGTATACGGTCGCGACAGCGTTCATCGGCCGCGCATCCCAGAAATTCCACTTCACTGTGATGCCACGGAACGGCAGGCGCACCTCTCTCTTGAGGAAGAATTTCCTCGTAGTCAGGAACAGCAGGCCCAACAGGATTAGCGCGATACCAAGGAGGGCTTGGAGAAAGTTCCCGAAATATAGTTCTCCATTGATGCCATCCGGAGATATGAGTCCTATAGGCGTGTAGACGTACTCCCAACCGTCTAGATTGAGACTCCTAACTATGGGGGCTAAAGCGGAAATCAGCATAATTCCGTAGTATAGAATCCCCAATCCGAATGCCCTCAGGACTAGGGTGTTGAGTGGCTTGGTATTGGTGGAGGATAGAATGCGTAATCTCTCTGAAATTCCAGTTGCAGACCACGATTTATCATATAATCGAATGAAAGGAATAGCGGTCTCAATGATACAAAATGGGTATAGAATCATCATAATTATCCGGTATCGATCTAGTTGTGCAACATTCTTCAGAGTGGTAGGAGCGGTCTTCATCATTGAGAGCATGACACCGAGGAAGAAACCGAGGACCATGCCGAATAGAACAATTCTGATTGTCGCGTGTAGCCCATCAATCAGCATTTCCTTTGAGTAGTCGACGAACTGCCCGAAGTCGCCGTAGTCGATTATGAAAAATCCAACCGCCTCGTCCTCTCCGGCATTTTCCGAAAATAGTATCACCCCATCCGCACCTACAATCACAGCATCAAACAGATTGAGAAACAAGACGTGATTGAAGTCCTTGGGGCTTGACAGGGGATTCATCTGGGAGGTGATGATATTGCCTCCGTCTAGAGACAGAGCAGCGTAGCTAGAGGGGCCTGATACGAGGAACTTGTTCACAGACGATACGTCGATGGAACTCAATTCGAGTCCTAGGCTGGTGTTTCTGCCTGCCGATTCAATCTCGACCAGTTCCCAGACATATCCGGCCGCGGTGCCAGAAGTCGTTCCAACCGATTTTACGATGTGCCCCTCGTCCGTTATTGCATATACTCTGATGCCACTGTAATAATCGAGTGCTACTATGTCAGCATCCAACCCTTCCGGGGCCTCTCTGTACTCCCAACTTTCACCTCCGTCATCGGTGGCAAGAATGGTGCCGCCATCACCCACTATCATCCCCAAGGTGGCATCAAGGAAGGACACCTCGTTGAGATCTGTGGACACTCCGGAATCCCTCTGCATCCAAGTATCGCTGGAGTATTGCCAGACGGCCCCGTCAGGGCCTACGGCTACCAGTGAGGTAGCACTGGTCATCGCCATTCCTCTGAAGTCGACGGGAGGACTCAGGGAGATGTCCAGCCATGTCCCGCTGCCATCAGCACGCAGGTAAGCCGCCCCGCCGTCTCCGACTACCGCGATTGCACCCCCGACTGAGTCAGACGCACGCAGGTCGGACGTAGCAGGTGACTCGAGTTGCACCCACGTGGCGCCCTTGTCGGCGCTCTGGAGAATCACTCCTCCAGCACCGAAAGCGAAGACTGACTCACCATCGTAGGCCGACGTGAAGAGATCCTCATCGGTGCCACTGTCGGCGACATCCCACCCGCTGATGTACTTAGCGCCGTCGTCGTAATCGATCGCCTGGGCAGGGACGATCAGGGTGATTAGAATCAGAAATGATAGGATTGCGATGAGACGATTGCCCTTCTTCCCCAATGGATTGAGATTTCTTGAGACAGCCTTGGACAATGCGAACCCTAGGCTCCTGACGTGCTTCTTTGGATATAGTCTCGGCGGACCGCCAATGCTAAGTCGGCCCTTCGGGCCCTTGAGGTCATGAGGAGCGTGTTGCCCGCACTCTTCCTCACTGCATTGGTTCTATCGGCGCCGCTCGCCGTTGCAGCAGGCGAGATGCAGTACAACGTCGCCTCTTCCGAGGAGACACCCGTATCGCATCTCATCGACTCTTACGAGCACATAATCGAAAACGGCTACGAGGACCATCAGTTCGCCATGCGTGCCTTGATGACCGGAGAGGCCGATTTCATGCTGACATCCCATCTTATCGCTGCTAATCCGGCTAACACTGCCAATATGCCAGGGCTCTTCATCATCGGGATGGTCGAGGAGACCGAATCGTATGTTCCAGTGGTACGGGCCGACACTCAGGACGACAGGGGCAACATCGAACTCCTCGGTGCAATCTCCGCCGCTCTCGGAGAGGTATTCTCCTCTAGCACAGGCCAGCAGGCGTACATGGCGTGGTTCCACGGGGAGGCTGAACTGAAAGGCTCCGATTTCGCCAGTGTAATGGGCGATTGGCCGACCCCCAGTGAGGGCGGCACCCTCTATCGTATCATCGAGGGCGAGAAGGAAATGGTGGCCTGTATGTATGATCAGGACTCTCCAATGTCGAATCTGGACGAGAATGCCGAGATGCAGGGCTACGAGGTAGAGATCTCCAGAATGGTCGTAAGTCGGATGGAGAGCCACTATTCAGTGGATCAGGGGATTGCCTTCAGGCCGTGGAACAGCGGTGGCGAGTTCGAGGCTATAGAGGATCTCAGGAGGGCCGACACATGTGACTTCGTAATGGCCTCCATAACAAACGAAAAGGCGGTTTCCAAGGGTATGAGGGGGGGTGCTCCCTACCACATAGAGGGAATCGTGCTGATGGCCTCGACCAATTCCCCCCCTCTGGATACTGCCCAGGGACTGTTCGTGCCTCAAGATGAAGATGCAGATGGTGAATTCGATCGGCGCTGGATAGCAATAGCGTTCCTTTCACTTTTCATCACCTACCAACTGGTCAGACGGGACTGATTCAGAATCCTCTATTGAGGAATGTTCATCGGCGTAATCGCCTCTAACGGAGGCATGGGAGAGTTGCTCTATCAGGGAAAGGTCAAGCAGGTGTGGAGCACCGAGGACCCTGAAGTACTCGAATTCAGGTACACTGATCAGATATCAGTTTACGATCAAATTATCCCTTCCCTCATCCCGCGCAAGGGAGAGAGCCTGAACCGCACGACCTGCCACTGGTTCGACTTAGTTGAGGCTGAGGGCGTATGCGACACGCACCTGCTCGAAATGAGCGCCCCGGATCGCTGTCTGGCCAAGCGCTTCGAGGTCATCAAGGAGCCAGGGGGGATTCCCCGGGATATGGAGAACGTCTTCGTCCCGCTCGAGGTGATTTGCCGCCATCATCTAGCAGGATCGGGCTGGCAGCGTTACGCCAAAGGGGAGGTCGGGGTAGAGGAGTTCGGCTTCGAATCCGGGACTCAGATTGAGGAAGGCTGCAAACTTCCAGGACCCTACCTTGAGGTCTCGACCAAGTTCGAGTCGTTCGACAGGCTCCTAGAAAGGGAAGAAGCCCTCGAGATATCCAATCTGACCGAGGCGGAGTTTGATTCCATCCTCCAAGCCGTACTCAAGATTGATGCCATAATCGAGCGCGAAGCGGGAAAGCGCGGGCTCATTCACGTCGATGGCAAGAAGGAGTTCGCCCTAGGACCGGGCAGAAAGCCCGTTCTAGTGGATTCGTTCGGCACTCTGGACGAAGACCGCTGGTGGGATGATGAGACCTACGCAAATGGCCAGATAGTCTCTCTGTCGAAGGAGTTCGTACGTGAGCACTACATCGCCATCGGCCATCACAAGGCACTCTACGACGCTAGGTTCGAGGGCTCCACCGAGCCTCCCATACCCGCATTACCGCAGAGCATGATAGACAAGACCGCAGAGCTCTACTCATCGATGTTCGAACGTCTCACGGGCATCGAGTTCTGAGGTGAAAGATGGGAACTCACGAGTTTGAGGGCGACCCTCGCAACGAGAGCGTACTCATTTCGGTCAACGGTGAGCTGCTGCCACGCCCGGAAGCCAAGGTCTCTGTGTTCGACGCGGGCTTCCTGTTGGGTGATGGAGTATGGGAGTCTTTCAGGCTGCATAACGGAACCATCGCCTTCGCTGATGAGCACATGGACAGGCTGTTCAGAGGGGCGGAGTCGATATCCATGGATATTGGGCGGACACGCGAGCAGATACTCGATGAGGTAAACAGGGTTATCGAGGCCAACGACATGCATGACGGAGTGCATGTACGACTGGTCGTCACCAGAGGGCTCAAGCCCACTCCGTATCAGGCCCCATGGGTGATTTCAAGCCCACCGACCTTGGTGATAATGCCTGAATACAAGATTGCGAACGAGCAACGGGCCGTTGAGGGAATACGACTGGTTACCGTGGATGTGAGGAGGGGCGAGCAGAATGTCCAGGACCCCCGGATAAACAGTCTGTCCAAGCACAACTGCATCGCTGCCTGTGTGGACGCAGCCGCCAAGGGCGGTGAAGAGGGGCTGATGCTGGATCCAGCTGGTAACGTAGCCACATGCAACTCCACCCACTTCTTCATCGTCAGGGACGGCGAGGTCTGGACTTCGACGGGTGAGCACTGCCTCGACGGAATCACACGGCGCAAAGTCCTCGATCTGTGCCTCGCCAATGGTATTCCGGCCTACGAGAGGGACTTCACCACTAATGAAGTCAGCACGGCCGACGAGGCCTTCGTTACCGGGACCTTCGCAGGACTCATCCCGGTGGTCGAGTTCGACGGCGAGCCGATGAGTCAAGGCCAGAGGGGTCCGATGTGCGAGCGCCTGCAGAGCCTCTACACCGAACTACTCGGGAGTGAGTGCCGTGGCTGACGGCGTAAGAATAGCGATGTGGTCGGGACCACGCAACATCTCCACCGCGATGATGTACTCGTTCGACAACCGGCAGGACTGCTTCGCTACCGACGAGCCGCTTTACGCCCACTATCTGAAGCAGACCGGAATCAAGCACCCAGACGCACAGGGGGTGATAGAGCACCACGAGTCCGATTCCGCCAAGGTGGTCGATTACCTGACGGGTGAGATTCCCGGGGGCGCGGCGGTATGGTACCAGAAGCACATGTGCCACCATATACTTCCGGGAATGGACACAGACTGGCTCGATTCGCTGTCCAACTGCTTCCTGATACGCAATCCGAAGGAGGTCCTGCTCTCGCTTTCCAAGATAACAGACGAAGTCAGTCTGTGGTCCACCGGACTGCCTCAGCAGGTGCGGCTGATGCAGGACGTTTCGAAGAGCTCGGGGAGCACCCCCCCAATCATCGACTCCAGGGAGATCCTGGAGAATCCCAAAGGGATGCTACGCCTCCTCTGCGAGCAGTGTGGAATCGACTTCAGTGAGCGGATGCTGTCATGGGAAGCAGGTCCGAGGGAGTGCGACGGAATATGGGGGGAGCACTGGTACGACTCGGTATGGTCTTCGACCGGTTTCGCACCGTACCGACCTCGCTCTGACGAGTTGGCCCCCGAGCATGAGGCCATACTCGAGCTGGCCATGCCACTGTATGAGGGCATGCACAGGTTGAGACTGGCGATCTAGCGAGGGCTAGTCTTCTCGTATGAGCCGCTTGAGTCTGGACTCGAAATCATCCAAAGGCTCGTCCCCTACTTCGGGTTCAGGCCCCTCTTCCTCTTCGCCGTCCTCTTCGTCCTGTGCCTCCTGCGAAGGCGAGGGGGCGTCAGAAGGCTCTGGTTCGATGCGCTTCTTGGCCATTCTCTCTTCTGCAGCCGCCATGGCCATCTCCATGAGCTCCTTGCCCTCCCGGTGGCTCCTGAGCATCCATGCGAAAGCCAGGGACACGCCAATCACCAGCAGGGCTGCAGTCACCGCAGTTCCCATGTCGGCGTACTCCGAGGGCCCCACAGAGCCGCCCGAGAGAATCAGTCTGGCCTCGTCATCGCTCGAGTCGGAATCTAGGTCCCATGGGAACTCGCATCCGATAGTCACGACGATCTCGACGCCATCATCGACATCGGGACGGTCAATTCTGAAGATGGGGGCCAATGTGCTGCTCCAATCCACTTGATGGGTTGAAGAATGTTCTCCTGCGACTACCGAGAGATGGCAGTCGGCATCAGTCAGTAGTTGGTGGTTGGCCCTTCGAGTGAGGACCTTGATTTCCTGGTTCGAACCCTCCCCGTCAGGCTCTAGTTCCACTAGGCCTATGTTCCAATCACTCCTTCTGACTAGGAAGTCCGTCTCGTCCACAGCGACCTGGAACCCCCTCCCGTCCAGCAGTCTCAGCGTCAGGGTCCTGCTACCCGGCTCCGGACTCCAGCCCTCGGCGCTGAGGTTGATTGGGCCATAGGGGGAGTTGGCAGAGACCTGACCGGACGCGGAATCCAGCATCACCCCCTGATCATCGATGAGGAGAATCGAGTATGAGAACGCCTCCGTCCCGTTGAATATAGAGCAATGTGCCACCACCTCTCCGAAGCTGCCGAGAATATTGCACTCAGCAGACCTGAGAGACGGCTCGACGACATGGGCGACGTAGCCGAGGCTGGATGAGCCCACGCTCAAGGAGCCATTGCCACTGGCGACCGCCGGCAACGCCCAGCCGCCCCTATCGTCCCATTGCAACTGTCCTGACGCGGAATCAACAACACTGGAAGCAGAGGTGGTGCCGTGAATCTGAAGCAGGGCATGGTCACCCATCATTACCACTACCACGGGAGAGGATGCCCATGAGTACGGTGACTGCCCGGTGTCCAGAGCGACCTCACGCTGGTTCCCCACCGCGTCCTCGGCGAGGATGCGTATGGTCCGGACGCTGCCGTCCCAGTCAGCAGACGGAATCACCTCTAGGGGAACGCCTCTAATCTCATCGACCCCGAGGACGACTTCGGTCTGCCCGGCTACGGTCCACCCGTTGGGCAGGCTCAGGACCTGCAGGGTGATAGTAGTGGGGGCGTTACCGAGGTTCTGAAGTTCCGCGAGCGGGTGGCCACCATCGTCAGAGACGAACCAAGGACCCTGCCCGCTCAGACCGAAGTCGTTGATGATGGCGACACGCAGAGGCAGAGTAATCTCTGTCTCTCCACTGCCATCGCCCTCCCTCAGTTTGACGTGTAGTTCCACCGCCCTGCCGTGCTGCGCTGTGTCGGGCGGGGTGATGTTGAGCATCATCGGAGCAGTCTCACCCGGGGAAAGTAATGGGAGCTCGTCAGGGACGGTAACATCCCAACCGCTCTCGCCGCTCACCCACACTGTAGCATATGGCATCGTGGGGGAGTTGCCTTGCTGAATCACAGTCAATTCTATGCTTGAGCCATTGGGGTGTATATCGAGGTAGGTCTGG
>Ga0257109_1000452_pt1 | contig 13411 bp, 9 predicted proteins | sample LP_taG_8_FD_191566 | JGI IMG/M metagenome (GOLD analysis project Ga0257109, IMG submission 191566) | Marine microbial communities from Northeast Subartic Pacific Ocean, Canada - LP_J_2011_P26_2000m | ecosystem: Environmental > Aquatic > Marine > Oceanic | place: Canada: Northeast Subartic Pacific... | reverse complement strand
ATTGAGTCACTGGAAGCAGAAATAGTGAGATTGCGGACCGATGGCGGCGGTGATGCAGCGGTCGAGAAGGCCGGTGTCAGATACGTGGTAATGGAATCAGGCGGAGACGCCAAGCAGATGATGGCGATGCTCGGCGAGCTGACTCGCGACCCTTCCACCCCGACCCTCGCAGTACTCGGAAGCCGGGAGGGCGGTGGAACACTCATCGTCGCTTCGACCGAGGGCAGCATCGCAGCAGAGCAGCACAACGCAGTGGAGATCCTCAACGCAATAGCAGGCCACATCGGAGGAGGGGGAGGGGGCAGGCCCACCATCGCGCAGGGCGGTGGCTCTAACCCCGACGGCATACCAGACGCTCTCGACGCCGCTCGCTCGCTACTCGGCATCTGAGCAATCTGCAATCCGTCGATTTGATGGCCGAACCTCATCACGCACGAGCGTGGTCGAACAGGTCGACGTCTCTGCCCGCGCGGCTGCAATAGAGTACGCCATCCGCGACGTCGTGATTCCAGCAGTCGAACTCGAGGCGCAGGGCCACGAGATAATCCGACTCAACATCGGCGATCCGCTGGCCTATGACGGACTCCCGACTCCAGATCACATGGTCGCCGCCTTCAAGGCGGCTTTGGACAGGCAGGACAACGGCTACGGCCCATCTTACGGAATTTCCGAGCTGCGTGACGCCATAGCCTCAAGCGAACGCGCGAAAGGATGGGACTGCTCCCCTGACGACGTCTATGTGACCAACGGCGTGACCGAGGCCCTGCAGATCATCTTCGCTGCCTTTCTGGAGGAAGGCGACACCGTCCTAGCACCCGGGCCGCATTACCCCCCCTACATGGCCTACCCGCAGATGTTCGGGGGCACCACGGTCGAGTACCGGTTGGACCCGAACGATGGCTGGCGCATCGACCTAGAGGACATCCGCTCGAAGATGGACGACAGCGTCCGCCTGCTGGTCCTGATCAACCCCAACAATCCAACAGGTAACGTCGCCACCCCTGAGGAGGTCGATTCACTCATCGAGATTGCGAGTCAATGGCCCAAGTGCACGATTATCGCAGACGAGATCTACGACGGACTGGACTTCACCGGCCACCATTGTTCGGTCGCATCTCGCTCCGGGCAAGTACCGGTGATTGCGCTCAACGGGGTCTCAAAGGTCTATTTCGCACCCGGTTGGAGGGTCGGCTACATGGCTTGGCACGACCCCCAAGACAGACTGGGATTGGTCAGGGACGGGGTGGAGCGGCTGCTGCGCAGCCGACTTTGTGCTTCCACGCCAGCGCAGTACGGCTTCCTCGCAGGCCTGACTGACGAGACGGGCTGGCTGGAAGACCATCGTTCCAGAATCACTGACAGGATAGGCTACTGCCTGAGGAGGATCGAGGCCATAGACGGATTGGAATGTGAGGCTCCCGGTGGAGCGTTCTACCTGTTCGTGAGAATCACGGACCCGGGGATAGCTGCCGACGACAAGGCGTTCGTACTCGATTTGCTGCACCAGCACCACGTGCTGCTCGTTCACGGCTCGGGCTTCTCGCCGGAGTTCGGACAGGGCCACTTCAGGATGGTCTGCCTCCCGCCTGTCGATGTCCTCGCCAAGGCCTTCGACCGCATCGAGGCATTCCTGGATGGCTGACCGATGGGGCTCTTCGACTTCCTCAGGGAACTTTTCTCCTCTCCGGCGGGCCCAGAGGAGTTGGTAAAGGAACGTTGGACAGCGTTCGATGACGGCACCTACAGGGATAGGCTTCGAGACTACGATGAGATGGCTTGGCGAGTAGGAGTGGGTTGGTTCGAGTCGTGGTTCCAGGGGCTTGAGAAGAGGACCGCGCAGAGCCTCGGCCGGCGCCTCGCACATGCCGCAGTGGAGCACGAGGAGTACATGATGGGATTGGGAGGATCGAGCATCCCTTCCGGACGCGACCCCGCATCCTGGTCGCGTACCATCATGCACTGGGAGACGAGCGGCCTCGGAAGGTTCGGGCTTCTTGAGGACGGCGATGAGACTAGGATAGTGGTCGAACTCCCCGCCTCGGGACCCATCTGCTCCGGACTCATCGCCGCAGCTTGGGAGAAGGCAACGGGCAAGCGGCACCGTTTCCTCTGGTCGGAGAGCGCAGGCGATGGACTGGTCATCACCCTGACCCAAGACGACGCACAAGTCCCCGGGCCGAAACCCCTCAGTTCTAGTTGGAATGATCAGGGCCCCGCTGCTGATGTCATGCCCGAGACGAACGATGAGATATGGCTGGATCTGCGAGCCGATTCCCCTGGTCACTGGTCGATAATGAACGAGCGCAGGATGTTCGTCCTCCTCGACCTAATACTGCGCTTCGAGGAATACTGCATCCCGTACCTAGATGGCAACTGTGGTGTAAGGTTTGAGGACTACTCCTGGGGTGGCTTGGACGAGAAGCGCTCTGCGTGGTGGACGGCTGCTGCCGACTCGGCCAGAGAAAGGTTCGTCTCGGAGGGCCATCACGTCTTAGTCCGCGAGCATTCCGACTGGGCCAGCATCGCCCATCGGCATCTGTCATACCACGGACTCGGGAGAATCGAGTCGACGAAGCAGACCGACGAGCACGGAGGAGTCAGTATAACTTTCTCCACAGTGTTCCATCCAGCCATTGTAAGTGGAGTACTGCTCGGCTGCTGGGAAAGAGCGTACGGCAGGAACGGACGCTCCTTGGTAGCTTTCGTGGAAGGTAGAACGACGCTCGAATTACGCTCTTCAAGAGAGATAGCCTCCTGACTTCGGCCGCTCAGTGGCCGTGAAACATTATATCGGCGCCCAATTTCACTCGGTCGGCCCCCATGGGGCCGGGTGTGCACTCATGGCCCTGAATCACAATCAGTATGCTGTTCTCGCAATCACAGCGACGCTGTGTCTGGCCGGATTCTACACCATCATCGACGCCGGCCTTTCCACCACCATCTCCGGCGGCTTCGAGTCAGCCTCGGGCGACATTGGGTCCGGTGACGACACCCACGTCGGCGGAGAGGACTTCGACGGCGACGGTCTGCCGGACAGGATGGAGCAGACTCTCTACGGAACCGACTGGAGGGAGGCCGACACCGATAATGATGGACTAGACGACGGATGGGAGATAGCCAACGGACTGGATCCTCTCGACAACGGAGAGCCCGACATCAGCGAGATATCCTTCAACGCCCCGGACAACGAGGAGGAAACCGGAGAGCAGAATGAGACCTTCCCCAATCCTGACAACGGACCCTTCGGAGACCCGGATCGTGACGGCCTGACAAACACCGAGGAGATGCTCCTCGGCACCAACCCCAATCTGAAGGACACCGATGGCGATGGTCTGAACGACCGCTGGGAGTCCGAGTACACCTTCGTCGTCGAGACCCCTACGGGGTTAATCACCCTACTCGACCCTCTTGACGGCAACTGGGACTGCTATCTGCTGACCCCCGAGGCACAGGGCTTGATCGAGCAGGACATCGGCTCGAGCGAGTGGGAGGAGATGGGTAGCCAGTTCGGCCACTCGTGCGACGCACTGCTGGACCTCGAGCAACCAGAACCCGACAGCCTGCGCAACTACATCGAGGAGAGGTACGATACCAATCCGCTCGAAGAGGACAGCGACGGTGACCTCATCGCCGACAGATACGAGATTGCCTACGGACAGATCCAATTGGGCGTCCACTGCGGCGTCCCTGTCTTCGGCACTCTGAATCTCCAAGCACCGTTCACTGATTTCATGAGCGGTCACGGTGACCGGACCTGGTTCGAGCAGGACATGGACAACGACGGCCGCCTCAACGGGCCCGGGGACTGGGACACCGATGGCGACGGTATGCCCGACGGCTTCGAGTACTGCTACAGCCTCGATCACTCGGGCGACCGCTTCCTCAATCCTGCCAACGCAACCGACGCCTACGGCGACACAGATGAGGACGGACTGAACAACGTCGAGGAGTATGAGGTCGCCTACACCTGGGGTCCGGAGAACTTCACCAGTCCACTTGAGTTCGACACCGACAACGACGGCATGCCAGATGGATGGGAGCATCTCAGCGGAATCCACCCCAACGACGGCAGCAACGCTGACGACGATCCCGACTTCGACGGCTACGACGCCGACGGCGACGGAGGCGTGCGGTACTCAGGGTTGGTCGGCGTGACCACAGTACATGCAATCTCGGTCGAGATCGGCGACTATGTCCAGGTCAACAGCACCATCCTCTGGGTCAGAACGGTCCAGTCGAGCCAGTACGTCAATATCCCAATCAAGACCTTAATCGCTGGATGGGTCTACTCCATCAACGTCGAGATTGACCAGGAAGTCATCAGCCGCCTGCAGGACCTCGCCGTAGTCGTCGAAGAGAACGAGCGCTTCACCAATCTCGATGAGTACAACGCCAGGGACCGAGACGGCGATGGCTTCGTCGACGGCCGTTCTACCGACCCACTGGTAGCTGATACCGACGCAGACGGACTCATCGACGGCATCGAGGTAATCGGCTGGACCATCCGCATTGTCGATCAGGGTGTGAGGGAGGTCAGAGTGAGGAGCGATCCGGGTGCCTACGACACCGACAGGGACGGCTTGTCCGACGCTACCGAGTACTACGTAACTTTCACCAACGCCACCGACAGGGACACCGACAGTGACGGACTCGAGGACTTCACCGAGGCCATGGACGGCTTCGTATGGAATGGCTCGGTGTACTACACCAACGCCTCCTCCCATGATACCGACTTGGACGGCCTCTCTGACGGAGAGGAGGTGGTGGACGGTCTCGACCAGTACATCACCCACGCTAACAACCCCGACAGCGACGACGACGGTCTGTTCGATGGTAGTGAGGTACTCAACATCCCCCGGCCTTGGCAGGGTGCCACCAATCCTCTGAACAACGACACTGACGGCGACGGTCAGCCCGATGGCTGGGAGATGCAGATCTTCTCTGTCCAGCACAACACGAAGAGCCACAGCCTCTGGGTCAGCGTCACGAATTGGCTGCCGCCGGGCTGCAATTCGATGATCGAGTGTGGACTCGGCCCGGGTGGCTGGGTCTGGAGCAGCTACCTTTCGGGCTTCTCGACCTCCGGGGACCGAAACGGCGACGGCGACATGGATCCGAAGTTTTTCCTACACGAGATGAACCTGTCAGGATTCACCGTACCTGCCAGCGGACGATGGGCCCTCGATCCAGCCTGGGGATCTATGCCGGACTCGATGTTTGACATCGACAATGACACTCTGATGAACTCCTTGGAGGCTCCCGACCGCTGGGACACCAACCCCGTGGACGATGACACAGATGGAGACAAACTCCCAGATGGCTGGGAGGTCTATTACTCCGAGATAGCCCTCAGTTTAGGACTGGTCGACAACAACACCCTGAGTGCCGTCGGAGCCCGTGGTCCAATGGACCCGAAAATGCTCGATTCCGATGTCGACGGCATCGACGACGGTCAGGAGGACTTCGACGGAGACGGACTTAACCGGACCCACCTGATGAACCGATACTGCCCTGGCTGGGACAACCCTCAGAACTCCGAGTGCCATATCGACCCGACCACGGAAGGCGGTCAGAGGTTCTACGACGACCTCGAGAACTTCACCAACTACGAGGAGTTCGAGAACGGCACCAATCCCGTCGATCCTGATACCGACGGCGATCAGTGGTTCGACGGCTCGGAGGTGTATCACCAGGATCAGGACGGCGACGGCATGTGGGCTGGATGGGAGTACTACTTCGGCTTCGATCCGTTCGATCCGGCAGACGCTAACATCGACTCAGACGGCGACGGCTACCTCAACAAGTGCGAGAACAAGTGGAACACCAACCCCAAGTCGCCGGTCAGTTTCCCCAGTCAGGGCGAGCTCTGCAGCGACTTCGACTGACCCTTGCATTCTTGCGCTATGCGCCTCTCGGACAGCGGGGAATAGCGTGTCTTGGTGGATTCTTCCTACTACTGCCGACATAGGTCTCCGCGCATTCTCGATGGATGTCTCGGGGACTTTTCTCGAGGCGACCATGGGCCTGCAGGCGATTCAGTTGTCTGAGAAAGGGTCCGAGTCACTTGTCTCGCTGCCCCGTTCGAGGAGCGTATGGGTGGTCCAGGCTCCCGGGGGCGACCTCGAGCGAGGTCTGGTTCGGTGGCTCGAGGAGGTCCTCTACCACGGATCTGCCGAGGGCCATTGGCTCGTCGATGCTGAGATTGAGGTAGAGGGGGGAAGAATCGAAGCACAGGTCTCTTGGGTCAACTCGGACCTCGTCGAGCGCGAGGTCGAGATCAAGGCCGTGACATTGCACGAGCTCGTGCTGCGAGAGATGTCTAAGGGGGAGATGGTGCCCGGGATAGAGCCCGACATACCGACCTTCAACGGACCTGGGTGGATGGCGCAAGTCATCTTCGATATCTAAGACTCATTCCTCGACGTTGAAGCGCTCGTAGACCTCGTTGCTGGTCTGTGACACTCGAATGAAGGTGGTGCATTTGGGCAGGTCCTTGATCCTGCGTGCACCCACATAGGAACAGGCAGACCTGACTCCTCCGAGGATGGACTGCACGGTGACACTGAGCGAACCTCTGTATGGCACTCTGACCTCCTTGCCCTCGGGAGCCCTGTGTCCGGCGACCTCACCGTAGTGCGACTCCATCGCCTTCGCCGAGGACATGCCGTAGAACGACTTGTACATCCTGCCGTTGTCATTCTTGATCAGTTCGCCACCTGACTCGTCGTGTCCCGCGAACATGCCACCCAGCATAACGAAATCCGCACCCGCGGCGAAAGCCTTCGCGACATCACCCGGCGAGGAGCAGCCACCATCAGCCATCACATGGCCCAGCAGACCATGCGCTGCGTCGGCGCACTCCGAAATGGCGGACAGCTGAGGGTAGCCCACGCCAGCCACCTTCCGGGTCGTGCAGACAGAACCCGGCCCGATACCGACCTTCACTATGTCTGCACCGGCGAGGATGAGGGCTTCGGTCATCTCTCTGGTGGCCACATTGCCAGCGATGACGATCTTACTCGGAAACTCGTCGCGAACTCGCTTGACGAAATCGAGGAAAACCTCGCGATACCCGTTGGCGACGTCTATACAGATCATCTTGATGCCGTCATTGGTCGCCATCTTGCGGCGTAGCAACTCAAAGCTCTCGTCTGTAGAGCCGCAGGTCACTGCGACGAAGCTGGGATCCACCCCGTCCTCCCACGCCCGCGCGCACTCGCGAGTCGAGTAGAACTTCTGCAGGCAGGTGAGCATTCCATGCTTCTGCAATTCTTTGGCCACCGGGAACAGCCCTGTGCAGTCCATGTTGGCCGCCACGATGGGCACACCGCTCCAAGTCTCGTCAGAATGGCGGAACTTGAAATCCCTAGATAGAGTCACATCAGATCTGGAAACCAGCGTACTGCGCTTAGGTCGTATAAGGACGTCGTCAAAGGTCATCTTCAGATCATGCTCTACACGCATTGAGACCTTACTACGCCAACGAAGGACCGCTTAAGACCATTATGAGAGTCAAAAGTGGTGCTCGTGCCGGGATTTGAACCCGGGTCGACGGATCGAGAGTCCGTCATGATGGACCGAACTACACTACACGAGCGTGGTTCCCGGCCACCGGACATCCGCTTAAGAAAACAATGCCTTGAGAGCCTATTGGGCTATTCGTTCACTTTCACTTTCACCTCTCGGGACTATTGCCTCGCTTGATATGCAGAAGTCGAGACATACCACCATGAGCAGACAAACGAACGACACAGCGGCGCTCCTCTACAGGAAGCGTCCAGAACCATGCAGGGTGGTCTCTCTGGCGACCCTGCGAAGAACGAAAGGGCCAGTGCCAAAACCAGCGTCTACCACGCTGGTCAGCTACTCTGGAGTGGTCTCTGAGGCCGATTCCTGGGGCCCGATGCCGCGCATAGCCGCACAGATCAACGTCAGTCCATCGAGTTGGGCTGGACTGCGCGAGAGGCTGCATGCCAGCTACGCGATCCAGACGGCGGTGGCCTGATGTCTAGGACGGGACGCCTCCGTGAGGAAGTAAGGGTCTACCTCGAGGAGAACGACACCGCCAACACCGTCGAGATATTCGATCATCTGAATGGCAGGTTCCGTTGGGGGGCCACGATGAATCAGGTTGGGAACATACTTGCCAAGGACAAGAGATTCTCCAAGGTCGGACACCTCCGTGGGCGGTTCCGCGGCAGCACCTACACGGTGTGTGTATGGGGCCTCAGTCAGCAAGCTGCTGAAGCCACCGCCTAGTCAGGGAAGCAATGAAGTCCCAAGGGCCTTGAGTTGAGGCGTGAGCAGTAGCGGTGCGATGAGGGCCTGGGCAGTCTTGTTCAGAGTTAGCAACTCGACTGTAGGGGTGCTGGGGGTCTTTCTGGGGGCCATGCTGGCCTTAGGGGGGCTGCCTGAGGGCAAACTCGCGCTGATAACCGTCCTGCAAGCCGTTTCAGTATGGAGCTTCATGTGCTCGTGGAACGCGTTGAACGATTACCTTGATCTGGAGATAGACCGCGTCAACCGCCCCGACAGACCACTTCCCTCCGGCGCAATCTCGGAGGCCACCGCCAGGAGGGCGATAGCCCTGATGATGACGCTCTCGATACTCTCGATCGTCGGGGCGGCTGTGACTGCGAGCGGTTTGGAAGGGGGGATCGATGGGTGGTACCCAGCTCTCGCGATATGGGCGGGTGCGTTGTTCCTGCTTGCGAACTACGAGTCCGCAGGCCCGTTCAGCCTGCGCCTCAAGGAGAGGGGCCTGCCGGGAAACATTGCCATCAGCCTCTCCGTCGGAATGGTCGTGCTGTTCGGTGCTGCAGGGGTTTTCGAGCCATTCAGTCACCGCGCGTGGGCCATGTTCGTCGTCGGAATCCTGTACACCCTCGCCCGGGAGATAGTCAAGGACGTCGAGGACATGGAGGGCGACGAGGGAAGGAGCACCTACGCCATGCGAGTCGGACCCCAGCAAGCACGAGCCGTCGTTTGGGTGCTGCTGTTGCTGACGCTGGCTTCTATCCTACTGCCTTTCACAATAGGGGTATTCCCAGAGCATCATCTGATTGGGGTGGTTCCGGCTGTCGTCCTTCTGTTGATGGTCAAGCCGAAGTTGGTACTATCTGAGGACCGCGCTGCACAGCAATTAATCAAGAAATCGATGTATCTAGTCCTTGCAGCATTCCTAGTAAGCGCTCTACTGGCCTAGTCACCCAAGGTCACGGTAAGTGTGCCATGCAGCCTCGTTACAGAGGTAGGTGAGCAGCGACATCTGAGCCCACATCCTGTTCTCGGCTTGGTCGAAGACGACGCTGTTAGGGGAGTCGATGACCGCATCCGTCACCTCCTCGCCGCGATGCGCGGGCAGGCAGTGCATGAACAGGTAGTCAGGGTCAGCGTGTGAAACAAGTTCCTCATTGACTTGGAAACCTCTGAAGGCGTCGAACTTGCCCTCCACGTGCTCTTCTCCCATCGAAACGAAGATGTCGGTGTAGATGACCCCGGCACCGCTCACGGTTTCGACGGGATCGTTGGAACCGCTGATACTGGAGCCTGTGTCGGCGGCGATGCTGCGAGCCCTCGACATCACCGACTCATCAGGCTCGAATCCAGCAGGGGTAGCGTACGAGACGTCGTGTCCGAGCGTGACGCCGGCGAGCAACAGGTCGTGAAACACATTGTTGCCATCGCCGACCCAGGCGATGTGTCCGTTTACACTCTCGCCGTGTTCGGCGATCGTCATCAGATCCGCCGCTGCCTGACAGGGATGGTGCAGGTCAGAGAGGGCGTTGATTACTGGTACAGTGGCATGTTTGGCCAGTTCCTCCGCGTCGTCGTGCCTGAAGCACCGGTAGGTGATTCCGTCGAGGTACCTAGAGAGGACTGCTGCAGTGTCGGCGATTGATTCGCTCTTACCGAGTTGGATATCATTCGATAGTAGCGTCAGTGGCTGACCGCCGAGCTTGCTAACACCTACTTCGAAGGAGACCCTGGTTCTTGTTGACGGCTTCTCGTATATCGATCCTATCGACATCCCGTCAAGCGGTTTGAAGTCGTAGTTGATATCGCTCCCGTGCTTGAAATCGATGCCCCAGTCGATGAGGCCAGCCAACTCATCACTCACATCGTCGATTGCCATCAGGTCCCGTTTCGAATCACTATCGCTCATGCTCTATGTCCCCTGCAAATCCGTCTCTAGAATCGGCCATGCCACCGAAGATTGTCTGAGCGAAGGTAAGCACGTCTGCAAGCCCTTCCTCATACTCGCTCGATAGAGGAATCAAGCCGGGCTGTATCGACGCGTGCTGCATCATCCTGAGTTGGCCTATGGCGAATTCGGCCCTCTGGCTACCGGACTCGCTGTCCAAGGCCTGCTGGGCCGACTCCTCATACAGCGCAGCCTCGAGGATATCGAGGTTGTCGCCCCAATCCATCACCCGCTCGAGTGCCTCTGGCTCCAATAAGTCGGACTTGGAGAGGAAGTTCGCGGTTGGGAGGCCTAGTCTGAAATGAACGATAGCCGATAGCAGCATCTGCGAGACGAAGCCGCTTGGAGTCCGTGAGAGCATCGGGTCGAAGAGGAAGATCAAGCAGGCCCGACCTTGGCCGATCACGTTGACTAGGTGGTTGGAGGCCTCCCTGAACGCGAACAACTCCACTTGGCCGGGTGTGTCGACAATCAGTATATCGCATGATAATCCATCAATCTCGTCGAAGACCTCGTCAGCCCGGGACGCCACTAGGTCAGCGGCTAGAATCTGGGCTCCGTTGGGACCCAGTTCGTACTCGACCATGACATCGGACAGGGAGACTAGGTCTCTGACATCGAACTCCGTGTCGTAGTCCACTTTCTCGGCCCCAGGATCGAGGTTGATTGCTAAAATATCAACTTCTAAGAATCGCCCCCATCGTTGGAATGCCGTCACCAGAGAACTCTTCCCTGCCCCTGCGGTACCGACGACGAATAGTACCGGAGGGGCTGTTCCGTCTTGACTGCTCACGCTCTCGCCCGAGGGCGAGAGAATTTCAACCATTCGCGACGCCCTGTATTGACTGTGTGGCGGACAAGTAATGGTTATACCAATCCAAGCCACGTCCGTGGCCACCCATCGGGGTGTTCGCGCCATGTCCGAAGAGCCTCCTCCCGTCCCTCCCGGATTTCCTCTCCCTCCACCTCCGCCTCCTCCCCCGGGTTTCGAGGAAGAGGAGGATGACGATTCGGAGGATGCGCCATCACCTCCTCCTCCACCAGGCTTGATGGAGATAGAGGACAGGGAGATTTCCGATGAGGCTGATGAGGAACCCGACGAGGCCCCCTCTCCACCGCCCGGCTTCGGTGCCCTGCCATCCACTTCCGAGCCTGACCAGCCCCCTCCAGTACCTCCGGGACTGGACGACTCTGATGAGGAACCTCCCTCTTTGGATGATTCCTTAGCAGCATTAAGCATGCCCGGAGACAGCAAAGAGGAAGACGAGATCGGCTGGGCCGAACCAGAACCCTCTGCCGACTCATTGGATGCGGAGGAGGACTCTGCTATCGCCGACGCCTTATCCACCCCGGTAATCGCTCCTGTTTCCTCTCCCAATCTGAGATCTGCCAGTGAAGTGGATGCGATTCCAGGCGACAAGCTGCATGCCACTTTGAGCGAGGTGGAGAACTCCACACTGAATCCAGATGGCTCAATCAGGCGACAGAGCATCGAGGGCGAACTGATACTTCGAAACGCGAGCAAGAAACACAGGGCCTGGGACATCGAGGTTTTGCTGTCCTCGACCAGCGATACAGACATCGGAGGGCGCTCGATTTCCGTGAGAGAACTAGAGGCCACCGAGGACACGGTGATCCCGTACTCCGCCAATGGTCCACGGATGCTGGTCCTGAAGGAGACAATCGACACCAATCCAGAGAGGACTCAGAAGAATAGCCTGTCTTTGGTCTTCTCTGAGGAGCAGCAGGAAATCGAGATGCAGCTTGTGATCGAGAACGTCTCTCCTGTACCTCTGTTGGAGGTAGAGGTAAACCGGACATTCCCTGATAGCTTCACCATCCCGGACGGCCCCGAGTACAATGTCGACGAATCATCAATCTCTTGGGATATCGGCAGACTCAACGTCGGCGAGAGCAGGGCGCTCTCTCTTTCGCCGAGAGTCACCACCAGTGGAGTAGACAAGATTTCAGCCGGCGTCGCATCTGCGAACTACGCCGCTGAAGCGACGGCATCGAGAGCTGACTTCGAACGCGTGTCCGGCTCCACTCTGCACATGATGAGGGTCGATAAGGTCGAGGATGACAGGCCCGGAATCTGGCACTGCAAGTCCGTCTTCGAGAACAGATCCTCCTTTGTAGTGACACTGTCGGGGGTGACTGTTTGGCTTTCTGGCAGGGATGATCCGATCCTAGACGTCTCCGACCTCCGTCAGGATGTCCCGCCTGAGGGAAGTTGGAGCTCCATGGAGAAGAGAGTGGAGGCCGACAGCCCCAGTTTTACCCACGAGTTCAGGTCTTCGATACTGCCGCGAGTCTCCGTCGAGTCAACCGGTTCGATCGACTTGAAGGAGCAGGAGCTGACTGTGCTGGATGCAATCCTGCTCAAACAGTACGACAAGTCTAGGATCAAGTCGTTCGTGCCTTCCGACATCGAGGCGACGATATCTATTGAGAACAACGGCTCTGCCTCAATCAATGTCATACGTCTGATGGATGACGTCCCCGGTGTCTTCGATCCTCCTTCGCAGGAGGACGTGAGCATAGAGATAGAGGGTACAGACCTCAATGAGGAGCAGTACCTGATAGAGGTGATTGATGGGGTCCAACTGGAAGAGAGAATGGTCTCCCCCGACAGCGCGGGTCATGGTTTGAGAATCACAGTCGGAACTTCAGCACCACTCGGCCTCCAACCCGGCAAGACCATGGTAATCAGGTATCCTCTTCATGCCCCCGACCCCTCTCCTGCCAACGAGCTCCTAGCAGCCCCCATCAGGGCTGACTTCGGCTCGGAGAAGTTTGGTCCTGTGGCCACTAGGGAAGTGGCGAGGCCGCCTCAGATGCGAGTCGTCCACCGCCGGCGAAACGTCAGCTCCGGTAAGGAGGTCTTCCCGGCCAGCGGCGCCGGCAGATACGAGATCCTGCTGGTGTTCGCCAACAACTCCGATAGCGCGCTAGACGAACTCACTCTGCATGATGTGGTCCCTGGTACCTTCTCCCTCGAGAAATCCACGGTGCGCTCTTCGGTTGACGGTGAACGGGATGTGAAACTGAAGAAGGAATCCGCTCCGGAGGGGATCCACATCGAGTGGAGTGTTGGCAGGATTGAGCAGGGCGAGAGGATTGAGGTGACATACGAGATTCAAGGGGATCCCGAGTCGGAGTACAAGGTCTCTGACGCTCAGGACTTCCACGGTGCCACCTTCGGCG
>Ga0257109_1000447_pt1 | contig 13442 bp, 11 predicted proteins | sample LP_taG_8_FD_191566 | JGI IMG/M metagenome (GOLD analysis project Ga0257109, IMG submission 191566) | Marine microbial communities from Northeast Subartic Pacific Ocean, Canada - LP_J_2011_P26_2000m | ecosystem: Environmental > Aquatic > Marine > Oceanic | place: Canada: Northeast Subartic... | reverse complement strand
CAGGCAGGTTTGGATTATGCATTCGCGGGAAATGACAACACTAGTGGAATCGCGATCTGGCACATTGACGACAACCAGTCGTCAGGCAACGCTGACTATAATCATAAACTGGTTGACCTCGAAGAGGCGGCTGACGCGGGTCTGGACCTAGGTACTCATAGCGGTAAACAGACCAATCTATTTTTCAGTGGTAACAAGACAGAATTCAGCGACAGCACAGACCCGAACTCGAAGACCTATTCAGGTACTTCATCCGGCATTACTATCGACAACATTTCGGCTGCGGGTGACTCAATGACTTTCGACGTAACCTTCTAAGAAAAAAATGTTGAAAACAATAATCATAAGGAATTTATTCATTTCCATTACAATATGGTTGAGTAGTGTTGCATACATATCTGCAGTGCCGGCCTTGCCTAATCTTATGGGAATCACCCAACCCAATGGGGCTAAATTCAAGGCTTACCTGAGAGGAGATGAATATTTCAGCTGGTGGGAATCTGAAAAGGGAGTGGTTTTATTCAGAAATCTGGAGTCGGGTTATTTCGAATATGCAAAAATTTCAATGATTGACGAGAAAGAAGAACTTGTTCCGACAGGAATTATATTTGTTTCAGGAGAAGAACCTTCTTTTTCCAATTCACGTATTTCAAAACTGACGAAACTGAATCTCGGTAAGATATGGATGGAAAAGCGTGAACAGGCAAGAAAACGTCTTCAAGAAATCTTAAAAAAACAGAAACAGTCAAGAAATCAATAATCAATAGATTGATAAAATCAAACAATATTTTTCATCTTTACCTCAACACCAAAAGTAAAATACTGCAATTTGGTTTTAGGAGAACCCAATATATACCACGATTCAGGGGGATTTTACAAGAAGTTGGGATTTTACTTGGAGGGTGTCTGACTGTGAAGAATTAGTGGGGGGATTCACAGGAGATGATGGTTTGTCCAGTAACGTGGTTAAAATGATTTATGGTAGTAAGGTAGATATTAGTAACTTACAAAACAGTACTTAGTCAATAATAAATACCCAACTATCTCCAGTTATTGACACCACTAGCTAAACTGCCACTTTATATTCTTGTACCGTATTTCCACCATCAACAACAATTAGTTGGCCGCTCACATAACTTGCCTCCTCACTAGCAAGAAAGACTACTACATGACCAACCTCATTTGGTGTACCTGGGCGACCAACAGGTGTAAATTTTCCAGCAGTAATCTCTCTTTCACTGCTTGATGATGTCTTAATCCAACCTGGCCCAACACAATTTACTGTGATGTTGTGTTTGCCAGTTTCAATAGCAAGTGATCGAGCCATTCCAAGCATACCTGCCTTTGCTGTACCATAGACGGAGCTTCCAGAAATGCCAACAAGAGGCCCAGTTACAGATGATACATGTAAAATACGACCATACTTACGTTCCATCATGCCAGGAATAACACATCTGGTAACAAGAAATGAGCTTGTGAGATTGATATCGATTCCGTACCGCCAATTTTCGTCACTTGTTTCGTGAAACAAAACACTGGGTTCTTCCCTCCCAGTTTGAACCATACCAGCATTGTTGATTACAATATCAATAGCCCCTATAGCACCTTCTACATTTTCAATTAATGATTTTACTGACTTTGTATCTGTGAGATCTGCAGTTATTGCGTAGGTGTCTTCAGCTGTACCGCCCATTTCTTCTAACCTTTGATATATTCTTTCCGTAGTTGATGTTATAGCTACTTTAGCGCCTGCAGCCCTTAGCAAATTAGCTGTGGCATACCCGATACCATTAGCACTACCAGCCCCTGTTACTAAAGCAACCCGGTTTTTAACTCCTGACATCGATACCTCTGCAATGGATTTATGATATAAGAACCGCTTGAAAAATCAATATTGAAAAACGACCAGAAATGACTAATAATTTGACCTATGTTGATAAAATTTCATCATAGATCATTAGGATAGTTTTGAAACCTTACAAGAACCCCTAATCGAATATATGTTCGAAGTACAGTTGGAAGTAAAAATTTTTCAATTTGGGTTACTATTTGTTCATGAGAACACCATATATAACAAACATCAATCGTTTTGTTTTACAAGAAGTGGGGATTTTACTTGGAGGGTGTCTGACTGTGAAGAATTAGTGGGAGTTACTCACAGGAGATGATGGGTTTGGTTTTAAAGATTCAAAATTTTATTACCCTGATCAAAAAAATCTTCAAATAAAAATCAAATTCTACTTGTCAGGTAAGCCAAATGGCTTAAGAGTCTCAATAATATCATTAAGAAAAGTCTTGTCTTTTTTTGATATGAATCCTTTATGGATTTGTTGGGCTGACATGCCTTTACCGTCTTTTTTTCTCTGCATTTCAAACATTTCTTTTGCAAGTTTTTCACTACCTTGTTTTTTATGTATATAAGCTAAAACTATATATAATGTTTTTTCTACACCAGACCAATTGTGTTTTTGCTTTAGTTGTTCAGTACAAAATTCCTTCGCTTTTTCATAATCTTTATTCTCAGTTAAAGCATAAGCATACATATATTTAACCCAAGAAGAATAATGAGGGTTGGCTGAAAATACTCGTTCATAACTTGTTATAGTGTCTTCAAGGTAACCGCAAGAGTGTTGGACTATTGCTGTCATTGAAATTTCAGTAACATTTCTCGAAAGTTCAACCAATTTTGGTACTCTAGCACATGCTACTTCATGCTTCCCAGAAAAAAGTTCAATTAGCCCTGCCAGCACAACAGGATTAGCCCATGTTTCATTTTTTTGCATTGCTTCAATAGCATATTCATAGGCTTTCTCCATGTCTTCTTTTGGATTGCTTGTCATTCCTAATGTAACTTTTCGCCAGTGGATCCATCCGAGGAATGCACCAAGGCGACTGTTATTTGGCTCTAATGCGAGAGCTTCTTTCCAGAGTTTTTCTGCTTTGTAAGTGCCTTCAATAGTCTTTTTACTGAAAGCAGATTGGCCATATATAAATTTTTTATATACCTCCATATTCCTGGAAATATTAGGGTCAAAACCACCAGAAAATTTTATATTAAACAGGTGAAGAATAGAATTACCCAATTCATCTTGTATTTCAAATAAATCGTTATTATTCCTGAAATCATAAATCTTTGACCATATCATCTCTTTTTTTGATAAATCGGACATCTGAACATTCACTCTGAAATTTCCTTGAATGCCCTGTACAATTCCACGCAAAATATACTGGATTCCGTACTTCTCCTTAATCTCATCATCTGAAAGATTATTTTCTTGAATAAATTTTCCTATATTTGATGAAGGAATAAGAAGTTGCTCATTTAGTGAAAGAGTGGAGATAATATTGCTAGTAATTCCCATACCGATAAAATCATTCCCTTTTTTTCCTGTTTGATTTTCAAACGGCATGACCAACACTGAAGGCTTGTCGGCAGTTAATACTGTTTTATTATTATCAGTAACTTGAACTTTCGAATTATAGTAAACAATCCCTGCCAAACCTATAATTAGAACCACTGCAATAGTAGTAAAGAGTAATACATTAGATTTGGATTTGGTTTTAAGCTTCCGCTTTTGAGAAGGATCTAAAAGAACATCAAAAGCGTGAAACTCATTGTCCTTAACCTTCTGTACTCCCAAGTCATTGAAACTAAGATTTGTCTTGTTTGACACTAAATCAAATACACTCTTCGATATGGATATCCCGTTCGATTGTGATAAAGCTTCTAAGCGAGCAGCTATATTAACGCCGTCACCTAATAGATTCCCACTTTTCTTTACAACGTCACCCATGTTAATACCAATACGGAACTCCAGCTTCACTGAAGTATCAATAGAAGCATTTCTCTTTTTGATTTCTTTTTGAAAATCTGAACCACACTCTACCGCAGCAACAGCACTGGGAAACTCCGCTAGAACTGAATCTCCAGCTGTATTAAAAACAGAACCTCCATACTTTTTTAATAGTTTTTCAAGAATTTCGTTACAGGTTTCAAAACTTTGTATAGTTTGATTCTCATCTTTTTCCATGTGTTTGCTGTAACCGACAGCATCAGTTGCAAAAATGACAGCAATTTTTCGATCAATATCTTTGGTATCCATACTCAATTAATTACATTTTTAATTAATTAAAAAAACGCTTATTATTCAATAGAACGTGCTTGGTTTTCCAGTGGTAATATATGTCAACCCAATATATAACATCAATTGGTTTGAATTACAATGTGTGGGATTTTACTTGGAGGGTGTCTGACTGTGAAGAATTAGTGGGGGGTTCTCACAGGAGATGATGTGGTTGGTTTAGGAGAATCCAACATATATCATCAATTGGCGAATTTTTCAATAATGGGGGATTTGAATCGGAAAGTCGTAATTAAATAGATTTAGACTCCAGAATTGTTAAGTAAGGGTGACGGAAAGGACGGTCTAGGTGGTCTCTACACTCTTGTCAACTGTAAACTTCAGTGCCGCCGTCCACTAAGCGAGAAGCAAAGGCTACCGTTCAGGAATATTTTCTGGGATTGTGTGTTTCCCCGGAACGGAGTCCGGGGCTACCAATAAAATATTTATTACATATTATGCGGCTTGGCAATTTGCTCCATCAGGTCGTTGTTCCAAACACCTTCAACGATCACGTGAGATGCTGCTCCCATCATCACTGCTTCGATCAGATTGTGACTCAGATAGACGAAGACTCCGGGCTGTACAAACTCATGCAGTGCCGCTACCGCGGAACCACCGGGAATGAACCAGGTTTCGTAGTTCGTGCCGGGGGGATCGCCGAATGACCCGCCGTTCCAGACTAAGTCACCGTGACCACCGATGAGGTGAGGACGTGAATCCCGATTGGCCTGAGAATGGATAAAGAGCACTTTCTCGCCGACTTTCGCAGTCAAAGCATTATCACCCGTCAATGCTCCAACCGCTCCGTTAAAAACGACATGAGTAGGAAGAAGAGTCTTCGCCACTTCCAGGGTATCACCCATTGCTTCCGCAGGGGACTTGTATCTTTTGAAACTACCGTCAGCATTCTGCGGAACATAAAAATCCTGTTCGCCGACATAATAGGCTCGATCGTACTTCACTAAATTACCTTTCTCGTCTTTCAAACCATCCCGAGGAAGCACCATAATGGCCCCATTCATCCCCGAAATGACATGAAAGGGAATCATCAATCCTCCGGGGGCACAATGATAAACGAAAACACCCGGCCGGTTTGCCTTGAAACGCACGGTCGCTTCTTGTCCGGGATTGACTTTAGACAGCCCAGCCGCACCTAATGAACCACTGGAAGCATGTAAGTCAATATTGTGCATCATGGTGTTGTTGGGACTATTGGCGATTGTAAATTCAACATAATCGTCCTGATGCACAACAATTAACGGAGATGGAACACTGCCATTAAAGGTCAGTGCCTGCACATAAGCATCCGGTGCAATTTGGATTTCCTTTTCCACTATTTCCAAACGCACTTGCACCACTTTGGGTCCGCCAACCGCGACTTGATTGTGCTTGGGCAGGAAAGGAGGCGCAACTAATTCCTGGGTTACACGTGGAAGTCCTGCCGCACCTGCAGCAAAAGAGGGAGAGACTCCGCCAATTACAAACGCCAACAATGCCAGCACAGTAGCGGGCAATCTGTTTATACGAACTGCACCACAGATCTTATTTTTACATTTTTTTAACATAATCTTACTCATTAAAAAGTTTCTAATATTTCCCGTAAACGGTTCATTGAGTGACAGGAGAAAATTATGGTTTATAATTCAGGATGAACTTGATAAGGAGGAGAGCGGCTTGGCAAGAATAAAAAGAGAAGATTCAACATATAAAACGAATTCTGTTGTTGAAAAAACAGAAAGGCTCCAGGAGAGCGTAAAATGCTGAGCACACGGAAAGTGAAGAAAGACTCTTGCATTGAGTTGTGCTTCGTTGAATTGTGTTGCCGATGGATGAAGAGTAACATAACAAGTAAAAGACAAACTTCAAAAGAAAAACTACAACTGTTTTGGAAAGTTCGCATTGGCAGAAAATAGTGTCAAGAGAAAAAAGATTTTTTCTGAGCTGATCTCTTTCAATTTATTTTTGACAGTGATTTTGGAGAACCCAATATATACCACGATTTGGAAAGAATTACAAGAATGTGGGGATTTTACTTGGAGGGTGTCTGACTGTGAAGAATTAGTGGGAGTTAACTCAAAGGGTAGGAGTTGATGAATTTGGTTCGTCCTGAATAGGTTACTGAGGTTTGAACACCTTTGACAACTAGTGTTTTGTACAGGGATATGTAAAAGAAAAGTAGTGAATTAAATACACTTTCAGGTGTACTCATTCTTTAATCAGGAAAGTCTAGTACACTCTCCGGATTCTTCCAAAATAAAAACCCGTCCGACTCCCACAAAGGAAACGGGACGGAATGAAAAGCTCAATCCTGATTTTGAGCCGCCTTTGCGGCTTTCCCCATCGCAATGCCCTCCAGCCAATGTTCAACTGTAACGATTTTAACCTGTTGTCGAAAAAGCATTGACATCGCAAGACGGTTGATTGCAGACAAAGAGTCTGCTTCAAGCAATGCGAAAAAAATGACGACTTAAGCAAAATTACCTAAGCCCTCAAACTGTTTATTCTGGTAACGATACATTTCGCTACCGATCCTGAAAGCTCAGGTTTGGGCAGGGGAAGCCTGAATCAGAACCACCCTACTGCCACCAACCGGGTTAGGGAATTTTATAAGTCCCTCCATACCTACCAAACACCTGGAATGTTCCTTGTTCAAAAGAAGGTACTGGTTTAGCTTTATACCAGCCAGATCCAGTGATACCTGTATATTTCCCAGTACCAAAAACCAAATCCATAGTGGCATCAGTAGGCCCCCCTAAAGTTCCTTTTGCATAACCCCTAAAAGTGACTGTATCTCCATCAGAATCGCGAAAAGTACAATAGCCATTACCTACTGTCTTCGGCATTTGAGTCACTTCAACTGCAAAATGACATTTGCTAGAGTTCATGTGGAAAATACCGCTACCAGCATCATTTGTTGTATGGCCATAATATTCTGCAAGTATGAATCCCGGAGCTTTACCTTTCATATGCATGGATAATACTTTGCCAGCTACAGCAAAATTTCCTTCAAACTTTCCTTTCTTTGCAAGTTGAGCCTCAGCATTCAAACCAAAAGAGATAATTAAAACCAAGCTAAGGGTCAATTTTGAGATTAATTTTTTCATTTTAATTTTTTGATTAGAGTTGTTGAAAAAGATAAATAATTTTAGTCCAGAGTGAGTGACATACGGACGAACTAAGGCGGACGCACTTTAGGGAGGAACCCCAAACGAGCAATAAAACAAACATCTGTAGCAAGGATTACTGCAAGTTTTCTTCTAGGACTGGACTCTGCCATAACTATATTTATCAGAAATAGGAGCTAAATAGTAAAAAAAACTAACTCTCATTATATAATAGAAAGAGCTTATTTTTCCAGTGGTTATATATTTCACCCTATTACATAACATCAATCTGTTTGTTTTACAAGCATGTGGGGATTTTACTTGAAGGGTGTCTGACTGGTGGCACTATCTGATGGAACATATAGGCAGAAATGCGACCAACTACTTTAAGTATCTTATGGGGAGGTACAAGCGAGCCCCCCGGGGGGTCTGTATGCTGAGCCTACCCCCCCCCATCACTCCTAAAGTTCATCAATCTCCTGCATGCCAACCAAGCCAGCGTATAGCACTTCATCTGTGACCTGACTGACGCTCATGCCAGTACGTTCAGACATGGCCACAAGGGTGCGCTTGAGGTCTGAGTGAATAGTAGCTGAGAGCACAGGGCGTTTCTCGTAGTTGTCTCGCCTAGGGCCCTCCCCCTCCGCCATCAATTTTAATATTCAAGGAACAAATGAGTTATACAGAAAAATGGGATAAGGCATTCGACGCTAGGGATCGAGATGCGCTTGCGGCGTTGTTGGATGACGAATTTGTATTTGTCAGACATCAATCTGGTAAAGAAATATCAAAGGAAGACATGCTGAATATGTGGACATTAGATGGTCCACGAGTTGTATTTAATAATTATAGAGTTATCTATGAAAAAGATGACATAGTGGTTACACATCGATTTATAGATTTTCCAAGTGGAGACAAGGAAGCGGTATTAGGTGTAATGAATTTAAAAAACGGTAAAGGAATTAGAATGGAAACTGGCGTAACCCCGATGCCTCCATAATTTTAATCGATTTTATAACACAACTCCAATAAAACATTTCATACAAGCTGGAATTTGTACTTAAGGAAACACAGCCTTTCTTTCATTCAGAGAAGCAATTCCAAACGTTCTTTCACATCTTGGACGGTTTTGACCTCCACTATCTGCATACCTAACCGGCTTGCAACAGCCACATTTTCTGGAGAGTCATCAAAAAATAGGATTTGGTGGATGGGCTCACCTATAGCTTCTGCGACTGCATAAAATGCCTCCTCATCTGGTTTTCTAAGACCTAATTCATAGGAAACAAATATTCTTTTGAATTTGGTAAGAAGCTCAGGACATAAGTTTTGCCAAACTACATGGTGTGGAAGCGTTGTATTTGAAAAAACATACAAGGGGTATCTAAGAGAAGCACGTTTAACAACATCATCTATTCCCGTTATTTCACCAACGAATACAGAATTCCAGCCTTCAAGAAACTGTGCGTTAGTTATATCTATCCTGAGTGTTTCCCTTACTGAATTGAAGAAATGCGCTGATGTTATTTCCCCTCGCTCAAATCGCTCATGATCTTTATCCTGAAGAGAAAACCTAGGGACTAGCTCCTCAGCTGTTATTCCTGCATAGCTGGCCCAGACTGACAAGACTCTTGAGAAATCTATTTCGACTAGAACATTGCCTAGATCAAAAAGTAATGCCCGTATATCAGAGTCGTAGTGGGTGCTCAAAGGAAGACTCCTTCATCGGATTCTGTGATGTGAATTATTGCAAAGACAGCCACACCAGTCGCAGCAAGCAGAATAGAGGATAGAGCAGCTGCTGTACCAAACTCACCGTCTAGTACAGACAGATAAATGCGTACAGGCATAGTGACCGTTCCCCCAACGTATAGAATAATTGAAGAGGAAAGTTCATTAATCGCAGTGATAAAAGCCATCATCGCTCCAGCAAAAACGCCAGGCATCATTAAGGGTAGAGTTACTTTTAAAAATGTCTTGGCTGGACTGGCACCGAGACTTATAGCTGCTTCCTCGACACCCAAACTGATCTGCTTCAGAATAGAGACACTTGAGCGTACTGAATAAGGTAGTCTGCGAACAAAGATTACCAAAATGATTATTGTTGCCGTCCCTACTAAGACTACTGGTTTGCTATTAAAAGAAACTATAAACCCCAAACCTAGTACAACTCCTGGTACGATATAAGGGATCATCAACAAGGAATCCAGAAAACCAGTCAATATTGATGGTTTTCTGGCCACAGTGTAGCCGATCAATGTTCCCAAAGCAACAATCATCAACACAGCAGAAATCGAAAACACAAAACTATTAAAGATCGCATCCGGCACATCATTAATTATTCGCCGATAGCTATCCAGTCCAAAACCTGACTTAAATACAGGTCCACTGGTTTTTCTAAAAGAGTTGTAAATCACAACAAGTGAAGGCAATGAACTTAAAAACACTATGAGATAACAAAGAACATGTACCGGTATAGAGCTTACTCGACTAAGTTGTTTGACTTCAGGACGTCGTAACATATCGCTACCATAATCTTTTTTTCTAATCAATCTACGTTGTATATAAACAAAGATTAATGAAACAAGAATCAGTAAAATACTGACTGTAGATGCAAGGCCAGGATTACCACCCATTTCACTGGTAAAGAGATTGTAAGCAAGTGTTGATAACACGCGAAAATTACGTCCAATAATAGATGGAGTCCCAAAATCAGCCAATGAAAGAACAAAGGCCAGTAGAGCTCCAGTGCTGACAGCAGGAAATATTATCGGCAATGTCACACGCATAAATGTGGAAAAAGGCCGGCAACCAAGGCTTTCCGCTGCTTCCTCAAGAGAAACGTTGATTGTCCTGATTGCTCCTGCTGTCAGCAAAAAGACAAAGGGATAAAATTTTAGGCTAAACACAAGAATTATCCCCAAAGGTCCGTAAATTGTCGGCATGGAAATGCCCATTGACTCCAAACCAAGACGTAACCATCCGTTTGAGCCAAGCATCGTTATCCAGGCATAGGCACCAATAAAAGGTGGCGAAACTAAAGCCAAAATAGCCAAAGTCGAAATTAATGATTTGCCTTTAATATTATAACGTGAAGTAAAAAATGCCAGCGGTATGCCTATTATGAGAGCTCCAACCATGCTGGACAAGCCCACTATAACAGAGTTATAAATAGCAGTACGGTAATAACGTCGACCAAGAATATTAGTATAATTCTGAAGTGTGAAAACGCCTGTTTCATTATCTAAAAAGCTGGCTACAAAGATATTATAGAGCGGAAAGATTAGTAGCAGACCAACAATCACGAAAGCCAGAAAAATGACAATGGTCCAAATGTTATTGAGGGAATATATTAGATGTTTCACAAGATCAACGCCTCAAACCGCTTTTATTGTTGAAAAACATTATTGACTTGTGTGGCAACTCCAATTGAACAGTTTTTCCGATTTCATCAAGTAAACGTTCACCCGGACGAGTAATATGGGCTACAAGTTGATTGCCGTCAATTAATTTGACATGAATTTGTGCCTCACGTCCGGAAAATGAAATGTTTTTGATGGTACCTTTCAAGTGTATTACTTGACTTTTTACTTCAGCTGTACTGTTTGAGATCAAAACATCTTCAGGTCGAATACCTACAATTAACTTTTCAGACTCGTTGCCAACATTAGTTTTAGCAGGTAAATCCTCAATCACCGTTGGTACTTTCAAATCATGAAAATCTAATCCGGCAAAAGGCCAATGGAAAAAATTCATGTTGCCGACAAACGAGGCCACAAAATGGTCTGCTGGTTTTTTATATATTTCCCAAGGTGTTCCAACTTGCACCATTTGCCCAGAACGCATAATGCAGAGCCGATCAGAAATCACCAGTGCTTCTTCCTGATCATGGGTAACATAGATTGTCGTTGTACCAAGTTTTTTTTGAATTTTCCGTATATCTTCACGCAATTCAATACGTAATTTAGCATCCAGGTTTGAAAGCGGTTCGTCCATCAACAGTATTTTGGGCTGGATCACCAATGCCCTCGCGAGACCCACCCGCTGCTGTTGTCCACCGCTCAATTCATTCGGCATTCTTTTTTCAAGACCTGAAAGTTGCACAGTTTCCAACGCATCGGCAACGCGACTTTTTATTTCCTGACGGGAAACATCTCGGTTCCTGAGTCCAAATGCAATATTATCTCCCACTGACATATGTGGAAAGATAGCGTAATCTTGAAAGACCATCCCAATATCGCGACGGAATGCTGGAAGATTATCGATCCCTATACCGTCTATGTTGATAGTCCCACTGTCTTGACGATTGAAACCGGCAATAGTGCGAAGTAAGGTGGTTTTTCCGCAACCGCTAGGTCCCAAAAGAGTGAAGAGTTCACCGGATTGAATTTCCAGGCTGAATTGTTTTAGAGCTTCAACGTCCGAATATTTTTTGTTAAGATTGTTCAGTTGGACAGTTGACATCCTGCTATGTTGCTGAAAAGGGGGCAATAAGCCTCTGAAAAATACTTGGTGGCTGGCCTAAATTGCCAGGCTCACCAAGTAAAACTTAAGGGCATATTTGGAGGGGGAGAGTAACTCAGTAAGCTATTCACCTATCAAAATGTCGTTCCACTTCCTGCGGAATAAATCCTTATTACCTGCTGACCAAGAAAAATCATAAGGAACCACTTTGAATGAAGAAAGAGGAGGAAGATCACCGCTTGCAGATACGTCTTTCCGGATTGGACGGCGGCCCATTTCATGAACGAGGAATTCCTGGGTTTCCTTAGAAAGCGCCCAATCGATGAAGCGTTTTCCGTTTTCCGAGTTGGGACCATTTTTCACAAGGGCTATACCGTCTGGAGCCGCCACTGTACCGTCCTCGGGATAGATTATCTCAACAGGTCCGCCACCTTGAACATACTTATAGGCATTGTCTTCCAGAGTAACTCCAACAGCTGCTTCACCGTCATTCACAAACCTCGGTACGGCACTAGAACTGCCAGAGAGCACAAAGTTCTGTAGAATCGGTTTGTAAACATCCCACCCTTTGTCACCATAAATTGTAAGCACAGTGGCTAGCTGCATGTATGATGAACCTGATTTGTCGGCCCGAGCTGAGGATATTCTGCCCTTAAAATCCGGCCGTGCCAAATCCCACCAAGTGCGTGGATACTGAGAAGGTTTTAATAGATTTTTATTCACGATGAACACATTAACAATTGCTGTGTAAGGCAACCAATTTGTTCCTACTTTGAAAGCCTGTTCGATATTGTCATATCCAGCAGGAATATAATTAGCAAGTATATCTGAACTTGCCTCTAGTTGTTCACCACCGATAGACCATATTACATCTGCCTGTGGATTATTGCGCTCGGCATTGGCACGATTGATGATATCTCCAGACCCGGCTTTTATCACTTCGGCTTTTATCCCGGTTTTGGCTTCAAATCGGGGTATCATAGCGTCAATGATGGCCTGCTTATGTGCGCTATAAAGTACAACCTTTCCACCCGCAATAACCAAATTAGCAGGTGCAATTGCCATTATCCCCATAATAGCGAATAATGCGGTTTTTTTTATTTTTGCAAACATAGTAATTCTCCTTTGTATTTTAGATTTAATAAAAACCTATCCACAAGTAGGTCTTTTAATTGATCAACATTAAATTTAATGTTGCTAGCCCGACATGGGCTAATTCGTCATTCTAAATGGATCTTTATCTTTTAATTCAATAAAAGAATGAAGAGTGGTCATCCTAAAAAAAATTCTAAAGAATATTGCCTTAATCTCCTCCTAACAGAAGCTTTTAATATTAGCCTATACTTAAAGTAATTGTAGCTATAAATATTTAAGCTCCTCTGGCCTCAGGCTCTGAACTGAATTAGAATTCAGTACAAATTTAATCACAAAATTTTCTTCTGTCAAGCTTATTAATTTTAGTAATACATTCTAAGTCATAATTTAGCTCAAAATAAATGTTCTAGAGTTTAGATGCATCCTTACTAATACCTTTACCTGGTTCATAAAGACAAAGGGACTAACTGCTCCACCGACTTGTTTTACAAGAATTGAGGATTTTACTTGGAGGGTGTCTGACTGTGAAGAATTAGTGGGAGTTACTCACAGGAGATGACTGGGGTTAAAATAACTTGCTGAAATGACATCTGAGGAATTATCTGGTATTATCAACAGATAGGAGAGAGAACTGCAATTTGCAAGGGATATTACA
>Ga0257109_1000446_pt1 | contig 13457 bp, 12 predicted proteins | sample LP_taG_8_FD_191566 | JGI IMG/M metagenome (GOLD analysis project Ga0257109, IMG submission 191566) | Marine microbial communities from Northeast Subartic Pacific Ocean, Canada - LP_J_2011_P26_2000m | ecosystem: Environmental > Aquatic > Marine > Oceanic | place: Canada: Northeast Subartic... | reverse complement strand
GCAATTCCGGGGAATCGCACTTCCGCCTGACGAATTTGCTCAACGGACTCCGGTACACCGAGCATTCCGTAACAACCCGGCCAGTCCGGGCACCCCAGCCCGGCGTCAACAAGGCGTGTATACGCACCCAGGACGACAACCACGCACGCAACCGCGACCGCGACGCACACAAGTGCACGAAGTCGTCCCAGAGAATTCACGGCCTCGCTCTTGCCCCCTTCGACGAACGATGGTGTGTATCAAAGAAGCGAGCCATCGGCCCGGATAGATTGCCGCTCATGCGACGTAACTCCCTAGATTAAGACCATCCTAGACTTTCAAACGAGTCGTCGAAGTCGCTGCAATACTGGGTAAGTATCGGGCTCGTAACCCCGCCAGATGCGGAAAGCTTCTGCTGCTTGCTCAACCAACATACCCAAACCATCGGACGTGCCCAACGCAACCTTCTGTGCCCAAGCGACAAATGGTGTGTCGCCGTCTGAACGGTAGTAGAGATCGTAGCAGTATGCGTTTTGCAGCCTTCCTGGATCCACTATCGCTCCTTCCCCATCGATTCCGGCGGAAGTCGCATTGATCACGATGTCCCATACGCCCTCGACCTTATCCAGTCCGGTCCAACCCACCCCCTCAAACTCATTGGCCAAATCGCGCGCCTTTTCCGGTGTGCGATTCGCAATCATGACGGCTCGGACGGAGGCTCGCAGCAATGGCCCAAGAATTCCCCGAGCTGCACCGCCAGCGCCCAGAATAAGCACCCGGGCATTGGTCGTAGGCCATTCTAGTCGCTCCAGATCACGTATAAGACCGACCCCGTCTGTGTTAAACCCCTCGAAGCCTTCTTTCGTTACTCGTATCGTGTTTACTGCACCGGCCTCGCGACTGTAGTCGTCACGGTGGTCAACCCAAGCGCTGGCCCGCGACTTAAACGGCACCGTCACGTTTAAACCGCAACCGCCCGCATCAAAGAACTCCGCCAGCCGAGCCTCGAAACCATCTACGGACGCCTCAATTGCCGTATACGCCAACGAATCTCCTGACTGTTGCGCAAACGCTCGGTGAATTGCCGGCGAGAGGCTATGCGTTACTGGGTTGCCAATGACGGCATACCGATCCAAGCTCACCGCAGAATCTCGCTGGTCGCAGCAACCCGTATTCGGCTCGGCCCTAGGGATGTGGAGGTGCTGCCCGGTAACACATAATCCACTAAACTCCCCAAGCCCTTCGCGACCTCCTCTTGGCGAGTCTTCGGTTCTTCACCCGAGCGATTCGCTGACGTTGAAACCAGTGGTCCGCCAAAACGGCGCGCCATCTCACGGGCTTGTTCGTGACCGGGCACGCGAACAGCCACCGTCCCACGCCCTCCCGTTATCCACGCTGGAAATCGGCGCGTCTCCATAATCCAGGTCTCGGGGCCTGGCCAGCTATTCACTACCTTCTCGCGTTGCTCCTCGTTCAAGCCTGCAAGCTCTGCCGAGAATTCTGCTGCCTGACCGCCAACCAGAATCAACCCGTTTCGAATAGGCCGACGTTTCAGCTCGAGTATTCTTTTTACGCTTGCAAAGGAATAAGCGTCGCACGCCAGGCCCCAAACTCCTTCACAGGCGTGCGCAATAACTCCGCCAGTTAATAGGATTGCTGTCGCACATTGAACTTCATCGTCAATCATTCGCTGTCCAGCGATGCCTGAACCGAACGATTTTGTTCTGCCATCTTCTCCCGATTCTGTGAACGATCTTGCAACAACCGCTCGGCGAGTGTCTCGTTCCCCAGTGCCAGGATCTGCGCAGCCATGTAGCCCGCATTCTTAGCGCCAGTTCGACCCACGGCGACTGTAGCCACAGGAATGCCGGGCGGCATTTGCACTGTTGAAAGCAACGCATCAAATCCCGAAAGGGACCCTGAATCCATCGGCACGCCAATCACAGGTCGCGTCGTACGAGCGGCGACTGCACCGGCAAGATGGGCGGCCAATCCTGCTCCACAAATAAATACGTTACAGCCTCGTGTCTCAGCATCGCCCACGTATGCGGCCGTTTCGTCAGGTGTTCGGTGGGCCGAACTCACCCGAACTTCGAACTCAATGCCCAATTCGCCGAGAACGTCCGTCGTGGACTCCATCACCGGCCAATCGGACTGGGATCCCATTAAAATCGCTACCCAGCTCATGTTTGCCCCCTACGTGCCGAAGCGCGACGAATATACAGACCTCGTTGACCGGCGACAAATGAAGCTAGCTTCGAGGGCAGTAGACACGCTGTTCGTACCAATTTAACCCCGGTCGTTTCTAAATTCTCGTCTGACAACTCCTTAATGTGTCTTCTCGGTTTATTTGCGCCGGTATGTCCGCGCTTACCTTTCAGGCAAAATTACCGCTCATCGCAGCTCTTTGGCGCATTTCGCTAACCTATTTCAATGGCGCAACTCAACATTCTCGAGTTCCCTGACCCGCGATTACGCCAGCGAGCGTCGCCCGTCGAGCGAGTAACTCCACGTATTACTAAACTGATCGACGATATGCTAGAGACGATGTACGCCGCACCCGGGATTGGCCTAGCAGCATCGCAAGTCGATGTTCACAAGCGCATTGTCGTTGTTGACGTTTCCGACTCCCACGATCAACCCTATGCACTCGTTAACCCAACGATTGAGGTGCTAGGTGGGTTACAACAGCGCGAGGAAGGCTGTCTCTCGGTTCCCGGTTTCTTTGAGCAGGTTGAACGCGCCGAACGGATTCGGGTTTCAGCCCTCGACAAACTGGGCAATGCTCAAGAATTTGATGCCGAGGGACTCCTGTCTGTCGTTATTCAGCACGAGTGTGACCATCTCGAAGGCCGCCTTTTCGTCGACTACTTGTCCGCTCTGAAGCGCAGTCACATCCGCAAAAAACTCGCCAAACGAACGCGAGCTTAAGCCGATGCGATTGGGATTCGCGGGCACGCCAGAATTTGCCGCCATCATACTTCGCGAATTAATTGAGGCCCCTCACGACGTCGTGCGAATACTCTCTCGGCCCGCTCGCCCCACCGGGAGAGGGCGTAAGGCCCTTTCAAGTGCGGTCCAGCAAGAGGCTGACCGCCACGGCATCGTTTGCATTACGCCAACCAATTTGAGGGGTCGCGAAGACTTGGTTGCAGACCTCGACTTCCTCGTCGTCGCCGCCTACGGAATGATTCTTCCTCCAGAAATATTCCGTGGGCCCCAAATTGCTAGCTTGAACGTCCATGCTTCGTTACTACCCCGATGGCGTGGTGCGGCACCCATCGAGCGAGCGATCATGGCCGGCGACAGCGAAACCGGAATATCTATCATGCAAATCGAGAGAACATTAGACACGGGACCACTGTTTGCTTTCGCTCGTCATCAATTAAGCGGCAACGAAACGGGCGCCTCTCTCTCTAGGACACTGGCCGAGATCGGGAGCACCTCCCTGATTGAAGTGCTTAGAGATTGGAGCGACCTCCCGAAGCCTTCGCCCCAAAATCACCAACGGGCGACCTACGCTCACAAACTGACACCCGCCGACTCTCTCATTTCTTGGGCGACCCCCGCGGTCGATATCGAGCGTATTGTTCGAGCCCTGTCTGATCGTAGCGCCGCGTACGCTCGGCTCGGAGAGAATCGGATACGTATCTTGAAGGTAAAGGTTCTAGAAGGTTCGGCCAACCCCGGCGAACTAGTCAAAACGAGCGAAGGATTTGCCATCGGATGCGCTGATGGTCTTGTATTGCTAAACACAGTCCAATTGAATCGGGGCCAAGGCAAGCCGATGTCGGCTGATGAAGCGGCCAACGGTCACGCTGATCTATTTTCTACGGGAATCCAATACGATGTCGTTGGTTGATCCGCGGGTTGCGGCAGCGCGTTCCATCAGCGCCGTATCCGCCGGTAAGTCGCTCGAACGAGCACTAGGCGCCTATCGCGATCATCCAGAACGGGGTCTTATCTTCGAGCTTTGCTACGGCGTCGTTCGTCACTGGTTTTCATTGTCGGAGCAGCTCGATTCGCGATTAAAAAAGCCCCTTCGTAAAAAAGACATAGACCTATATTGTTTAATACTGGTCGGCAGTTACCAACTACAAAACTCTGCGATCGCGGACCATGCGGCCGTAAACCTTACCGTTGAAGCAACCCGACATCTGGGCAAGCACTGGGCATGTGGGCTCGTGAACGCAATTTTAAGGACACCAAGGGAATCGGTCGAACGTAGCGACGAAGCACGATTTGAAGCGCCCTCTTGGTTAATCCGATCCATCCAACACCACTACCCCGATTCGGCGGACAAAATTCTTCGAGTAAACAACACCCGGGCCCCTATGACTTTACGGGTGAATAGAAATCGTCAAACGGCAGAGTCACTAGCCAAAATTCTTCTCAACGAAGGCATACCTACGGTTTCCGGCAGCCTGACAAACGCCTTGTCGCTAGTGACGCCGCAAGCCGTAAATACGATCCCTGGATACAGCGAAGGATGGTTTACGGTTCAAGACGAAGCATCCCAACGTGCCGCACACTTGTTAGAGCCCCGACCTACGACACGGGTGCTCGACGCGTGCGCGGCGCCAGGGATAAAGGCCTTGCAACTCCTAGAAACATGCGACGACATCAAGTTGACTGCCATCGATATCGACCCGACGAGGGGCTCGTACGGCACAAATGAGTCGCTTCGGCTCGGCCTGCCATTTGAGCTTCGCGTTGGCGATGCAACTCGCCGGGATTGGTGGGACGGTGAATTATTTGACTCGATTCTTATCGACGCTCCTTGCACCGGTACCGGCACACTCCGGAGAAAACCCGATATCAAGGTACATCGGACCCTTGCGGACGTTGTCGTTTTACAGCGCAAACAACAAGACCTGCTCAGCAACCTCTGGCACATGTTGGCTTCTGGGGGTACTCTGTTATACAGCACTTGTTCGATCCTGCCGGACGAAAACGATTCAGTGATTCACAACTTTCTGGATCAAACCACCGATGCGTCGGCGGTACCCATCGCCGCCGATTGGGGCCATGCCACGCGCTTTGGCCGTCAATGTTTGCCCACAGAACGAGGTCCCGACGGCTTTTTTTATTCGCGAATAACCAAGCTGCAGTGATCGAATCATGAAAATCCTAATCCTAGGCGCCGGCAAGGTCGGGGGGACCCTTGCGGAACATCTCGCCGGCGAGTCATTTGACGTTACCGTCGTCGATCTTGACGAACACCGCTTGCGTGAATTGCGCGACCGCCTCGACATCCGCACTGTGTATGGTCATGCATCCCGACCCGACGTCCTCCAACAGGCAGACGCGGATGATGCCGATATGCTGATTGCCGTGACCGGGAGCGACGAAGTCAATATGGTCGCCTGTCAGGTGAGCTACTCGCTATTCAAAACGCCAATGAAAATTGCTCGAATTCGAGCGTCGGCGTATCTAACAGGGTCCGACTTTTTTACTCAAGATCACATGCCGATCGACGTGCTAATCAATCCTGAGCAAGTCGTCACTGACCAAATCAAGCAACTATTGCAGCACCCCGGCGCTTTACAGGTTCTTGACTTCGCCGATGGACGGGTCCAGCTCGTTGCAATGCACGCATATCACGATGGCCCGCTGGTCGGTCAGCAAATCATTGCTTTACGCGACCACATCCCAAATGTCGAGACGCGAGTGGCAGCGATTTTTCGACGCGGCCAGCCAATCACACCCCGTTGGGACACTATCGTGGAGGCTGAGGATGAAGTTTTCTTTGTTGCCGCCGCTGAAAATATAAGCGCAGTCATGGCAGAGTTCCGGCACGTCGAAAAGCCTTTCAAACGAGTCATGATTGCAGGGGGTGGACACATCGGCGAGTCATTGGCCCGGTCTATTGAATCCTCTTTTTCCGTGAAGGTGCTTGAATTTAGTGCGGAACGTGCCGACGCCGCGGCACAAAAGCTTAATTCGAGCGTCGTAATTCTCGGCGACGCAACAGATCGAGATCTTCTGATTCAGGAAAACATAGAGCGCACTGACGCATTCTGCGCTGTGACTAATGACGATGAAGTTAACATCATGTCGTCGATGCTGGCAAAACAGCTAGGCGTCCGTCAGGTGATGACGCTTATCGGTAAACCCGCATACGTGGACCTGATGCATGAAGGTTCAATCGACATCGCAATATCTCCACAGTTAGCCACCACGAGCACGATTCTCACGCACGTTCGTCGCGCGGACGTGGCCCGAGTTCACAGTCTACGTCGGGGGGCGGCGGAAGCCATGGAAGCCGTCGTGCATGGCGACGACCGCAGCAGCAAAGTGGTGGGCCGCAGGCTGGTTGATCTAGGGCTTCCAGAAGGCACAACGATAGGAGCGCTGGTCCGTAACAACAAGGTCCTAATCGCCCACGATGAACTACAAATAGAGTCCGAGGACCACGTCATATTGTTTCTCACCGACAAAACGCGAATAGGTGCTGTGGAGCGCCTGTTCCAGGTTAATTTCAACTTTTTCTGATATGCACCTAAACGTCATTCTTGGTGTCACGGGCACATTACTGATGCTTTTCAGTTTGACTCTGCTGATGCCAATTCTTGTTGCCTTCATTTATGCAGAGAACACCATTAACACGTTCTCCATGGCGTTTGCGATCACCTTGGGCATTGGGTTTGTGCTCTGGTGGTTGAAACGCGACGGCGTCGAGCTGCGCAGCCGAGAAGGCTTCCTGGTGACCGTGCTTGCTTACCTAGGGCTCGGCTTATTTGGTGCGCTTCCTCTTTCACCACTACTTGGATCAAGCATCACCGAGAATTTTACCGATGCGGCCTTCGAGTCTTTTTCCGGAATCACAACCACGGGTGCAACGGTCCTAGCAGCGCTCGACCCCGGTACAGGGCTCGACAGGCTGCCCCGGTCCATTCTCTTCTATCGAGCCCAACTCCAGTGGCTCGGTGGGATGGGGATTATCGTTCTCGCCGTAGCAATCCTGCCCATGCTCGGCATCGGTGGTATGCAGCTCTATCGGGCAGAAACGCCGGGGCCCGTTAAAGACACCAAGCTGAAACCCCGCATCACTGAAACCGCCAAGTCACTTTGGTACATTTATCTCGGCATTACTGTGGCTTGCGCTGCTTCTTACAGTGTTGCCGGCATGGATGTGTTCGACGCCATTTGTCACGCGTTTTCAACCGTTTCCATCGGTGGTTTCTCGACGCACGACGCTAGCCTAGGCTTCTTTGATAGCCCCGCTATCGAAGGCGTTGCCATCTTCTTCATGGTGCTCGCGGGCATTAACTTTTCCCTGCACTTTGGTGTGTTCCAGAAAAGGCGGTTAACGCCTTACTTTCGCGACATTGAGGTTCGACTATATCTTGTAATACTAGTTGTCGTGGCGCTCGGCTCCGCGTGGATACTTAAGGCATATCCTGAGGCCTCCACAAGCCCAGTGCGAGACGCCTTATTTCAAGCAGTTTCGATCGCTACAACGACAGGGTTCACGACCGCAAACTTCAGTACTTGGCCATCCGTTGTTCCGTTTCTTCTGATATTCGCGGCCTTTGCCGGAGGGTGCGCCGGTTCTACGGCGGGCGGCATAAAAATATACCGCGTCCTCTTGATATTCAGACAAGGTTTCCGCGAGATGCGTCGCCTGGTGCATCCCAACGGCATTTTCCATATCAAAATGGGCCATCAGTTGGTACCGGATCGAGTCGTTGACGCCGTCTGGGGGTTTTTCGCTGTTTATTTGATGACTTTCTTGGGTCTGTTATGTGCGCTGCTTGCAATGTCTGATTTGGATTTTGTTAGCGCTTTCTCAGCAATTGGTGCTTGCCTAAATAATTTGGGACCCGGGCTGGGTGATGTAGCGTTTAGTTATCAAGCGCTTTCGGCATCCAGCAAGTGGCTACTCGTGATTGGAATGCTCCTTGGTCGACTCGAAATATTCACCCTTCTAGTCCTTTTGACCCCCGATTACTGGCGAAGCTGATCTCTGTATGGCGGAAACACGAAACAAGATGATCATTCACCATGCCAGCGCTTTGCATAAAGGCATAGCAAATCGTGGGGCCAACGAACGCAAATCCCATTTTCTTCAGTGCTTTCGACATTTTTATCGATTCATCCGTTGCCCCGGGTACTTCAGATCCTTTGCGCCAACTATTTTGCAGCGGTGTGTTCTGAACAAAGGACCAAAAAAAATGTACGGGCTCCATCATCTCATTGAATAACCGCGCATTAGTAACCATCGCATTGAGTTTGCCCCGGTGGCGGATTAGTCCACTATCCTCTAACCAGCCGGCCTGCTCTATATCAACCACCTTCGCAAGCGACATTGGGTCAAAACCAAGAAACGCGCGTCTCATGCGATCGCGCTTATTCAGGACCGTCAACCAGCTGAGTCCCGCCTGCATACTTTCTAGGGTCAATCGTTCAAAAAGTGACCACGGATCGTACGTCGGAACGCCCCACTCGGTATCGTGATAATGGATGCAGACGACGCTCGAATTAGCCCACCCACATCTCAATCGTGGTTCCAACGCATATTCCCCCTTCACCGCCTCTAATGTATTTTGACCGAAACCGAACCATCCTTTAGATTGCCGACAGCCCACAACGGTTAGAAATTTTGGTCTTCATCTCATTTGTACCCGCTACGAAACGGGCCCCACTCATCGAAGCTTCTATGAGATCGACATCCTGATTGCGTTACGCTCATTCCTATTCTATTGCGGCTATATCCCGGTAACCGTCGTATGGGGAGCGCTCTCTGTTCTGATCGGCTGGTCCCTTCCGTTTCGACACCGCTACTACTTCATAGTCGTCTGCTGGACGAAATTATCGCTTTGGTGGCTCCGAGTCACTTGCAAGATCAATCACGTGATCGTTGGAAAAGAGCACTTACGTCATGGTCCCTGTGTGTTGCTCGTGAACCATCAAAGTACTTGGGAGGCTCTTTTCATCCAAACCCTAGTTAGTCCACAGACAACGCTCATCAAAAAAGAGCTGCTCTGGATTCCGTTCTTTGGATGGGCATTTGCACTACTAAGGCCCATCGCTATTGATCGCAACCGCCCGCTCGATGCATTGCGGCAATTAATCGATCGGGGGAGCGCACGTCTCGACGAAGGCACATGGGTGACCCTCTTCCCGGAGGGGACTCGATCGGCCGCCGGCACGAGAGCTCCCCTGCAGCTCGGCGGCGCCGCCCTGGCATCTGCAAGCGGGAAACCCGTGATCGTGGTCGCCCATAATGCTGGTCATTGCTGGCCCGCTCATTCATTTAAAAAGCATGCGGGGACGATTCAGGTCCGGATCAGTAGTCCAATCGCAAGCGATGACAAAAAACCGAGAGAAATCAATGGGTTGGCGGAAGAATGGCTGGATCTAACGATGCGGGAACTCGACGTCTAAACATCCAAATTTGCGACCGAAAGAGCGTTGGTCTCGATAAATTCACGACGCGGTTCAACCTGACTGCCCATCAGCGTCGTGAAAATATGATCAGCGGCGATCGCATCCTCTATCCTTACCCGTAGCATACTCCGCGTTTCTGGATCCATCGTGGTGTCGGCGAGTTGATCCGGATTCATTTCTCCAAGGCCTTTATAACGCTGTATATCTGTACCTCGCCTCGCTTCGGAAAGAATCCACTCCAACCCTTCGCCGAAACTCTTTATCTCCTTGGTTCGTTCGCCCCGTTCGATGTACGCCCCCTCTTCAACCAACCCCTCAAGCTCCGAGGCCATGGTTCGTATGCGCGCATAATCGGCAGAATTAAAAAAGCCAGCATCAAGTACCGTATTTTGTTCTACCGTATGTTGGATTTGCGTAATATCCACGTTGTAGCTACCACGATTGTGGTCGTACATTGTCGCCACCTGAATTTCTATATCGGCTACTGCTATCGCGTCACTTAACGTTTTACACCACTCCCCCATCGCCGCCTCGTCGCGGAGCATGACACTATCCACCGCCGCCACCCGCGTTAGGGCTTCCGTGACCAACACGGGATACGACCTGCTGATATCTCGCAAACGGTTCAAAAGCGCCACATAACGACCCGCCACGGATTCCAGCAATTCTGCCTCCATGGCGGGGGACTTGGCGTTCGTATGTAGCGCCGTCCCATCCAGAGCGACTTGCAGGAAATGCTCGTCCAGCTCTAATTCATCTTTGATGTATCGCTCCTGTCGGCCCCTCTTCACTTTAAATAGAGGCGGCTGGGCAATTAAAACGTGGCCGTGTTCGATCAATTCACGCATTTGGCGAAAGAAAAATGTAAGCAACAGCGTCCGAATATGTGACCCATCGATATCAGCGTCCGTCATGATGATTACGCGGTGATAACGCAACTTGGAGATATCGAACTCCGCGCGCCCGATTCCGCAACCTAACGCAGTTACCAATGCGCCGATCTCTGCGTGAGAAAGCATTTTGTCCCAGCGCGCCTTTTCCACGTTAAGAATCTTGCCTCGTAGAGGCAAAATCGCCTGCGTCTGTCGATCCCGACCGCTTTTCGCCGACCCTCCCGCAGAATCACCCTCCACAAGAAAAATTTCCGATAACGCAGGGTCCTTTTCATGACAATCCGCAAGCTTCCCCGGCAAACCCGCGATATCTAGGGCCCCTTTCCGGCGCGTCAATTCCCTCGCTTTCCTAGCGGCCTCGCGCGCTCTAGCGGCATCGATCATTTTCGACACTAATATTTTAGCGTCTTGAGGATGTTCGCTAAGGTACGCACCAAAGAATTTGCCGAGCTCTTGTTCAACCGCTGTTTTCACCTCGCTGGATACCAATTTATCCTTGGTCTGTGACGAGAATTTGGGGTCAGGCAGTTTCACGGAAACAACCGCAGTGAGTCCCTCCCTGGCGTCATCCCCTGTGGTTTGAACATCCGCTTTTTTCGATAGCCCCTCGCGCTCAATATATGAGTTTAAGGTTCGTGTCAGAGCTGCCCGAAATCCCGCCATGTGGGTTCCACCGTCCCCTTGCGGAATATTGTTTGTGTACGCGTAGACTTGCTCCTGGTATCCGTCGTTCCATTGCATTGCAACCTCAACCGTAACATCGTCAGCACGCGTCGAGACACAATGAAAGACATCGTTCAGAGGCTGTTTGTTGAGATTCAGGAACGCCACGAACTCTTGTAAGCCGCCCAGGTACTTGAATTCGTCGCTCCTGCCGCTGCGCTCATCTTTCACCCGAATTAGCACACCCGAATTTAAGAAGGCCAGCTCGCGAAGGCGCCGCGACAGTACATCGTAATTAAAGTCGATATTGTTAAAAGTATCTGGGGATGGCTCGAAGTAGCACTCCGTCCCTGTTTCTTCTGACTCTCCTATCGCGGCGACCGGCGCCTCCGGGACGCCGTGGTGATACACCTGTTCAAATACCTGCCCCTCCCTTTGAATCGTCAACCGCAAAACAGTGGAAAGCGCGTTAACGACGGACACCCCAACACCATGCAAGCCACCGGATACTTTGTAGCTGTTATCGTCAAATTTACCGCCCGCATGTAGTGTCGTCATGATCACTTCTGCTGCAGAAACACCCTCTTCAGCATGAATATCGACCGGAATCCCGCGACCATTGTCCTTCACTGAAACAGCATTTCCGATGTGTATCGTTACGTCGACGGCATCGCAATACCCCGCCAAAGCCTCGTCGATCGCGTTGTCTACGAGCTCTTGAACCATATGGTGTAACCCGGTGCCATCTTCCGTGTCGCCAATGTACATCCCGGGCCGTTTTCTCACTGCATCCAGTCCCCTTAGTACCTTAATGCTTTGGGAATCGTAGGTATTTTCTGCCATATTTACGTTTTGCCCCTAGTTTTGATCTATCGGCTCGATATGCCCGTGTTCCACGTGAAACAACGCTGCACGAGTGAACGGATACCCGCCCAAAAGCCAATCCGAGTCTGTGGTGGTTGCCAAGATCTGATAGCTCTGGTCCTTCAACATCCCGAAAAAGCGATCCCTATGCTCTTTGTCCAATTCCGCGCCCGCATCGTCGATAAGAAACAGCGATGGCCTCTCCATCTCTGAAGACAGGTGTTGTGCCTGAACTAATTTCATCGCACTAGCCACCACTTTCCCCTGTCCTCGGGAAAGCATATGCGCCGCTGGCTGAGGTGCCCCCTGTGTCGATTTTGGGACGATTTCTATTCGGACATCCCCCCTGTGGGGACCCGCCTGCGTAGACCTTAATTTTACATCCCGGGGCGTGTGTTGTCTCATTTCATTTGCTAACGAATCGCCCCGCCAACCTGGCTCGTGGCGCAACACTATGTTCAATTCCGGACTCAACATCGCCAACGTACTACTGAGCCGAGTGTTTATTAGATCAACATAGTGTTGGCGCACCTCCGTGACGCGCTCACCAAGCTCACCCGCCTGCTCGCCCCATAACCGAATGGCCTCCTGATCGCCGGCCCGGAGCGCGCCATTACGTTGCCGAATCGCGCGTAAATAGTCGCGTAGCGTAGCGAGGTACTCATGTTTCACGTGAAACGTCCCCCAATCAAGCCATTGCCTTCGGGACGACGGCGGCCCAAAAACAAGGTCCGCAAGATCTGGGAGCAAAACCTGTAAAGGGAGAAGGGCCGCAACTTCCGACGCATTCGCCACGGCGACCCCGTCTCGACGCAATTGGGTGTTTTTTGCCCGGTCTTTGGTCAGTCCAATTTTGGACTCGCCCCGGGTCGGGTCTCGGATTTCAGCCCGAATTGTCAGCCCGTTACCACCACTTCTTATGATGGTCTCGATGGAACGCGTGCGAAACGACCGGCCTCGGAGTAGTAGGTGTACTGCTTCCAAAACCGCTGTCTTGCCAGCCCCATTCGCCCCCGACAATACGTTGAGCCCCGGGCACAGATCGATGCCCGCGGCCTCTATATTTCGTACGTTTTCTACCTCGACTCGCTCGAGGATCATGTCGAAACGCTATAGCCGCATAGGCATAACGACATAAAGTGAATCATCCACACCTGGGGCTTCAATGAGCGCGCTGCTGTTTGCATCTGCTACCGACAGCCGCACCGATTCAGTTTCAATCACGCCCAACACATCTTGCAAGTAGGCAACATTGAACCCTATCTCGAGTGAGTCGCCGTCATATTCAATAGCAACAATCTCTTCTGCCTCTTCTTGCTCAGGATTATTAGCTTCGATTTTCATTTGATCTGCTTCCAGGGAAAGTCTTACGCAACGGTACTTTTCGTTCGACAAAATGGCCGCACGCTGGAACGCTTGTCGCAGCGTTTCGCGATCGCCCACCAGTGTTTGTCCGGCCTCCCGAGGTATTACCGTTTCGTAATCTGGAAACTTCCCATCGACTAACTTGGTCGTCAGCGTATACGCATCTTGTTTTACAGTGAGATGGTTGCGCCCGAGGGATAGTTCGACATCGGCACTCGAGTCATTAAGTAATCGACCAAGTTCGATAACACCCTTCCTTGGCACTATCACTTGAACGCGGTCCACCCCGGCCACGTTTTG
>Ga0257109_1000444_pt1 | contig 13468 bp, 12 predicted proteins | sample LP_taG_8_FD_191566 | JGI IMG/M metagenome (GOLD analysis project Ga0257109, IMG submission 191566) | Marine microbial communities from Northeast Subartic Pacific Ocean, Canada - LP_J_2011_P26_2000m | ecosystem: Environmental > Aquatic > Marine > Oceanic | place: Canada: Northeast Subartic... | reverse complement strand
TGCAGTGCGGAACCTGATAAAAACGGTTAGGTGCCACAACGGGTCCAATCTTTACAGGTTCAAATAGAATTTGGTAGCGTTCGTCAATGGCCATATATTACTTGAAAACTCATTGATGAGGTTTTATTTACTGGTTTGATTGAGATGCAGGAGTTACCTGAACTTATGGAATGAATGGTGGGAGGGGGAGCGCATTGGCCCCTCCCATCAATACATAAAGTAGTTAGTCTAATTTTTGCCTAGATGATCCATCCGATGGCACCACTAATTCTTCACAGTCAGACAATCTTCCACAACCTTCCAAGTTAAACAGCCCTCCATTAAAGATAAAGGGGCTAGTTGCTCTACGATAGTTCCATTTTGAAAAACTATGTAGAGCAACCCAAAACCAATTATCAATTTTTCATCATTTTCATTCCGACCATCAGATTCCAAATTACTGCAAAAAATTGAGCAATACTGATTCCTGCAAAAGCCGGCATAATCGTGGATGGAATGTAATGATTGCCGGGATCTGCCATGTTAAAGGCGGTGTAAGCAAAAGCAAGAATTACAATTAGAAAGACAACTGCAGTTATTCTTGAGTAAAGTGCATTTATATATTCTCTGCTTGCAAGGTTTAGTGAAACTAAAGCAGCTCCTAAAAATGCAACTGGGCCAAACATAAAAAATATACTCATTTGCCCTGATGCTATGTTTGCAATTTCAATGGGATCCTGAGCATATATAATTGAAACATCCATAGTAGTTGCTAGCATAAAGCCGATCTGTCCAACAATAAACAGGAATGTACCAAGGCTAAGCATGGTATCTTTTTGCTGTTCCTGTAAGTGTCCATTTAGTACAAGGATGCCAAATGCAATCAGTACGTTACCAAACATCCACAAGAGTGTATAAATAACCGTTGCAGACCCCTTGGCAACAGTCTCATTTGCAAAATAAGAAAAAATATGCTCGTTTCCGGGCGGAGGTCCGCTGACCAATATTTGAATTATAAAGATAATGAAAGAGATTATTGCCCCCACTATTAGGCACTGGCCACCCAGCTTACTTGATGATGAATTGTTCATAGTCACTCCTTTCAGATTGTTATTTGATAGTTAAAAAACAATTTAATGACGCACCTTTGCGTATCAAGGATCTCCCCTCCTCAACGGTTATCCAATATATAGGTAAATCAAAAAGTATCAAGTACAATATTTCCTGGTTACATCACCTTTTTATAAATCAATCACAACATCTCCTGTGAGTTACCCCCACTAATTCTTCACAGTCAGACACCCTCCAAGTAAAATCCCACATTCTTGTAAAACAAACCGATTGGTGTTATATATTGGGTTCTCCTAAAACCATTGCAAGCCAAGTGATCTATCATTAGGAGAGATTACCCATAAAATGGATGTGTTTCTTGTTTCTAAACTCAAAATAAAGGAGATAAAATGTTAATTGCACGATGGAACATAGATGTACGCTTCGGTCAAAAAAATAACTTCACCTCAGCGTATAAAAAATGGAGTGAAGAAGTTGGAAATAAAGTGGGCCTCTCGCAAGATAAGTTAAGAGTTACTACAGGCTCCATAGGCGTGAATGAGTCTCGCTTCGAATGTGAGTATACTGTTGAAAGTCTGGAACAATTACAGAAAATGTGGGAAGACATGTCAACAATGGAGGCTCATCAACAATTTGGCAAAGATTTAGAACCAATAATTGTTTCTGGTTCTAATCGTTGGGAAGTTTTTAGGGTGGTTGATTTTTAATTACTATTTTCAACTACTTTGGGTAAAACTGTATATTTATGGGGAAACGGACATATCTTCACGGTCAAAAGCCATTACAAATCATTCTTTTAAATAATACAAATGATTATATATATATCTAATCAAAATAATCATGGTATTGGCCACACAAAAAAACCACTACACGCACGCACGAGGGCAAAACTTTTGTGCCAATTTTGTGCTATGAAGTTCTATTTTGATTGACCCCACTAATTCTTCACAGTCAGACACCCCCACCACAACCTAACGCCCTCGTTCTTGTAAAAAACACAAAATGATGTTATACATCAGATTAGATTGTAACTAATAGGGTTTTAGCTGGGAATCTTTCTCATTAATTTTCCGCTAACCTATGATTGAAATGTGTCAACAAAAGAACATTAAATTGGAATTCAGACTCATTAGTAAATATTTATTGGCAAGAAGGATAGCTCTATCTTTTATTGTATGTTCTTTAATAATTTTTGGAGAAAAGGGAATACATGCTCAGAAAAATAAAGCAGACAAAATATTCTTAGGAGGAGATATCATAACCGTCGATGATAAAAATCCTGAGGCCAAGGCCGTTGCTGTTCATAATGGAAAGATACAGGCGATTGGGAGTGAAACGGAGGTATCAAAATATAAAGGATCTAATACAAAAGTCATTGATCTTAAAGGAAATACGCTGATACCGGGCTTTATCGATATTCATACTCATCCAATTCTATCCGCAAAGACGGCCGAAACCATCGACATTTCAGGGTTCAATCATAAGAATCAAGTAGAGGTGATGGAAAGTCTCAAAAAAGGAATCGAAGAAAAAGATAGTGGGGAATGGGTAATTGCCTATGGTTGGGATCCGGCAATTCTCCGAAATCTGGAAGCTCCAACATTAAAGGAATTGGATCAAATGGCACCAGAGAACCCTTTGTTCATCATTTCACAAACTATCCATTCAGGTTTTGCTAACAGTTTGGTACTTGAGGCGGCCGGAATCACTAAAGATACTCCTAACCCTGTGGGAGGATATTTTGACAAAGATGAAAATGGTGAGTTGACTGGACTCATTGTGGAAGTTGGTGCAATGGCAAAAATTTCAGATGCAGTACCAAAATATCCAAGGGCTGCTTATGTCTATCTATTGACCAAGCAAATGGAAACTTACTCAAAAGCCGGTTATACCACCATTGTTGCTCCTGGTCTGCAGCCCATCATTCCCAAACACATTCAATCTCTTCAAGAAGTTGCTGAACATCCAAATGCACCGGTCAGAGTTTTCACTTATCCTCTGTTTGATAGACTGGAAAAGACCGATTTCAAACCTACTCATGGTAATCATCAATTCAAGGTTCTGGGACCAAAATTCTGGATTGATGGCTCTCCTTATGCAGGTGGGATGGCTATGAAGGAACCCTATCTCGACAACGAGTTTACCCGCAACAAATTAGGCATAAAGTCTGGTAAAAAAGGACACCTAAATTATGATGATGAAAGGCTTTTTTTCTTAATCAATAAATTTCATAAAGAGGGATGGCAAATTGCAGCTCATGTTCAAGGAGAGCGGGCTGCAAAGCAATTTTTGGATGCAGTTGAAGAGGCACAACAAAGTTTTCCCCGAAAAGATTACAGACACCGCATGGAGCACAATGCTTTAGTAACCAGTGAGCAACTAAAACGTGCGTTTCGTCTTGGAGTGACTCCAAGTTTCTATATTGATCATATCTATTATTATGGTGATGCTTTAAAAGAAGTGATTGTCGGTCCCAAAAGAGCCTCACGCTTTATGCCAATCAATTCTGCAAAAAAGGCTGGCCACCGATTTACTATACATACAGATTCTCCCTCCTCTCCGATCGGAGTCCTTAGAATGATGCGTGTTGCAGTGACTCGAAAAACACGCTCTGGTAAGTATGTACTCGGACATGACGAAGCGATCACCGTGGATGATGCGATTAAAGCGGTTACAATCAATGCCGCCTGGCAAATATTTGAAGAAGACACCAGAGGAAGCCTGGAGGTGGGTAAACTAGCTGATTTCACGGTTCTCTCTAGAAACATTAAAAAGATACCACCAGAAGAATGGAAAAGCGTTGAAATCGTAGGCACGTATCTGGCTGGAGAACCCGTCGTTAATGAAGGGTGGTCGTGGCGCAAAATCAATCTAATGATACAAACAATATGGGGAATGATCTTCGATTAAACCAACCAAATAGCAAAGACTTTAAACTGGCTTTTATTCACAAGTGTATTAAAAACTTTAAAGGGACGCCTAAAGGGGGAGTTGCCGCCAAGTAATATGACCGTTAATTGAAAGTGATAACAAAGGAATCCAAACACAACCAAAACCCGTCCAACAGGAATCGAAAATGGCGAAACTTTATCATTTCTTTTCTCATAATCTTCATAACTTTTTTGACCACCGCCGCTTTCCCCGTTGAAGAAGAATCATTAGGCGACAATGAAGTTTCCCAGAGAATCGAGTTCGTTCAACTTCATTTGGAAAAAGGATCTCAGCATGCCAAGTATTGGTATTATGGGTGGCTGGGTTTTTTTAGCTTGGGTAACATCACCCAACTTGGTGTTTATACAACAACAGAGGATAATAAAGATAAATTCGATGCTGGTGTGGGATTGATCAAAACGACTTTGGGAGTTTTCAGTATGTTAACCAATCCCATTGTCGCTCATACCGCCGCCGAGAAATTAAGTAGTCTTCCTGAGCGGACACTGGAGGAACGAAAAGTTAAACTGCTGAAAGCCGAGATGCTTCTTCATTCTACCGCCAGACGTGAGAAGCAAGAAACATCTTTGTTTTCACACGTCTTTATAGCTGTATTGAATATATTAGGCGGCTTGGCCATTGCTAATGATACTGGAGACCACAGGGAAACTCCCAAACAAGACGGCGCTATTAATGCCTCAATGGGCATTCTTACCGGTGAATTGAAAACAATTACAGCTCCAACTCAAGCAATTGACGATTGGAATGAATACACTCAAAAACATCACGCGGTGCCACGAAAAGTGAGTTACCTGAATACTAAAACTCTCTTTTATACTTTCGCTCATCCAGGAGGCCTTGGTGTGGGACTGCGTTTTAGTTTTTGAAATTCAGGGGAAATACTCACCTCATCGGATGGAACCTCGTGGTCTTCTAGGACTTCAGGCACATCAGAGCATCTTATGGGAGTTACTTACGGGGACAGTAAATTCTTGGCAGTAGGTTATAACGGTAACATCCTCACTTCATCAGATGGAATTTCTTGGGACAATAGGACTTCTGGAACATCAAATAATCTCAATGCGGTCACTTTTACAGAATAAACCCATCATCTCCAGTGAGGAACCCCCACTAATTCTTCACAGTCAGACAACCCTCCAAGTAAAATCCCCAATTCTTGTAAAACAAACCTCAGCACCAAGAGTTTAAAAGTGTTGACAACTAATAAACATAGGTATACAGTGAGCAACTTCAAGGGATTGAATCGACAATTTCTTGTGCAGATTCGGTAACTCTTGATTAGTTACTTAGAGTCTCTGAATGCAATAATTATTAGTCTGGATAAACAAATACAAAGAGATAAAAAATGACACCTAAAGAAATTGTACTGAGCGGTTATGAAGCTTTTGCAGAAGGTAACATGGCAAAGTTAGGAGCTCTTTACCATCCCGAATGCAGAATAAACATTAATGGTAAACATGCATTATCAGGAGAATATATAGGTTTTGATGCTTTCGCTTCAGAAGTGTTGGCAAATCTCGAGACTACATGGCCTGGTTTCAACCTCGAGATAACAAAGGTTGTAGCGGAAGGAGTAGATGTTTGTATTTTCCTTAAAGTAACAGCCAACAATTTAGAAAGTTATTCAATACATCACTTCGTAGTTGAAGATGGCTTGGAAACTGAGTTCACCATATATGATGATTCTCAGAGAATGGCAGAGGCAATGATGTCTATTTGAATATTTCGCAATATTAGATTCTATACTTTTAAATATTTGTATTGTACTTCATTGTAAATGCAAATAATTAATATTTTGTATTTAATTCATTAAGGCAAACCTGGCCAATTAGTGTTTTTGGGAGCCTGATTATAATTAATATTATAATATTGTATAGTCATGCACTAATTGGTGGATCGGGGTCGATTCCCGCCCACTAATTCTTCACAGTCAGACACCCTCCAAGTAAAATCCCCACATTCTTGTAAAACAAACCAAGTTCTGGTATATATTGGGTTACCCTAAACCACTCATAAGAAACCTTGTGAAACATATACTCGTCATACTCTCCTTCCTTCTTCTTTCTTCACCTCTGTTTAGTGGTAAGTTAGAAGAGGAATTATGAAAAAAGTACAAACAAAACCTGAAGGAGATCCAAAGATAATTAATGAATCAATCGAGAATTCCAGAACCTTTCTCCGTATCCAACTATGCATCAAGGGTTTTTCTATTGTTGATTGGGTTTATCACTTCACTTCAAAAAAGAAGTTAAAAGATCAATAGAGAAGAATGAAAAAAACATTAATTTTATTCCAATGTCTCTTTTGCGTCGGATGTGCTTCAATAATAAATACTCGACAACGAGTTAGTTTCAATTAAGGGACTAAGTGAAGAGGGGACTCATTTCTTTATTTCTCCATACGGTAGAACAGAAATATCGGGTTCAAATGTAATTGGAGGGGAGGGAAAAGTGATCCTGCCAAGGTCCAGAACAGATTACAACACAACCATTATCTGCCCCGACGGTAAGGAAATTGTCATTCCTATCGAATCAAGTTTTGATATGGTTAAAGGATTATATCTTCCAATACTTTATACAATTTCAAGTTTTGGTTGGGGCATATTACAAGCATTTCCTAGTAGTGTGATTGACTATTATTCGGATAATGCTTATTCAGTTAATGAAATTGTTCTACCTGATAGTTGCGTAGATTGAAAAAAATAAGGATCATTAGAAAATCTCAGGTCCAAACCATTCTTGCAGGTTTACCTCTCCTAAGCGGTAAACCTATTCTGCCATCCAATTTTAGGGATAAGGTGGAGGTAATCACGTTTTTTACCAGTTGGTGTCCTCATTGTCAGGTAGAATTGAAACTTCTGAAAAAACTATATTCGTCCCTATCAAGCTAAGGGGCGTCAAGTAATCGCGATTAACCGTTATAGAAATTTTAATCAAAAGGAAGAATGGCAATAAATTTTTCTTTAAAAAAACGTACTAATCAGTACATTTTGTTTTCTACCCTAATCGTTTTTTTTTTAATAATCATTTGGTATTTATTTAAATCAACTCCATTGGAGTCCCTAAGTCTTGAACCTGATAGTGAACAAATCCATAGAGGCAAAACAATCTATGAAAAAAATTGTTCTTCCTGTCATGGAACTCAAGCAGAAGGTCAAAATCCAAATTCTCCTAAAGGGGAAATGAATGAAAATGGATCCTACATAGCTCCTGCTCTTAACGGGACTGGTCATGCCTGGCATCATTCGAATGAGGTACTTTTTAAAACAGTCAAGGAAGGATCAATCGATTCTGATTCACCCATGCGTGGATTTGGTGATCGTTTGAGTGATGAGAAAATTGTAACAGTTATTCAATATTTTAAATCCTTGTGGCCGGAAAAAATTCGAACTCATCATGCTATGCGTATTCAGTAAACTGGATTTGACTATTTAGGGAAGAGGGATATGAAAAACTTGATTCGTACCAAGTTGTAAGAAGTAAGATTGTAGCTCCATTTGCCATGTAGTTTCTTTGCCAATTCCAGGGTTGCACGATCGAGTGATTCTTTGCAAATTTAGTTTTTTTGGAGTAAGGGGAGGATATCATGTCGTGGATTTGCTGAATTTTGGCGAACTGTTTCCTGTAATGAGTTGATTAATAATTTGTGTTTAACAAGAACAAAGAAATGACCTACATAAAACCGCTGTTATGTCTGTTGCTGACTCTTCTAAATTTATGTGTTGCTAACGCACAGGGAAGTGTTTTTAAATCGGATGATCATTGTCTCGCTTACCGCACCCCCAAAAAAATGTTCTTCTTCACCAATGTCATAGTCATTGGAAAAAGTTGTGAAGTTCAGGCAAGAGCTGAAAATAAGGAACAACAGGTAAGATTCATCGTCTCAGTTCCAGTAGTCAGTTTCGATTCAGACAACGGCTTTCGAGACGGGCAAGTTCAGGAAATCCTGAAAGCAGAACAGCATCCGGAATTACGTTTTGAGTCTGTATGGATGACGAGTTTGCAGATTAAAAAGGCACTGAAGTCCGGCAAGGAAAACCTGAGAGGAGAATTAACTCTGGCTGGACGCACTTATCCGGTATCTTTTAGCTTAAACCTGACCCTTGTTGCTGGAAAGCTAAGGATAGTCGGTCACCTTGAAACAAATTACAGTGCCCTTGATATTGAGCCTCCAGTTGTTGGTCCCGGAGGATTCATTGCAAACGTACAGGATTCCCTGGAATTACTAGTCCAATTACATAGTGACCAAATCATTGGCTTTCAGGAAGCTGTGGAATCAGGACCTTGAGACACCATCTCGGATTATTAGTTACAATTGTATTTGAGATCCACATGAAAAAAATCCACATTCTGCACGAGAATCCGATATGGATGATTCCCCCCATCGTCCCCTGTTAGTAACCCCCACTAATTCTTCACAGTCAGACAACTATCCACAACCTTCCCCCAATTCTTGAAAGATGCACCATAATGATGATATTATGTGGGATCTCCTAAACTCTTGTCATCTGTGGACTAAGCACAATTACGGATAGATATGATTTGGTGGAATGTTGTACGTGCGAAAAAATATCTCTGAATACAAAGTAAAAGATGTAATATTTAAGAACTAAAAAAATCATGAAAATGAATTTGGTGAGGTTCATACCACTGATCATTATGATGATGGTGGCTTGTACTGAAAAATCCGATGACCAGACAAAAGACAACAATGAAGGAAAAAACGTAACAAAAATCAGCACACACAATGACACAAATAGTCACCGGGTTGGGGAAGATTGTATCAGTTGTCATGCTTCAGGTGAAACGGGAAAAGGCTGGTTTACGGCTTCTGGCACTGTATACAAATCTGACAAAACGACCGCTTATCCCAATGGCACGGTGAAACTCTACTCGGCGGCCAATCAAGGCGGAACACTGGTCAAGAGCATTCAAGTTGACGGACTTGGAAATTTTTACACAACGGAATCCATCAGTTTTAGTTCTGGACTTTATCCGGCAGTGGAATACAGCGGACAAACCAATACAATGCAAAGCACGACCACTTCCGGACGTTGCTACACATGTCACGTTAGTGGAGGCGTAGCCGGTAATGTGATTTATGGGCCGTGAAGTTGTTGGAGAATTAACCGGATTGAGACTTGTGAAAAGCTTCCTGTGTTTCCAGATTGCACTTTTTTTTATTCTCCTTTGGCCCTTCACTTCTTTGGCAGTCACGGCAATTGAGCAATCTAGACGCCTGCAATTGGTTTATTCCCACTTACTAGATTTTCGTTCTAATGCCGCACCAATTTATGAGACTTCTGGAACACTGGAAGTCAGCGTAGATTTGCAACCGATGCCTGACATTGACGCACGGATTGGAGCTAAAACTGAACCTGTTGAAACTTTACCAGTTTCCGGACGGCTTCGCTTGCGTGGTTTTTTATTTGACGGTTGGATGCTCGGTATTTCCTCAGTTCCAGGACTGACAATCGGCAAACAAAAAGCAACTGCTCTGCAAACGGAAATGGGTTTGAGAAAAACTTGGGGTAGCATTCAAACCGGACTAAGGGTATCGCAATCTTTATGGGAAATTTTAGGGCAGATGACCACAACTAGATACAAAGATCGCCTTGAAAATCGCCAGCAAAACATAGATTTTTCTTTGGGCCTTGATTGGAGCTTTTGGCAGCCTTATGCAGGAATTGGGCGTGGTATATTAAATTCAGATTTTTGGATTGAAGAATCGCAAATCACGCTGAAAATTGAAAATCATGTTTACTCCTATCAATTTGTTGGTTTAGGATTGAGGGAAAACACTTGGAGTTTCAACTTTGAGCAACATCGAACCGAAGATTTTTTGCTTCATTTCCAGCTTTCAGCAACCCGAAAATTTTAAGTTTTATGTTCATGCGGGTAACCTATGATTTATTGCTTTTTTTGCTTTCAGCAAGCCTTCTATTTGGTTGTTCAAAAGCGGACACACTCGGTGGAAAAGCTCCTGACGAAGTCGTGATTTCTGGAACACCTACTTGGGAAAATGGAATAGGTGACCTTGTGCGTTCGAAGTGTGCTTCTTGCCATGTAATTCCTTTTTCGTTCTATAGCCCTCATAACACACCGAGTACTCTTAACCTTTCGGTTTACGACAATTCAAGCAACATTCGAGGTGCAAATATTTTGGGAATTTGGATTAATAGTGGAATTCTTGAAAAGGCATTGACGGGGGTTGCCCGCAAAATGCCGCTGGAATACGCAACTCCTTTGACTTCCAGAGAAATAGAATCCTTGAAAAGTTGGTCCACTTCAGGTAGCCCAAAAAATTGAAAATGGCTCTATTAATTGAAATCTCGATCCTGATCGGATTATTACACCTGAAAAGATTAGTACAGACTTTGAAACTAACGGTTGTCATCGCAAATTCAGCCCCATCATCTCCTGTGAGTAACCCTCACGCACACAAGGGTTTTTTTAGGTGTCCATATAGGTGTCTATCAGCAGGGAGGAGTAGTTACTCCAGAACCGACATATTCTTCTCAAGGGTACAGTGAAGCATGGGATATGATAAAGGACTCTGATGATGAGGAGGACTTCAAATCATTCCTCAGTGAATATCCAAAGATTAAACTTGCTGGAGTAGCTCGCATTAAGTTGAAAAAGATTCAAAGGGCTAAAGTCAAGAAATCTCGTAAAGAGAGTGATAGAAGCAAGCGGGTTTGCACGGGACAGAGTTTTGATTGTTACATGACTTCTTCAATACAGCCTTGGGAATCTTATCAGAATGTTTTAGAGAGATACGAAATTATGCACGATTGTAATAACAGCTTAGAACATCCTCCTTCGGACTCTAAATGGTTTGAGGATGCGAGAAAAAAACTAAAATTGGAAGAAAGAAAAAAAATGAATTGGATGGAGAAGTTGTTAGATTAAGCCCGTCGCTCCACTGGCTCCAACTACAAGGATGGTCATATTTTATCGTCTAGGTAAATTTTTGTGTTAAGCGCACATCCCCACCTCCCTAGTCGTTGTCTAGGGTGTGGAGTTCCCTGCGCATGATCTTCCCGGTACTGGTTTTCGGCACGTCATCAACGAACTGGACCTTTCGCGGGCATTTATAGGCGGCCAACGACTTGCGGCAGAAGTCGATCATATTTTGCTCGGTTCCGGTCACGCCTTCTTTCAGGACCACATAAGCTTTGGCAATTTCTCCCTTCATCTCGTCGGGCTGTTTACCCACGGCCGCGAGCGCCACATCTGGATGCGACGCGAGAGCACGTTCGATCTCGGCCGGATAGACGTTGTAGCCGCCAGTCAGGATCATATCCTTTTTGCGATCAACGATACAGACGCAACCGTCCTCGTCCATCGTGCCAAGGTCGCCCGAGTGAAGCCAGCCGTCAGGCTCAAGTGTCTCACGGGTTTTCTCTTCATCGCCAAAATAGCCAATCATCACAATGGGCCCGCGAACCATCAATTCGCCAACCTCGCCCCGCGGCATGGTTTTGGATGCATCGTCTACATCCGCAATGCGGAGTTCGCAATAGGGAATGGTGCAGCCGATCGAGCCGTGTTTATTCTTGCCGTAGAGTGGGTGAGTAGAGCCCAACCCGGCGATCTCGGTCATGCCCCATAGTTCATAGAGCGGAACCCCAAATCCCTTTTCGACCGCCACCATCGTTGCAACTGGCATTGTTTGGCCACCGACATAACAGCGTTTCAGGCTACTGAGATCGGCTTCGGCGAAGGCCGGACTGTTCAGCATGAACATATACATGGTCGGCACGCCATCGAATAATGTTGCCTTATGGACCGTGATGTCCTGAAGGACCTTGGCGGGATCGAAAATTTTGTGTAGCACCAGTTTGGTTCCGAACATCATCATGCCGGTCATCAAGACATTTGCGTAGACATGGGGACAGGGAAGAGCGCTAACCACCACGTCGTCCGGTCCCCGCATATGCAACTGGCTGGTCATGGCACCGTTGGTAATAACGGCCTTGTGAGATTGCATCGCTCCTTTGGGTTGGCCAGTTGTACCAGATGTATAGCCGATAGTAGACAGTGTCTCCGGTGTGACAACGACCATCGGTGGCGGTGTCATGTTACGCGAGATCAGATCGTCAAATGAAATCGCGCCCTCGGGCGCATCGCCAAAGGAGATGATCGAGGTGACGTTCGAACTGTCTTTTACGCCCATGATCCCGACGACCTTATCGGCAGAGGTGATGATAGCCCGGGCGTCGCAATCTTTGACCACAAATTCGATTTCAGTCGGCGTCAGCATCGTGTTGACCGGGTTGATCACGGCACCGATGCGGGCGATGGCGAAGTAGCTCACGACCCATTCACACGAATTAGAGGCATAAAGAGTAACCACATCACCCTGACTGATTCCAAGACTGTGCAGCCCACCCGCAGTTTTCTCTATGAGTACGTTTAGGTCGTTAAATGTGAAAGACTGGCCCTCAAAAACGAGCGCCTCCTTATCTTTAAATGTCTCCGCGGCACGAGCCGGAATCTGGCCGATATGATCAAGCATGCTAATTCTCCCGATTATTCATAAAATGTTAAATTTGTTGGAATTGACAGCTGAGCCTTTTTTCACTGGCTCCCGCAGCCGCTTTCTTAACTGTATTTTGAGAAACCTAACGACAAGTTCAGGGGTTTGGGGGACTTCCACTAAACTTGTAAAATGAAATGAATTTGAAATCTAGCATGAACTTACGAAAAAGCCAAACGTTCATTCATATAAATCAGAGACTGTTTTAGGTGTCCATATAGGTGTCTATAAGCCCCAATCAATCACACCGTTCCAAAAGTTCGAACCATAGCTCCCAGTAAACACCTCCCTACGCATCGATACAGAAAGTAGTTGGTCGCATTTATGGCTGGATGCTCAATAAGACGCCGAACCAGTCAGATACCCTAAGTAAAATACCCGCTTCTTGTAAAATACACCTTGACACCTACCCAGAACATCGTCGAAAATTTGGTAGCAGATTGGTAGCAATACTTCCGATTCGTACGGAATCGAGATGAGTTGAGAGGAGTTGAGAGGAGTTGAGAGGAATTTCAGACTGACACCCTGCGAAGGTTAAATGTTTGATATTCTTAGAAAACGTTGCAAACACACAGTTTCCGAAAATACCCGTTTTTAATATGGATCCACCCCGTAGAGATTCCTGGTGGATCGGACCTTTTTTCACGGCCATAGGACTGCTGGCATTCGTTGTATATTCTACCTGGGCAGCGTTTCAAAATGAACTCTATCAATGAGAATCCTATCTCCCACCCTTTTATGCACCACTGCTTGAATATGACTGGTGGCCCCTTTCACCGGCATTTCTGATCCTCTGGACTCCAGCCGGATTTCGGCTCACCTGCTACTATTACTGCAAGGCCTATTACAGGTCGCTTTTTCTAACACCGTCGGCCTGCGCGGTGGGAGGAAGACCTCAGAATTACCGTGGTGAACGGTTTTTGCT
>Ga0257109_1000436_pt1 | contig 13553 bp, 10 predicted proteins | sample LP_taG_8_FD_191566 | JGI IMG/M metagenome (GOLD analysis project Ga0257109, IMG submission 191566) | Marine microbial communities from Northeast Subartic Pacific Ocean, Canada - LP_J_2011_P26_2000m | ecosystem: Environmental > Aquatic > Marine > Oceanic | place: Canada: Northeast Subartic... | reverse complement strand
GATCATTTCTTTCATGCGTGCAGCCGGCTTAGACCAGGGCATTGAAAATCGTTTGGTGATATGTGGTTTAATCTGCGATCCTAGTCCCAAGATGAACCTGCCTTCGGAGACTAAATTAAGATCATACCCAATGTTGGCCAAGATCATGGGGTTCCTGGAGAAGGCAACGGCAATGGATGTAATCAACTCTACTTTTTCAGTTGCCATTGCAGCTGAGACCAGAGGGAGAAATGGGTCGTGAGCAGCCTCAAACGTATAAATCCCATCGTAACCAGCATCCTCAAAATACTTAGCTGCTGGTCCTGCATCTTTGGGATTGTTTACCAATATTCCTGAATCTATCTTCATTGAATCTTATAACGTAAATGTTTGTTAAGCGCTTCTATTCTACACAAACTAGAATGCTTGAGACAGTACTGGGGTTGGGGTAAAGTTCTTTTATGAATGATAAAATTGTGATGTCCTGGTGGGACTGGGAAAAATTGGAAGCCACAACGATGGCTGATCTCATTGCCAAGAATGAAGTCTCTGCTCAAGAAAAGAGATTTTGTGAATTTTAGGACTAAAGACAGGAGATAGAAATGAGTAATGAATGTAAATCAGGAAGCTGTCTGTGCGGAGCTGTAAAATATGAATTTGATAAGACTAATCTAATCTCTGCACACCACTGTCATTGTATTGATTGCCAAAAATCCACGGGCAGTGGCAAAGCCACTATATTAATACTGCCTTCCCAGGCACTACAGGTGGAAGGGGAACTGCAATTTTATACAGCGACAGCTGAAAGTGGTCGTCATGTGAGCAGAGGTTTTTGTGGGAAATGCGGATCCGGTCTGCTGAGTTTTATTGAAGAAATGCCGGCAGTGAGATTTGTAAAGGCTGGTACTTTGGATGATTCCTCATGGCTGAAGATAGATTCAAATTTTTACAGTTCAGCAGCCTACTCTTGGTCACCCATTGATGAGGATATTCCAAGTTTTACACACAACCCTGACAAAGTTTGAACTGAAGAAGAAGGTATACTTGAGATATGGAATTTACTATGCCCTTAACAGAGAGTTTTTTTCCAGCAATTGAAGATGAAGAAATCGTTGACCTAACGGTCGGCGATATCTTAAGAATTGCTGCCAAAGAAGACCCCGATAAAGTTGCTCTTGTTGAAACGGACATGGAATGCCAGCTGGGTCGGGAATGGACATACCAAGAATTATTGCAGGATTCTGAGAGAGTTGCCTACAATCTTTTAACCCAATTTAACCCTGGAGACAAAATTGCTGTTTGGTCGCCAAATACAGCTGAGTGGGTGATATTGGAGTTTGCTTGTGCCCTTTCAGGTATGGTTCTGGTTACGGTAAATCCATCCTATCAAGCCAATGAACTTCATTATGTTTTGGAACAATCTAAGTCCTCAGCTCTCTACCTTATACATGAATATCGTGGCAACCCGATGCTTAAAATTGCCCGAGAGGCAACCAAAGATTTACCAAACATTCAGTCGATCATTAATATGGACAACAATGATGAATTTTATGGCATCGGTGTTTCTCCAGTGGACCTGCCCGAAGTAAAACCAGCAGACGCTGCACAAATTCAGTACACCTCTGGGACCACAGGATTTCCAAAAGGGGCTGTGTTGCATCACTTGGGCTTGATCAACAATGCTCGCCTTTGTGCTGATCGAGTCGGCATCGGCAGAGACGATGTATGGTTAAATTTTATGCCAATGTTTCACACCTCAGGTTGCGCTCTGGCGCTGCTGGGATGTGTGCAAAAAAGGGGTAAATTAATCTTGATCAAATTTTTCGATCCTCCAAAAGTCAATGTATTGACAGAACAAGAAGGAGGAACTACATTTTTCGGCGTGCCGACAATGTTGATTGCATTGCTGGATTCACATCAGGCCAACCCAGTCGATTATTCTTCTGTCAAAATTGCCATCTCTGGTGGCTCGATGGTTGCCCCAGAACTGGTAAGGCGGGTAAAAAACACCGTGGATTGTGGATTTTCAACGGTGTACGGGCAAACGGAAACATCACCTGTACTCACACAGACTTTTCCAGACGACAGTGAAGAAGATATTTGCAACACCGTTGGACAACCGCTGCCAAATAAAGATATAGCCATCCTTGATCCAAAAACTTCGGAGATCATGCCTCTGAACACTATTGGCGAAATATGTTCTCGAGGCTACTGCAACATGTTGCGTTACAACGACAATCCCGAGGCAACTAAAGCCACGATTGATGAAGACGGTTGGCTGCACACAGGCGACCTAGGCTCCATGGACGAAAGAGGATATGTGAAGATTACTGGTCGTCTTAAAGAAATGATTATCCGAGGCGGTGAAAACTTATTTCCTGCTGAAATTGAAAATACCCTGCTTGAACATCCAGCAATTGCTGAAGTTGCAGTGGTGGGGATCCCTGACCCTAAATGGGGAGAAATTGTGGGTTGTTTTGTCAGGCCTGTTGATGCTACAGAACCGAAGATAGCACAGCTTATCGCTCACTGCAGGCAACATTTATCGCCTGTAAAAACTCCTACGAAATGGATGTTTGTCGAAGAGTGGCCGTTAACAGGTTCTGGGAAAATTCAAAAATTCAAATTGCTTGAAAATTTTGAACAAGGAATGTATCAGGAACAAACAGCTTAGCTAAATCATCCCAATTTTCTAAAAGTTCTGGATTGTTGCAGCTTCTTCGCGTACCAATTCCGGTCCACCCAGAATTTGCCGATTCAAGCCTATGCGCTTAAACCAGTAATGCAAACCGAGCAACTCAGTAAAGCCCATGCCGCCGTGAACCTCCGTTGCTGTTCTTGCAACGGCTGTGGCCACTTCTGAAACATGTGCTTTGGCATGGCATGCCATTAAAGTCGCTTCTTCAGGTATGTGATTTTGACAGTGTGCCGCATACCACACCATGGCATAACACGGCTCAAGATCTGCTGCCATTTGTGCACACATGTGCTTGACCGCCTGAAAAGAACCAATAGCCCGGCCAAATTGTTTTCTTTCTTTGGCATAAGCCACAGATTTTTTGATCATGATTGCAGCAGCTCCGAGAGAATCAGCAGCAATCATAATTCTGCCGGCATCAATAACCGTTTGTATGGCAGTGTTATCACCAATCGATCCTTCTAGTATTTCTGCCTCGCAGTCCTGCAACAATAATTCCTGTGCGCCACAGGTTTTGTCTACTGTTGTCAAAGGTATTATGGTTAGGCCTGGGTCATCGGATTTTACAATGCAGAATGTGCCATTTTTATCAGCCAGGAGATAGTGTGTTGCCTCACTGGCATCAAGCACAAATAAAGCTCTACCGTTGGCTTTGTCACCATCAATGTTAATGCCTGCGTCCTCCCTGGCCCCGATGTATTCTGAAATACCTACACCAAAGTGGATGTTGGCTTCACCGATTGCCTCTAAATACTCTGATTTCTGAGTGTCTGAGCCTGCTTTGATCAAAGCAAGGGGTGCCATCACATAAGATCCGGTAAACGGTGCTGGGGCAATCCCTGCTCCCAATGATTGGGAAGTAGCAGCCGCAAACAACAGATCCAAACCCAAGCCTCCATATTCTTCTGGAAGAATGAGACTGTTAATTCCAAGCTCGATTAGTCCATTGTGAACATCCGTTGGCAAAGATGTATTTTCACCGTGTGCATAACTCTGAATCAATTCTAAGGGAGCTGTATCTTCAAGAAATTTATCCAAGCTTTCTTGAAAGGATTCTTGTTCTTCTGAAAGTCCGAAATACATGACTAAGCCTCCTTTATTTTTGGTGCTTTAGGAAGACCGAGGCCTCGTTCAGCAATAATATTTCTTTGAATTTGGTTGGTACCGCCACCAATGATCAATCCCAAATACATCATATAGGCAAACTGCCAACTGCCATTATCCCTAAGATTGGGACTGTCTTCATAAAGGGTTCCAAGTTCTCCCATCACGTCAATGGCCAGACCTTCGAGTTCGTGCCTGAGCTCTGTGCCTATTAATTTTAGGATCATGACTCCGAACATTGCATCTTTTCTGTTATTCAGTCTCGCTGACAACAGACGCAATCCATGGTTTTGAAAAGCCATAACTCTGCCTTGAATTTTCATGACTCGATCGCGAAAAACGGGCTTATCAATGATTCTTGTGCCATCCAAGGTCTCTGTCTTCATCAGACCTATCAATTGATTCATTCTACTAACGATTACAGTAGGATCTCCCAAAGAGCCTCTTTCGTGAACCAATGTTTTATTTGCTACCAACCAGCCTTGGCCTCTTTCGCCAATAATATTTCCAGCTGGAATTCTCACATCGGTGAAAAATACTTCGTTAAAACCTGCATTCAAGGTCATATCAACCAGGGGTCTTATTTCGATACCAGGGGTGTCCATAGGAATCAATAAATAGCTGATCCCTTTGTGTTTTGGTGCATCCGGTTCGGTTCTGACTAGACAAAACATCATGTGTGCATATTTGGCAGTGCTGGTCCATATCTTTTGACCATTGATAACCCAGCTGTCTCCATCCATAACACCTTTTGTTTGCAAACTGGCCAAATCGCTGCCTGAATTTGGTTCCGAGTAGCCTTGACACCAAATCATTTCAAAATGCAGTGTTGGCTTAATGTACTTTTGTTTTTGCTCTTCGGTTCCCATTTCAAGAAGTGTGGGCACCAAATAATCAGTGCCTTGTCCTCGGGTTGCAGCGGGGACTCCTGCTTCGGCGAATTCGGAGTTGATGATTTTGTTCTTCAAAAAATCAATGGTTCCACCGTAACCACCATATTCTTTAGGTATTTCTCTTGCAAAGTAACCCTGCTCTATTAGAATTCTCTGCCATTCAGAACGGGTCATAGTCAACCCATTGCTGTTTTCGGATTTTTTGTCTCCCCCCAGTCGTGGACCATAACTGTCGCTAAACACCAAACCCTGATATTTTTTACAGAAATCCTTGACCTGTTTGCGAAATTCTTCGTATTCTGGACCATAATCAAGATTCATTTTTTCCCCCTTTCCATTTTGGTTCCCGTTTTTCAAAAAACGCAGCAATACCTTCTTTTGCGTCCTCGGCTTGCAAGCATTTTGCCAGTTGTTCTTTTAAATATGGAAGTGCGTCATCAAACGCCATGGCATCCTGACGATTATAAGCTTCCAAACCCATTTTCATAGTGTTCGGTGGTAGGTTTGCAAAATCAGTTGCCAGTTTGTTAACGGTTTGGTCAAGCTCATCTTTGGCTACAGCCTGAGTAATCAAACCGTATTTCTCAGCGGTCATTGCATCGATTGCCTCTCCCCTCATAATGAAATCTAAACCTTGCCTTTTTGGCATGACTCTAAACAAGCCTGCCATCACCATAAATGGCCAGATGCCTCGTTTGATTTCTGGTGCTGCAAATTTTGCTTCATTGACAGCTATTGCATGGGTGGCATTGGAGACCATCAGTAAGGCGCCTGCATACACAGACCCTTGGATCTTACAGATCACAGGCTTGTTTATATTCCTTATGAGCAAACTGATGCTATCAAAACCGCCGATTTTAGGCACAGTCGATACCGTCTCTTCCACTTGGCCTGACATACTGGCCAAGTCACCACCAGCACAAAAAACTTCGCCCTTGGCTTGAATAATGACAACCCTGACATTGCTTTCCTGCGATGCATAGGAAAGAGCATAGGCTATCTCATTTCCCATAACTGTGTTGATCGCATTGCGTTTCTCCGGTCGATTTAAGGTAATTGACAGTACGTGCCCATCGATTTTTATTTCGGTTGCCTCAAACACCAATCCTTCAAGTGACAACAAGTTTGTTGAATCATTCATTTACAGCTCCTCTATAATTTCTACTGGCACATCTATCAGTTTGGCCCGTAAATACTCACCGAGAGATTTTGCTTGCGCATCCATCCGGGTATTGGAAGAGACGCCGTCTTGCAAGATCCCGTGAATGTAAAAATTTAACGACTTAATATTGGCAAGCTCATACCTATCGATCGGAAAGTTAGCCATGTCAGGGAGAAGCTGCTTTAATCGGTCAACAGTCAGGAAATGATAAAGAAATGCAAATGCTCTGTCTGTTTTAGCCCAGACACCGAGATTGGCACAGCCTCCCTTATCACCAGATCGCGTACCGTAAATTCTGCCAAAATGGATTTGTCTGTAATCCTTGCTCATTAATTGGGGAATTGTCGGTTGTTCAGTTTGACATGAAATTTTATCCAGACCAAGTTGGTTGGTTGGACTAATTTGCACCGTCTTTTCACCGATATGTAGCGTCTCCTTAACATGCTTTGATTGAATCAAGGCAGGCCAATAAAGAATGAACGGAGCTCCGGAGCCGGGTACTGATTTGCCAAAAAATCCTGGATAATTGGCAAGTCCTAATTCAACCACTTTCGCTGTGAAAATTCTACCCACTTTCTTCGGGTCCTTAGATGTAACATTGACCCGCAAGGATGCCATTGCCTCCTCGTTGCTCTGTGGGTTCTCTTTTTCTTGTCTATGCAGTTCGATCGAAACATCATCGAATTGCTCTTTCCCGCCCAATAAATCGAACAGTGCTTGAGTAAATATCTTTGCTTTTTCTTCAATATCCAATCCCGTTAATATCAACTCCATCCCATTTCGATAGCCCCCTGCAAGGTTAATACAGACCTTGTGGGTAGATGGTGGGCTACTGCCCCGACAACCTGTAATACGGACTCTATCTTCACTGACTTGTTGTATTTTTAAGGTATCAAAATGGGCAACTACATCTGGATTCAGGTACTCTGGCGCAGCAATTTCGTAGAGTAATTGTGCTGTTACAGTACCTACGGAAACAAGCCCACCTGTACCGGGGTGTTTGGTAATGGTAAAAGAACCATCCTCTTCGATTTCGGCAATGGGGTACCCGATATTTTTGAAAGTTGGTACCTCCTCAAAGAATGAATAATTGCCACCGGTTGTCTGAGCACCGCACTCTATGATGTGGCCGGCAGCCAATGACCCTGCAAGTGCGTTGTAGTTGTCTCTATGCCAATTAAATTTCCAAGCTGCGGGTCCCATGGTTACTGATGCATCAGTGACTCTGGGGCAAATAACTATATCCGCACCCAAATCCAATGCCTCCTTAATCCCCCAACTACCGAGGTAGGTATTTGCAGTCAGGATTTTACAGCCAGATTGTGCCAAAGGTATTTTTCGATCAATGTTTTCAAATGTTTCGCCCTGGGTTTGGAGTTGTTCGAGTTCCTCAATTAAATCATCGCCGTCAATATAGGCAACGGTTGCATCGACATTCAATTCAGCCAGAATGCTTGCAACTTCCTTCGCCATTGATTTTGGGTTGAGGCCCCCTGCATTGGAGATAATTTTAATATTCTGGTCTTTGCACGTTTTTGCTATGTCTTTGAGTTGTTTCAAAAACGTCCCCACATATCCCTTGTCTTCGCCTCTCTGTAATTTTTGTGAATAGAGAATCGCCATCGTCAGTTCAGCGAGGTAATCTCCAGTTAGTACATCAATCGGACCTCCCTCAACCATCTCTTTTGCAGCTGAGAGTTTGTCGCCATAGTATCCGCTGCAGTTAGCAATCCTTATGATTTTCTCAGTCATGCATATTCCTCATTTCCGTGCAAGACTGTCCAAAATTAGATCGGCTACTAGATGTGCTGAAGCCTCAGGTGTATCTTTTAATATTAATTTTCCCTCGTAATAAGGGTCGGACAATATCCGAGCAATACCACCCAGAGCGATGGCAACCACACGGGTATCTGTATCCTTTATTTCCTTTTGTTTCACCGCCTCATCGAGTAATTCTTCAATGCGATCAATAAAGTAATCTCGATGGTAATCAAGCATTTCCACAACACCTCTGACTTTTGAAAGATCCAGGGTAAATTTCTGAATTCTTGGGCCAACTGCTTCATATCCAATGTCGATGTACATTTTTAATTTTGACAGGGGAGATTGGATTCCTTGGATAGATGCACTAGCCTCTTGGCCTATGTTGGTGAGCATCCGATCCATTGTTGAAGTAATTAAATGTTCTTTACTCGGTGCTATTTCGTACAACGTCCTCAGTGAAACTTTCAATGTTGCAGCAATATCTGACATTGTTAAACCCGAAATGCCTTGTTCGAGGAGTTCTTCAAATTCTTCAATGACTTGAATGTGTTTGGCAGTTAACTCTTGTAAGGGTTTTAGTTCTTTTAAATTCACAATTGCCATCATTATTCCTCCGGTTCAATTATCATTAAAACGGCTCCATAGTCCAACTGGTCATTTTCTTGAATAAATAGATCTGCAACCACCCCATCTTCGTTGGCTTTCACAATGTGGTTCATTTTCATCGCCTCGATCATGAGTAAAACGTCGCCAGCTTTGACCCGATCTCCTTTATTTACCAGAAGTTCAACAACTTTTCCTGGCATTGGTGAAACAAGTGAGCCCTGCAGTTCCTGTTCATGGGAAGATTTAAATCTAGGCTGAATGGTAAGGAGTTTATTTCCACCTAAACATTGGACAAGCAGTTGGTCTCCCTCCAAAGTGACCCTTGAAAAAGTTCTGCTACCGTCAATCTCTATATCTACCCCCGACTCACTCCAATGATGCAATGTTGCCTGCTGCTGGTTGTCTACGGTAAAAGATCCATCACGGTTACTCTTGTAATGGATTTCAATCAACTTTCCATTCATCTCAAATGCAACTCTTTGGTTGGGAAGCCTAGCGTTGTTCCATCCGGAAGGTATGTTTTCGAGAACAACTGCTTGCGACCTGTTCAGCCCTTGGAGCCACAGTGCAGCTGTAATAGCAACAGATCTCTGTTCAGAATCCTCAAGAGACAGAGACCTTGATGGATTGAACCTGTCAATGAAATCCGTTGTGGTGTTACCCAGGATAAACTCTTTGTGACGAAGTATATTGACCAAGAATTCCATATTGGTAACAAATCCACCAAAGTGGGTGCTCTCGAGCTCCGTGGCCAGTTTTCTGGCGGCATCCAATCGGGATGAACCGTGTGCTATAACTTTGGCCATCATGGGGTCAAAATCCGTTCCAATCATCATGCCTACCTCCACTCCGGAATCCCATCGGATCCCATCTTTTGGTTCAATGTGATTGGCAATGAGTTTGCCAGTGGATGGAAAAAAATCATTATTCGGATCCTCAGCATAGATTCTTGCCTCTATGGCATGTCCATCCCAAGAAACGTCTTGCTGAGAAATACTCAATTCTTGGTTGCTTGCTATCAGCAATTGCTGTTCAACGAGATCAATGCCGGTCACTTCCTCGGTTACTGGATGTTCAACTTGGAGCCTCGTGTTCATTTCAAGAAACCAGAACTTATCAGTTGTATCATCAAATAAAAATTCAACGGTTCCAGCTGAGTGGTAATTGATTTTTTTAGCCAAGGAAACTGCTGCATCGCCGAGTTGATTTCTCAAACTTGCATCAATCCTAGGCGATGGGGATTCTTCGATAATTTTCTGGTGGCGCCTCTGGATTGAGCATTCCCGTTCGCCAAGATGGATTGTGTTTCCATGATTATCGCCCAATATTTGGATTTCGATGTGTCTAGATTGTGCGATGTAACTTTCAAAAAATACCGTATCGTCAGCGAAGGCATTTTGTGCCTCATTTTGCGCCATTTTGACCAATTCATCCAGTTCATTGGCACTGTTGACAACCCGCATGCCCTTTCCACCACCCCCTGCAGCTGCCTTGATTAATAATGGAAACCCAATGGCGTCAATGTCTGATTTTTTCAAAGCGATCGGTAATGTTGGTAGTCCTGCACTCTCGGCAATAACTTTGGCTTTCAATTTATCACCCATTTGGGAAATAACATTTGCCGATGGACCAATCCAGACAAGGCCTGATTGTTCAACAGAACTCGCAAATTTAGCATTTTCCGACAGAAACCCGTAGCCAGGATGGATAGCTTCTGAGCCAGTCATTTGTGCGGCATTCAGGATTGCATCGGCATCCAGATAATTGGTCTCTAGTTTTATGCTTTGGTCAGCCTGAGCAAGGTACGGAGCATTTTTATCTGCATCAACATACACCGCAACGCATTTAATGCCCATTTTTTGGGCACTTCTTATAATGCGAATGGCAATTTCTCCGCGATTGGCAACAAGGATGGTGGAAAATACCGTCACAGTCTGAATACCCCATATGATTTAGCACCCTCAATGGCTTTGTTTCTAACAACCGACAAACAGAAACCGAGGACGGTACGTGTATCTCTGGGGTCTATAATCCCATCGTCACTGATCAAACCAGTCGCCGCCAAAGCCAACGATCCTTGTTCCTGAATGTGTTCAACCGCCTTTACGATCTTCGCATCTTCTTCTTCATCAAACTTCTCACCTTTTCTAAAAGCCGCTCCCCTTCTAACCAGTGACATAACCCCTGCTATTTGCTTGGGTCCCATAACGGCAATTTTTGCTGAAGGCCAGATAAAAGTGAACCGATTGTTATATGCCCGACCTGACATCGCATAGGTCCCAGCTCCATAAGAAGCCCCGGTAATAATGGTGATGTGCGGGACAGTGGAATTGGAGACAGCGTTTATCAGTTGCGAACCTTTTTTGATGATACCTCCACTTTCAAAATCTTTGCCCACGAGAAAACCGGTTACATTTTGTAAAAAAATAATTGGGGTATCAATTTGATTGCAAAGCTGTATAAAATGAGCAGCTTTTTGAGACGAATCCGGATAAATTGCGCCGTTGTTTCCCAAAATACCGACTGGGTATCCATGTACCGAAGCCCAGCCACAAACCATGGTTGGACCAAAGAGTGGCTTAAATTCCTCGAAGCACGATCCATCAACAAACCGAGCAATTACCTCGCGGATATCAAAAGGTGTTTTAAGATCTTCACTGACTAATCCCAACAGTTCTTCGGGATTGTAAATGGGTTCTTCCGGGATTTTCGATGGTGGCGGTCCAGGTTTTCTCCAATTGAGATGCGAAACAACTTCGCGACACATCCTTAAGGCATCCATTTCATCCTCAGCAAGGTAATCGGACAAGCCTGAAACTTCAGAATGCATTTGTGCACCACCGAGTGTTTCAGAATCCGATTCCTCACCCGTTGCCATTTTGACCAATGGAGGACCTGCTAGGAAAACCTTGGATTTTTCCTTAATGAAAATATTGTAATCAGACATACCCGGTTGATAAGCGCCGCCTGCGGTGGAGGAACCAAAAACAACACAAACGCTTGGAATTCTCATCTTTGACAGCTCAATCGTATCGTAGAAAGGTCTTCCTGATTCCGCAAAATGACCCAATCCGACATTGGGTTCTCTTTCCTTTGTAGGGTCAATTCTTAGATCGGCACCGGCTGACTCAACAAAACTAATGTAGGGGATGTTGTTTTCCCTGGCCATCTGTAACGATCTCATCCACTTCTTGCCTGCATAGGGTGTTAGCGCTCCAGCAAGAACAGACGGATCGTTGCCAAAAATAACGCATTCCACCCCTGCGATAACCCCAATACCAGCTACCGCACCTCCGCCGATGGTGTAACTGGAGCCGTAGGCTGCCAAAGGACTGATTTCAAGAAAGGGTGAATCGGGATCCAAAACATTGATGATCCTCTCCCTAATGGGCATTTTCCCTTTTTTTGCCAATCGCTCATGATGTGCTTTCCCACCGCCAGCTTCAGCAAGATCCAACAATTTATCGATCTCACCGAGTTTTGCTTTCATCATCTCAGTGTTCTCAATATAGTTCTCAGACCTTGTATTCAGCTGAGAAACCAACTGTTGAGCTATGTTTTTTGTTTTCATTAACTAGTCCTTTTGGTAATATTATAATATAAATATTACCAATAGAATAGGTTTTCAAAAACTGTCGTTGTAATGGAAAACATAACTAAAGACATCATGGATGCGGTACTTGATCTTAATGAAATTCTAGAATCACTTACCGATCAAGAGTGGAGATCACCCACTGCCTTCAAGGAATGGACACCTGAAGAAGTGGTAGCCCATTTGTTTTATTTTGACCGGATGACAGTTTACTCGATTAATTCTCCTGAAAAATTTAACGGTGAAGCGAGCTATATGTTCAAAACTTTCACTGCCCTTCCCGTTTCACTGGACAGAGCTGTGGCGGTAAAAGAAAGATTAGGGGTAAATGATAGTGAAAGCTTGCGGCGTCAATGGTACGATTCTGCCCTGGACATGTGTTCGATTTTTCAAGCCGTTGATCCAACAAGAAGGTGCACCTGGTTTGGCCCTGACATGGGGGCCAGAATGTTTATGACGGCACGCTTCATGGAAACGTGGTCTCACAGCCAAGCGATCTTTGATTTAATAGGAAGAGAAAGAATCTACAAGGATAATATAAAAAATATAGCGACCATTGGGGTCAAAACTTTTGGTTGGACCTATTTGAATCGCAAGTTGGATGTTCCCAACCAAATCCCTTTTGTCTCCCTATCATCCCCTTCCGGCATCCAGTGGGAATGGAATGAACCAAGCACTGAGGAATCCATCAAGGGACTGGCAAGTGATTTTTGCCATGTGGTGACACAAACAAGAAATATTGACGATACCGATTTACAACTTGCCGGAGAAGTCGCCAGACATTGGATGAGTATAGCTCAATGTTTCGCAGGAGATCCTGAGGATCCACCTGCCATGGGTTTAAGAATAAAACAAAATAGAGGTTAAGAAAATGCAATGGACAGAAGAACATGAAAGCATTCGGGAAACGGTTGCTAAATTTATTGATAATGAAATAAATCCCTATGTTGATCAATGGGAAGAAGACGGAATATTCCCTGCAAAAGAGGTCTTTAAAAAACTGGGCGACCTGGGCATGTTGGGGATAACTAAACCTATTGAATTTGGCGGTCTGGGACTGGATTATTCCTACGGCATTGTTTTTGCCGAAGAGATGGGCCGCATTCATTGCGGAGGTGTCTCAACCGGCATTGGTGTACAAACTGATATGGCAACACCAGCTTTGGCAAAGTTTGGCAGTGACGAATTGCGTAATGAGTTTTTAGTGCCAGCTATCACGGGAGATGCTGTTTTCTCAATCGCAGTCAGTGAACCGCAAGCTGGTTCAGATGTTGCTGGTATCCAAACAAATGCGGTCAAAGAAGGGGATGATTACATCATCAATGGCAGTAAAATGTGGATTACAAATTCAACGCAAGCTGATTTCTTTTGTACTTTGGTCAATACCAGTGAGGGTCAACGGCATAAAAATAAATCCCTGGTTATCATTCCCTCAGCAACACCCGGTGTTTCCGTCGATAAACCCTTAAAAAAACTTGGTTTGCACTCTTCAGACACGGCTCAGATATTCTTTGACAATGTACGGATACCGCAGCGCAATCGAATTGGTGAAGAAGGTATGGGCTTTATCTATCAAATGAAGCAATTTCAAGAAGAACGCCTTTTTGCCGCTGCAGCTTCTCTCAAAGGCATGGAGAATAGCATTCAGACCACCATTGAGTACACAAGAGAACGGGAAACATTTGGCAAACCCATCTTAAAAAACCAAGTGGTACAGTTTCGCTTGGCGGAGTTACAAACTGAGATTGAAGCCCT
>Ga0257109_1000435_pt1 | contig 13568 bp, 9 predicted proteins | sample LP_taG_8_FD_191566 | JGI IMG/M metagenome (GOLD analysis project Ga0257109, IMG submission 191566) | Marine microbial communities from Northeast Subartic Pacific Ocean, Canada - LP_J_2011_P26_2000m | ecosystem: Environmental > Aquatic > Marine > Oceanic | place: Canada: Northeast Subartic Pacific... | reverse complement strand
ATCGTTCCTTCCATTACCACTTCTTCCGGAATAATATTGTTCCGCACACCGCCATGAATGGATCCAATCGTAACGATGGCAGGGACTTTTGTAATATCCACTTCTCGTGCCACAATTGTTTGGAGTGCATTCACAATTTGGGAAGAAACCACAATAGGATCCACCCCACCCCAAGGCACCGCACCATGGGTTTGCACACCGGTGACGGTTATCCGCATCCGCTCGGCTGCAGCCATCATGGGTCCTGAGCGATATTGGGCTGTACCCAATAATCCAGGCCAGGCGTGAAGGCCAAAGATGGCATCCACTTTGGGATTGTTCATTACCCCTTCTTCTACCATATATGGTGCCCCACCTTTTTCACCGAGTGGAGCTCCCTCTTCTGCCGGTTGGAAAATAAATTTAACCGTTCCTGGTAAATCTGAACGAATGCTGGCCAAAATTTCCGCCGCACCCATGAGTCCCGATATATGATTATCATGACCGCAGGCATGCATCACATCTACTTCATTCCCCTGATAAACACCTTTCGCTTTGGAAGCGAATGGGAGGTCCACTTTTTCTTTTACGGGTAGGCCATCCATATCAGCACGTAATGCCACTACTTTTCCGGGCTTTCCACCTTTCAATAGTCCAACCACCCCCGTATGGGCCACCCCAGTTTGGACGTCTATTCCTAAGGATCGCAAATGGTTCGCCACTTTTTCTGCCGTACGGAATTCCCGATTAGACAATTCTGGATTTTCGTGAAAATCCCGCCGCCATTCAATCACTTGTCGCTCCAGTTGATCCGCCATTTGGTCTATCTTGTTATTCAGATATTCCGGGGTTTGTGCAAAAGCAATACTGAGGGTAATTACCCCAATGATCAGTCGTTTCATTAATTTCTTCCAGTTAATATTTTTCCAAATCTCCATCACGACGCTTGGCCTTCTTCACCATATTCTCTACGTCTTTCAAAAGCAGTTTCGCGTCATATACAATGCCGTCCTTTATGGTGTATTTTACACCGCCAACTCGAACCACTTCATTATCTTCGTTGATCTTGACGGCTCCGGTACCATAGAGCACTTTAAAGTTCGCCAAGGGATTTTCATCCACAATGACGAGATCCGCCAGCATCCCCGATTTTACCATGCCAAAGTCTACGGGTGTCCCCAATGGTTTATGGAGTGTTTCCGCACCATGGAGGGTCGCCGCTCTCACCACTTCCAGCGGATGAAACCCGGCCTCCTGCAGGAGTTCTAATTCCTCAATATAACCGAATCCATAAAGTTTATAAATGTATCCGCTATCTGAACCGGTAGTTACTCGGCCGCCGGCATTTTTGTATTCATTCAAGAATTGCATCCACACTTGGTAGAATTTTTTCCAGGCGATCTCATCATGTGTAGTCCAGTTAAACCAGTATGATCCATGTGCACGTCTGCTGGGAGTGTAATAATCCCATTGTGACGGCAGGGTATAAATGTCATGCCAATCTGCATTTCTTGCATACATTACATTTCGCCCTGCGGCATAGATAGTCATGGTGGGATCCAAAGTCAAATCCAACTCGATCAGCTCTTTCTTTAAAGCTTCCCATTTTTCGCCATTGGGTTTTACCAGACTCCATTGGCGAGCCACCTGTCCGAACCGGTGCTGTTCGTTACTGTAATTCATATCCACGGGCCAAGGCTGAACGTCATTATTTTCATACATGGATTCAAACAGGCCATAGTAATGGGTTTGGGTTCCGAGGCCCAAACGGGCTGCATCTATGGTATTCATCCGGGCCACACCAGTCTGAGCTAAATGGGCTGTAGTGCCCAAATTATTCTTGGTCGCCTCATCGATGAGGGCAGCCATGATCCTTGGTTCATAGGCGCCGAGTTTAAGTCCATCCACACCTTTTTTAGCCGCGTATTTCACCCACTTTCGTGCTGTCGCGGGATCATTGATGGAACCGCCTTTCCAGTCCTTCCCCTGTCCCGGACGTTGATAGGCCCAAATTCTGGGGGCTGTAATTTCATTTTTGGCCGAACGCTCTTTCTCACTTAGACTGAATTCAAGAGATCCTAATCCAACACCACGTACAGTCGTTACGCCATGTGCCAACCATAGTTTATATACGTATTCTGTATCGGGTGCTTTTTGCGGATCACCTGCATGGGTATGCATATCTACGAATCCAGGCATCACATAGGCGCCGTGAGCGTCAATTTCATAATCACCGGGTTTGGGACGGCGTTTTTCATTAATAGGAACACCGGGATATCCCACGCCGCGAACCGACGTAATTATATTTCCTTCAATGACAATATCTACAGGACCCCTGGGCGGTGCGCCGGAGCCATCTATGACAGTGGCGCCGCGAATGACCAATCTTTTAAAGGGTCCTTCTCCTTCTGATCGATCCGGCCCGGGGAGAATTGATTTTGGTTTATCCTGAGCGGTTAGAAAAACGGATATAATGTAAAAAATGATGGATAGTCGCAAGAAACGCCTCATAATAACTCCTTATTTTTTATGGGATTCCCCCCTCAGGTGAATCAAAAAGTGCCACCAAATATAATCAACATGGGGCGGATAATTCATCAATCCTTTTCATGGTTTGATTAAACACTTGTTCTCTCCCTCTTTTTTGAGCACCATTAGCATAGATTTTCAGTTTTCGAATAAGCATTTTTTCCATGGATTTCTTTTGAGAAAAAGTAAATTTTTGTTGAATTAATTTTTCCAGTACCTGGATTCGATAGGTTTCGATTCCATCCGGAACTATTGAAAGTTGATCCCTATGCCCACCATATTTTTTTATAAGCGGTTCATCCAAAAACAGGACGGGATATTCAGCCGTAATGCGCAACCAAAGATCATAATCTTCACAGACAGAAAATGCTTCATCGAAATAGCCCACATCATCCAATAGAGATTGATGAAAAATGGCTGAGGATGGTGAAATTCGGCACATATCCAGACACTGTTCAAAAATATCTCCTCCATATTTTTGATGCTTTTTCTTTTGGTTCACTCGCACACCATTTCGAACCCAAATTTCTTCCGTATGACAAAAATTTATTCCGGGGTTTTGGTTCAGCGCCTCCACCTGTTTTTCTAACTTTTCCGGAAGCCATTCATCATCAGAATCCAGTAAGGCAATCCAATCGCATTTTGCAGATTTTATTCCAATATTTCGTGCCGCGCTAACTCCTTTATTTGATTGACTGATTGGGTTGATTCTTGGGTAAGTCTCTTGGATCCAATCTGCCGTCCCATCGGTGGAGCCATCATCTACCATGATTATTTCTGTTGGTTGGAGGGTTTGATTTAGAACGGAAGCAATAGCACGCGGCAAAGTGTGCTTTCGGTTATATGTAGGAATCACAACCGAAATATTCATGGTTTCACTCATTTATTTTAAGGAAACTTCTTAAAATAATTTTTGGGGATAAATACCTCGATCAACCAATTTTAGGATTTCACCCATGACATAGGGTTTATCCTCTTTATAGGTCACACCAAACCATGAAGAGGAACTTCTCAATACATGAACCGGTTCCCGACCACTTTGAATGAGATTATTAATGACTGATGGGATGAGAAATTCGCTTTTCATTTCATGCCCATCTTTTTCCAAGAATTCAATAATCATTTCATTAAGATAGTCAAATAAAACCGGTGTAAACCCCCACATATTCATAGAGACCCATTCGCTCCCATCTAAATTAATTTTACGATCAGAAGTAACTTCATTTTCTGTTTTTTGTAGATTTTCCGTTTCAACCACCATAGATAGTGAACCATTCTCAACTGTACATAACCCACGGGTAACACCACCGAAAATGGACAAAGTTTTATCCAGTTGAAAAGCGACCATACTAAAATTATCTGTACCATTATTATAATAATTCGCCACCACTTTGAAAGATTCTCCACCATAATAATCGTCCCCATTGATCACAACAAATGGCTCTTGAATTAAATCGGCTGCAGTTAAAATGGCATGACCAGTCCCCCAAGGCTTTTCTCTACCGTCAGGACATTGAAATCCATCGGGTAATGCATTCAATTCCTGAAATGCAAATTCGACTTGGATATGTCCAGCGTATTTCTCCGTAATCTGGGTTTTGAATTGATCTTCAAAATCTTTTCGAATAATAAAAACCACTTTATTAAATCCGGCCTGAATTGCATCATAAACGGAATAATCAATAATCGTTTCTCCGTTGGGACCAACGGCATCCAATTGTTTTAAACCCCCATACCGGGACCCCATCCCCGCCGCCATAACCAAAAGCGTTATGTTATTCATGAATTACCTTTCAAATTGAAATTATAAGTTCAATAAAATCGTATTAGTTTACAGTATCATAGTTCCTATGAAAAATAAAATTATATGACTGATCATTAATATCTTACGAAACAAACGGTAAATGAATACATCAAGATGGCGGCATTGTTTGTCATTCATTCTGGAAAGGTGAAAAATGCTACGAAATGAAGAACGCCCTTTTTAACCACCATTTAGAAGAAGATCTGGATGAATTTTTCTCCCCTCACTTTGAAATATTATTAGAAGCTTATGAAAAAATGGAAGAGGATGATTCGATTTTATTCATAGGAAAGAAAAATTAATAGAAATATTTGATTATTTTACAATCATTTAATTCCGCGCGTAGGGTTTAGGTATGGGCATATATATAGGGTAAATTCATCCGTTCATATTCTTCTTTCCACTTTTAATAGAAATACCCACACAATGAATTCTTTTACACATTTCGGGCTTTACCCTGAAATTCTTCAAGCCATATCTGAATTGGGATTTGAAAATCCTACACCCATTCAGTCGAAAACCATACCCCATTTACTATCGACAGATCAAGATCTAATCGCATCAGCCCAAACTGGAACGGGGAAAACAGCAGCGTTTGGTTTACCCTCTATCCATTTGACCAATATTGATGATAAATCAACCCAAACATTGGTCCTTTGTCCCACACGAGAACTTTGCGTTCAAATTGCTAAAGATCTAGGCGATTATTCAAAATATATGAAGGGAATCAACATTTTAGCTGTTTATGGTGGGGCCAGTATTCAGCCTCAAATAAAATCCCTGAAAAAAGGCGCCCAGATTGTTATTGGTACGCCAGGGCGAACCAAAGACCTTATTAAACGAAAAAAGCTGAAACTCAATAACGTTTCTCGGGTCGTACTGGATGAAGCAGATGAAATGCTTACCATGGGATTTAAAGAAGATCTTGAAGACATTCTGGCCACGACTCCCCAAGAGAAACAGACACTTCTATTTTCCGCGACTATGTCTAAAAATATTATTTCAATTACGAAAAAATATATGAGTGATCCTTTAGAAGTTTCTGCAGGGAAAGCGAATTTAGGCGCTGAAAATGTGGAGCATATTTACTATATGGTTCAGGCCAAAGATCGATATGAAGTACTCAAACGCATTGCGGATATTAATCCAACTATTTACGGTATTGTTTTTTGCCGTACGCGCCGTGAAACCAAAGAAGTTGCTAATAAACTCATGCATGATGGATATAACGCCGATGCGATTCATGGTGAATTATCCCAAGGACAACGGGACGAAGTCATGGGGAAATTCCGGAAACGTCAGTTGCAAATTTTAGTCGCCACAGATGTGGCCGCCCGGGGATTGGATGTGAACGACCTCACCCATATTATCAATTATAATTTACCAGATGATTCTGAAATTTATACCCATCGAAGCGGTCGAACGGGACGTGCCGGGAAAAGCGGTGTTTCTATTGCTATTATTCATACGCGAGAGATTAGAAGGCTTAAAGAGATTGAACGAATTTCAGGCATATCCTTTTCAAAGGAATTGGTTCCCAATGGAATCGATATTTGTCAAACACGCCTCTATACCCTTATTGATAAAATTAAAAAAGTGGAAGTAGATGTTAAACAGATCGGCCCTTTTTTGCCGGAAATTTATGAAAAACTCTCATCCCTCGATCGGGAAGAGTTGATCCAACATTTCGTATCCACCGAATTCAATCGATACTTATCCTACTATAAGAATGCCAGGGATATCAATATCTCAGGCAAACATGGGGATAGCAGAAGTGGTAAAAGAGGTAAAAGGGCTAAGGGACAAAGCGCAACCGGGCCATTTACAAATTTTTACATCAATGTGGGTTATGTAAGCAAATTGAATCCCGGTCGACTGATTGGGTTGATTAATGAAAGTTTAGGATCGTCCAATGCTGAAATCGGTCAAATTGACATCAAAAAAACATTTTCCTTTTTTGAAATAGAAAAGGCCAAAGAAGCTCAATTGATGAGAGGCATTCAGGGTAAGGAATTTGAAGGTAGACCCATCGCGCTTGAGATTTCACAGGAAAAGCCCGAAAGAAGAGCCCATTCAAAAGATAGGTCTTTTAATAGAAAAAGAGGAAAACGTAAAGGAAGTGATGGCCGGAGAAAAAGGAGAAGGCGAAAATAAAGACTTAAAAGAACACCTTTAATTTATAATTGTCCCCTCGTCCGCTCGCACGATATAGGATTTTCCACCCACTTTTTCAATAGCTTCAGCAATTGCTTCTGAATTGTTGGGTGCGTAGGCAAACATACACCCACCACCACCGGAACCATTGATCTTACCACCCAATGCTCCTGCATCTAAAGCCGCATCTAACATGGATTCAATCTTAGGTGTACTTACTTTTAACACATCACGTAATACCGCATGGTGTTCCGTAAAAAGTGACCCAATTAATTCATTGTTTGGCTCATCTTTCTCCAATTCCGCTAATCCCTCATAGAGCAAGTCCCTGTTTATAAGGGTACCTTTAACGAGTTCAATTTCATCTTCTTTCAAATCTGAAAATTCAGCTTGATCATTCAATGCGTGAATTGTTGAATCTAGGTTTTTGTGCTTTAATTTTTGAATGAGTTTAATTCGAGAATCCCGACAACGACTTAAAATGCCCATGGTATCTTTGGGCTCACAGGAATCCCCCAAAACAAAGGCGCCCAAATTCGGATTCAATGTTTGAATAGACAGGGTTGGTTCCGATTCCAAATAGATGATATTCCCCACGGCAACAGAATATTGGTCCATCATTCCCCCCGGTTCATTGAATTCAGTCACTTCTGCTTTATAAGCCAATTCACCAATCTTTTGTTGATCCCAATTGGCTGGTTCATCGGCCATTCGAGACAAAAAATGAATCCAGCTCACCATGATGGCAGACGAGCTACTGGTCCCGGCGCGAATGGGGATTTCACTGGTGATTTCACATTCGAATCCTGACGAAAAAGTGAGACGTTCATTTTGACAAACTTTGATACCGCTTTTGAAATAGTCCCGTGGTTTGGTATAACTCAGGTCATTTAAAGAAAAAGATTCCGTCTCACCCAAATCCGGTTTATGGAAAATAATCTCTTTATCTTCCCTCTTTTCTCCTTTTATCTTTCCCCTAAGGGAAATCGCCATGGCAATGACAGGAAGTCCAAGATAATCCTGATGCTCACCAAAAAGACAAATACGCCCGGGAGTACTTACTTGCATTTAGTTAGGCACAGAGAACACAGAGAACACAGAGAACACAGAGAAAAATTAATAAAAGACTCTGTGCTATCTGCGGCTCTCTGGCAATCATTTCCAAACTTTAAATAATCCAATGGATGCAACTATACCCAATCCGCAAATCATTAATCCACTATCCGTATGGCCATAAATCAATTGCCCTACACCCAATAAAAATCCATACACTGCGGTACAGCCCAACACCATGGAAAGAATACCATTGGGCACCGGCCAGGGTTCCGTGGAAACGCCATCTGAATATTTTGCCCAACCGGGACCACCGGGATTTACTTTTTTTACAAAACCCCGTAACGTTTCTTCATCATCCGGGGGCGTAAAATACGTTGCTACGATCCAAACAATCGTGGTGAGCAATGCACCAATTACAATCTTCTGCCAATCCTCAAGTGCCGAATTCCCAAAATTGAAATACCCTGCAATAATGATGGAGCTAATCATGGCCACAATTTCTGTATATGCATTGATCCGCCACCAGAACCAGCGAAGGATATAAATCATGCCCGTGCCGGCACCAATCATGAGTAGTAGCGTAAATGCCTGACCTGCACTGGTGAGCAATAATCCCAGTCCGCCCCCAAGAACAATAGAAACGACTGTAAATAGTCGACCCGCTCTAACCAACTGTTTTTCCGTTGCATCCGGACGTATGAATCGATGGTAAAAGTCATTCACTAAATAACTGGCCCCGAGATTCAATTGTGTGGACATGGTACTCATGAACGCGGCAATAAGTGAAGCGGCTACGAGGCCGAGCAATCCAGAGGGTAATAGCGTCAGCATGGCAGGATAGGCCACATCATGACCCAATTTATCTGCCGGCAGATTGGGAAATGCTTTTTGAATATCCGATAATTCAGGGAATACAACAAGCGACGCAAGGGCGATTAAAATCCAGGGCCAGGGCCGCAAGGCATAATGGGCTACATTAAAGAAAAAAGTGGCACCTACCGCATTTTTTTCATCTTTAGCAGAAAACATACGCTGGGCAATATAACCGCCGCCACCAGGTTCCGCTCCCGGATAATAACTGGCCCACCATTGGACGGCCAAAGGCACTAACAATACGGGAACCCATGCGTTGGGATTAGATAAATCAGGAATGAGGGAAAGTTTATCCACAACATTTGTATGAGAAATCAGATTAGAGAGTCCACCAATTTCCGGTAATCCTAAAATATAAAACATACCCCAAATCGAACCAATCATGGCCAAGGTGAATTGAACAAAATCTGTAATAATGACTGCCTTTAGTCCGCCTAATGTGGAATAGGCCAATGTAATGGAACAGGCAATGGTCAACGTTACCCACCCGGGCAACCCCAACACAATTTCACCAAATTTTACGGCGGCCAAACTCACCGCACCCATAACCAATACATTAAAGACCAATCCCAGATAAAGGGCGCGGAACCCTCTCAAAAATGCGGCTGGTTTTCCGCTATATCGAAGTTCATAAAATTCTATATCCGTCAGTACCCCTGAACGCCGCCAAAGGTTTGCATAGACGAAAACGGTCAACATTCCTGTTAACAGAAATGCCCACCAGCCCCAGTTCCCTGAGACTCCATTCTGACGAACAAGGTCTGTCACTAAATTGGGTGTATCGGTTGAAAAAGTCGTCGCCACCATACTGACACCCAAAAGCCACCAGGGCATATTCCTCCCGGCTAAAAAGAAGGATTTGGTATCCTTTCCGGCCTGCCGGGATACCCATAGGCCAACGATGAGTGAAAGGGCGAAATAGACACCGATGATTGTCCAATCTAATGAAGATAATGTCATATTCTTTTTCTAGTTAATTTAATTTAATACCGATCGTCCAGCCCAAAGATAGGCTGATTTATTTTCCACTTACCACGGGTGAAATCCGGAATCTTCACCGAAGTACTATTCATTTTAATTGATTTCTCCGACAGCGGCACGATGACACTCAAACTCACCGCATCATAAACATCGATTACCGGTGTTTGATCGCCTTTGCAGGCTTCAACGAACGCCCGTACGACAAAAAAGTCCATGCCCCCATGGCCGGCACCAGTGGCTTGATCCTCAAACCGCTTCCAAAGTGGATGATCATATTTTTCTAAATATGCTTCATCCGATTCCCAACGATGAGATTCAGGACTCATCCCTTCAATGTAGATAGATTTATTATCCTTCATCCACAATCCTTGGGTTCCCTGAACACGAAAGTTTAATGAGTATGGTCTTGGCGAATTGGTATCATGACTAAGCATAATGGTTTGGCCTTTGGCACATTTAATTACCGTGGTCACCACATCGCCCAATTTAAAATCGACTTTGGCGTTTGGATGATCTGCACCACCATTCTCCACAATATATTTATGAAGTCCACGGGATTGTGTCGCTGTGGATGTAAGGTGTACCATGCGGTTTCCTCTGTTGATATCCAGCATAGGGCTCACCGGTCCTAATCCATGAGTTGGGTATAGATCTGCATTACGATCCACAGAATGTTGAGTTCGCCAAGCTGCTTCAGAAAAGGCTTTTTCGCCAAATTCTACCCCACCACCATAGCCACCTACTCCATCATTAAATTTCACATGTCGTAAGTCATGCTGATATCCACCTTGGCAATGAATCAATTCACCAAACAACCCTTGTCTTACCATATAGAGTACGGCCATAATATCCCGGCGGTAATTTACATTTTCCATAATCATACAGAGTTTGCCGGTTTTTTCAGAAGTATTTACCAAATCCCAGCATTGATTCACCGTTAATGCAGCAGGAACTTCTGTTCCCACATGAATATCATTTTCCATGGCCGCCATGGCCATGGGATGGTGCCATTCCCAGGGTGTCGCAATATAAACGCCATCCAAATCTTCATTCGCCACCATATTTCGAAAATCTTCCGGACCATCTTTATAAATTTTGGGGGCGGGTCTTCCCGACTTTTCAAATACTTTTAATACACGATCAATCATGCGGTCATCAATATCACAAATGACGGGTATATCTACGTCAGGACGGTTAAGCAATAATCGTGTCATGCCCTGGCCCCTAAACCCAGTACCAATAATTCCAACTTGAAGTCTGCTTGATGATGCCCCGAATAATGATGTTGGCATTATGCCAGCAGCAGCACCGACTAAAGCAGTGGTTTTAATAAAATCTCTTCTATTCATTTTTGACATTATTTTCTCCAACTCTGTCCCCGTTTAATCTTTCAATTTAAATATTTAATACAGTTTTTCAACAATCAATATTTCATTGATCCGGTTTTTTGTTATAACCAATTCGCTTGTTTCTCTATCCAGCTGAATCAAATTATCCGAATGTTTAAATATTTCCCCCACGACTGCATGAGTAGAATATAACCCTCCCAGCCATTTTCTTTTATCACTGATATATAGGAGGTCGCCTTCCACCCCCTCCAAATCCGTCGCCAAAGCATTCGAGATACCAACCATTGGAAGACTCCCTGTTCCTGCTGTAACTGGATTACGATCCATGACTTGAGGTATGGCCATTGATATTTTAATAGCATTTTCTATACCGGGAGAACCCTTATACTGAATAATCGCATCTTTAACCGTGCCCCAGACCAATCCTTTTTGTCGATTTTCTGGTTCTGGTTTGGTGAAAATAGTGACCCCAATTCCAATGGCTGCACTTACAGTAATGCCATAAAATGCCCGCATAAATTTGAATTGCTTCATACCATCAAAAATACCATCTCCCACATCCACCATGGGAACACCATGGGCAAAAGGAATAATTACTTCCGGAACAAATAGAGAAAAGACAATGGCACCCATGCCACCCACTAAAGTGAAAAGCGCTGCCTTTCGGGTAAATCGTTTCCAAAAAACACTAAAGAGTAATGCAATGACCAATGGAGGCGTTACAGCGGCAGTAAACGCACCATGGGCTGCATAAATCGTTTTGAAAGACATAAAAACAGGTACCAATAAAATCCCCAATATTGTGACAGATACTGAACTAACCCTGGCCATTTTCAGTAGTTGTTTTTCATTGGCTTTGGGGTTCATGGGGCGATACACATCATTCACCACAATTGCAGCAACCGCTGTAATCAATGTATCCACTGTGGACATGAGTGCGGCGGTCATGGTGGCCAAAATCAAACCAAATATGCCAGGACGACTCAAAAAATCAGATGCAATAAAGAATGCTTCATCGGCTTGAAGATCGCCGGGAAGAATGCCAGCATGAACCATGGCTTTTGCCACCCAACCGCCGGAGGCAACCACACAGGCCGCAATGGGCATCAGCACCAAGATGACTGTAAAAATGGCCTTTCGCCCATCCTGAAGGGATTTCGTGGATAAAAACCGCATAATGACACCTTGATTCAAAAAATAGAACATCGCGGTATTGGCAATCCCATCCTGCCAAAATATCCCCACACTTGGGAAGGAAGGATCTTCATTAAAATTGGGAAACGGTAACTTATGTGCTCTCGGCAAATGCTGCCAAAAGTCCTCCAACCCTCCCAGATAATTAATACCCAGAAATAGAATCATTATGCCTGTTCCCAACAACATGAGCCCTTGAAATAAATCAGTCATAATGACACTGGTTTGTCCCCCAGCGGTCACATAAATGGCCGAAATGGACGCCACCAAAATGGCTGCCGAAAATATGGGCCATCCCAGGAGAATATTCAAAACCTTCCCCATGGTAAACAGGTTCACCCCCACATATCCAATGAGGTAAATCAATATAAAAGCTGTGACCCATCTACGAATGGATCGATCGAATCGTCGTTCAAAATATTCTGGGATGGATGTAATCCGTGAAAAGTATAAAATGGGTAGCCAGCCAAAAAGCAAAAGTGGGAGCCAAATCCAATCATTCAAATAGGTTTGACTGCTTCCAAATCCGTAGGTATAAGCCACACGGCTATATTTCACAAAACTATAGGAACCCACCGTTGTTGCAATCAAACTAAATGTAATGAGCCACCAAGAAAATCGCTGGCCACCAAAGAAAAAATCTTTAACCGTTTTTTGCCGCCTTCCGAAATAAGTACCAATAATCAATATGAGTAAAAAGTAAAATACCATAATGCCATAATCAATAGGTGCCCCAAGGGTTGGACTCCTATCCGGATCACCATAGAAAGGAACGGGTGGACCTGTTGAGAAATCTCCAAATTGCAAATATCCCTGGAGTACAAAATAAAAAAATAATGGAATCATTACGAAAAGCAGGTTTCGTAAACCATTTTCCTTTATGCTTAGGTATCCCTGACGGTATGCGAAAATTATGCCAATGGCAAAAACAATGCCGCCTATTATGAATTGATATGAAAACATCATGATTATTTTATCAGTCGTAAGTTGAAAATTAACAATTGAGACTAATACAATTACTTAACTGATTTCAATATAGAAAAAAAGAGTTCTTATAAATCTTCGGTACCATAGATTTACAATCATTAATCAAAAATAGCGTCTTAAATTATATCATATTATTAATTGGTGTTGGGGATGTAGGAAAACATATTTTGGAATTTGCAGCCCGTGAAGATCGGCAATTTGAGAAGATTTTCGTCAATTGCACTATTACTTCAATTTTATTTTCGATAATCCAATGGTGGTTCCCGATCTCCCAATAGAGAGTAATAATTAAATGTAGGCCCTCTTCTCTCAATTAATTCTTTTTGGGCATTTTTCACCGCTTCTGGATTATTGAATAAATCAACGGCAGTGCCGGCAATTGTTTTGGCAGCATTCATCATACCTTTCACACCGATACTCATCCCACCAGCCGCAACTGCCTGCCACGTATGGGCCGATGTACCGGGCACCCAAGTGGCGGTTCGCAATCCTGCTGTAGGTACCATCCAACTCACATCTCCTACATCGGTAGAACCTTTACCCCTGGTGAACTTATAGGGCTGAACTTCTGCCGCGGAGGATATCTCTCTATCCGGTGACCGAAGAGTTTTGTAAATCTGCACAGCAAATTCTCCTTCCTTTTCTGTATATGTCACTCCGCC
>Ga0257109_1000432_pt1 | contig 13586 bp, 10 predicted proteins | sample LP_taG_8_FD_191566 | JGI IMG/M metagenome (GOLD analysis project Ga0257109, IMG submission 191566) | Marine microbial communities from Northeast Subartic Pacific Ocean, Canada - LP_J_2011_P26_2000m | ecosystem: Environmental > Aquatic > Marine > Oceanic | place: Canada: Northeast Subartic... | reverse complement strand
CAATCACATATTGAAAAAGTGATTAAGGTAGAAGAATCATCCTTCAACGATACCCTTGATCGGGGAATTAACCATTTTGAAAAAGTGTTGAAAAATAGTTCTGGGAAAACTATTTCTGGGGCAGAAGCATTCAAATTATATGATACCTACGGTTTTCCATTAGACTTAACCCAACTCATGGCGAGGGAAAAGGGGCTTGATGTGGATGAAAATGGTTTTAACGAAGCAATGGCTCAGCAGAAAAAACGGGCCAAAGCAGCGGGTAAATTCACCGCCGAATCCAGTGAGTTAAAGTGGATTGAAATTTCTAAAGGTAGCGATTCAGACTTTAAAGGATACGAAACGTTGTCGACTCCATCCACAATTCGACGATATGCTTGTCAAGATGATCAGATAATAGTGGTAATGGACAAAACGCCTTTTTATGCAGAGTCCGGTGGACAGATCGGTGATACAGGTACCATTCAGGGGAAAGGCGTGTCTCTGGAGGTATTAGATGTAGCCAAAGACGGAGATTCGTTTATTCATATCTGTACAGGGAGTATAGATAAAGAATCCAATGGAAAAGTTGAATGTGATGTTCACCATGCTCGCCGCCAGAATATTCGAAAAAATCACACAGCAACACACCTAATGCATCGGGCATTGAAAATGGTCTTAGGCGATCACGTACACCAGGCTGGTTCGCTGGTTCATCCCGACTATCTTCGGTTTGACTTAACGCATTTCGAAAAATTGACCGCTGATCACGTCCGAGAAATCGAGAATATTGTAAATGATGAAATACAGATAAATAAACAGTTAGATATTTCAGTTAAAGTATTTGATGAAGCTAAAAAAGAGGGCGCTACCGCCATGTTTGGCGAAAAATATGGTGATGAAGTCCGGGTGGTAACTGTGGGTGATTTCTCAAAAGAACTTTGTGGGGGTACCCATGTAAATCGAACCGGAGATATTGGTTTATTTAAAATAATAGAAGAATCTTCACTCGCCTCCGGCGTCCGCAGAATCGTGGCCGTCACAGGCCCAAAAGCAGTTGCATTTATGCAAAACCAAGCTGAGACTATACATGCCGTTCAATCTACAATGAATTGTGGCTTAGATGATGTGGCTGAACGGGTGGATCAATTGCTGCTCCAAAAGAAAGCATTAGAAAAAGAACTAAAAAGACAGAAGAAATCGGGCGGAACTTTCAATGCCAAGTCTTTGGTTGAAAAAGCGAAGGTTGTGGGAGATTACAAAATTGTAATAGAAATGACCGATGCATCATCTATGGATGATTTAAAAAGCTTTGGCGATGCTCTATTGAGCTCATTGAAAAGTGGTATCGGTGTGCTGGGTGCGGATAGTGAAAAACCCATGGTGGTTATTGTGGTGAGTCCGGATTTGGTCAAAGATGGTGTGAAGGCTGGCGTTTTGGCAAAAGAAATAGGTGCTGAAATGGGCGGCGGCGGTGGCGGGAAACCCCATATCGCAACGGCCGGAGGCCAAGACACAAAAGCATTAAAATCCGCTCTGGATAAAAGTTTTGATATTATTAAAAAAACAATTCAAAATTAAGAGAGGTTATGCAGTATAAACAAGACGGAGACACCTACATTATTTACGTGGAACAGGATGAAGAAATTATGGCAACCCTCACTCAATTTTGTCAGGACCGCAATATTGTAAATGGTCAACTCTCGGGCATCGGCGCCATCAAGGATATTGAATTGGGTGCCTATGATTTAGCGAATAAAAAATATATAATAGAAACGTTTGAGGATGTTTGGGAACTCACATCTTATCAAGGCAATATTTTGCTGAAGGATGGGGAACCCTTTATTCATGCACACATTACCATCTCAGATCATGATTTGGGTGTGAAAGGCGGTCATTTATTCGAAGCAAAAGTGGGTGTCGTTGGTGAATTCATTTTGCGAACAATAGATACAGATGGTAAAAGAGAATTTGACCCGAACATTGGTCTATTTTGTATGGATTTTAACGATTAGGAGACAAAAATGGAACGACACGTCATTACGGATGCACATGCACCCAACCCAATTGGATCTTACAATCAGGCGGTTATCGCCAATGGATTTGTATTTACGGCGGGGCAGATTGCCATCGATCCGGATACAAATAAGTTGATCGAGGGTGATTTCAAGGATCGCGTTGTGCAAGTGTTTAAAAATTTATCAGCCATTTTGGAACGGGCAGGAACAGATTTATCCAAGGTAGCCAAATTCACTGTGTTTTTGACGGATATGGCCCACTATGGCGCCGTGAATGCAGTCTTTAATGAATATTTGAATGAAGATGATGCACCGGCCAGATCTTTGGTGGCTGTATCCGGTTTACCTGCGGGTACGGATGTAGAAATAGAATGCATTGCTGCATTGTAAAATCTGAATGATCCAAAAGGCACTTACGCTCCTATTATTTACAATGACTGTTGTGGCTCAAGAAGCGGATAGTCTTTCGGCAAAAACACCTGGCCAGGCTGTGAAAAGAGCATTGTTGTTTCCCGGTGGTGGACAATTTTATAACGGCCAGCCGATCAAGGGTGGTTTACTGATTGGTGCGGCATTTGCATCTGGATTATTATATTTGGATTTTGCCAATAAATACAATAATTATGATGGGAATGATGTCAATCAAAAAGCAACATATTTAAAGCAGAGAAACAAATATGGATGGTGGATAGGATTTGTCTATATTTACGGCCTTCTCGATGCCATAGTTGAAGCACATTTGCATCCATTCAATGACATTATGAACGAAGATTTAGAGAAGCCCAATCAAAAAGAGGAAGAAAAATAATGAGTCAAAATCGTGAACAATGGGGGTCAAAGTTAGGATTTATCCTGGCGGCATCGGGCTCCGCAGTTGGTATTGGAAATATTTGGAAATATCCCTCAATGGCTGGCCAAAATGGTGGGGGTGCTTTTACGTTAGTTTACTTGGCATGTATCCTCGTTGTGGGATTATCAATTGTAATTGCTGAATTTGTTATTGGGCGTAAAACACAATTAAGTCCGGTGGGCGCCTTTGAAAAACTGGCTCCGGGTACCAATTGGAAATGGGTGGGATATCTTGGCGTAGCATCTGCTTTTGTCATTCTTTCTTTTTACGGCGTTGTGGGTGGGTGGATATTAAAATATATCATTGATTCGTTTTCTGGCGGTTTTGATGCGTTGGCGGGTAATCCTGAAGCAGCGGGAACCATGTTTAATGGATTTATCACCAGTGCGTGGAGTCCCGTAATTTACCAGGTTTTATTTATGGCTTTGTGCATTTGGGTTATCGTTAATGGCGTGAAAGGCGGCATTGAAAAATGGTCCAAAGTTATGATGCCCCTTATTGTGATTCTTTTGGGAATGTTGGCTATTCGAGGTATGACATTACCCGGTGGAATGGAAGGTCTTTCATTTTTGTTTAATCCACGTTTTGAAGACTTAACTGCATCAGCCATTGTGTTGGCGCTTGGTCATTCATTTTTTACGGTGAGCCTGGGGATGGGGACCATGATTACTTACGGTAGTTATCTTGATAAAAAACAAAATTTACTCAATTCCGCCCTTTGGGTGATCTTTTTGGATACAGCCATCGCCATGCTGGCAGGGGTCGCAATTTTTACAACAGTGTTTGCATTGGGCGCAAATCCAGCAGAGGGGCCCGGACTTATCTTCGTTGTTTTGCCGACCGTATTTGCTCAAATGGCCGGTGGCGCTATTTGGAGCACCATGTTTTTTATCCTCCTTTTCATGGCAGCATTGACATCAGCAATATCAATTCTTGAAGTGGTAACCGCTTATTTTATTGACCAAAAAGGATGGTCTCGTAAAAAAGCCACCATTCAGTTTGGCGCTGTGATTACGATTGTGGGTGCATTCTGTTCATTCTCTTTAGGTGGTGGCATCAATATTACAGAATTTCTGGGAATGCCATTTATGGATTTTATGGATTATCTATCCTCGAAATACATGCTGCCTATTGGTGGGATGCTAACAGCCATATTCGTCCTGAAAAAATGGGGTGTCTCCAATTATTTGGTTGAGCTAAAAAATGGTATGGAGGGAAAGAACTTTTCTCCTCAATTAGTGAAAGCAATTCTCACCATCGCCGCCGCCGTTGTGGCCTTTATCCTTTTCAATGAAGTATATGCCAAAATTTTCGGCAAAGCTCTTATCGGCTAAGGATGCTGGCAGAGAAGTATTTTCCCCCAGGTTCCGGGCGCTATGGCCGTTTAGCCACTATTGCAGAAAAGATGGATGGCTTTGCTGCACACAAACCTGAGCGTTGGTTCGGCGTTTGGGCCATGGTTCTCGCCGGTGCGAATGTGGCATTCCATGTCCATGACCGATGGTTCTACTGGGATTGGTCCACATTCTCATTTCTATTTATGGCAATTCTAATATTTTCTGTCTGGTGGGATACATTCATTCAAAAGTTTCCAGTATTCCCCAAAAAGGTAGATTCTATAAAATCAGGCGGTTTCACGATACTCATTGGTTTTCTTCTATTTCTATTGGGAACGATTCCCGAAGGATTTAATGTGGATGTATTGGTTTTTGGCCTTCCTTATTTCATTTTCTTTTTGGTAGGACATATGACTTATAGCATCCCGATTCAGGTGAAAGATAACGGTGAGAACCATTCTCCCACTAAAGGTGAAATGGCACCTATGTTGGCTATTATAATTGTACTAACCAGTTTATCAGTTGTGGCTGGCGTCATCCATGATGACCCCATGATTTCAACCATCGCGGCTGTGTATAGCCCATTTCCAATAGTGGCTCTCATTTTTCCAGCGGCAGTGAGACATTTACAACGGTGCCGCATGTATGTGGTTTTTATTCCGGCTATGTTTCTGGCCGTACGATTCCCCTGGTTTCTTATACTAACCGTTTTGTTATTTTGGATGTTAAGGCATTATCATTATTTTCGTCATGGCGAGGTGAAGCCATCTTTTAAAGTGGATTTACCCACTGGTCATAGTGATTAAAACGGCCCATTGTTGATGGACCGTCCGACCCTCTTAAAAACACTCCAATTAGATTCATTCATTGCCCTGGATTTTGAGACCACAGGTCTCCAACCGGAGGTTGATCGTGTCATCGAAGTGGCGGCCATTTTGTTTAAAGATGGAGAACCGGCTGATCGTTATACCACCTTGGTCAATCCAGGGATCCCCATTCCCGAGCTTATAGAGAAAATCACGGGTATTACCAATAATATGGTTGCAGATGCGCCGTCTGAAAGCAGCATCATAGATGAATTCTTTCAGTTTATGGGGGATATACCTATTGTGGCACACAATACGCCATTTGACCTTGCCTATTTAGAGGCCATGGCAGACCGCCATGACAAGAAATTTCCTGATCGTAAATATTACGATACACTCACATTGTCGCGGGGAATGTTATATTTTCAGCCGGCTCATAATTTGAGTGCAGTTTCGGATTATTTTAGTTTGTCCACAGAAGGGGCCCATCGGGCGGAGTCAGACACAGAAAATTGTGGACAAATTTTTGTGGAGCTTATTGAAGAAGCATCAAGTTATAGTCTGGATCTTATTTCCAGAATAGTAGCCTTACTCAAACCCTTTCAAGTTCATAACAAAGAGCTATTTATTAATTTGGCAAATGCACTCATCAAAACGGGTGATTTAAAAAATGGGCTTACCGAATCCAAAATTCAGAAACCGACCAATATCAACGTTTTTATTCATGAAGGGAAAAAAGACATTTCTAATCGGAATAGCACGGAAGTCTTTGGTCCAGATGGTGATTTAGATCAATCCTACGAAGCATATGAAGATCGTCCAAACCAAGCTTATTTCAGTCAATTTGTGGATGACATTCTGACCAGTCCCGGGGGGATTGGCATCGCGGAGGCGGGGACTGGATTGGGTAAAAGTATGGCCTATTTATTTCCTGCCATTAAGTATAACCTGACCCATCCGGATGATGGCCCGATCATTGTTTCCTGCTACACCAAACACCTACAGGATCAATTGTTTAACAAGGATTTACCCCGACTAACCCATGCCATCGATTCATCTGTACAGGCGGTGGTGATGAAAGGGCGGAGTAATTATCTATGTAAGTCTCGATTAAATTGGCTCATTGGCGGTGCGGATAAAATGTTGAATGGGGAGGAAGCCATGTACCTGATTCCCCTCATGGTTTGGCTGGAATGGACCCAAACGGGAGATATGGATGAATGTCCGGGGTTCACCAATGGATTTACATATCGACTCATGGCGTTGGTTCAAAGCGAACCGGGATTTTGCACGTCCCCTATTTGTTCTCGGCACGGCGGGTGCTTTTTTGGTCCATTGCGAAAATTGGTTTATCAAGCCAATTTGATTGTGGTGAACCATGCGCTTCTACTATCTGAAGGAAAAGCGCGAATGGATGCGGGAGAAGGGATGGGGTTTTTACCGGAACATCAATCCGTTATTATTGATGAAGCCCACAATATTCCCCAGGCGGCTTATCGCCAGTTTACATCTGTATTAGATCAGCGATCTCTCAAGTATTTTCTGGAACGGATTGACCCGGATCACTCACATTCAATTCGGTGGAATAATCAACTGAAATCTATTGGAGGACTCCATCCGCAGTTTGAGGGTATGAGAAGGGACTTGGCCCGAACGATTGACAGCTGCCGAGAATCTGTGAAAGACTTTTTCGATCAAATGGCAGGAAACAGCCTATATAAGTTTGATCCCAATGCCAAGTATTCTACCAAGCTCATTATTGCCAATTTAACCGAAGAATTCGGCCCATTATCTGCCGATTTGGAACGAATGAATCGGGGGCTTCACTCGGTACGGAATCAAGTACGTAAACTGCGGGAAGCATTGATGGATATTGATGAAACAAAAGAAGACTTTCTGGAACTCCATCAGTTATTTGATCGCGGTGAAGGTTTAATGACAGATTCCTTATTACTCATTCAAGCCTTAACAAGTAATCAGGATAACGATAATGTGTATTGGTATGAAGGCAATTTCAGAAATATAGGGGGTCGCACCCGATTGATACTCACCGTTCAGGCCGCCCCCATCGATTTGGCCAACGATTTGGCCAGCGGTTTATTCAAAGAACTGGACCATTGTATTCTAACAAGTGCCACTATTCGAACACGGGATTCCTTTGATTATTTCCTTCAGCGAACCGGGTTGAATGGAGTAGAATTTGACGATGTACAGACCGCTGTTTTTGAGAGCCCATTTCATTATAGTGATCAAGTCACCTATTATCAGTATTCCGGGGGAGACGGACAGAAACCAGACGTATTGGCGCAAATGATATTGACCTGCCACAAGCGGTATAATAAACGGATGATGGTCCTGTTTACGTCCCGGGCCCAATTAGAAAATACATATCAAATATTGCAGCGCCATCCGGATGGAAGAAATCTACCTATTTATGCCCAAAAGCGACAGGCGTCTCGAATGGGGCTTGTGCGAGGAATGCACCAATCACCCAACGGCATTTTGCTGGGGACTAATGCATTTTGGGAAGGGGTAGACCTCCCCGGTGATTTACTGGAAGTACTCATTATTGTAAAAATGCCCTTTGATGTGCCCACGGAACCATTGGTGAAAGCGTATGGGAATATGATTGAAACAGAGGGGGGTAATCGGTTTATGGATTATGCGCTACCGGAATCGGTGATCCGTTTTCGTCAAGGGTTTGGTCGGTTGATTCGTACCGCTTATGACGAAGGTATCTTTATTGTCATGGATGACCGAATTGTGAATAAACGATATGGACGTGCATTCAGTGAAGCCATCCCTGTGGATTATACAGTATTTAATCGAGTGGATACTTTAGTATAAGCTAACTCAAGGAAAATTGGATTCTTGAGTAAAATCTATTTTAGAATCTTCCCCATCAATTCCTTCAATAATTTTGACCCTACCATTGCGGTCATTTCATTAATATCTCTATCGGGATTGTATTCAACAATATCTCCCCCCACCACATTTCCATTTAATTGATGAATTATATTAATGACCTCTCTAGTGGAAAGTCCTCCCGGTTCATGATGGGAGACGCCGGGGGCGAATGCTGGGTCAAGTGCATCCATATCAATTGAAATATAAACAGGTCCACCAAATTGAAAGGAAACTGTTGGATCAAAATCTTTCATTTCAATCACTTCAAGCCCAAATCGTTTTACTTGTTCTTTTTGATGATCATTTAATGTGCGAATGCCCACTTGGACCAATCGATTCACCAAACCCTTTTCCATTATCCGCGCAAAAGGGGACGCGTGGGAATAAGGGTTATTTTCAAAGTTATCGTAAAGGTCGGGATGGGCGTCGATATGGAGAATGTTAAGATCAGGGAATGATTGACTGTATGCTTGAATGATAGGAAAGGTGATAGAATGATCGCCACCAAGAGAGACGACTTTTTGGTTACGATTTAATTCTTTGCTTACCGCTTTTTGGATAGAATCCATGGCTGCTTTTCCGGCGGTGAGTTGCAAATTTCCAAGGTTCTTGACCTTGCCACTATCACCACAATTAAACCCATTCTCAGCATACATATTGGACGCATCCGAACGAAAGGCATCCAAAATAAGAGGCGGCGCTTTGGCTGACCCTCTTAGAAAAGAGGAATTCTCATCTAAGGGAATGCCTATAATTGAAATCATTGAAGTGGTTTTAGTTCAATCCCCGTCGATCCAATAAGGGTTGAATATTCGGTTCAGCGCCTCGAAAATCTTTAAAGATTTTTAACGCATCTTTACTACCACCACGGGAAAGGAGTGTTTTCCGGAAATGATCACCATTCTCTCTTTTAAGCCCGCCATTTTCTTTAAACCATTCTACTGTATCTGCATCCAATACTTCGCTCCAAATATAGGAATAATATCCGGCAGAATATCCGCCAATAATATGGGAGAAATAAGTGCTGCGGTAACGGGGTGGAATTACGTCCATGGCCACGCCGGCTGTTTTAAGTGCATCTGCTTCAAAAGCGATAATCTCTTCGCCAGTGGGAACCTGATCCGGGGAAAGTTGATGCAAAGCTTGATCCAATAGAGACGCAGCCAAATATTCAGTGGTGGCAAATCCTTGATTAAACTTTTGAGTCGCCAATACTTTGTCTAAAAGTTCTTTTGGCATAGGCTTGCCGGTCTCATGGTGAACGGCATAGTTCTTTAGCACTTCCGGCCAAATGGCCCACATTTCATTGACTTGAGAAGGATATTCCACAAAATCTCTTGGGACAGAGGTTCCGGCGAAATAGGGGTAATTTACATCAGAAAACATGCCATGGAGGGCATGGCCAAATTCATGAAACGTGGTAATTACTTCATCAAAAGACATGAGTGTGGGTTCACCTTTGGGTGGTTTTACCACATTCAAATGGTTGGCGATGACCGGTTTATTTCCCTTTAGTTTGGATTGACCCACATAGGCATTCATCCACGCTCCACCTCTTTTGGATGAGCGGGCATATCCATCAAATATAAATAATGCCAGTACAGATCCGTCTTCATTGAATACTTCAAAAACACGAACATCTTCTTGATAAACTGGCAGGTCAAACCGTTCCTTAAACGTGATGCCGAATAATTGAGTTGCTGTATAAAAGACACCATTTTGAAGTACGTTATCCATCTCAAAATAGGGTTTGAGTTGGGATGCATCAAAATTATAGCGATCCGCTCTGACTTTTTCTGTATAGAAATCCCAATCCCAAGAGGCGAGTTTAAAACTGCCGTCTTCCGCATCAATCATTTTTTGAAGGTCCGTTGCTTCCTTGTTCGCGTTGGCCACTGCTTTTGGCGCAAGACTGCTAAGCCGTTCATTCACGGCTTTCGGCGTCTGGGCAGTTTGATTTTCCAGGGAATACGCGGCGTGGTTGTCATATCCCATGAGTTGGGCTTTTTCCGCCCGGAGTTTGATGACGTTTGCCAAGATGTCTCGATTGTCAAAATCACTGCCGCGGCTACCGCGAGAAAGGGATGTTTTATGAATGCGTTCTCGCAAAGCACGATTCGTCAAAGAAGCCATAGGTGGCTGACCACTGGTATTTCGCAAGGTGAGGACATATTTACCGTCTAATTCACGAGATTTGGCTTCATTCGCAGCTGCTTCGATAGCCGCATCAGACAAGCCATCCAATTCATCTTTGGAATCCACCACAACAGCTAAGGCATTAACCTCTTTTAATACATTCTGACTAAAGGTGGTTTGTAAAACGGCCATTTCACCATTAATCTTTTTAAGGGATTCTTTTTCTTCGCTTGATAAATTGGCACCGGATCGTATAAAATCAGTATAATACTTTTCAACCAACCGTTTTGATTCTGCGTCGAGTCCCAATTGGTCTCGCTGTTCATATATAGTTTTAACCCGGTGGAATAGTTTTCCGTTGAGTAAAATTTGATCACTATGGGCCGATAACTTGGGGGCCATTTCACTTCGAATTTTTTCCATTGCATCGTTGGTATTGGCTGAGGTGAGTGAAAAAAAGACCGTAGCCACGCGATCCAATAATGCGCCGGATTTCTCCATGGAAATAATGGTGTTTTCTAAAGTGGGTGAATCTGCCCGTTCTGCTATAGCGTCAATTTCAGCCATATGATCTGCCATACCTTTTTCAAAGGCTGGGGTATAATGTTTATTTTTGATTTTATCAAATTCAGGATATTTCATATACAGCGAACTTTCTGTATAAAATGGGTTTTGTTCCGTTGATACGGTGGTGCTCTCCATGGTTATTGTTTTAGGGGTTGGCACGGTACAACCGCCCATAAAGAAAATGCATGATAGTAATCCTGTTATTATTCTGAATTTCATAATTCGATATCTCCTGTGTTAGAATCATAATTTGCTGAGAAAATACGGGTAAGTTCTGGGAGGGTCAAACAGGTAAAAGTCTAAAAGGAAATATAACGAAATGGATCGGTGATTAATTATGCGGATATAATGAAAAATACATTAACGGCGGCAAGAATCCGATGCGTTTTTATGGCCATAGCAGTTGCCTTACTTCATTAATGGTGAGGTCCGGTCCCCATCATTTTTCGCCTAACGAATAAACTCATCCGCCTGCCAGCGGGGATGGAGTGGGGGTTATGTTTCTTCACCATTCTTCAAATCGTTTAATAATCTTCTGAAATAAGATGTGTGTTCATGTTTTTTCATATTTTACACCTCAACTTCCTGACGCCATTTTTTATACCAATTGGCAAGTTTAACCCATTCCCAGAAGCGGTTGACTTCCATAGCCCGGACCATATGGCGGTTCATGTCCAGGGATTGGTCAACTTTCACCTTAAAAACACGTTCCGGTAGTCCATAGAGACCGGGAACCAATAGCCATTGTTTGTTGATAAAAAGCAGAGAATAAGATGCACTGGGTTCCTTTTCGTGGTCTGGCGATACGAGAGTAACGTGGGTTATTCTCTTGCGGTTGATGAACCAGCTGAAAAATCTGCTCGTCATAAACTTTTTTGCTTCAGGTTGTGTCAATCCAGCCATCGTTACCGGCTGATAAAAAGCTTTTAAAACTCTGAATTTTTCAACCTCACTCAATTCTCCTGCTTGGATGAATGATGCCAGCCTATCCACCTGAAAGGTATAAATTTCCACCGTAAAATCAACCTCCTCCCGCAGGATTCCGTTGCTATATATGAAATTCCCATCCTTCTGTCTGATTGTGAATTCTTCATCAGTATCAATGATCTCAATTCCAACACTTTGGAAGAGCCCACTGAAAAAGTCCCGAACACTCGTGGACAACTCCAAACCTTCTAGTTTCTCTTTGCTGGATACATCCTGCTTTGGAGAAGTATAGGAAACCCAGAACCCATCCGGATTAAGGATGACCACATTTCCTTTTTCCGTAATGACGCGTTCCTGGGGATAAATAGGTTGAATGATTGACGTAAGTATCAGTCCTGAAAAAATGATGTTTTTGATCATGGTTACCTCCATATTTTAATTCTTCGGTTTGAATTTACACCTGAATAAATACTAACCCGATTCTATACTGCATATAAGCAATATAATACGCCTATGGTGTGCTTTATACTGTATTTGCATTAAATCAGTCATGCTTTAAATTCCATAGAAATAATTCATAGGTGGAATGTATGCTTGATCTTGAATTAATTAAAATTGAAACTCCCGAATATTTATTCTTGTATTTATTGTTTCCATATTTGAAAATGGGAATGGATAAGCTAATTTTATTGATACTTAAAGTGTAATTCATTCAAAATTCGAGGATAACGATGGCACATCTTTCAAAAATAAAGCACAGTTCAGGCGATTGGCAGAAAATAAAGTCCCATGCGGTTGCGGTGGGTATTTATGATGATTTAAAAATCTCCCGACAATTTCAAGGCGTTAATCGAGAACTGGGAAGGGGACTGTCTAATATGCTTGCGGCTAATCTCATTAAAGGAAAATCGGGCGAAGTCAAAACAGTCGTGGGTAAAAAGGGTGCCATTGCTTTTATATTTGGTCTCGGCAATAGGGGGGAGCTCAATGCAGAAACTTTGCGCAAAGCCGGCGGCGGTGTATCCAAAGCCTGTAATGCGAATAAAATAAATTCAGTTTCTTTCCTCGTGCCCGTAGATGCCAAAGATGATTACATGTCTCAGGCAGCTGCAGAAGGCCTTGTGCTGGGCAGTTACCAGTTCAATGAATTTAAAACCACCGATGACGATCCATTTGAAATGAAGGATGCCACGATAGTTGGTGGGAATAAAAAAGCGGTGGAAAAGGGAACTATTATTGCCAATGGGGTTTGCCTTGCCAGAAATGTTGAAAACCGACCTGGAAATATCGCAACACCATCCCATTTGGCAGAAAACGCCAAGGCCATTGGGAAGGCCGGCGGTATGAAAGTGACTGTATTTGACCGGGAAAAATTCACCAAAATGGGCATGGGTGCTTTGGCTGGTGTTGCTTCGGGGACGGAAGTACCACCGAAATTCATCATTATGGAATACATGGGCGGTCCCAAAAAACAAAAACCGAAAGTATTGGTGGGGAAGGGACTCACATTTGACAGTGGCGGTATATCCATCAAACCAGCGGCCAAGATGGATGAAATGAAATATGACATGTGTGGTTCCGGTGTGGTTTTGGGTGTGATGAAAGCGGTGTCAGAACTCAAACCCAAGATGAATATTATAGGGATTATTCCGTCTACAGAAAATATGAGTGGAGATAAAGCCTACCGTCCAGGAGATGTACTCACAGCCTATAATGGAAAAACCATCGAAGTGCTAAATACCGATGCAGAAGGACGCTTGATTTTGGCAGATGCATTATCTTATTCATCCAAACATTATGATCCGGAATATATGATTGATTTTGCCACACTTACTGGCGCCGTGGTGGTGGCTTTGGGCCATGTGGCTACAGGAATTATGGGGACGGATGAAGCGCTGGTGGATGCCATCAAATCATCTTCAAAAACCACTGCAGAAAAAGTGTGGGAATTCCCCCTTTGGGATGAATATTTGGAACAGGTGAAATCCAAAATAGCCGATGTAAAAAATGTAGGCGCCCCCATGCAGGCCGGCTCCATTGCTGGTGGCGCATTCCTGGA
>Ga0257109_1000430_pt1 | contig 13613 bp, 8 predicted proteins | sample LP_taG_8_FD_191566 | JGI IMG/M metagenome (GOLD analysis project Ga0257109, IMG submission 191566) | Marine microbial communities from Northeast Subartic Pacific Ocean, Canada - LP_J_2011_P26_2000m | ecosystem: Environmental > Aquatic > Marine > Oceanic | place: Canada: Northeast Subartic Pacific... | reverse complement strand
GGCACAGTAAGTTTACCGACCCAAACAGATTTAGAAGGTTTGGCTGACCACGTCGTTGAAAGTCGCTGGTATCGTGAGGCATTAAATCGATTTTCTTCAAATAATGCTTACGGTTTTTCTGAGGAACGTATGCTCCGAGTTTTAATGTCCATTCACACGGCTGCGCATTTTTTTGAAGTACCATACCCTACTCTATTCTGTTTGTTTTTTCAGGAATCAAAATTTGATTTTCTGGCCAACAGCGCAACTGGTGCAAAAGGAATTGGACAACTCACCAGTATTGGGTTACGGGAAGTACAACGGTTAAGGAATGCTTCAGAAATGGAGTTAAAACTACAGAAAACTGCATTTCATCTAAATCGAGTTTATACGGACCCGCAAATACAAAAATGGCTAGAAAACCTCGGTTTCAAAATAAATTTTGCTAAAATTTCTCCTATACCAGAAAAAATAGAATTTACACGACTTTCCTCTTCTTTTATGCGGGAAGTTGGAAAAGAACTTGTAAAGGAGGGCCAGTCCTATGGAGAAAATACCAGCTTACTGTGGTTCCTCAGCAAAAGGCTGAGAAGGGGGGATATTCTCTCCAACCGTTTTGCGCACATGCACAAAGTCTTTTCTCAGATGCTTGAAGAGCAATATGCAAGATCACAAGCAAGTGCCTATAACATTGAAACAAATATTCTTTTGTCCACAATTCTCTTTAGCCATTATTACCGCTATCGATGGCGCAATAACAAGCAGGTTTTCAATCTACCCCCAGAAGCAAGGGTTATATTGGCCACATCTGCATATAATCATGGACAAACGGGAATGCGTCGTTTTTTGATCAATCTTAAACAAGAGTTCCCAATGCTGGATTTTCAAGCACTTTCTTCTAAAAAATTAAGAATCCTGTTTACTATCCGCCGATTATCAAATGCTATTAAGCAGTCCCCTCGCAAGATCAAGGAAGTTTCAAGGCACGTCCGAAATATTATGGATTGTGCAGAAAACAGGACAGTATCGCCAAGAGTACTTTAATAAAAACAACCCCTGCATCTGTCAACGATAACCGGCTGCCTGCATTTGAAATAACTCAGAGTATTGTCCTCCGGCATCTATTAATTCTTCATGCGTTCCATGCTCCAACAACTTTCCTTCATGCAAAACAACTATTCGATCGGCCATTCGAACTGTAGAAAATCGATGAGAAATCAGTACAGCACACTTATCAAATGTTAATTCTACAAAACGATGAAAAACTTCATGTTCTGCTCGTGCGTCCAAAGCGGCGGTAGGTTCATCCAAAATCAGGAGTTGTGCGTCACGCATATAGGCACGTGCTATTGCAATTTTTTGCCATTCTCCTCCGGATAGATTGGTACCCTGTTTAAACCAGCGTCCTATCATCTGTTGATAACCTTCGGGCAGCTTGTCAATCACTTTATCAGCCAAACTGCGCTGGGCCGCTTCCTTAATACGATTTGCGTTGTTTCTATCATCAATTCGACCAACCGCAATGTTTTCTGATGCAGTCAAGTGATACTTCACATAATCCTGAAAAATAACTCCAACGGCATCCCTCAATCCATCCAGGTTATAATCACGCAAATCGTGACCATCCAGCAAAATCCTTCCCTCGGCTGGATCATAGAGGCGCGTCAGCAGTTTTACTAACGTGGTTTTACCTGCTCCATTTTCGCCAACCAGAGCCAATTTTTCACCAGGATGCAAAGTGAAAGAAACATCACGCAAAACCCATTTTTCCATCTGTGGATAACGAAAACTAACATTCTCAAAAGCAAAACCATCATGAATAGTCTCCGGGAAAGGCAGTGATTCGTCCTTGGACCTGATTCGCGGTTCCATTTCAAGGAAATCAAACAGGTCACGCAGATAAAGAGCACTGTCGGCGATACTGGAAAAGCGGATTAGAATTGCTTCCATCAAAGAACGTAATCGTAAAAAAGAACCGGAAAGAAATGTCAGATCACCCAGTGACAGTTCTCCGTATACTGTTCTGTAAATAATCACTGCATAGGCTGTGTAGTAGCCTAAACTACCGAGCATCGAAAGCAATCCTCCCCAGGCTGCACGCCGTACAGAAAGATTCCTGTTTACCTGGTAATATTCTCCGGCTAATTTCTGGTAACGTTTGCCAAAAAAATCAGACAAACCAAATATTTTTACCTCTTTAGCCGTTTCGTCACTGGCTCCTGCAAAACGCAGATAATCAAGTTCACGGCGCTCCTGTGTCCAGCCGTACATCAATGAATAGCTTTGACTGTTGAAATGTGTTTCTCCTAAAAATGCGGGTATTAGCGTGATGGCCAGCAGCAATAAAAGCCAGGGGTTGAATGTGATTAAAGCTGCTGCTAAAAAAAATACGGTGATGCTGTCCTGAAGCTGTGTCAAGGCCTGCGACATCAATAAGATTCTGCTTGAAGCCTGACGTCTGGCACGTTCAAGCTTGTCATAAAATTCTGAATCTTCAAAACTTTCAAGATCAAGCCTTGCTGATTGATGAATTAGGCGCAAAGATATTTCATGCGAAACCAAATCACCAAGTAAACTGTCCACCAAAGCAATGCCGCGGCCCAGCAAATCAGAAAATACTGCCAGACCAAGCTCTATTAAAACAAATGTCGTTAAAATTGACATATCCGGGTTTTCAACTGCAGATCCTCCAGCAGTAACTGAAATCAGTACAATCTCATCAATGATGAGTTTGCCAACATAAAGCATAGTTAGCGGCAAAGAAGCCCGGACGACACGCAGTAAAATATTAAAGACTGCCAGCAAGCGGTTGCAACTCCAGATAAGTCTGAAAAATTCAGGCAGATTTCTGAGTGCACCAAGACGTTCACGAAAATCTAAATCAGGAGGAACTCTATGAGTACCAGATGTGTTTTTGCGTCTTTGTTTCATTGATGTTATTCAGAGTTTAAGAAAAAACTGTCTGTCCAGTAAGTTTTATTGATTAAGTAAAGATATTTACTTGAATTTCTTACAAAGATGCTAGCATAAGCAATTAAATATTTCAGATTGAAATTGCAATTTTACCCATTTATTCATTATATTATGACTATTTAGTTTTAAATTATTTTCAGGTAATCCGATGACAGAATCAAATACCAGAACGGCCTTTGATTGGGCTGATCCTATGTTGTTTAATGAACAACTTACTGAAGAAGAGCGCCTGATCCGGGACACAGCCCGCAATTTTAGCCAGGACAAATTGATGCCCAGAGTTTTGGAAGCAAACCGCAATGAGGTTTTTGACCGTGAAATCATGAATGAGTTTGGAGAATTCGGATTTTTGGGTTCGACCATTCCGGAAGAATATGGAGGAGTTGGAGCAAGTTATGTTTCATATGGTTTAATTGCCCGTGAAGTGGAGCGGGTAGATTCGGGTTACCGCTCGGCTATGAGCGTGCAATCCAGTTTGGTGATGCACCCGATTTATGCATACGGCAGTGAGGAACAGCGAACAAAATACCTGCCGAAACTCGCCAGTGCCGAATGGATAGGCTGTTTTGGTTTGACCGAACCTAATCACGGTTCCGATCCAGGCAGTATGGAAGCACGTGCGAAGAAAGTTGATGGTGGATTTAAACTGACTGGAAACAAAATGTGGATTACAAATTCACCAATTGCTGATGTCTTTGTGGTTTGGGCTAAAAACGATAAAGGCATAATCCGCGGCTTCATTTTGGAAAAGGGCATGGAAGGTCTGAGTACACCAAAAATTGTAGGAAAAATGTCACTGCGGACATCCGTTACTGGTGAAATCGTTATGAATGAGGTTTTTGTTCCAGACAAAAATGAATTGCCCAATGTGTCCGGACTGAAAGGTCCGTTCGGCTGTCTGGATCGCGCACGTTTAGGCATTGCCTGGGGAACGCTTGGTGCGGCCGAGTTTTGCTGGATGCAGGCACGGCAATATACACTGGACCGGATTCAGTTTGGACGTCCGTTGGCGGCAAACCAGTTAATACAAAAAAAGCTGGCTGACATGCAAACTGAAATCACGCTGGGTCTGCAGGGAGTTTTGCAAATGGGACGCTTGATGGACCTGGGGAAATGCGCTCCGGAATTGATCTCATTGATGAAACGCAACAATTGCGGAAAGGCTTTGGAAATTGCACGGCTCGCCCGTGATATGCACGGCGGTAATGGCATTTCCGATGAATTTCACGTCATCCGCCACGTGATGAATTTGGAAACCGTCAATACTTATGAAGGAACACATGACGTACATGCGCTTATTCTTGGAAGGGCACAAACCGGAATCCAAGCGTTTTGTTAAAATATTTGATCGAAAACCGACAGTTGCAAATTATTCTAACATTATGGTTTTAGATAACCTTTTCAAATTTATTTTTCATTCCAGCGAAAGCAGGAATCCGTGCCATGAGCAGATCTAGATAAAGTATTTCAGCTATACAAAATTCCTGGATTCTCTTTTACGCGGGAATGACAACTTTTTACAAGTAGGTCACAACATACTCATGAAATCACCTGACATTCAGTTAACAGATGCTAATTCAAGCTGAACCACTTAATAATTTAGTCTCAACTCTCCTCAAAAAAGGCGGCAGTTGCATCGAAGAGGCTCAAGTGGTGGCCGACCATCTGGTTCGATCCAATTTGGCTGGACACGACAGTCACGGTGTCGGAATGCTGCCTCTTTATGTACGGATGCTCAAAGAGGATTTTCTGCGTCCGAACCAAAAACCTGAATTGGTTAACGCAGACGGCTCGATTTTGATGTTTGACGGTCAGCGTGGTTATGGACAGGCAGTCGGAAAAATGGCCATGGTACAGGCGATTGAAAAATGCCGTGAATCCGGACTGGTTTTAATGACACTCAGGAACACTCACCATCTCGGACGAATCGGGACCTACGGTGAGCAAAGCATTGCATCAGGATTGGTTTCGCTGCATTTTGTCAATGTGACTGACCATCCACCCCTGGTTGCGCCTTTTCGAGGCTCTGACGCCCGTTTTTCGACAAATCCGATTTGCCTCGCCATGCCCGGAACTGAAAAACAACCTCCGGTGTTACTGGACATGGCAACCAGCCGCATAGCACTCGGAAAAGCACGGGTTGCTTTAAATAAAAACGAAGCACTCAAAGATGGACTTGTTATCGACCACAAAGGACAACCAAGCTGGGATCCCGGAGTGATGGCCGGATACTTATTTCCAGAGCGCCCGGACAATCCTCCACTAGGTGCTCTGACACCGCTCGGAGAATACAAAGGCTACGGACTTGCCCTGTTTTGTGAATTACTCGGCGGACTACTCAGCGGCGGCGGCACTATCCAACCTGAACATCAGCGCCAAAACAGCATTATCAACAACATGTTCACCCTGGTAATTGACCCAGCAAGATTAGTGGATGTTCCCTGGATGCAACACGAAGTAGAAGCAATAGTCGCACACGCCAAAGCCTCGCCGCCTGCCAATCTGGAAGAACCGGTGCTGGTTGCCGGTGATCCGGAACGTATTTCAAAAAAAGAACGTCAGGTTCAGGGCATTCCGATTGATGATGCAACCTGGGAGCAAATTCTTGAGTGCGGAGAGACTTTAGGACTTACCAGGAAAGAAATGCTGAATTTAGAGCAGCTATAATCCAACAACAACAATTTCCATTTAACAAGAAAATACAAAGGTTTCTAATGAAAAAAACTCTTTTATTACCTCGGAATTGGTTCTGCTCCGGTTTCAAATCATGAGAAAATAATTTCTGCATTAGGCGGATTTATCGGGATTTATAGTATTATATATATCAGTACTTTCTTTGTTGGAGCAGAGGAGATGGTGTATATTGTAACGTCAATGGGAGCTTCTGCAGTCCTGCTATTTGCAGTACCCCATAGTTCTCTGGGACAGCTTTGGAATGTAATTGGCGGTCATTTGATATCTGCCGCAATCGGAGTAGCATGTTACCAGTGGCTGCCTTCCAACGGCATTGCAGCAGGTGCCAGTGTTGGGTTGGCGATTGGAGCTATGTATTACACCCGTTGCATTCATCCCCCTGGCGGTGCAACAGCTCTGGCTGCAGTAATCGGCGGACAAAACATACATGCTCTGGGCTACCAGTATATCCTTACTCCAATTGCAATCAATACCTACAACCATTCTCCTGGTGGCACTTTTATTTAATGCCTTGTTTCATTGGCGGCGCATCCTGCATTTTTGCTATCAAAAGAAACCGAAAAAGACTACACTAATAGCGAATATGCACCAGCATGCTGATTTTGTTTATGCACTCAGCCAAATGGACACTTTCATTGATGTTACCGAAGATGATTTGTTGAAAATTTATCAATTGGCAACTGGAAGAGAAATAAACTCAAATAATTAAAATAACGATGAACTCGCCCCAACCTGTCAAAAAAACAATCAAACTAAAAAACAGTGTTCGTATTGTTACCGCCACGAGTTTATTTGACGGACATGATGCTGCGATTAACATTATGCGCCGCATAATGCAGTCACAGGGTGCGGAAGTGATTCACCTCGGCCACGATCGCAGCGTTGAGGAAATAGTCAATGTTGCCATTCAGGAAGACGCCCAAAGTATTGCAGTCAGTTCGTACCAAGGCGGGCACATGGAATTTTTCCGCTACATGCTGGACTTGTTGCGGGAGAAAGGTTCTGGACATATTCAGGTTTTTGCCGGCGGCGGAGGTGTGATCATTCAAAGTGAAATTCAGGAATTGACGGATTACGGTATCAGTCGCGTTTATTCTCCTGAAGACGGCCGTGAACTTGGCCTGACGGGCATGATTGCTGATATGCTGAAACGTTCTGATTTTCAGGTTTTGCCGGATAAATTTGAACCTCATGCAGACAAACTGGTTACGGAAAACGTTCAGCATATTGCTCATAGTCTGACTTGGATCGAACAAAACGTGAAAGGTTCACAGATGGCACCTGAAAATAAAGTAGTGAAACCTCAGGAAGCAGTACAAAAAGTTTTGAATAAACTCCACTCACAAGACTCTCCAGTAGAAAATTCACAGGCTCCGGTGATTGGTTTGACTGGAACAGGAGGTGCAGGAAAGTCGTGTCTGGCAGATGAATTGTTGCGAAGTTTTCTTGAAGAATTTCCTGAAAAGCGCATAGCGATTTTGTCAGTCGATCCATCCAAACGCAAAACCGGTGGAGCACTGCTTGGTGACCGGATGCGTATGAATGCCATCAACGATCCCCGTGTTTACATGCGCTCACTGGCCACACGCCGTTCCCACCTGGCCACTTCTACTGCACTGGAAGGTGCTGTTAGCTTACTTCAGGCAACCGGAAAATCAGGAGGCGGAGGATTTGATTTGATTTTGGTGGAAACTGCCGGCATCGGTCAGAGCGACTCCGAGATTTCGGATTTTGTTGATTTGAGTGTTTATGTGATGACACCGGAATTTGGTGCGGCTACTCAACTGGAAAAGATTGATATGATTGACTTTGCCGATTGTATTGTAATCAACAAATTTGACAAACCCGGAGCACAGGATGCTTTGCTGGCCGTGGGCAAACAGTATAAACGCAGTCGAAATGACTTTGATGCAACTACTGAAACAATGCCGGTTTTTGGTGTGGTTGCCAATCGTTTCAACGACAGCGGCACAAACTGGTTTTATCACAAGTTGATTGAAATCCTGATCAAGAAAAATTCACTTAACTGGAAACGCAGTCATGAAGCTGAATTTGCTGTTTCCGAAATTACAGAGTTGATACCGTCGGACCGTAAAGAATATTTACGGCAAATCGCCGGCTGCGTACGTAGCTACAAAAAAGAAGTCCGGAAAAACGCACAGACTGCCTCAGAATGCGGACAATTGCACGGAACTCTTAAACAAATGCTGGGGGAAACCGAAAATAAAAATAGCTGGAACATACTCCAGCCCTGCCCGATTGAAAATATTCCGGAAACTGCTCATACAGTGGCCGAACTGTACAATGAAAAAACCTCAAAACTTCCGGAATCATTACGGCTGCAACTGAGTGAATTTCATAAAAAGAACCAGGCGTATCTGGGCGAAAATTTCAGCTTTGATATTCGCAACAAAGAATTGAAAATTTCGAATCACAACATCAGTCTTTCCGGACTCAAAATTCCTAAAATCGCCACACCCAAATTTAACGACTGGGGCGAGATTGCAAGCTGGTTGGGATTGGAAAATTTTCCCGGAAGTTTTCCGTTTACCGGTGGTGTTTTTCCTTTCAAACGTGAAGGCGAAGACCCGACCCGCATGTTTGCCGGAGAAGGAATTGCGGAGCGTACAAACCGGCGTTTTCATTTGCTGGCCTGCGATCAGCCTGCAACACGCTTGAGTACAGCGTTTGACTCGGTGACGCTTTATGGTTCAAATCCGCATTTGCGACCCGATATTTTTGGAAAAATCGGAAATGCCGGAGTTTCAATTTGCACAGTTGATGACGCGAAACGACTATATTCTGGTTTTGATCTGCTTTTACCGAAGACTTCCGTTTCCATGACAATCAACGGACCTGCTCCAGTGGTTCTCGCTTTTTTCATGAATGCAGCAATTGATCAGCAAATAGAAAAACATTTACGTGAAAACGGGCATTTAGAAAAAGCGCAAAAAACGCTTCAAGAACGCTACAAAAAACAGGGTGTAGAGCCTCCGGAGTATCGTATGGAACGTCCGGAAAATCACGATGGACTGGGTTTGGAATTGTTGGGATTGTCCGGTAAACATTTTGTAGATAATGAAACTTACGGTGCTATAAAGGCTGATTTGTTAAACAACGTCCGCGGAACGGTTCAGGCAGATATTTTGAAGGAAGACCAGGCGCAAAACACTTGTATTTTCAGCACAAATTTTGCTTTGCAGATGATGGGTGACATTCAGGAATATTTTACCGCAAACGATGTACGTAACTTTTATTCGGTAAGCATTTCCGGATATCATATTGCTGAAGCCGGAGCAAATCCGATCAGCCAGGTTGCCTTCACACTTGCTAATGGATTTACTCTGATTGAGTATTATCTGGCACGCGGCTTGGCGATTGACGATTTTGCGCGTAACCTGAGCTTCTTTTTCAGTAACGGAATGGATCCGGAATATGCTGTAATTGGAAGGGTAGCACGCAGAATTTTTGCTGTCACACTGCGTAATTTGTATGGAGCAAATGAACGCTCACAAAAATTAAAATATCACATTCAAACTTCCGGACGTTCCCTGCATGCAATGGAGATGGATTTCAATGACATCCGGACAACACTTCAGGCACTTTATGCCGTTTACGATAACTGTAATTCACTTCACACCAACGCTTACGACGAAGCGGTTACAACTCCAACGGGTGAGTCAGTTCGTCGTGCACTCGCTATTCAGCTCATTATCAATCGTGAATTAGGACAGGCATTCAACCAAAATCCAATGCAGGGCAGTTTTCTGATTGAGGAATTGACTGAATTAGTTGAAGAAGCAATTTTGTCGGAATTTGTCAGACTTTCCGAACGAGGAGGAGTTTTGGGTGCAATGGAAACGATGTACCAGCGTAACAAAATTCAAGAGGAATCACTTTATTACGAAACTCTTAAACATTCCGGAGAACTGCCTATAATGGGCGTGAACACTTTTCTTAACCCAAATCCTGCTGAAACTGATACAGAAATTGAACTGGCGCGTTCAACGGAAGAAGAAAAGACCATGCAAATCCATGATCTGGAGAATTTTCACAAGTTCCATTCCAAAGAACGAGACTCAATGATGGAACGTCTCAGAGAGGCGGCACTAAAAAATGGCAATATTTTTGAGGTCCTGATGGAGTCTGTGCAAGTTTGTTCATTGGGACAAATCACTCAACAGCTTTACCAAATCGGCGGACAGTACCGTAGGAATATGTAAGGCCTGAATTGACACTAAAACGATTCATTCTGATTTAGTGACAAATGAAATAATGCTGTCAGCCCTCAAATTAAAACCATGTTTTGTTCAAGCGTAAAAGTATTTACACCTGCATTAAAAACAAACAATTTTTCAAATCTGAATTCAGCGGGGGAATTATTTATAATTCTTCTTAGAGCCTGACCATTTGATGCAAACTTGTTTTTCTAGCCGGCTTAAAATTTAGTACTCGGGGTTTTGTCCAGTATTTCTCAAAAACCAACTACAAAAATCTTGTTCCTGAAACAGCACAGAAAAATCAAATTGAAGTTTCACGACACCTCGCAGATTCGATTTATCTCAGACGATGTAATTACTCCATGACGCAAAACTTCAAAATTTTTGTTTTGGCAATTTAAGATAGTCGAGGCCCGATTTTCTTCCAGTTCTCCTCCATCAATAATCACATCAACCTTGTTGTTCAACTGATTATGGACTTCTGTTGCAGAAGAGCATTCCGGCATGCCTGTGAGGTTGGCGCTTGTACCAATTATTGGACAACTTCCCAATTCTATCAGGCACTGTGCAGCTGGAGCACTCGTGTAACGTACGGCTAAAGTTCCGTCACTGTTTTGAAGGTGTTGCGGAAGTTCCGGATTCGCGGCTAAAATCAAGGTCAGTGGGCCCGGCCAAAACGCATTCATTAAATCATCAATCCGAGAGTCGTTCCACAGACAAAGACCTGGCAGCCATTCCGGTGTAGTCAGCACAAGCAACGGTTTATTTCTGGGCCGTTCCTTAATGTTATAAACACGATCTGCAACTTCTTTAAAAAACGCATTTCCACCCAAACCATAAAAGGTTTCAGTAGGAAAAGCCAGAACCTTATTATGCAAAAGTGCTGTTTTAACCAATATTTCTTCTGATTTTGAAAAAGGGAAATTTACTAATCGTGCTATATTTTCCATCCTTGCCCTTGATTAGCAGTATTGTAATCAAGCTCTAGAAGGGCCTGTAATACCGTCCTATGATTTTTTGACGTCTTGTCAGGCTTTAATCCCGCCCTGTTAAGTCTGAAAGCTTGTCCGGCATATAATCCCAACCGTGACTGTGATCCATGTCATTTGTTTTATTTACCATCAATCCACCCGGACAAGTGGCTTACCCTTCCGTATGTAATTCGTGAAACACGAAATGTGGTCAGAGCCAGGTGGTTACGTGAATCGAGGTATACCGGAGGTAACAACTTTCCCTGCCATTTTGTTATACTTTCAGCAGCAGAAACTGCTTTTTGTCTACTCAAAGAACGTCCCGTTCGATTTAAGACTTCAACCATTAATTCTGCTACTGCATGGCCATAAAGAGTCCAGCGGTTGAGAGCCAGGTTTGGCGCATATTCACTGAGTATTAGCTTATGTAATATTTGACCAGGATGTTCTGTTTCTATTTTAAGGGGATATGCTGTCAAAACACGTACTCGTTCAGAAACTTTTTGGCCCAGCCACTCAGGGAGTCGACTATCCGCAAGCGCGTGTCCTGTTAACATGGGAATATTAATCTGTGGAGAAAACTTCAAGAAGTTCATAACATCAGTATAATTTCCCAATACAACCAGAAAATCTGGATTATTCCTACGAATCAGCTGCCATTCTGCGCTAAGCCGTCCTGCTTTTCCCGGCAGCAGTTTGGCAGAAACGCTATACAATTCTTTGGTCAAGGCTTTTACTGCCCTCTGATATACAGGCTTTTCGGGATACCAGATGATAAAATCTTTTCCAGTGTGCTTTTCTGTAATATATTTTCCAATAACACGCGCTTCGGTTTCAGCAGTAGGCATAAAACCAAAGACATTTGCACGAATGGGTTGTGTCCATTCCGGCAAATCTGAGCCGACAAAAAAACTTGGCAGTCTTTGCTGTTTTAACAAGGGGTAAACTGCTTGATGAGTTTTACTGCCAATACCGCTGAAAACAGCAAATATGTCATTTTTTAAAGTGAGTTCCTCCAGTTCCTCTTTTGCTTTGTATGGTTTCAACTGATCATCAATTATTTTCAACTCAATTGAACGACCGTGTACTCCGCCCTGATCATTGACATATTTAAAATAGGCCTGCGCGCTTTTTCCAATATCAGAATATTCCTTTGCAGGTCCACTCAATGGCTGATGAGTTACAAAAACAATGTTTTTTGGAAATACTCCGGTTTCGGCAAAACAGAAATGAGCAATTGGAAACAAAAACACAAGTATGACGGTCAGTCGAAACAATTTCATATTTTTCGTGTATATTTAATTAACTCGACAGTCACGAGTTTTATCATGTCAACCCAAACGTATGTGAAGGATCTTATAAGGTAACAGCACTTTATCAGATCTTTCCTTTCGGTCGAGATGTCATTCAGCAGTCAATAATATGAGTGTCTTATGAAATTTAATGGCTCACGCCTTAATTAATTGTGATAAACTAAAAAAAATAGGCAACACATGTTTTACATTCATTAACAGCCAATAAGCTATTATATCATAAACTTACATGTTCAGTAATTTTCATTCCACAATCAATTCGATAACTAGTGTTGTCGGGGTTACAACCTGTTACTAAAGCATCAATAACAGCTTATTATTTTAGCTCAAAACAAAGGAACTGCACCCAATTCTGACAGTTGATGCAGTAAACCGGTAAAACGGCGTGTTGAACCTTCATTTTCAACGGCCTTCTTAATAGCTGCATCTGTTCCAATCAAAACAACTAACTGTTTCCCGCGGGTGATTGCAGTGTAGAGTAAATTCCGCTGAAGCATCATATAATGGTGTGTAGTGAGAGGAACAATCACTGCTGAATATTCGCTTCCCTGGGATTTGTGAACCGTGATTGCGTAGGCCAGAGATAGTTGGTCCATCTCTTTCCCCTGGTAATGAACAATTTGCTGATCAAATTTAACATGCAGTTCTTTGGTTTTTGGATCGCAATTAACAATTCTTCCAAGATCGCCGTTGAAAACCAGTTTCTCATAGTCATTTTGCTGCTGCATCACTTTGTCTCCAATCCGGAACCACTGTTCACGATGTTCCAGACCTTTTGCATCTGGATTTATTACATCCTGCAGTTTCCGGTTTAGATTTATTGCACCTGTGACTCCACGGTGCATCGGCGTCAGCACCTGAATATCCATCATCGGATCAAGCTCAAAACGCTGGGGAATCCTTTCGGTACTCATCAGCAGTATTTTTTCAACAATTTTTTCTGGATTCGACTCTTTAATAAAATAAAAATCCAGCAGCTGATTTTCATCCTCGGTTTGCCGATTTGAGCTACTGAAGTCCGGCATTTCTCCCCGACGAACTTTGTGAGCATTGACTGTAATAAAACTATCAGCTGCCTGCCGAAAAATATGATCGAGTCGCACAACGGGAATTGATCTGGATTCAATCAAATCCGACAACACTGCTCCTGCACCCACTGACGGCAACTGGTCTACATCGCCTACAAGAATTAAACGTGACGCAGATGGAACGGCTTCCAGTAAACTATCCATCAGCAGAGTATCGATCATTGAAGTTTCATCAAGGATCAGCAATTCCTGCTCCAGAGGATTTTCCCGGTCACGCTGAAAACCTATGTTGCTTGCTTCAAGAAGACGGTGAATTGTGGAAGCTGCAGCGCCGGTAGTTTCAGTGATTCGTTTTGCAGCACGTCCAGTAGGTGCAGCAAGTGCAATTGCAGGGATTCTGGTGCGCATCAGTCCAAGTATAAAGCGCACAATGGT
>Ga0257109_1000429_pt1 | contig 13623 bp, 10 predicted proteins | sample LP_taG_8_FD_191566 | JGI IMG/M metagenome (GOLD analysis project Ga0257109, IMG submission 191566) | Marine microbial communities from Northeast Subartic Pacific Ocean, Canada - LP_J_2011_P26_2000m | ecosystem: Environmental > Aquatic > Marine > Oceanic | place: Canada: Northeast Subartic... | reverse complement strand
GTCACTGAAGTAAAAAAAGCAGTTGACCAAGGTTTTGTAGAAATAACTTTATTAGGCCAGAATGTTAATTCATATAAACACGAAAATAATTCGTTTGCCGATTTACTTCTTTCTGTTTCAGATATTAATGGAGTAAAACGTATTCGTTACACTTCTCCACACCCTCAAGATATTAATGTCGAATTATTGAAAGTTATGGCTTCAAGAAAAAATATTTGTAATTATGTTCATTTTCCTATGCAGTCTGGTTCTAACGAAATTTTGGAACGTATGAATAGAACATATACAAGGGAACATTTTTATTCTATGGCTGATACAATAAGAAAAATAATGCCTAATTGTGGATTATCAACTGATATTATTGTCGGTTTCCCTGGTGAGACTGAAAAACATTTTGAGGAAACATTAGATTTAATGGAAAAAATAAAATTTAATTCCGCTTTTACCTTTAAATATTCACCTAGACCATATACAAAAGCTGCACAATTTACTGATCAAATTGATGAAACAATAAAAAAAGAACGATTGGACAAACTAATTAATCTTCAAAGGAAACACACTTTAGAATTGAATTCAAAAAAAATTGGTCAGGTTGAAAATGTATTAATAGAGAAAGAAAGCAAAAAATCATCTAATCACTGGGCTGGAAGAATTGACTCAAATGAGTGGGTGATTTTAGAGAAAAATTCAAGTAAAATTAAAGATATCATTCCAGTAGAAATTATAGATGCAACAGGAGTAGTTTTACATGGAAAGGAAATAGTTAGAGCATAATGTTTAGGTTATTAAAAATTTTATTTTTCTCAGCATTTCTTGCTGGAACTTTCTTTTTGTTTCGAATGAATAGTGATCCCATTACCATTCATTTTTTTAAAGAAAAAGGTGTTACAGAGGATGGATATATAGTAATCGTAGCTCTTATTATGATTGGAATTGTGATAGGGTATATCATTTCTTTGAAATCTGTGATTTCTTATCGTTCTGAGATTTCTGGTTTGGTGAAGAAAAATAAAGAAGTTTCTGACGAACTTGATAGCTTAAGAAATGTAGCTATCGGTGAAGAATTTAATTTTACTGATAAGGAATAGCTTTTTGGAAATAACGTATTTCCTCCCTCTAATATTAATTGTTCTGATTCTTGTTTTTCTAGTGAATAATAGGAAATCAAAACAGTCTACCGATGTTGAAGTTTACAATAAAGCATTAAAAGCTATCATAGATAATAACCATGAAAGAGCTTTTCAAATCTTGAAAGACCTTATTCAAAAAGATTCAAATAATACTGAAGCATATCTATTACTAGGGAATCTCCTTAGAGATAGAAACATAAACAAAGCAATCAGAATTCATCAAAGTATTATTATTAGACCTGGATTATCTAAGCAAATGAAAGTTCAGATTCATCAAGCTCTTGGACTGGATTATCTAGAAGTTGGTAATACGATTAGAGCAGAAGATGAATTCAAAAAAATAATTGAGTTGGATTCTAAAAACATATGGGCTTTAACAATGCTTAAAAATATTTGTATTGATAATCAATCATGGGATAAAGCATTGGATTTAGAAAAAAAGTTGATCAAACATCAATCAAAATCGAAAAATGAAGAGTCAATGCTAAATTATTTTATTGCAATGGATTACAAAAAAAAAGATAATCAAAAAAATTATATTAATTTTCTTGAGAGAAGTGTTCTTTCAGAACATGTATACCATGAATCGTACTTAGAGCTTGCTAAAGTTTATCAAAAGAAAGGAAATATTGATTTAGCAATAAAGAACTTAATTTTATTTGCCGATAAAGAACCAAATGCAAGTATTAAAACATTTAAAGATATTGAGAATATGTTGTTTGAGAAAAATAGGTTTAATGAAATGGAAGAATTATATCAAGGAATACTATCTAGTATGTTTCATAAATACGTATTTAATCGCCTTATCGATATTTACCTTGAAAAAAATGACGAAGATGCAGCAAGAGAGCTAATTGAAAAATTTGCAAAACAACATGAAGAATCTTATATCATTAAATTAAATCGAATAAAACTTGATACAGATGATATTGAACTAAGAAAATCATTATCTGAAGTCTGTTATAGCGTTACTCTTAATGAAGATAACAATTAAAATAAAAGCAATTTTACTTATTTCTCTGATTACTTTTTGTTACGGTCAAGATACAGATTCTAGTGTTCTCTATCAAAAAGCAATTAATACCATTGATGGTGACAAAGCATTAGAAATGTACGAGCAAATCATTCAGTTAAATGACAATTCTGATTATTATTGGTTATCTATCCTAAAAAAAGCTGAATTAAGTTATGCTATAGGATCTTATATCCAGTCTGCTAAGCTGCTTAAACAATTTAATGTAAACGCTCCTAGCCATCTTGTGACAGATATCTCAAAAGGATTACTTTATAAAGCATTAACTGTGGTTGGAGAAATCGAAACAGCAAAAGAATATCAGAAAAAATTAAATAAACCAATTATTAATCAAAAAAAAGTCCAATCTAATAAAACATGGTTTATTCAATTTGGTGCATTTGAAAATAAAGAAAATGCTATTACTTTAAAGAACGCATTGAATGAAACAGGGATATTAGACATAGCAGTAACCCAGGCATTTAATAGAGGAAAAATGATATATTATGTACGTAGCAAAGGTTTTAAGTCTTATGCATCTGCAAGCAAGGAAGCTACACAATTAAAAAGATATGATTCTACATTTGCTATCGTAGGTTATTAATTTATTTGCTAGCAGTTCTATATAATCCAATAAGAATACATGCTAAGATGGCAACTCCAACTATATCAGCAAAAGGCTCTGGAAGGCCATAGTTTGGCCAATAATCTTTATTAAAGAATAGTGGAACAGCAATTAAGATTGCCATTAGTGCTTCTCCTGTGATTAGTCCAGCGGCAAGCAATAGTCCATTATCTTTTCCTTTCTGTGAAGCAGTTTTTCCTGCATAATGATTGAGCATTCCACCAATAAAGATTGGGAAAGTCAATTCGATTGGAAGATAAATTCCGATGGCAACTGCTAAGATTGGAACTCTGAAATCTGCCCCTCTTCGAAGTTGATATTGATCCAATAAGATAATGAGTACTCCAATAACTGCACCAGCATAAATCATTCCCCATTCTAAATCTCCAGCAAACACACCTTTAGCTACGTTCGTCATTAAAACAGCTTGTGGAGCCGGTAAGTCAGGTCCACCAATGCCATATGCTTCATGAAGTAATATTAGAACGATTCCCAACGTCATTGCTGAACTTATTACCCCTACAATTTGCATAAGTTGTTGTTTCCATGGTGTTGCGCCTACAATGTTACCAGTTTTTAAATCTTGTAAATTATCTCCCCCAATTGCAGCAGCACAACATACAACAGCCCCAATTAGGATGGCTGCCGCAGCTCCTTCAGACGATTCTGTATTAAAGAATGTGACAATCAATAATGAGCTAAATAAGATTGTAGCAATTGTTACTCCTGATATAGGGTTATTTGATGATCCAACCACTCCAGCCATATATGCTGCTACTGCTGAGAATAGAAATCCAAATATACACATAACAAAGGATAATATAATAGCTGCTCCCCAAGATTGGATAATATTAAAATATGTAAACGAGATAGGAATTAACAAGACAAGTATACCAATAAAGACATAATTGATTGGTAAATCTCTTTCTTCAAGCGGAATGCTATCTGAATCTTTCTTTAAAGTCTTTAGACTTAACTGGATACTTTCAACAAGTGGTTTAGCAAGTTGAATAACAGACCAAATCCCTCCAACTACCATTGCACCTACTCCTAGATAACGAATTTTTGTATTCCAAATAATACCAGCAGCATCCCATACTGATCCTTCGTATCCATTCAGATATGAATAAATTGGAATAGCTACTACCCAAGAAATTAATCCGCCAGAGAAGGCTAAAATACCAATATTTCTTCCTACAATGTAACCAACACTAATAAGAGAAGGAGATAGTGTAGAACCCATTCCAAAAATTGCACCTTTTATTGCAACTGCTCCACCGATTGCACTGGACCAAACGCTTAAAGCAAGGTCTCCAAACTTAACTATACCTCCAATTAGTGCAGATAATCCAATTATTTTCAAGCTTTTACTTGATTTTTCTACATCGGATTCATGTCCTGTTTTTAATACAGCAGCTGTTGCAACTCCTTCAGGAAATTTCAATTGTGCTTTTAAAATCAATGCACGTCTTAACGGAACAGTAAATAGTACTCCAAGCAAACCACCTACCATCGCGATTTTGGTTACTTCCCAATAATCTACATTTTCCCAATATCCAATAAGGAGTAAAGCAGGAAGTGTAAAAATAACTCCAGCGGCTAAAGATTCTCCAGCAGACGCTGCGGTTTGTACAATATTATTTTCTAAAATATTTGAATTTCGGAATAATCGTAAAATTCCCATCGATACAATTGCTGCTGGAATAGATGCAGAGATAGTCATACCTGCATATAATCCTAAATATGCCATTGCAGCAGAAAGAACGATAGAAAGAATGATACCTAAAAATATGGCTTTGAGAGTTATCTCATTTTTCATAATATTAACTTACAGGTTTTTAATTTGTAAACGGATTAAAAATAATTTGGGGTGCAATCTGCTGAGATTAGACCCATACAACTAGACAGATAATGCTGTTGAAGGAATATTATTAAAAACATAATCTATTCATTATTTTTTGGTTTTTTATTTTCGCAATCTGTTACAATCTCAGGCATAGTTGTTGATAAGGAAACTAATTTACCATTAGCGGATGCAAATGTAGTTGTTCTTGGAACAAATTTAGGAGCAGCTACTGATATGTCTGGTGAATTTGAAATATTTGAATTATCCAGTGGACAAGCAACCATTGAAGTTTCAGTAATTGGATATACTTCTTTTTCATTCACAACAGAATTATCGGAAGGTGTTATGAATCCATTACGTTTTGAACTTGAAAAAACGTCTGTTGCACTAAAAGAAGTTAGAGTTTATTCATCATTACAGAAAGTTAATGAAGGAGACTTGGCATCTTCAATTACCGTTTTTAATAATGAATTACGAGCAAGGCAGGGACAGCATTTTGAAGATCTAATTGGCCTTGTTCCAAATCTAAGTTATGTGGGAGGCAGTTCAAGGCCACGTTATTTTCAGATGCGAGGAGAAGGAAGTTTGAGTCGTTATGCTGATCAAGGTCCACCAAGTACTTATGTTGGAATTGTTTTGGATGGTATGGATTTATCTGAATTGGGAATGATTATTCCTTTATTTGACATAGAACAAGTTGAAGTTCTTTCAGGGGTTCAAACCAGTTTATTCGGTGCAAATGCTTCTTCAGGACTAATCAGCTTTAAAACAAAAGATCCTTCTTTTGAAGAAGAAGGTATCAGATTTATTCAGTATGGAAATCATAATTCACTAACACTTGGTCGTGTATATAATTTCCCTTTGTCGAAGAAAATAGCTCTTAGAGTTGCTGTTCATAAAAATACATCGGATGGATTTAAGGAAAATCAATACAAATCCAAAATATATGAAGATAAATTTACAAACAATAAGGATGAGACTTCAATTCGTTTTAAACTATTATATAACATAAGTCCATCCCATACTTTAAAGAGTACTTTTGTTGTATCAGATTTTGATAACGGATATGACGCATGGGCTCCCGATAATAATACTGAGAATAAAACCTATACAGATAACCCTGGAAAAGATTCTCAAAAATCTCAACTACTTGTTGTTGATAATTTTTTTGAATTAAATAAATATAATGTGAGTTGGAACGTTGGTTTATCAAACCATGAAACTTTGCATAGCTATGATGGAGATTGGGGAAATAACGCTTTCTGGGCAAGTAATCCTTATAATTGGGATACATCCATTGAAGGATATAGTTATGATTTCTTTGATACATTCACAAGAGATATTTCTTTTTATTCAAGTGATTTAAGAGTTAATAGTTTAGAAAGCTTCAGTGATATATTTTCGTTGGTAGGAGGAGTCTTCTCATCGACATATGAAGAGAAAATAGATGCATCAGGGTGGTTATATCAAGGTTTAGCTACTGCGCTTGAAGCCGAATATAACATCAATGTATTATCTGTATATGGTGAGGTTGCTTACTCTATCAATAATTATTCTACTTTAGCATTCTCTTTAAGATCTGAAAACAGGGAAGTAAAGTACAGTGATCTCAACGATATTGCACAAAGATATACATATAATGCAGAAAATCAACCATCCTACAAATTGTCTTATGAACAACATTTTGGAGAGAATCTGCATTGGTTTGCATATTATGCATCTGGATATCATCCTGGAGGCATTAATCAAAATCCATATCTTGAAGAAACCAATCGAGAGTATAAAGAAGAAAACTATGCTGACATAACTACTGGACTAAAATGGATTACAGATAGAAGTAAATTAGATATTTCATTTTTCTATGTAAAACATGATGATCACATTCTTGAAGTAAGCGAACAAGTTGATCCTAATAATCCAAATACATTTGCATTTTTTAAGACCAATGCAGATGAAGGATACATATATGGTTTAGAATCGTCAGGGTTTTTTAAACTAAATGATAGATTATCATTACGTAGTTCTCTAGGATTATTAAGTTCAGAAATCCATTTAGGTAATCATGAAGATTATGAGAATGATCAACATGGTGAAAGAGCTCATGCACCAAACTGGAATTATAGTATGGCATTAGATTATGCTATAGATTCTTCAGCTAATCTTACTTTAGAACTAGTTGGAAAAGATAAATTTATCTTTGATATAAATCATGATGAACTTAAATCTGATCCTTATCATTTGGTTAATCTATATTATTCAAAATCATTTAATGAAAGAGCGACTGTAGGAATATATGTTAAGAATATTTTTGACACAGTTTATCCAACTCGTGGATTTATTTTTGTATTAGAACCACCAACATATGAAGAAAAACTCTATAAATCATATGGTCCTCCAACAGAGTTTGGCGCTTCATTAACCTATAGTTTCTAAGCTACTATTTTTATAAATTAGCGGCGTTATCCAACTAGATTATGAGTCCTTCAACAAACAACAAAAAGAGACTATTTATTATTGACGGATATGCGACTTTGTACAGAGCACATTATGCTTTAATTCGCAATCCGTTAACGACTACTGCAGGGATGCCAACAAGTGCTGTATTTGGGTTCGCAAATCAGGTATTTCAATTGTTAGAAGAAGAAAATCCAGATTATATTGTTGCTGCATTTGATCCAAAAGGAAAGAATTTCCGACATGAACTATATACAGACTATAAAGCCAATCGATCTGCTATGCCAGATGAAATCCAAACCCAACTTCCGTATTTATGGGAACTCTTGGATGGGATGAACATTCCAGTGCTGCGAATCGAAGGAGTGGAAGCAGATGATGTCATTGGAACGATTGCTAAAATGTGTGAAAAAGATGATTTGCAATGCAATATTGTAAGTGGAGATAAAGATTTTATGCAATTGATTAATGATAAAACTCTGCTATATGCCCCCCAAGCTAGAAGAAGAGAAAAAGAAATTTTTAATGCACAAAAAGTATCGGAAAAATGGGGAGTTGGTCCAGAACATATTATTGATTTACTTGGGCTAATGGGTGATAGCTCTGATAATGTTCCTGGAGTGGAAGGCGTTGGTCCTGTCACCGCAAAAAAACTGATTCAAAAATTTGGTTCAATGGAAAATATCTATGAAAATATTGACCAGATTGAAAATGAAAAATTGAAAGAAAAATTATTAAATAGTAAAGAAAGTGCGTTCCTTAGCAAGAAGCTTGTTACCATCTTAACAGATGTGAAAGTTGATGCGTCTATTTCTGATTTTGAAAAAAAAGAAATAGACAAAACAAAACTAGAATCAATTTTTAAGGAACTTGAATTTACTGGTTTACTTAAAAAGATAGGTTCTGGTACCAATATTTCTCCTGAAACAGTAAAAAGGAAAAAAGAATATGATTTAATAACCAGTTTAGATCGTCTTCAATCTTTTGCAGATTCTATTCAAGAAGGAGAATGGTTGTCGGTTGATTTAGAAACTACTTCAGTAAATCCGATGATAGCAGAGATTGTAGGATTTAGTTTTTCTGTGAAAAAAGACACTGGAGTATATGTTCCTATTCACTTTAAAGACAAGGTTGACAACTTATTTGGAGACAATGATTTAGAAGTGGCTACCAATATTTTAAAACCTGTACTAGAAAATGAGAAAATACCAAAAACAGGACAAAATATTAAGTATGATGCACTGATTATGAAACGATTTGGGATTGATTTACAAGGAATTGAGTTTGATACCATGATTGCTGCTCATTTAATCGATCCTAATGCACGTTCTTATAAACTGGATAACTTATCCTTATCCCATTTGAATTATAAAATGGTTCCAATCCAAGATTTAATTGGTTCGGGACGTAACCAAATTACTATGGATCAAGTAGATCTTGCCGATATTACTTTTTATGCGGCTGAAGATGCAGATGTTGTAATCGAATTAACCGATATTTTCTTAAAAGAATTGAAAAAACAGAATTTATACTCCTACTTTAAAAACATTGAGATAGATTTACTTCCCGTACTAATTGATATGCAATTTCACGGTATATTTGTAGACCGTAATTATCTTTTATCTCGTTCTAAAGAAATTGGTATCAGACTTGATGCATTAAAAAAGAGCATTGTTAAGCTTGCTGGCCAAGAGTTTAATCTAAATTCATCTCAGCAACTTGCAGAGATACTTTTTGATCAATTAAACCTCCCTATGATTAAAAAACGTTCAACCGCAGAAGCAATACTAACCAAATTAAAAGAATATCATGAACTACCAAGTTTGATTTTAGGGTATAGAAAACTATTTAAATTAAAAAACACGTACCTAGATCCTATTCCAAACAATATCAACGAAATTACCAATCGTGTGCATTCTTCTTTTAACCAAACCATGACAGCAACTGGTCGCTTATCAACAAGCAGTCCTAATTTCCAAAATATTCCTATTCGTACTCAAGATGGAAAAGAAGTGCGTAAAGCCATTAAAGCCCAATTTGATGACTATCAGATTTTGTCTGCAGATTATTCTCAAATAGAATTAAGGGTTATGGCACACTTGAGCAAAGATGAGGCACTTACAAAAGCACTCAATGATGGGGAAGATATTCATACTTTTACTGCAAAAAATGTGTTTAATGTAAAAGAAGACCAAGATGTATTGCCCGAAATGAGACGTATTGCCAAAATCGTCAATTTTGGTATTATGTATGGCGCGGGACCATTTCGATTAAGCCAAGAATTGGGAATTCCATTTTCAGAAGCAAAGAAAATCATTGATGTTTACTTCCATAAGTACAAAGGAATCAAACAATACATGGAAGACACAAAATTATTGGTTAAAAAAAATAAATCAGTGCAAACATTGCTTGGTAGAAAACGCGCAGTATGGGATTCAGACAGCCAAAACCAAGTTAGAAGGGATGCAGCGGAAAGAATGGCCATCAATATGCCAATTCAAGGAACCGCAGCAGAGATGATTAAGTTAGCAATGATTAGAATTGATAAAGATTTGAAGGAAAATAATTTAAAATCAAAATTAATTTTACAAATTCATGATGAATTGCTTTTAGAAGTACATAATAATGAAATTGATTATGTTACAGAAATGGTAGTAAAACATATGAAAAATGCAATGGACTTGGATGTTCCAATTGAAATTGACTGTGGAGTTGGGTCCTCATGGTATGAGGCACATTAATGAGCTATATCGGACCAAAAGTACATATTGATTTAGAACGATTGGCAAATAATTGTCGTTTGCTAAAGAATGAAGTGGGCGATATTCCGATTATGGCTACTGTGAAGGCAAATGGGTATGGCCATGGTGCAGTCCAGGTTGCACAAACATTAGAAAAAGAAGGAATACAGCATTTTGCTGTTTTTACCATTGAAGAAGGTATTGAATTACGTGATGCTGGCATTACTGCTGACATTCTTGTTTATTCTAGATTAAACCCTCACACGCTTTCAGATGCTGAAACCCATAATCTACTCTTAAATGTATCTTCTTTTGATGATTTGGAAGCTTTAAAGGCTCATCAAGGGAATCATAAGATACGAATACATCTTAAAGTAGATACTGGAATGACACGATTGGGTATTCCGCTAGAACAAGCAGAAGAATTCTTACAACAAGCACATCAAATTGATACCATTGAGATTGAAGGATTGTATTCACACTTTGCAACCGCTGATGAAGGCGATTTATCATATGCGAATGATCAACTCAATAAGTTTAATGATGTATTAGCGATTGCAGAAAAATTAGGAATTAACCCTACCTTTATTCATTGTAGTAATAGTGGGGCTATTTTAAATCTTCCAGAATCTCGATTTAATATGATAAGAGTGGGGATGTTGCTGTATGGAGCCTTTCCATCCGATGAAGTTCCACAAGATTTGCCCATTAAACCGGTGATGACCTTTACCGCGCCTGTGGTGGAAGTGAGAGATGTTAAAGCAGGAACTCATATTAGTTATGGGGGAGTCTATACTACTGAAAAAGATACAAGAATTGCAGTCGTGCAAGCAGGATTTGCAGATGGAGTACCACGTCATTGGTATGTAGATGGGTTTGTAAAGTTTAAAGATCAAAATTTCAAGATTACAGGAAGAATTTGTATGGATCAGTTGATGATTGATGTTGGATCAGCTGATATTCAGTATGGAGATGAAGTCTTAATCTTTGGTTCCAATGAACATGGAACAATTGATATAAATGAAATTGCAAACACTATTAATTCTACATCATATGTTTTACTAACTGCGATTGGAATTCGTCCAAAAAGAATCTATTAAGTCAATCGAAACAATTAGGCTTGATTAATCTATAATCCTTTAATGTCTTTTCTAAGAAATTTTTTTACAAATTCTCCATTAGTAGTATCCAAAATATATATTTCATAAGTATCCTGCATATGTATTCCTTGATATCTACCTATTTCTTTTTTGTGATCGTCAAACCCCATTACCAACATTATACTGGTAGTAAGTAATATTCCTATTAAAACACTTTTAATATCTATGTTCATATCTAATCTCCTTTCATCTAAAATTTACATATAAAAAAAGGACTACCGAAGTAGTCCCTAATTATAAAAAAAGGAGAGGAGCAAATTAACCTAACCAAGGGTAAGAGAAAGGAATTAAGAGGTAATTTTAAATTCTAACTTGCTCCTCATACTAGGTATATGTTTCCACGAAAAAAAGGTTCCCCTTTTTTCTTTTTTTTACTTATTATACATGCAGATCGCGGGATGGAGCAGCATGGTAGCTCGTCGGGCTCATAACCCGGAGGTCGCAGGTTCAAATCCTGCTCCCGCTACTAACCTCCGATTTACACAAAGGAAAAACCAAATATGAAATTATCAAAAATTACTCTTATTTTTATTGCAACCACATTGCTTATGAATTGTACCAATAATGATGCAGCCCTAATGAAGAAAGCCGATGAATTAGCGCATAAATTTATTATTACAGATGGACATATTGATGTTCCATGGCGATTAAATAAAGGAGGCCATGAAGATTTGTCTGTTAGAACAGAAGGGGGCGATTTTGATTATGTTCGAGCCAAAGAAGGAGGATTAGATGTACCATTCATGTCTATTTATGTTCCTTCAAGTTACCAAGTAACTGGTGGTGCCAAAGCCAAAGCGGATTCATTGATTAATATGGTACAAAAGATGGCAGATGATCATCCTGATAAATTTGAAGTAGCCTATAGTCTGGCAAATGCAGAAGCAATAGTTGCCGCAGGAAAAATTGCGTTGCCAATGGGAATGGAAAATGGTGCTCCAATTGAAGGTGATTTGGCGAATGTAGCCTATTTTCATGAAAGAGGAATTCGATATATCACATTAACACATGCAAAAGATAATGCGATTTGTGATTCATCATATGATACTACTGGAACCCATCAAGGATTAAGTGATTTTGGTAGAGATGTTGTTGCTGAAATGAATCGTGTTGGAGTTATGGTAGATATTTCTCATGTATCGGATAATGCTTTCTATCACGTAATGGATGTTACAAAAGTTCCTGCAATTGCTTCCCACTCTTCTTGCCGTCATTTTACGCCAGGTTTTGAACGTAACATGAATGATGATATGATAAAACGTCTTGCTGAAAATGGTGGAGTAATCCAGATTAATTTTGGATCAACATTTTTAACTAAAGAATCACAAGATAAACGAAAGGCAAATCAAGAAAGAGTGAGCGCATACGCTGAAAAAAATAATCTTGAAGATGATGATGAAAAAATTAAAGCATTCGCCAAGAGAGTTTCTAAAAGAAATCCTATTTTTTGTGATGTAACTGATGCTGCTGATCATATTGATCATGTCGTTAGTTTGGTTGGTGTTGATCATGTTGGATTTGGATCAGATTATGATGGAGTAGGAGATAGTCTTCCATATGATTTAAAAGATGCTTCTGATTTTCCTAATTTGATTTATCATCTATTAAAGAGAGGATATTCAGAAGAGGATATCGAAAAAATATGTTATAAGAATGTTTGGCGTGTTTGGAAAGCAACTGAAGAATTTGCTCAGTCTCAATAATCTATTTAGAAATTTGTCTTAATCGTTCGAACACAATTGCACTGACAGCTGAAGATACATTTAATGAATTCATTTCATTTGACATTGGAATAGTTGCAGTAAAATCAGAATTTTTTAATACTTGTTTACTAATTCCACTACCTTCTCCTCCAAAAATCAATACAGTTCTTCCTTGAAAATCAATGGAATACCAATTTTGAGCATTAATATTGTTTTCGAAGCTTGTAATCCAACAATCATGTTCCTTGAAATGGAGTATAGTTTGATTAATATTGTTGATTTCATACAAAGGAATTTTTGCAAAACCTCCTTGACTTACTTGTGCTACTGCGCTAGTCATCGAGACACTACTTCTGTCGGTTATAATTACGCCATCAACATTTCCTCCGGCACAAATACGTAATATTTGTCCTAGGTTATGTGGATCTTGTACTTGATCAAGGATAACATAGCATTCGTTTTTATGTTTAGGTAATGGTAACGTTTGAAAAACAGATACTTGTGCATTAATTAATATTCCTTGTGCTCTATTATTATCTATTTTCTTTGCAAAACCAGCTTGATCTACCAAAAGCACTTTATCTTTCGGTAATTTTGAGTACAACGATTCAAGTTCTTTGTGTTCTGATGCAGGAGATGCATTCTCAAGATAAACTTGGTTAATTTCAACCAAGCTGGATTTCAATGCATCAAGGCATCCATTAATGCCATAAACAGAAATTTTACGTTTTGTGAATTGGTCCATAAATATTTGTTAAATTTAGGAAGAAAATTCATGATTAAAATTAAAGAATCAGAATTACGTTTTTCATTTGTTCGTTCTCAAGGTCCTGGAGGCCAGAATGTGAACAAGGTTTCCACCGCAGTACAATTGCGATATAATGTTCATGATTCTGATATTCCAGATTATCTTAAGCAATTGTTTCTAGAAAAATATCATAATAGAATATCC
>Ga0257109_1000427_pt1 | contig 13625 bp, 12 predicted proteins | sample LP_taG_8_FD_191566 | JGI IMG/M metagenome (GOLD analysis project Ga0257109, IMG submission 191566) | Marine microbial communities from Northeast Subartic Pacific Ocean, Canada - LP_J_2011_P26_2000m | ecosystem: Environmental > Aquatic > Marine > Oceanic | place: Canada: Northeast Subartic... | reverse complement strand
GCTCGGACCTGATCGCCTATTCGGCTGCAGCCAAGCTCTGCGCGTTGGGCAGCGACGAGCCGGTGATGATAGACCAGCGACGAAGTCCCGAGGCTAGTTTTTTTGAGCGACTATTTTTCCGCCGCTGGACAAGGCCTGATTGGTCCGGAGGTGTCTCGACTCTGGAGATAAAAGGCCATGGATCCCCCACTCACGTCGAGTCTAGTAACGGCCGGGAGTGGCAGGGGGACGGGGTAATCATTTGCGGTCAACTGGTGCCCAACACCGAACTGGCACTGATGGCCGGTATGGACGTCGATCTGCCGTCGAGGCAATTGCAACTGGCACGGGGCCAAGCGTTGTCGCAACCGGGCTGGTTCGCAGCCGGGAATGTGCTGGGCGGCTTCCACGGTGCGCAGTGGTGCTACTTCAACGGTCGCCGTGTGGCTCGGGCAGTTGCGCGATTTCTCTAGGGTGTTGATTGCGCAACAGGTTGACTTGACACAGCAAGGGCCGTGGATAGTTTCTCTCGCACAAGATCGAAACGACTGATGAACAGAGCTTTTGACGTGATCATCATTGGCGGTGGTGCATCGGGTTGCAGCACAGCAATGCAGCTCTCGCTTCAGGGCAGAAGTGTGCTTGTTTTGGATAAAGCCCAGTTTGGTTCCGGATCAACAGGCCAGGCAGCCGGTCTAGGAGGTCAGTTAAGGAGCAATCCGAGCGAAACGCGACTACTCATGGAGGGCATTGAGGTGGTTCGTCAAATGGAGAGGAAACTCAACGAGACAATCTTCACCAAGACAGGATCACTTCACGTAGCCACCACAGAGGATCGGGCAGGGGAGTTAAGAGACTTTGTTGAATCGGGAAAAGCCATTGGGTTCGATATCGGGCTTGTTGACAGGGAGTTTGCCAAAAGTCAGTTGCCCTGCATGCGAACCGACGACCTGATTGAGTTTTGCTACTGTCCGACCGACGGGCATTTCGCGCCCAGCGAACTGTTGAACGGCTACATAAGGATTGCCCGGGATGCCGGGGCTACTTTATTGCCCAAGACACCCGTGGAGGACATCTTGATGGTGGGAGGGAGGGTCAAGGGCGTCCAAACAGCGGATGGATCCTTTTTTGCCCCTGTCGTGGTCAACGCGGCTGGCCCGTGGTCTTATCTGGTTGCGGAGTTGACGCAAACCCCCATGGCGACCGCGACGCTGGGTCATTACTATCTGGTCACGGAGCCGATCCCTGGGGTGCAGATTTCCCCCACGGATGCGGCTATTAGGGACAGGGCCAACCGCATTTATTCGAGACCCGAGATGGAGGGACTACTGGTCGGATCCTATGAGCAGGAGCCTGTCGAATACAGCATGGAGGCACTGCCTGCGGATTTTCAAATGTCGGAAATTCGCATTCAAAGGGATAATCTGAATGTTGCCCTGCTGATCGAGGCCGCATCGCAGCGATTTCCATTCATCAACGAACGAACACCCATGAGCGTTACAACGGGCATTATGACTTTCACTCCTGATGGGCATGCGCTCTGCGGTAAGGTGCACGATGTCGATGGGCTTTATCACTGCACCGGGTTCAATGGACGTGGGGTTTTCCAGAGCACCTCGGTGGGTCTTCTCATGGCAAATCTCATATGCCAGGGGCGCAGCCATTACCAAATGGAACATCTCGACGTGAACCGGTTTTCAGGTGTGTCATGGCTTGGTGACCGGGAATCCATAAGGACTCGCTGTCGCGACCGCTACGCGAATCATTACTTGATTGCCTCCAAGGGCTGACCACGCAGGCCACCCGAATACACCCATAGGATAAATGGCTTACGCTGTTCGTTCCGGACGAGTTGTGAACTGCCTCCGGTAGCCAAGCGGTTGGCCAAACGGGGAGGAAATGTCGGTTGGTATTCTGCCGTCAGTACCCAAAGGCCGGCTTGTAGCAGGCGTTATCGGGTGCAGACTGGGTGTCCTCTGCTTTTCCCGAGGGGCCGTCCGTCAGGCCGAAGTGTTTGGCTCGCAACGCGGATGCCTTGCGATACTCGGCATGGCCGTCGGACATCACGAGGTTGCCGCCTCGGAAATGCACGGAGGCGTACCAGTCTGATTTAGGTCCTCTCGAGTGATGCCAGTAAGTGTATAAGCCCTTGCCACACCCGCCAAACGACGGTCCATAGGAGGGCCGCAATGCCGTGTAGCTGACGAGCCGGACGGTTTCCTGAATGATCGCTACCTCGGAAGGGTTGAGCACGCGGTCCATCGACATGTCCATCACCACGCCGTTGGGCAGGTAACTGGTGGCGCTGGTCTCGGTGGCATCGGATGCATCTCCCGGTTTTTTCGCATCCGGGCACGTGTACACCTCGGTGCTGGGTCGATCTTGTCTTTGGAGGTAGGGCGCGATGGCGTACAGGCAGTTGTTGCGCCAGTAGGAGTTGCGCTTGTTCATGAAGTCGGGCACCTGCGACGCCTTGGGCGGGTACCTCCCGAAATCGTTCTCGTAAAGCACGAGCGCGATGCCAATCTGTTTCATGTTGCCGAGGCATTGGGTCTGCCGGGCCTTTCCCTTCGCCTTGGCCAGGGCCGGCAGCAGCAACGCCGCAAGGATGGCAATGATGGCAATCACCACCAGCAGCTCAATGAGCGTGAACGCCCGTTTGGTCTTTGTCTTCATTTTTTTGCCGCCCCGGCTTTCAGTTCATCAGCCGTCTTGCCGCCGTTCTTGCGGAGGATGGCTGCGATTTCGTTTTGGGAAAAATTTGTCGCGCAATCAAGCGGCGTTTCGCCGTCGAAGTTGATTGCGTTGACGTTGGCCTCGGCCGCGAGGATCAATTCCACGATATCCGGGTGACCGCACCACGCCGCCCAGTGCAGGGAGGATGCGCCGTAACGTTCGTCCCGGGTGTCCACCTCGGTTCCGGCCACCAGATGCCGGAGGACAACGTCCCTGTTCCCCGCCTCGGCCGCAGCCCAGATGGGCGTCCCTGGCGTTGGGATGGCCGTCGGCTCCGGAGTGGCACACCCCGTCAACAACGCGGCTGCAATGGTCGTTTGTAGCAAAAACTTCATAAGACGGATGACGGGGGAGCCTAGAAAAGTGGGCGGAAATTAACAAACCAAATTCTTCAAAATCGTCTTCGGCAGCCAAGTCGCGTTGGATGGATGAGTGGCTGCGAGTCCATTATTTAGCCAAGCGTTTGCTTGATGGCCTCCAAGTGGCTGTGGCATAATCCGCCACGTCCGATGTCTCTCTCAAGCGAACTTCACCGGCAACACCTCGAGGTGACGCGGCGTTACTTCCTGCAACTCGGAGCAGTCGGTGTTGCCGCGCTGAAGCCACTGTCCGCCTGGGCGGATTCCGATCAAGCCCTCCTCGATGAGGCGACGGCTGATCTCGGGTATTTCACGCCGCAGGATGATTTTGGCACGGTCGAGCGTGGCGATCCCCTGCCGTACCAGCTGCCCTTGGCCAAGCGGCTCGAGGTTGGCTTGGAACGTGAAACTTGGAAGCTCGACGTCGTTCCGGATCCCGAGAGCAATCCGCAGATGGGCAACCCGCTCTCGAGGGCGAAGGGCAACGCGCTGGATTTCGAGGCGCTCTTGAAGCTCGGGGAGAAACACGCGGTGCGGTTTCTCAAGATCATGACCTGCAACAACATTGGCGCGCCGCTGGGCATGGGCTTGTGGGAGGGGGTGCCGCTTCGCCACGTCATCTGGGCCACCAAACCGACGGCGAACATCCGGCGCGTGTTTTACCATGGCCATCACAACAACGACCCCAAGCAGATGTTCCGGAGCTCACTGCCGATCGGCCGGGTGCTTGAGGATCCGCCGGGCGACAACCCGGTGATCCTCTGCTACAAGCTCAATGGCCAATGGCTGACCGGCAAACGCGGTGGCCCGGTGCGGATGCTGGTGCCCGATGCCTACGGCTTCAAGTCGGTCAAGTGGCTCAAGAGCGTTCTGCTCACCAACAATTACCAAGCCAACGACACCTATGCCGGCGGCAACAACGACATCGACAGCTGGATGAAAACCATGAGCCGGTTTCACTACAAACCGGAAAAGGTCAAGGCCGGGGAGCCGATCCCGGTCACCGGATGGGCACAGGTCGGCGTGGGCGGTTTGAGCAAGGTACAGATCTGGATAAACCCGAAGGACAACGAGTGGCCCGAGGACGATCCGTACTTCACCAGGGCGCCGTGGCGGGACGCGACGATTCTGCCGCCGCCGACCCAATGGGGCGGAGACTTGCCCGGCGGCAGGCTGCCGGGCAACGTGCGGTTCTTTGACGGGAACGGCCAACCGAAACATTGGCCCATGCGCTACACCCTTGCACACTGGGCGACGTTGCTGAAGGGGGTCGCCCCCGGCAATTACGATGTGCGCTGCCGGACCATTGACCTCAACGGAATCGCCCAGCCGATGCCGCGCCCGTTCCGCAAGTCGGGCCGCAACACCATCCAGAGGTTCTCGCTCACGGTTGAGGGTTGATTTTTTCCAGCTTGCTTCACTTGAGGCTTGCCCGGCATGTCGCTGGGTTAGAGCATTCCCACCGCCTAAAATTTTTGTGAGCCTTTTGTTTCCAGTGAATTTCCGCCGCTTGGCCAAGGCGACCGTCTTGGTTGGCGCGCTGGCTGTCGGCTTGGCCAATCCGGAGGCGGCGGGGATCGATTTCAACCGGGACATCCGGCCGGTGCTTTCCGGGAACTGTTTCCAATGCCACGGACCGGACGCGGCCAAGCGCAAGGCCGGTCTGCGCCTTGACACGCGCGAGGGCGCGACCGAGGCGCGCGACGGCGTGCGGGCAATCGATCCGGCGGACTTGGCCAAGAGCGAGCTGCTGGCGCGCATCACGGCCACCGACCCCGACACGCGGATGCCGCCGCCGGAGGCGAACAGCCGCCTGGCCCCGGAGCAGGTGACGCTGCTGAGCGAATGGGTCAAGGCCGGCGGCGAGTACGACCGGCATTGGGCGTTTAAAAAACCGGTTCGCCAACTGCTGCCCAGCTTGGCGGCCGACCGGCGCGCGTGGGCGAAAAACGCGGTCGATGTTTTCATCGCCGCCAAGCAGGCGGAGGCGGGTGTCACGCCGTCGCCGCAGACGGCCAAGGCGACGCTGCTGCGCCGCGTGAGTCTCGACCTGACCGGCCTGCCGCCGTCCCCGGCGCAGATCGCGGTGTTTGTCGCAGACACAAGTCCGGGCGCATACGGAAGGGCGGTGGATGAACTGCTGCAGTCGCCGCACTATGGCGAGCGCTGGGGGCGCCACTGGCTGGACACGGCGCGCTACGCCGACTCCGACGGCTACAGCCACGACGCGGGGCGGTCAATGTGGCCGTATCGCGACTGGGTGATCGATGCAACGAACCGCGACGTGTCGTTTGACCGGTTTGTCATCGAGCAGCTCGCCGGCGACATGCTGCCCGACGCCACGCTGGCCCAGCGCATCGCCACCGGGTTTCATCGCAACACACAAATCAACACCGAGGGCGGAGTGGACAAGGAGCAGTTCCGCGTCGACTCGATTTTTGACCGCATCGCCACGACGGGCGAGGTGATGTTCGGCCTGACGCTTGGCTGTGCACAGTGCCACGACCACAAGTTCGATCCGTTTTCGCAGGTCGAGTACTACCGGTTGTTTGCGTTTTTCAACAACGCCGACGAGCCGCGCATCGAGGCGCCGACGGCCGAAGTCTTGGCCAAGCGCACCGAGCACGACGCGCGCGTGAGGCGGATTGAAGCTGAGTTGAAAGCCTTGGCCAAGGAGGACACCCACCGCAAGCCGCTCGAGGCCAGCCTGGCCAAGCTGAAAAAGGCGCGACCCGCCGCGGCGACGACGCTGGTGATGGCCCGGCGCGGCAAGCCGCGCACGACTCGCCGGTTTGTGCAGGGCGATTTCACCCGCCCGGCCGAGGAGATGCAACCGGGGACGCCGTCCGTGCTGCACGGCCTGGCCAAAGCGGACGAGGGTCGGCTCGATTTTGCCCGCTGGGTTGCGGATCGCGGCAATCCGCTGCTGGCGCGCGTGGCCGTCAATCGCATGTGGCAGCACTTTTTCGGGCGCGGCATCGTGCAGACGGAGAACGACTTTGGCTCGCAGGGCATCCCGCCGACGCATCCCAAGCTGCTTGACTGGTTGGCGGTGGAATTCATGGAGAACGGCTGGAGCCAAAAACAGATTCACCGGCTGATCGTCACCTCGGCAACGTACCGGCAGGCATCACTGCGCCGCGCGGATTTGGAGCGCGTTGACCCGTACAACAAGTGGCTCGGCAGGCAGGCGCGCTTCCGCCTGGACGCCGAGGTGGTGCGCGATTTGGCGCTGGCCTCGAGCGGTTTGCTCAGCGCGAAGATGGGCGGGCCGGGCGTGTTCCCGCCGCAACCGGACGGCTGCATGGACCTTGGCCAGCATCGAAAAACCTGGAAGGCCAGCAGCGGCGAGGATCGTTTTCGGCGAGCCGCCTACACGTACCGCTGGCGCAACACGCCGCACCCGGCGCTGAAGGTATTCGACGCCCCGGCCGGGCTGGCCGCGTGCACGCGCCGTCTCCGCTCGAACACACCTCTGCAGGCGCTGACGCTGATGAACGACCCGGCGTTCGTCGAGTTGGCGGTCGGCTTGGCCAGGCGGCTCATGACGGAGGCTGACAGCACGGCGAATCGCATCCGACTCGGCTTCCAGCTTTGCCTCGGCCGCGAGCCGGACGCGGAGGAACTGCGACTGCTCACCGGCTTGGTCGAGAGCCAGCGCAGTGAGTTTGCCGTGCAATCCGCCGAGGCCAAGGCGGTGGTGGCCAGGGCCAGGCCGCTTGGCCAGGCACCGAAGCCGGCCGGCGGCGACGCAGTGTTGGCGGCGTGGACGATGGCGGCGCGCGTGTTGCTGAACCTCGACGAAACGATCACCCGCGAATAATGAACGATTTAACGGATAGCCAGGCGCAGCAAATGGATTTGCAACAGGTCACCCGCCGGCATTTCTTCAGCCAATGCTCGATGGGCCTGGGCTCGATCGCGCTGGGCTCGCTGCTTGGCGACGGCTTGGGCAGCGCGGCGAGTGTGAATCCGTTTCAGCCCGGCAAGCCGCACTTCCAGCCAAGGGCCAAGAATGTCATATACATGTTCATGGCGGGGGGGCCGTCGCAGTTGGAGTTGTTCGACTGGAAACCGGAACTGGCCAGGCGCAGCGGCGATGACATCCCCGAGTCGTTCATCAGGGGCAAGCGGTTCGCCTTCATGAACAGCAGTTTCAAGGACCAGAAAAAACTGCTTGGCCCGGTGAAACAATTTCAGCAGCACGGCCAGAGTGGCATGTGGTTCAGCGCAAACATCCCGCACATCGGCGGCATCGCCGACGAGATGACGATGTTTCGCACCTGCAAGACGAACCTGTTCAACCACGCGCCGGCCAAGTTGTTCATGAACACCGGCACCGGGATTTTTGGGCGGCCGAGCATGGGCTCATGGGTGACGTACGGCATCGGCAGCGAGACGCAAAGCCTGCCGGGGTTCGTGGTGCTGCACTCCGGTTCGCGCGGTCCGCGCGGCGGGGCGGCAAACTGGGCTAGCGGCTTTTTGCCGACGACATATCAGGGGGTGCCGCTGCGGGGCTCGGGCGATCCAATCCTGAATCTGGCCAACCCGGCCGGCGTCAGCGCCAGGCGCCAGCGCGCCTCGATCGACGTCATCAACAAACTCAACCTAAAGCGTCTAGTGGCGACCGGTGATCCCGAGATCAACACGCGCATCGCCTCGTACGAGATGGCGTACCGCATGCAGTCCAGCGCGCCGGAGTTGATGGATATCTCCGGCGAGTCCAAGGCGACGCTTGACCTGTACGGCGTCGAGCAAGGCAAACCAAGCTACGCCAACAACTGCCTCTTGGCGCGGCGCCTCGTGCAGCGCGGCACGCGGTTTGTGCAGTTGTACCATGCGAACTGGGACAGCCACGGCGGCCCGGGTGAGACCCTCACCAAGGACTTCGACAAGGTGACACACGAAGTCGACCAGGCCAGTGCGGCGCTGGTGAAGGATCTCAAGGCGCACGGGATGCTCGACGACACGCTGGTGATATGGGGCGGCGAGTTTGGCCGCACGCCGATGAGCGAGGCGAGGCAAACGGCGGGGCGCAACCATCACATCGACGCGTTCACCATGTGGATGGCCGGCGGCGGCATCAAGCCCGGCAACATCGTCGGCGAGACGGATGAGTTCGGGTTCGGCGCGATCGATCAAGAGTGCCACGTGCACGACCTGCACGCGACCGTGCTGCACCAGCTCGGGCTGGATCACAAGCGGTTGACCTTCCGTTTTCAGGGCCGCGACTTCCGGTTGACCGACGTCCACGGCAACGTGATTCAGGACGCGCTGGCGTAGGGGCGGTATTAACTTTTCCGACGGCCAAGTGGTGGTTTTCCGTAACCATTTATCTCGGAATAGCGTTTAATCTATGTTCGGGTTGGCTGGTCGGCCGGTTGGCCTGCGACCTTGGAACGAGTGAAATGGTGAAAAACGGAGGAAAGTCGGTATTGGCAGTGGTTGCCCTGGGCATGCTTTCGGTGTCCACAGAGATTGCGTGGTCGGCCGAGAAGAACCCGTATCACGCCATCAGTGAACGCAATGCGTTTAACCTCACAAGCGAGCCGCCACCCACGCGCGAAACCGCCCCGCCCGAGCCGCCGAGAAGTGAGGATATCATGCTCACCGGTATTTACCTGCACAAGGGTGTGGAACGCGCGGCATTGGCACGGGTCGATACCAAGAAAAAGGCCGAGCCCCCCACCTACCTGCAATTGGTGGCCGGCGAAAAAAAGGATGGCATCGAGATCGTCTCCATCGACAAGGCAACGGGAAAAGTTACCATCAAGGAATTCGGTGAACTCCGCAGCCTGAGTTTCAAGGAAAACACGTTCAAGACATCGGTGGCCAAGGCACCCCGAAAAACCTCCTCGAGAAGTTCCTCCTCCAAGTCATCCAGTTCCAGTGCCGCTGCCAAGAAGGCGGCCGAGATCAGGGCATCCATTGAAAAGAAACGAGCCGAGGAGGCGGCCAAGCGCTCAGGAGGAGGCAGCGAACGATCATCGCGGGATGAATTGCGGGAGCGCTTTGCCAACATGTCGGATGCGGATCGGCAAAAGTATGCGCAACAGATGCGCGAACGTTTCAGCAGCCAGAGTCGGGGTAGCGAGAGGAGTGACCGGGGCGACCGTGGAGGGAACAGCGACGGCCGTCGCGGACGCGGACGGTAGGCTTCCATTTAATCTTCCACCGGCCAAGCGTTTGGCCAAGCGACAAAAAAAGCGGAGCCGTTTGGCTCCGCTTTGGGGATTATCCAGATAATCAATCCAGATTATTCCGCGATGGAAACTTCGTAAGGCTTGCTGGCCTCGACTTTCGGCAACTCGACCTTGAGCATGCCGTTTTTGAACTCGGCATTGATCTTGCCGGTCTCAACGCCGCTGCCCAGTTGAAACGAGCGGCTGAACTTGCCGTAAGCCCGCTCGTAGCGGTGGCCAAACTCATTGCCCGCGCTTTGCTCGTTCTTGCGCTCGCCGGTCAGCGTCAGCACGCCTTCCTCCACCGTCAGGTTCACATCGGCCTTGGTCAGGCCGGGCAGGTCGGCGGTCAGCGTGTAGGCGTCGGGCGACTCCACGATGTCCACCGCCGGGCTCCACGCGTCGGTTTGGGTGGTCTTGGCCGAGGTGCCGAACGAGTCGTTGAACAGACTGCCAAACACATCCTCGAACACCGTCAGCGGGTTTTCATTTCTTCTCGCACAAGTCATCATCATCATTTTTCCTTTCTATTTTAGGGTTACGGTTTCTATCGAACCAACTGCCCAACTTAATGCAAACCGCGTGCCAAGCGATTTGAGCGAAAAATGGTCAAAAAATTGGTTTATTCGGCAAAAAACAGCAACAAAGGGACATAGTGTCACAGTATAAATGAACTCGTTATAGGGACAATTTGACCCTATTCGCCCGCTTTGTCAAGCGGCCGAAGTGGCCTTTACTTTACAGGGTTACGGGTGCGTGCGCATGGTTTGGCGCCGTGAGCTTGGCTTATTTCCTGAGGCGTGTGGCGATGTTGGTGCCGTTGGTGCTCGTGATCAGCTTCCTCGCGTTTTGTCTCGTGCGCGTCGCTCCGGGCGGGCCGTTTGACAAGGAGCGCGCCCCGGCCTCGCCGGACATCGAGCGCAACCTCAAGGCCAAGTACCACCTCGACGAGCCGTTGTGGCAGCAGTACCTGCGATTTGTCGGCATCGGTTTTGAAAAACGCGACGGCGAGTGGCGGGCATTCGAGGGCGGCTTGGTGCGGGGCGACTTCGGGCCGTCGCTGAAGTATCGCAACCACTCGGTCAACGACATCATCGCGCAGGGCTTGCCGGTGTCGTTGTCGCTGGGGCTGTTGTCGTTCTGCTTTGCGCTAGGCATCGGGATTCCGCTGGGCGTGTGGACGGCGATTCGCCGGGGGCGTTGGCAGGATCATGTCGGCAGTTTTTTTTCCATTCTCGCGGTTTGCATCCCGGCGTTTGTGCTGGGGCCGGTGCTGATTGTCTTGCTGGGGATTCGGTGGCCGGTGTTCCCGGTGGGACTTTGGGGCGGCCCGTGGCACGTGATCCTTCCGGCGGTCACGCTCGGCACCTACTTCGCCGGAAAAGTTTCGCGGTTGGCCCGGGAGGGGATGAGCCAGGCGTTGCAGTCGGACTTCATCACCACGGCGCGGGCCAAGGGCGTGGGCGAGACGACGATCGTGTTGCGGCATGCGCTGCGCGAAGGACTGCTGCCGGTGGTGACGTATAGCGGGCCGCTGCTGGCCGACCTGTTGGTGGGATCGTTCGTGGTGGAAAACCTGTTTCAGGTTCCCGGCATCGGGGTGTTCCTCGTGAACAGCTCGATCAACCGCGACTACACGATGGTGGTCGGGCTGGTGATTTTATATTCCGTAATGTTGCTGACGCTGAACTTGGCGGTCGATGCCGTCTACGGCTTGCTGGATAAGCGGGTGAAATATGGCTGAGGCAACGCATCAACCCGGCCAAGCGCTTGGCCAAGCGCAGGAAACCGGCGAGTCGCCGAACCGCCGCGCCTGGCTGCGGTTCCGCGACAACCGTCCTGCGATGGTGGCGTCGGTGTTTCTGCTTGGCCTGCTCGTGCTGGCGCTGGCTTGGCCGCTGGTCTCGAGCCAGGGCGATGTGCACAGCGAGGCGCAATTCGCCGCGCCAAGCGCCGGGCATTGGTTTGGCACCGACGTGCACGGGCGCGACCTGTTCGGGCGCGTGCTGGCCGGGGCGCGGATTTCGCTGATCGTCGGCTTGGTCGGTGCGCTGGTGAGCCTGGTGATCGGCGTGCTGTGGGGTGCGACGGCCGGCCTGCTCGGCGGGCGCTGGGACAACTTGATGATGCGCACGGTGGACGTGCTCTACTCGCTGCCGTCGATCATTTTTGTAATCGTGATCATCACGACGCTGGAGGGGGTGTTGCAGGGCTGGCTGCAATCGGCGTTCGGCGGCGGCAGCGGCGAGACGGCGCGGATGCTGTTGCTCTACGCCGGCCTGGGCGCGGTGTCGTGGCTGACGATGGCGCGCATCGTGCGCGGGCAGGTGCTGGCGTTGCGCGAGCGGCAATTCGTCGAGGCGGCGCGGTCGCTTGGCCTCGGCACGTGGGCGATCTTGTGGCGGCACATCCTGCCGAACGTCGTCGGGGTGGTGATTGTTTACCTGACGCTGACGCTGCCGGCGGTGGTGCTGTACGAGTCGTTCCTGAGCTACCTCGGCTTGGGCATCCAGCCGCCGCGAGCGAGCCTGGGGTCGCTGATCGCGGAGGGCGCGGCGCAGATCAACCCGGTGCGAATTTACTGGTGGATGATCGTGTACCCGGCCGGCTGCCTGGCGGCGATGCTGATGGCGCTCAACTTCCTCGGCGACGGTCTGCGGGATGTGTTCGACCCCAAGGCGGACAAGGATCTTTGAGCGGCCAAGCGCTTGGCCAAGCGTTTTTTGTTGGGGGGTCGCGGAGAAAGAAAAAATGGTCGGGACGGAGAGATTCGAACTCTCGACCTCCTGATCCCGAACCAGGCGCGCTACCAAGCTGCGCCACGTCCCGACCAAAGGGCCGGGCAGTATGCCGAGGGTGGGGGCACTTGGCAAACGGTTTCTCGCAGCTTCGGGCACGGCGTTTTTTTGCGTTGTCGGCGTGCGGTCATTGACCCGGGACGATGAAGTGTTTAATGATGCCCGGCCCTATGAACGAGGACATCCGCCAATTACTGGTGCTTCAGGATCGCGACGCCAAGGCCAACCGGCTTGAGGCCGAGCTGGAATCGATCGACCCCGAGCGCGAAAGAACCAGGCGGGACAGCATCCGGACCCAGCAGGTGTTGGATCAAGCCAAGCAGGATCAGAGGCAGCTGGAGGTTCGCCGGAAGGATTTGGAGAACGAGGTGGAGACCAAGAAGGAGCAGATCCTCAAGTTCTCCCAGCAACAGCTCGAGACCAAAAAGAACGTGGAATACCAGACTCTTGGCCGGGAGATCGACCATGTCCGGGGGGCTATCTCGGAAATCGAGGAGCAGGAGATGGAACTGATGGAGCAGCAGGACGCCTTCAAGTCAACGCTTGCGGAGGCCAATCAGGTGGCCGAGGAGGCCAAGTCGGGTGAGGCAAAAAAAATATCCGACCTCGACGAGCGCGAAAAAAATATTGAGAGCGAACTGGACGCGCTGGATGAGGAACGCGATGAGATCGTTTCAAAAATTAACAAAAAAATGGTCGCGCACTACGAACGATTGCTGGACACCAAGGAGGGCAAGGCGATCGTGGGCGTGGATCACGGCAGTTGCGGTGGCTGCCACATGAAGTTGCAGACGCAGGAAATCGTCAATGCCAAGAGTGGGCGCGAGATGGCCACCTGCACAAACTGCGGCCGGCTCATCTACTACACGCGAGAGATGGTCATGGCTGATGAGTTGGATTAATAGGCTGGCCTGCGGAAAAGCTGTAACCAACCCCGTTCCACAAACGACTAGTTAAGCACCTGGCAACGTGGCTGGGATGGGAGAATAAAAAATATAACATTATGAAACTAAAGACGATAATAGCAATGGCTGCTGCTCTGATGATCGGTGCAGGAGGAACGACGACTGTTCAGGCTAAGGGGGATCGCGATCGTGGCTCTTGCCGCGAAGTTCACGCAAAAAAGGACGGTGACAAAAGAGCGCACGCCCGACGCGATCAGGGTTCCCGTGGCTCACGGGCCCGTCGTGGGTCTGGGGGTCCTCGCGGTCCGATGGCATCACGCAGTCACCAAGGTTCGGGCGGCTCTAAGGCTCAACATGCTCGTGGTGGCCAAAAGGGTCAGCCGCGTGGAAATAAAGTTCGCCGTGACGGCCAAGGCCGGCCTGGTTCAAACCCAAAGGCTCGCGGTGGCAAACGCGGTGGTGATAAGAATCGTGGTGGCGGAAAGGGTCGCTTAAAGAACCGCGGTCAACGTCGTTAGATTTTGGCCCGCTTGGCCGAGTGTTGTTCGATGCTTACCAAGTTTTGAATTACTTGAGGGTGGGCATGTTTAAGGCATGCCTGCCCTTGTTTTGTTGGGAGGTCTTTTCCCCTTTTTTTGGTCGGGAGGCGAATACTCCCAAGTGTGT
>Ga0257109_1000415_pt1 | contig 13686 bp, 10 predicted proteins | sample LP_taG_8_FD_191566 | JGI IMG/M metagenome (GOLD analysis project Ga0257109, IMG submission 191566) | Marine microbial communities from Northeast Subartic Pacific Ocean, Canada - LP_J_2011_P26_2000m | ecosystem: Environmental > Aquatic > Marine > Oceanic | place: Canada: Northeast Subartic... | reverse complement strand
GTTGACGGCCGGGGCGGCGGCGGCTAAAACAAACGCCTGTTTCAAACAGTCGTTTGAATTAAATGGCAAAAACGGACACCAAGACACGGATCCTCGACACCGCCGAGCGGCTTTTCGCCCAGAAGGGGTTCGATGCCGTGTCGCTGCGCAACATCATCGCCTCGGCCAAGGTCAACCTCGCGGCGGTGCATTACCACTTCGGCTCCAAGTTAGCGCTGATTCAAGCGGTGATCGCCCGGCGGCTCCGCCCGATCAACGGGGAGCGCCTTGCCAAACTGGCCGAGGCCCGGGCCAAGGCCGGACGGCGGCCAGTGAAACTGGAGCGCGTGCTCGAGTGCCTGTTCCTGCCGTTGTTCCGCGTGCAGGCCGACCCCAAGGCCGGCCCTACTTTTGCGCGACTGGTTGGGCGCGTGATGGGGGAGCGCAACGAGGGGCTCCACAAATTTATGATGGGTGAACTGGCCGAGGTGATCATCCAGTTCGGCGCCGCGTTCGAAAACGCCCTGCCGGGACTGGCCAAGGAGGAGGTCGACTGGCGCTCGCATTTCATGGCCGGCGCGATGGCGCACACGCTTTGCAACGCCGATCTCCTCGTCCGCTTCACCGGCACCGATGCCGACGCCTCCGACTACGAGTCAACAGTGCGGCGGTTGATCGATTTCACCGCCGCCGGCTTCCGCGCAAAGGTCAGCCCGCCCACGCGCCCACGCAAAAAGAAGTAATGCGCCGAACACCCTTCATCACCGCGGCGGTCCTCCTGCTCGCTGGTTGCGCCACCGACTCCAACCGGACGGCCCGGGATTTTGCCAGCGAACTCCCCGCCGGCTGGACGGCACCCAGCGGGAGCACCGGCCAAGCACCGGCGTTTTGGTGGCACAACTTTCGTGATGCCAGGTTGAGTGAGGCGATTGGGCACGCCCTCGACGCCAACCCGGATGTCTGGAGTGCCGCCGCCCGGCTCGAGGCCGCCTGGGCACAGGCTAGGATCGCCGGCGCGGAACAGTTCCCACAGATCGGCCTCAGCGGCGGCTTGTCAGCCAGCCAACTGAACATGGCGCAGTTCGGGGTGAAGATTCCCGATATGCCCGACTCCTTCCTCAGCGAACGCCACAACTTGACGCTTGGCGCACAGTGGGAACTCGACCTGTGGGGCCGCGTGAGCGCCGGCAAACGCGCCGCGCAAGCCAATGCGCTTGGCCAGGCGGCGGAGTTTGCCGGGGCTCGCCACTCGATCGCCGGCCAGGTGGCCAAGGCGTGGATGATGGCCATTGAAGCGCGGCAACAGGTGCGCCTGGCCAAGTTTACCGTCTCCACTCACGAGACGACGGTGGCACGGGTTCGCGCCCGGTTCGAGCAGGGCGTCCTCTCGTCGCTGGACTTGCGCCTGGCCATGGCCAACCTCGCAGGAGCCAAGGCGCAAGTCGCTGAACTCAAGATAGTTGCCAGCCAAACGATTCGGCAGTTGGAGATTCTACTTGGCCAATTCCCGGCCAACAAACTGGCAGTTCCAGCCGAACTGCCGCAAGTGCCCCCGGCGATCCCGGCCGGCATGCCGGCGCAGATTCTTTCGCGCCGGCCCGATCTCGTCGCCGCCGAGCAGCGGCTGTTCGCCACCGGGGCATCGCTCACCCAGGCCGAGGCGTCGCTCTACCCGCAGATCAGCCTGACCGGCAGCGGTGGCACCTCGACGAGCGATCTTTCCGGACTGCTCTCGGGCGACTCGGTGGTTTGGAGTGTCGCCGCCAACCTGACGCAGCCGGTGTTTCAAGCCGGCCGGCTTCGCGCCAATGTTCGTTTGCAAAAAGCCAACCTGAAAGCCGCCGAGGAAAGCTTTCGCTCGACGATGCTCAAGGCGATGGGCGAAGTGGAAAACGCACTCGACGCCGGACAGCAGTTGGCCGTGATGGACGAGGCGTTGAGCCTCGCGTACGAGCAGTCGCAAGCCGCCGCGCAAGTCGCGCAGGAGCGATACGACGGCGGGCTCGAGAACATCATCACGCTGCTCGAGGCGCGGCGCCGCGCGATCAGCGCCGAGAGCCGATGGTGGGCCGCGCGGCGGCGGCGATTGGAAAACCGGGTCAATTTGCACCTCGCCCTTGGCGGCGGATTTGAATCGATGAATAAAAATGGAACAGCAAGCAACTAACCCCAATCGCAGGTTGAAAATAATTTCCACATTTGCCGTGGCGATCATCGGCATCGCGTTCGCCATCATGCTGGCGAAAAGCGCCAAAAAACCGGAGTCGCAGATTCCTCAGCCGAAGCTGCCGGCCGTGGAAGTGCAGATCGCGGAAGCAACACGGCACACGTACCGCATCCAGTCGCAGGGAACCGCCCTGCCCCGGACAAGTATCCGGCTCGTGAGCGAAGTCAGCGGCAAGGTGGTGTCCGTCGCCGAGTCGTTCGATGTCGGCCAGATTTTTGCCAAGGGCGACGTGTTGCTGAAGATCGATGCGCGTGATTACGAACTGGCGCTCGCGCAGGCCAGGTCACAGGTCGCCCAGGCGCAATTGCGGTTGCAGATGGAGGTGAAGGAGGCGGACGTCGTTCGGCGCGAATGGCAGTTGCTCAACCAAGGCGAGCCGACCGGCCTGCAGGCGCGTGAACCGCAACTCGCCAGCGCCCGAGCCGCACTCGAAGCCGCGCTCGCCGCCGAGGAGGCGGCCAAGCGCAACCTCGATCGCTGCGAAATCCGCGCCCCGTTCGACGGCATGGTGGCAAGGGCCGGCGTGCGGCCTGGTCAATTTGCCGCCTTGGCCACGCCGCTTGGCGAACTGTTCGCCACCGACGTCGCCGAAGTGCGTTTACCGTTGATTGCCAGTGACTTGAGTTTCATTGATTTACCCAGACCCGGGGCGAAAGTCGCGCTTGGCCAAGCGCCCAAGGTGACACTCAGCGGGTGGGGGGCGGAGTGGGTTGGCCGCGTCGTGCGCTCGGAAGGGACGGTCGATCCGCTGAACCGGATGGTGTACGTCGTCGCGCAAATCACCGACCCGTACGGCTTGCCCAATGACACTGTCGCGCCGCTGCGAAGCGGGATGTTTGTGCAGGCCAGCATCGAGGGCCGCACGCAGGAGGGTGTCGTCGTGCTGCCGCGGCATGCGCTGCGCGGAAAAAACCAAGTGTGGATCGTGAGCGAAAACAAACTGACTTTCCGCACGGTGAAGGTTGCCTTTGCAGACGCGAAACAGGTGATCGTCGCTGCGGGGATTCAACCGGGTGAACAAGTGGTCGTCTCGCTGCTTGCCGCGGTGGTGGACGGCATGGGTGTAAAGGTGCGGGAGGCGGAGTCAACGGATGAATAACCTGATCGAATGGTTCGCCAAGAATGGCGTCGTTGCAAATCTGCTGGCGTTTTTCATCGTCATCCTCGGGTTCATGTCGATCGGGACGCTGAAGCAGGAGGTGTTCCCCGAGTTTTCGTCGGACATGATTTTCATCACCGTGCCGTATCCCGGCGCGGCGCCGGATGAAGTTGAGGAAGGAGTTTGCCAAAGAATTGAGGAGGCGGTGTACGGCCTGACGGATGTCGAAAAGGTCACCTCGACCTCGATTGAAAACGCCGGCACGATCGTGGTGGAGTTGACGCCGGGCGCGGACGTCTCTCACGCGCTCGACGAAATCAAGGCGCAGGTCGATGCGATCGACACCTTCCCGGAAGAGTCGGAAAAGCCGGTGATCCGGGAGATCATCATGCGCAAGCAGGTCATCAACGTAGCTGTGTCCGGCGATGTTTCGGAGGCAGCGCTGCGGCACTACGCCTCGCAGGTCCGCGACGAGTTGATGGCGTTGCCCGGCATTACGCAGGTGAAGTTGACCAACGTGCGTGACCTCGAAATATCGATCGAGATTTCCGAGCAGGCGCTGAGGCGATACGGCCTGACGTTCGACGAGGTGTCGCTGGCGATTCGCAGCAGCTCCGTTGACCTGCCGGGCGGGTCGATCGAGGTGCAGCACGGCGGCGAAATCCTGCTGCGGGCCAAGGGCTTGGCCAAGCGGGCTGTGGATTTTGAACAGATCGTTCTGCGCACGCGCCCGGACGGCACGAGGCTGCGGCTTGGCCAAGTGGCGACGATCCTCGACGGTTTTGAGGAGACGGATCAGGAGTCGTACTTCGATGGCAAGCCGTGTGCCTTGGTGAAAGTGTTCCGCGTCGGCGACGAAAATGCCATCGCGATTTCGGAGACGGTTCATCAATACATCACCGACTCGAGACATCTTTACCCGGCGGGGATCGGATTGACCACGTGGCAGGACGACTCGACTTACCTGAAGGGACGGCGCGACCTGATGATCCGCAACGGGCTTACCGGGTTCTGTCTTGTGTTCATTGTGCTGGCGTTGTTCCTGCGTTTCCGGCTGGCGTTTTGGGTGAGCCTTGGCATTCCGATTTCGTTTCTTGGCACGTTTTGGCTGATGCCAACGCTGGATGTGTCAATCAGCATGATCTCGCTGTTTGCGTTCATTGTGGTGCTGGGGATCGTGGTGGATGACGCCATCCTCATCGGCGAAAATATCCACGCGCATCACGAGCGAGGCACGCCCGGGCTCAAGGGCGCGATCACGGGTGCGGTCGAGATGGCCCGGCCGGTGACCTTCGCCGTGGCAACGTCGATCGCCGCCTTCGCGCCGCTGATATTCACCGCCGGCAACACCGGGAAAATCATAAAATTCATCCCGCTGATCGTGATCCCGACGCTGTTTTTCTCGCTCATCGAATCGCTGTTCATCCTGCCGAAGCATTTGAGCAATCTGCGCAAGGTGGACAACATTGAGGACGGTACAGGCTTTGTCGGCGGATGGCGCCGGTTTCAGCACCGGTTCGTCACGCGGATGGACCAGTTCATCCTGCGAATCTACAAGCCGACACTGCGTTGGTGTCTTGATTGGCGTTACCTGACGATGGCCATCTCTGTGGCGGCGTTCGCCATCACAATGGGCGTCGTGGCAGGTGGGCATATTCGCTTCACGTTTTTCCCGCCGGTGGAGGGCGATAATATCGCCGCGACTGTGACCCTGCCGCTGGGCAGCACCACGGAGGAAACCAAGCGCGTCGTGAAGAAGCTCGAGATCGCCGCCGAAAAGGTTCGCGCCCAACTCGACGCGGAGACGCCGGAGGGCTATCCCAGCATCGTGCGACACACGCTCAGTTCGGTGGGCAGCCAGCCGTTCAAGACCGATCAAAACCGATCCAGCGGCCGCGCTGTAGCCTCCATCAAGAGTGCGAACACCGGCGAGGTGCACATCGAGGCCTCCCCGTCCGAGGAGCGGATGTTCGACAGCCACGAGGTCGCGAGGCGCTGGCGGGAGATCGTCGGCGAGATGCCGGAGGTCGAGGAGTTGCAATTCACTGCGGATATTTTTCAGGCCGGCGACGCGATCAATGTTGTGATCACCGGTGCAGACTTTGGCCAACTGCAGACCGCCGCCGAGTGGCTCAAGCAGCGGCTCGGCGAGTTCGACGGCGTCATCGACATCGCCGACTCGTTCCGCGAGGGCAAGGAGGAACTTCTGCTGAAAATCACGCCGGAAGCCGAGGCGCTTGGCCTGTCGCAAGCCGACCTCGCGCGGCAGGTGCGCCAGGCGTTTTATGGCGACGAAGTGCAGCGCATCCAGCGCGGACGCGACGATGTCAAAGTCATGCTCCGTTATCCCCGCGACAAACGCCGCAGCTTGGCCAACCTCGAGAACATGCGCATCCGAATGCCCGGCGGCATCGAGGTGCCGTTCGCCGAAGTGGCCGACGTGACATACGGGCGTGGCTACGAATCGATCCGGCGCATCGACCGGCGGCGCTCGGTCAACGTCACCGCCGACGTCGATCCCGCCACCGGCAACACGCAACTCATCAACCAATCGCTCGAGACCAAAGTGCTGCCCGCGATGCAGCGCGAATTCCCCGGCATTTACTGGTCGTTCGAGGGCGAAAAAAGCGAGCAGGCCGAGACCCTCGACAGCCTGGGGTACTTGTACGTTATCGCTTTGATCATCATTTACGCCCTGCTTGCGATTCCGTTCAACTCATACATCCAGCCCCTCATTGTCATGGCGGCAATCCCGTTCGGCCTCATCGGCGCCGTCTGGGGGCATGTCGTCATGGGCATGGACATCACCATCCTCTCCGGCTTCGGTGTCGTGGCGCTCACCGGCGTCGTCGTCAACGACAGCCTCGTGATGGTCGATTACGTCAACCGCAAACGCGGCATCGGCCTGAGCGAAATGGAGTCGGCGCGCCAAGCCGGGTTTGCCCGATTCCGGCCGATCCTGCTGACGTCGCTCACCACCTTCGCCGGCCTCACGCCGCTGTTGCTCGAGAAAAGTCTGCAGGCCAAGTTCCTCGTACCGATGGCCGTCTCGCTTGGCTTCGGCGTCATCTTCGCCACCGTCATCACACTGATTCTCGTCCCCGCGATGTACCTCATCCTCGAAGACATCCGCACCTTCTTCTACGGCCCCGAGGACAAACTGTAAGCCAAGCGCTTGGCTTGGGGTGGCTGGGCGGCTACTCTTTTTGGCGTGAAATGCCTGTTTTTTTCTCTGACGATTCTTTGTACGCTTGGCCTGCAATCCGCAACCGCCGCCAAGCCGAACATCCTGTTCATCATGGTCGACGACCTTGGCAAGGACTGGATCTCCTGCTACGGCGCGGACGAAATCAACACCCCGAACATCGATCGCCTTGCCCAGGGCGGCCTCAAGTTTCACAACGCCTGGTCGATGCCTCAGTGCACGCCCACCCGCGCCACGCTGCTCACCGGCCAGTACCCCTGGCGCACCGGCTGGGTGAATCACTGGGACGTCCCCCGCTGGGGCGTCGGCTACTTCGACTGGGCAAACTACACCACCTTCGCCAACGTGATGAAAAGCGCCGGCTACTCCACCGCGATCGCCGGCAAGTGGCAGATCAACGACTTTCGGCTCGAGCCGGAGGCGCTTCGCAAACACGGCTTCGACGACTGGGCAGTTTGGACCGGCTACGAAACCGGCAACCCGCCGAGCGGCAAGCGTTACTGGGATGCCTACATCCACACCCGCGCCGGCAGCAAAACCTACAAGGACAAGTTCGGCCCGGACATTTACTGCGACTTTCTCATCGACCACATGAAGCAGCATCGCGACGAGCCGATGATGCTCTACTTCCCGATGGCACTCACGCACGGCCCGCTCGTGCCGACTCCCGACGAACCAAAAGTCACCACGAACAAAGACAAGCTCAAGGCGATGGTACGCTACACCGACACCCTCGTCGGGCGCCTGGTCAGCACGCTCGACGACTTGAAAATTCGCGACCGTACCATCGTGATTTTCACCACCGACAACGGCACCAGCGGCGGGATCCGCGGCACAATCAACGGTAGGCGGCCAAGCGGCGGCAAAGGCTCCAAGTTCGAGGGAGGCGTCTGCCAGCCGTTCATCGTCAACTGCCCCGGCCTTGTCCCCGGCGGTCGCGAGACCGACGCGCTGACCGACTTCGCCGACCTGCTACCGACCTTCGCCGAGTTGGGCGGCGCGAAGCTGCCCAAGGGCGTCACGCTCGACGGCAGGTCGTTCGCGCCGCTGCTGCTTGGCCAGGCGGAGAACTCGCCGCGCGACTGGATCATGGCGCTTGGCCACGGCGCCGGAAGGCTCGACAAAAAAGGCGTGCGCGGCACCAACGACTTCGCCGACCGCGTCCTTCGCGACAAACGCTACAAAGTCTGGCTGGAGCACGAGCCGAAGATTACTGCGCTGTACGACCTCAAGAGCGATCCGCTCGAGCAAAAAAATTTGCTCAACAGCGACAAGCCGGAGCACCTGGCCGCGCTGAAAAAATTCCGCGCCATCATTGGCAGCCAACCGAAGGTCGATGGCCGCCCGCTGTATCGCCCGCGAAAAGCCAACTCGTGGGACAAGCAATTTCAGGCCAATGTGGAGAAACCGACGAGCAACAAGCCCAAGCGCGAACGTCGACGAAAACGTAAGGCTGCGCAGCAATAAACCGCATGCCCGAGGCGACGCGAATCAAGGATCTGCCCGACAGCGAGAAGCCGCGCGAACGGCTCCTGGCCAAGGGCGCGGAGGCGCTCAAGGACAGTGAATTGATCGCCATTTTGCTGCGCACCGGCACGCAGGGCTTGTCGGCAATCGATGTCGCCCAGTCGCTGCTCAACAAGTTTGGCTCGCTCGACGCCCTGGCCAAGGCGCCCATCGAGGAACTGTGCGTGAAAGGCGTCGGCCGCGACAAGGCGGTCACGTTGAAAAGTGCGTTCAGCCTGGCCAAGCGCCTGGCCGACGAACTGCGCCACGAGTCGCCGGTGCTCGACACGCCGGAGAAGTTGGCCAGCCTCCTGCGCGAGGACAACCGGCTGCTCGAGGTCGAGCATTTTACTGTCGTGCTCGTGAACACCAAGCGGCGGCTCATTCGCGTCGAGACACTCGCGCGCGGTACGCTCGACTCGCTGGTGACGCATCCTCGCGATGTGTTTCGACCGGCCATCACCGCCAACGCGTCGGCGGTGTTCCTCGCGCACAACCATCCCAGCGGCGACCCCACCCCGTCGGAGGCCGACATCAAGTTCACGCGCGACATCATCCGCGCCGGCAAGTTGTTGAAAATCGACGTGCTGGACCACATCATCCTCGGCCGCCGCACAGCGGAGCGCGAGAAGGACTACGCGTCGCTGCGCGAGCTTGGGTATTTTTACGAATGATCCACTCCACCGCCATCATCCACCCCGGCGCACAGTTGCACGAGAGCGTGCGAGTCGGCCCGTACTCGGTTATCGACGAACACGTCACGGTCGGCGCGGGGTGCGAGCTTGGCCCGCACGTTCACCTCACCGGCCACACCACGATCGGCGCGGAGAACCGCTTCCACACCGGCTGCGTGATTGGCGACGCGCCGCAGGACTTGAAGTACGGCGGCGAACCGACCCGGCTCATCGTCGGCGAGCGAAACTTTTTTCGTGAACACGTCACAGTTCACCGCTCCAACACGCCCGATGAAGACACGCGGATCGGATCGGAAAATTTTTTCATGGCGAACAGCCACGTCGGCCACAACTCCATCATCGGCAACAAGGCCATCCTGTCCAATGGCGTGTTGATCGCCGGCCACGTAATGATCGGCGACGGGGCGTTCCTCGCCGGCAACGCCGTGGTGCATCAGTTCTGCCGCGTCGGCGCGATGGCCATGATGCAGGGCTGCGCCGGGGTGAGCCTCGACCTGCCGCCGTTCACCATCGTGCGCGGCATCAACGGCATGTGCGGCCTGAACAGCGTCGGCCTGAAACGTGCCGGTTTCTCCAGCGAGGAAAGGCTGCAACTCAAGAAAGCCTACCACGCCATTTTCCTATCCGATGACCTGCTGAAAGACGCGCTGGAAAAAGCCCGCGCCGAGTTCACCGGCGTGCTGGCTGAGCAGTTGATCGACTTCGTCGCCACCAGCCAGCGCGGCACCTGCTCGCACACCAAGCGCTGAGCTACTCGACCAACACCGTGCGGGGGGCGATCAGGGCTTCGATTTGCGGCAGGTCGAACGACTCCAGCAGGCCGAAGCACATCATCTCGGGCAACTCGTTCGCCCCTTTGTTTTCGCGGACGATCTCTTTGAGGCTCCGCATCGAGTCATGCATTTTCAACGCACTGATCGCTTCACTCTGCACCGCCGCGAGCCGCGCCGCCACGCTGAGTCGGCGGCCGACGGACTCGAGTTCCACCGGCTGTCCGAATTGCCGTGCCGCCCAGTTGGCCACGGCCGAGATTTGCCCGGCTTGCACGCCCAGCGCCCGCTCGCCCACGGCGTGCATGAGGATGACGTGCAGAAAATCGCGGCTCAGGATTTTCGACTCGCCGAAGAAAAACGAATCGAACGCCACGACGCGCCGGCCGTTGGCCAAGGCCGCCTCGACCCGCTTGGCCAACGCCTTGCGGCCGGCGTCGGCGATGAGCAGCGTGGTGGCCTTGGGCTCGTCCGGCGTGAATACCGTGCCGGGCACCGTCCAGTCGCCACCGATGCGGAATTGATAGTGCGCGACCGCCCCTTCGCCGCCGACACGCTTGGCCAATGCGGTGTAATTCTTGGCGTTGATAATTTTGAGCAGCCGCCGCCGTTTGTCGCCCTCGAACGGCTTGGGCAGAGTCTCCATCAGGCCAAGCGCAATCGAGTTGAAATCGCCGTTGCCCTCGGGCAAATCCACCAGCAATTCGTCGTAGGTTTTCACTTCATCGGCGCTGGGGATTTCCTGCCACGAGAAGTCGCGGCCGTCGTAAAAAACATCGCCGATAAAGCGGTAGAGTTGCTGACGGTTATCAAGCTCGAAGTTGTGAGTGCCGGGGTCGTGATTGATGTGCGAGCGCAGAAACTCACCGCGGCCAAGCAGGTCAAAAATCGGCTGCGCGGCATCGAGCAACGGCGGCTGCGCGTGGCCGGCGGTGAAGCAGCATTTGTCCTCTGCATTGTTTGTAAGCAGCGCGGCGCGATTGGCCAACATCGCGGTGAGGTGCGTGTAGTCCGCGTATAGCGCGAGGTCGTTGGGGGTTTGCTCGGAGTCGCCAAGATCCATGCCGTGCCGGGCGCGGGTTTTGAAACTGGAATAACCGGCGACCGGGTTGGCCAGCGTCACGCGTTCATCGAGCGAGCTGATAAAAATCGTCTGCCACCCTCCGCCGGACAGGCCGGCAACGGCGACTCGGGTCGGGTCGGCGTTCGGATGCGCGAGCAGGATGTCGAGGCCCTTGCTCATGTTCAGAAAAAACGGCGCGATGCCGGCCGTGCCGCACAGATCCATTTGGTTCATTTGATAATGGCTCATGCGACTGGCGAACTGCCCCATGCCGATCCACTCGACGTTCAACGCGATCATGCCACGCTTGGCCTGGTTGATGCAGCGCAACTGTTTGTAGTCCGCCGCCTTGCCCTTGCCGTCGTGGCCGTTGACGTTGAGCACGACGGGGCGTTTGCCGGAAAGTTTGGTCGGCTCGTAAAGCAACGCGGGAATCCACCAGCCGGGCACGGCTTCAAATCGCAGTTTGCGGATGCGGTACCCCGGCAATCCTTCGATCGTGTCGCTCCATTCCACTCGAAGCGGCGTGTCCCGCCACTTGGCCGCCTCGCCGCGAAAGACCACTTTGTCGAGAATGTTTCGGCGATACTCGCTGTCCTTGGCCTGCCATTCGGCGGCGGTGCTCACGCGCGGCATGTCCGGCACACGCGTCTCGTTGAACACGCGCACCTCCTCCAGCGAAAGAGCCGGCCCGATGATTTCCTGCGCGAGTGCCCGCTCGACAGCACTGGCCGGTTCAGCCGCTTGGCCAACGATCCCGCCAAGTAAGCAAACAATGGCAACGGTTTGTTTCATAAGAATTGGGCCGCTTGGCCAAGCGCTTGGCTAAATCTTCACCTTGAACTGTTCGCCTTTTTTCAACGACTTGGCGAAGCCGGCCATGAGCTGCGGGATCTGCTCGAGATCCTTCAGGCTGACCACCTCGACCGGTGAGTGCATGTAGCGGTTGGGCAGGCTGATGAGGCCGCTCGGGATGCCACCGCGTGTCCAGAAAACGGCGTCGGTGTCGGTGCCGCTGGTGGAGGAGATCGCCTCGTGCTGCAGGTTGATCTTCAGCCGCTTGGCCACTTGCTCGACGCGCTTGATGACTTCGGGGTGGTTGCAGTTGCCGTGGGTGACGGTCGGCCCCTGGCCCACCTTGATATCGCCGTGCTGCCGCTTGTCCACGGTCGGGTAGTCGGTCGCGTGGGTGACGTCCATCACCAGCGCGACGTCGGGGTGCAGCGAGTAGGCGATTTGCCGCGCGCCGAACAGGCCGACTTCCTCCATCGTGTTGGCGACGACACACACCTCGGCGTTGAGCTTGACTCTGCCGGTCTTGAGCAGGCGCAGCGTCTCCGCCACAGCCCACGTGCCGACGCGGTTGTCGAACGCCCGCGCCACGACGAGGTCATCGCGCAGAAGCTCGAACTGGTCGTTGAGCGTGATCGGGTCGCCGACGCGGACGAGTTTCTCGGCGGCCTTGCGCGAGTCCGCGCCGATGTCGATGAACAACTCGTGAATCTTCGGCACCTTGGGCGCGCCGGTATCGGTGCGCATGAGGTGCGGCGCGACGCTGCCGACGACCCCCTTCACCGGGCCTTTGCGGGAGTGGATGATGACCCGCTGAGCCCGGGTGATCGCCGGGTTGGTGCCGCCAAGCCGCCGCACGTACACGTAGCCGTCGTCGTCGATGAAGTTGACCGTCATGCCGATCTCGTCGGCGTGGCCGGCGAGCATCAACCTCGGGCCGCCACCCTTGTTGAGCACGGCGACACAGTTGCCGTATGCGTCGGAATAGGTCTCGTCGGCGTACTGGCTGACGTAGTCCATCCAGACGCGCAAGCCGCGTGATTCATGGCCGGATGGGCTTGGGGTGTTGACGAGAGTCTCGAGAAACTGGAGCGATCGCTTGTTCATGCACGGCGATTAGGGGTACTGAACGGGGCTATTTCAAGCGCATTGTCGGCTTGCTTTTGGCAGGCGCCTTGCTTTCAGTCACCCGTCCATCTGGTCGCATGACTAAGATTAACAGGAAAATACAGGAACGGCTCCGCGCTGGTTTGCGCTGCTTCAAGCCGCTGCTCAAAGCGGCCAAGGAACGCAACGCCAGTCGTGCGGACACGGCCACGCTGGCGCTGGATCTGTTGTCGGACCTGCTCGGGTTCGACCGCTACTCGGAGGTGACGTCGGAGCAAATCCGCCACGCCCAATCCGGCCGGCCGGGGGCGTCTTCTAAACTGGGGCGCCAATCAGTGGCGCTTGACTTCGCGGCCGCGGGAGTCAGCTTCTCCCCAAGCCATGAAACATCGCCGCGCCTTCACGCTGATCGAGTTACTGGTGGTCATTGCCATCATCGCCATTCTGGCCGCCCTGCTTCTGCCGGCGCTGGCCAAGGCCAAGGCAAAGGGGCAGGAAATCTACTGCCTCAACAACATCAAGCAATTGACGCTCGCCGCCAAAATGTACAGTGGCGACAATGGCGATCGCTTCGCCTGGACCTTCACGCTTGTGGGCAGCCAGCAAAACCGAACATCTTGGTTCAACTATCTGCTGCCGTATCAGGAAACCAAAAAAACCCTTCGCTGCCCCAGCAAGCCGTTCAAGACTAAGGAGACGATTTACGACTTTGGCCGAACCACGAACAACTACTCCGCCAACTTCCGGCTCGGCGGCTGCAACTGGCCCGGTGTCTGGGAATACGACCCGCTCAAGGAAAGCGCGGTGCGCAGCCCCTCCACGCTCGTTTACAAGACCGACGGCGGCAGCCGGCCGGTCAACACCACCAACCCAAGAAAATGCGTCACGCCACAGTCGCCGGAGAAAGCCGGCTGCTGGATCGTCCACGACCCCGGCAACAGCGCGCCCTGCGGCGGCTGCGTCACCTCCGGCGACCCGAACTGGGGCGGGCCGCACCTGCGCCACAACGGCCGCAGCAACGTCAGCTTCACCGATGGCCACGCCGAGGCGATGCCGTCGTTCAAGTGGTACTGGTCCGGCACACCGTGGCTCGACCCCAAGCGCGGCGGATAGCACGCCGGGAGGGACGAGTTCCACCTCGTCCCCATATTGAAGCCCCGAAGGGCGGCATCAAAAAAAGCCCCCTGTTTTTGGGGCGAGTTGGAATTCGCCCCTCCCGGCGGAGTTTGCGCTTGAGCGCAGG
>Ga0257109_1000413_pt1 | contig 13693 bp, 11 predicted proteins | sample LP_taG_8_FD_191566 | JGI IMG/M metagenome (GOLD analysis project Ga0257109, IMG submission 191566) | Marine microbial communities from Northeast Subartic Pacific Ocean, Canada - LP_J_2011_P26_2000m | ecosystem: Environmental > Aquatic > Marine > Oceanic | place: Canada: Northeast Subartic... | reverse complement strand
TCAGAATTGACTTCCCCCAATTCATGAATTTGTGTAAACCGCCACATCTGTGGATAAGATCATGACCTGGGCGTAGAAATAAGTGATAAGTATTACCTAGAATAATAGTTGTATTTACATCATAAAGCTCCTGCGGTAGTAATGTTTTTACAGCACCGCTGGTACCTATGGGCATAAAAACAGGTGTATCTATTTGGGAATGATATGTATTCAGTGTACCAGTTCGAGCGGAAGAATTAGGATCAGTTGATGTGATAGAAAAATTCAACTGTCAAAATAAATTACTAAATACTTCCTTTACGGAAGAAACACCAAGTACTTTTATTTTAGTGTTGGATTTCTTGAATCGCTTTAGGTTGGATTGTGGTACAATAATCTGCTTAAACCCCAAGGCTTCAGTTTCTGCTACGCGTTTATCCAGTTTCGCTACTGACCGTACTTCACCAACTAGACCCACTTCCCCAACTAATACTGTATCTTGGGGGATAATGATGTCTTTTGCACTAGAAGCAAGCGCCGTGATTACCGCAAGATCTGCTGATGGATCACTGATACGAAGACCGCCAACCAGATTTACAAATACATCCTTTGTACCCATTACCATCCCTAGTCTCTTTTCCAAAACAGCTAAAAACATGGATAACCGTTTATAATCAATACCATTGGCATTACGTTGCGGTGTACCAAAATTTGCGTTCGATACCAATGCTTGTACTTCTACCAGTATAGGTCTGGTCCCTTCCAGAGCAGGAAATACAGCTGATCCAGGGACTTCTTTTGTCCGCTCAGCAAGAAAAAGTTCAGATGGATTAGATACTTCCTCTAACCCCTGTTTACTCATTTGAAAGATCCCTACTTCATTTGTAGTTCCAAAACGGTTTTTTTCTGAGCGTAAAACTCGATGGTCAAAACGTGGGTCACCTTCTAGATATAACACAGTATCTACCATATGCTCCAGCATCTTTGGTCCGGCGATTATACCTTCTTTGGTAACATGTCCAATTACAATTACTGATACACCATTTTGCTTTGACATTGTCAAAAATTGTTGACCACATTCTCGAATTTGGCCTGGAGAGCCCGGGATCGAATCGATATTATCGCTGTATATAGTCTGAATAGAATCCAAAATCAGCAATTTTGGTTTAAGCAGCGCAACCTGATCTAAAATAACTTGAGCATTATTTTCAGTTGATAGGTGGATCAAATTTGAATTTATTCCTAAGCGTTTCGCTCGTAAGGCCAATTGATCTTCACTTTCTTCAGCAGATACATATAATACTTTACTGTTTAAACCAGGTATTATCTGTAGTGCCAGTGTGGATTTACCAACACCTGGGCTACCACCAAGCAATATCATTGATCCAGGTAAAATACCGCCGCCTAAAACACGATCTACTTCAGGTATCCCTGTATTATTTCTTTTGATTTTTCCTTTTTTCAGTAAATCTACCATTTTTGTCGTGGACCGTGATCGACCGTTAGATCGCGTTCGTGATTTGGTATTTACTTTATATTCACTTAGCGTACCCCATTCACTACAGGATGGACACTGTCCATGCCATTTAGCAAATTCGTTGCCACAAGAAGAACAAAGGAATACTATTCTAACTTTAGATTTCGCCATGATCGGTCGGGAAATTGACCTTGACCAAACGGATTATCAAGAACTAAGGGATGGTTACCAGTCTGTACCGATGGAAAAATAATACTGCGGTTTAGAATAACCAGTAGGATTAACATCCCATGCTGTATCAATCCTCAATAAAAAATAGCCCAAATTGATTTTCACGCCAACACCAAATCCAGCTATGACAGGGGTTATACCATCAGGTAGTGAATAATCACCATATTTCTGACGCATATTATTTGTTTCATCGAATTCATCTAAATTATCCCAGGCAGCACCTACATCAAGGAATAGATAACTACCAAAGTTGCTAAAGACAAATTTATTAGGTATACCAAATGCAAAAAGAAAAGGAAATCTGAATTCTAGATTCATAAGTGCGACATTGCTTCCAGTCCTTTCAAAAAAACGGTAACCACGCATAGGAAATACAAAGTCTGATAAATAGACATCGATCAGCATTGATGTATTACTTGTATCAATTGGCTGACTACGGAATTGACTATTATCTTTGTGTCCAAATGTTTCGCCACGCCCACCGATCCAATTTTGTAAACCGCCTAATACAAATTTTTGCGGATTAGGGCCAAAACTCTTACCTAACGTTATCCTTCCAGCCAAACTCGTAAACCTACTAAACATATAGTATTTCCTGATGTCAAACTTTATGGTCTGGTATTTCAATTTGCTTGCACCAAGCCCCGGACTAATTCTTAATGTAGTATTATGACGGACACCATCTATGGGGCCTGTGTAACCGTATATGGTATTATCAAAAATATAACTCGATGTTAGCATCATAACATCAGCAGCATCTCGAGCGGTTTCAGAATATTGACCTGTAATAAAATCCTGCTGAAATAACCCATATTTAATCTTATTATACGTTAGACCTGCATCAAATCTATTGAATCTATTGAAGGGATAGGATATTAACCCCTGAGTACCATAATACCGTAATCGATAAAGATTACCATAACCATAATTATACATATCAGCCTGGTGAAAAATTGCGAGATAATAATCCGCGCGATTCTTTAAATATGCATAAGTAAAATAATAATCACTCCTATCCAAACTAATGACTAATTCGGTTCCCAGAGATATTTGATGGTCACCCAAAACGTCACTGAAAGCGAATTGCGTCATCCCTTGGGCACCAAAAAAGGTGCTATAGCTAGCATAACCAAGGACCATGTCCATGGTTAGTCTAGTTTTATAAGGCTGCGGTATATAATCTCCATCTGCAGAAATAAGTGAATCGGCCACTACGAACATACCTGAATCAGGTTTTGATACATTAGTATTTTGGTTATAATTCCTGTATTCTGGCGCAAAAATATAATTGGAATAATCTCTTCCTGAAGTTCGATTAGTGTTAATGCCGGTTGATTTGTTCCGACGGAAATCTACCAGTAATTCATCTCCCGATTTTCTGTCTTTGATGAATTGTGTTGGATTGATTTCAATAACATTCATATCTATTGGGTTTGCTAAGCGAAAGATATCCCAACCATTATCTGAATACCCCGCAAAGACCATGACATCATCATCATCTGAAAGACTAATTTGGAATAAACCAGTAAGTATGTTAGTTAATGGTTCAATCTTATCGTTATCCATGTCATGCCTGTATAGATTTGATATACCGCTTTCATCAGACGTATAAAACAGCACATTATCCGTCTTTGCCCAGATAGGATAATTTTCATTGGCATCAGTATCTGTAATTCTTTGGAAAGAATTATTTGAAATATCTAAAGTAAAAATGTCAGTCTGAAAATGCGTTATTTTTAATACAGGTAAATCGGGATCAGTTAAATTGTTTTCGCTTTTATTGCGACTGGAAACATAAGCAATACTATTACCATTGGGATTCCATACTGGTTCTGAATCTGAATAGATATCGTTTGTTAGATTTATAAGTGTTTTATTTTCCAGATCATAAAGATAAATATCGCTGGCATTTGCTTTATTGCCTACAAATGCAATTTGTTGACCATTGGGACTCCAGGCTGCTGAAAAAATACCATCCAAATCAAAGGTTAGTTTTTTCTTATTGCGTGGTTTTTCTGCATCGATCAAATACAATGCATCCTGTACACCAGCCTTTGCCGCAATGACAATTTTTTTACTATCCGGAGACCACGATATTCCGGGTTGTAGCCATTTTAATTCCTCAAAATCCATGGATCGATTACCTTTAACTAGTTTGCGGATATTTTTCCCATCCATTGCATCAATAAGGGAAATGTTAGCAATCCCTGATTTATCTTCCAGAATAGCAATCTTACTGCCATCGGGTGAAATTGCTGGTGATATGTTATAGTAATTATTTTTTTCTTTATGGTCCGTCAATCTGATAGCAATATCCTCAATTTCCTCACGACCATTTATATCCGGCCAATATTCTTTTTTCAAGTATTTTTGCCACTGTTTTGTCAGCCCCTTGAAATCCATTCCTATTGCTTTTTCAAAGCCTTCCTCCGCACTTTGGGTGAATTTCATTGCGGTGAATACTTCGCCGATTTTTTCCCGTCCATATTTTTCGGCAATGAATCGCCAGACTGATTGTCCTCCCTTATATGCAAGAAAAGATTCCAACTGCTCTACTGTAGGCATTTCCTCATGAACGGCTAGATCACGTAAAATCATATCTGCCTGTGTATCCCAGTTCATAGAAAGATATTCTGCCAAGCCTTCATTGGCCCACAACGGAACGCGCAGCTTTACCCTCCCAGAGTATACGTTCTGCGCAGAACCATAAACCATGTCATTGATAACAGCATGTACTAATTCATGATGGATCACATGACGGAACTGCTGGTAGTCACCTTCAAAAGGAATAACTATACGGTTCTTGAATAATTCAGTAACGCCGCCTATTCCTTCTTGCATATATGGTAAAATAACATTTGTTTGCTGGAAATCATTATGTGAGTGATAAATAATTATTGGTACACGTTTTCGTAATGTCCAGCGTAGGTGCTTGGATATTTGTTCATAAGCTTCTTCACCTTTTTCTGCAGTGAATTGTGCTAGATCGATACCATCACCATAATAATAAATATCAAAATGAGGAGTTGTAATAAAAGACCAATTAAAATTTCTATACTGTACCTTATTTTGCCCGAAAGATTGACCTACAGCTAGATGACTAGCTAGAATCATAATACCTATAATTACCCTAAACATGATTTTTGTACTTTAATTTACTCTACAAGTTCGAAAATTTTGACACTATTTATTTGTTAATGTTAAATATGGAGATGAATTGAATTTGATTGCCTATCCTAAATCTTACAGTTTAGTTTCAGATGGTATGCAATTGCCGGTCTATTTTATTTCAGATGCTCATCTCATGGATCAGTTGTCCAAAAGTGAAACAAATAACCAAAAACCACTCTATCGTTTTCTTGACCATATAAAACATACTGGTGGAACGCTATTTATCAACGGAGATTTTTTTGATTTCTATTTTGAATATAAGGATGTAATTCCAAAAGGTTATTTCCCCATATACAATCAATTATATACCTTGAAAAATTCCGGTATTGAAATCCATTATATTTTGGGAAATCATGACTACTGGGTTATGGATTTCATGAAAAAACATTTAACGACACAAACATACGAAAACGATGTAACGCTGGAATTAAATGGTAAAAAATTCTACATTTCACATGGTGATGGCTACCTTTCTTGGGACCATGGATATAGATTATTGAAGCGTATAATTCATAGCCGGCTATTTATATGGTCTTATCGCTGGATTCACCCGAACATTAGTTTTAAGATTGCCAGTTGGATCTCCAAGCGCGGCAAACACTATGACCATTCAGATGAGTATAATCAGCGCGTACTAGATGAAATGACTGAACTTGCAAAGAAAAAAGTTCGGCAAGGTTTTGATTATCTTGTTTTAGGGCATTATCATCAGGCTATTGATCAGTCAGTTGAAAATGGAAAATTGATTATTTTAGGGGATTGGTTAACATTTTTTACATACGGCTATTTTGATGGTACTGACCTCACACTCAAAAAATGGGTCGAACATGATGCGTAGTAAGGCATTAATCCTACTACTGTTGCTATCATTCACCCTTAATAGTTGTTCATTTATCAAAAAGATTTTCCCTGGTAAACAAGATGAAGCTCCCAGTGTAACTTTTGAATTAATCGATAAATTACGGATTGCTTACGAAGACGGTCGGATTCAGGCTCTTGAAGAGTTGATTTCAATATATAATGATAGCAGCTTACCCTTCGAGGCACGTATTGAAGCAGGTAAAGTACTTGGAGACTCTCAACACCCCACGGCACTCAATGCGATTGCACAGGCGGTTTCAAGTGGGGCAGCTCTAGATATAACTTTCATGGAAGAATCCATAAAACTGCTAGCGAAATTCAGAGAAAACCCTAAGGCAGCAGAAGCTATGATCCAAGGCATGGAAAATATTGAACTAAAAACTAATAGTTTACACATGACACTGGTAAGAAGCCTGAATAAAATCCGTGTGGAAGACCAAGTATTGGCATTACTTGACCTTTATGAGATCGCTCATGCTAATGTTGAACGAACCGATCTGCTTTTAGCTGAAACATTGGGGGCAATTGGAACAGAAGAAGTAGTTCCAATATTAGTAAGTATCGCAAAAAATCCTATCTTAAAAATTGGTGTTCGAAACCGTGCAGTAGAAATTCTCGGTAAAAAAGACCCTGGTGAGGTAGCTAATGCATTTGCCGAGTTGTTAAATGATCCCGCTACTAATTTAGAAGTACGGGAATTCGCTTTAAATACTATGCGTGGTGTGAAACAAGAAAACCTTATTCTAGCTCTATTAAATACATATAATGCGGGCCGAAGCGAATATTACAGTCTTCTGAATACCCTACTAGAAACACTGGGAAACTTCGATGACCCCCAAGTATTTAAAGCCATTATCCAAATTGGTCTAACTGATGATCTACCCATTGATTTAAGAAAAAAAGCTATTGAAAGCCTAGGAGGATTAAATAATCCAAATGTAATCCCAAGATTTCTGCCACTATTAGCAGATGCAAAAAACTATACACTCCATGGTCCTATTGTTCAGATGGTCGGTAGGTTAGGTAAACGGGATCTGTATCATGAAGAGATTCGTCGATTAGCATTTGCAGCTCATATGAAAGAAAGCCAATACATTGTACCATAGAGTAATTGTAACCATTCTGTTAATTCAATTTGGCTTAGCGCAGGATACTACTACTGCAGACCAGATTGAAGATCCATTTGAAATTGTGGAAGAGGATACGGCAACATTTAATATATTAGATACTACACTGATCCCCATACCAGAATTACGAGATGATAGAGATACGCTTGCTCTACTTCCCCCTGGTAAGCCCTTTTTTAATTATGATTCAGATATAAAACAATTGCAAAACCAGATAGATTCATTGAGAGCTGTGGTAAAAGTCATTGAAAAATATCAGAGTATGCCCACAGTTGACGAGGATATTATAAATCTAATTAAAGTTCCTGATTTGCGGCATCGCATTGAACTAACAAATGGTACTGTAATTTTAGGGGAAATAATTGATGAAAATGCAGATGAATTATTTATTCAGACTACACTTGGACGGTTAGTAATCACAAAAGATAAAGTGATCTCAGTACAGCAGGAACGCCCCCCTGGTCCCAAGGTTGAAATGGTCGGAGATCCTTTTGTGAATGTGTTTCCAGATCGCGAAGAAATTATCGGGACAGTAATTAATAATGGTGAGATACGAGCAGACTTTGTGCGCACAGAAGCAAAGCTCTGGTCTCCTACAACTCAATTAGTGGCTAAAGATTCAGCTTTTGTTGATGGCGCTATGATAACCTATAAATCAGGTGTTATCAGTGATACTTCAATTGACCCTGGACAAACTGCCAATTTCAAAATTGTGATTGAAAAACCTTTAGCACCAGAAGTAGAATATAGGACGTATGCTATCCGCTGGGTCCGTACGAATTAACCAATTATCTCAACAACGCCATTTTCCTGGTTTGGTAAAAAGTACCTGCCTGTATCTGGTATAGGTAAATACCAGCACTTACTGGTTCACCATAGTCATTAGTAGCATTCCATTGAATACTATTAAAGCCAGCATTTTGGACCTGGTTGACTAGTGTTTTCACTTGTCTACCTAGCAAATCATAGATGGTGATATTGACAAATATATTTTCTGGTAGATCATAGGGTATTATTGTTTCTGGATTAAGGGGGTTGGGGTAATTCTGGTGCAGGCTGTGTTTATCGGGGAGATAAGTCAAATCGTGTGTATTCATATATAGTTCAATAGGGCCTGTAGGTTCCAGATTATGACCAGCAAAACCAAGGTAATCAGTTGGATAGCGATGCACCCGAAAGGTACGATTCAATGTAGAATTCTGTGCACTCCCCTGAGTAGGTATTTCCTGCCCTTGGTATAACGGTCCTGTATTTACTACTGGATTCACATAATCCCAGACCAGTGATCCTGCGGAATCTACTTCAAAATAATGACCTCGAGGTCCATCACATATCAAGGTATTTCCATTTTCCAGACGGTGGGCGCCTGAAATATTAGCTGCGAATAAATCGCCCAGCGGTGTTGCAGTATACTGCCAACTCAAAGTGTCCGGTTCATAAATACCGTTACTATCCAACATATAAAGATTATCTTCCCCTATTGGCTGGGTGATTACATCAATAGATGAATAGGAACCACCAGGGCGACCGCTTCCATTATTAAAAACCATAATTTGTGACCCATCTTCAATCCAGCGCGCATCATGCTGACCAAAAAATATGCGTTCATTGGAATTGCCCCCTATGTAGGCTTGTGGATTGCCCCAGCGATAAAGTAAATCACCACCTTTTCCACTATTTCCACCAGTATGGCTGGCCGCTTCTATTGTAGTAGTACTGTGGTCAATTATCCATATTTCTCCAAAGTGATGTACTGATAATATTATCTGGTCCAGTTCCGCATTATAATCAACAGCATTGATATGCAGCCAGTCCCCACTAGTATTGGGGCCACTGGGATAATTTAAATTCACCAATTCAGGGTGATCAGACACAACACCGTAGTTCACTTTTGACGAGTCATAATCCTGAATTAAGTGGTCCCATACATGCCATTCCCAAGCAATGCTATTTGATTCGGGATTCACCTCAATTATATGATCCGGCCAGAATCCAAATGGCTGCTGACTGCCAGCCAGCATATTGGGATTTCTTCCATTTGCAATTGCTGTCGCATCAGCCTTATGCTCCCAGGCTATTAAAAGTACATTACCATTTGGCAATGATTCTATGTCATGATGCTGCCAATATTGATCACTGAAATAATCAAATTCCCAAACCAAGTTACCATCCCAATCTATAATTTCAACTCCGCCACCATGGCCTCCAGTTTGAAATAACTGTCCCTGTATTATCCGGGTACGTAGCAAGTCACCATTTTCTAAAATGTATACTGAAAGGCCCGGTCTGTATTCGCTAGACCAGGATTGTACCAGTTCCCCATTATTATCAATGAGGTAGGTTACATTATAAGACATGGGCGCAAATAATGTGTAACCCGGCGCAGCAGCAGTAGTATTCAAGAAAAGTCCTACCGTTTGCTCCTGGCCTTGGCCAATTAATACACCGACTATAGCTAGAAAATAAATTATTTTGTGAATATTCATTTCTCTATTCCCAACAAAATTATATGCATCAAGGCCTTTTTATGATGAGGAAAAATTACCTCCTGAGATAATAATACCAACTTTTTTGTCTTTGAACATCTGCTTGTTTTCTATTAGAGCTGCTAATGGTACAGCAGAAGACGGCTCTATATTATCCTTCAGATTTTTGGTCATCACCTTCATAATTGGTAAAATTTTATGCTCCGGAGCAGTAATAATGTCTTTCACATATTTTAGAATTATTGGGTATGTTTTATTACCTAAAGATGTTCGTAAACCATCAGCAACTGTATCCGGATAATTAGATGGAATGAGTTTTTTTTGCTCGAAGGATTGACGAGCGTCGTCCGCAAGCGCCGGTTCAGCACCAACCACATTTATTTTTGGTGTTATTTCTGATACTGCTATTGCTATGCCACTTATTAAACCGCCGCCGCCGACAGGCACTAGAACCATATCCAGTTCCGGTACTTCTTCAAGCAATTCCAACGCAACCGTACCTTGTCCAGAGATAATTCGATAATCATTATATGGATGGATAACTGTTGCACCAGTTGCTTTCTGTACCTCTAGTAAAGTTTTCTCGCGGCTTTCAACCTGGGCTTCACATTCAACAATCTTAGCACCTAAATTTTCGATCAAATTTCGTTTAAATGGCAATGCATTCTTGGGTAAAACTACGGTGGCATTTATGCCACGAATTTTTGCCGCTAAGCTTAGAGCAGTCCCATGGTTTCCTGAGGAAACTGTAACAACCCCGTTATTTGCTTCATTATCACTTAGACAAAGTACCGCATTTACCGCTCCACGAATTTTAAATGACCCAGATCGCTGCAGATTTTCGCACTTGAAGTATAATTCTACACCTGCATTTTCATTTATTTCTGTATTTGATTTAACGGGTGTTTTAAGGACATGCGTGTTTATTCTATTGTGTGCATCTCGAATTGTATTAATAGTTACCTGCATAGTATTTTTCTATAGAAACAAAATTTCAATAACTGGCAATAGCTTGTATTTCCTTTGTAATGTTAATATTTTTAAACAATGTTTTTTGATCATATACTAATTTATGATCGAAAGCAGTCAATAACCGAGGTTGAAAAGGGGAATTTTAGGAGTAATCTATGACTGACCCTATTAGCAATATTGAGGGTGATATCCATGTCAATGGAACATTATCATGCGATGGTGATCTAATAATTGATGGCCAGCTTAAGGGTCAACTATCAGTAAAAGGCAATCTTACGATCACAAAAATAGGCAATGTTTCCGCTAATACAGAAGCGGCAAAACTTACGGTCGCAGGAAATTTGAATGGAAAAATAAAAGCTGATAAAGGTGTATTAATTAAATCATCGGCATCTGTTGTTGGTCCCGTTGAAACTAATAGTATAGTAATCGAAGACGGAGCAGATTATTCAGGTACGATCAATATGAATGTGGAACTGCCCAAAGGTTTATAAATAGTATTTTGCAGGAGTAATCAAATCAAATGCCAGTAACTACAATCGGAAAGTCTTTAATCCTGGATGGAAAATTGCGGGGCACAGATGGTCTTTCAGTCCAAGGAATTGTAAAAGGGAAAATTGAAATCGATAACGCCATTACAGTCGAAAAAGGCGCGATTATTAAGGCCGACATCAAAGCGAAGGATGTGCAGATTTCTGGGGAGGTTAAAGGCAATATCAGTGCATCTGGAAACGTGCATTATATGGAAGATTGCACTGTTGTAGGAAACACAAGTACTGCAAGAATCCTTATCGCAGATGGTGCTTCTATTAAAGGTAGTGTCCATATCAATATTTAATTACTTATCAAATAATGAGCAAAAAAGTGCAAGAAAATATTACGATTTTTCATAAAGATATATCTTTCACGGGAAAGGTAGCAGGCGACGAAGCAATAGCAGTGGCTGGACACATGGAGGGGACCATACAAACTTCGCAAGATCTTTCAATTGAAAAAACGGGTACAGTAAAAGCTGATATAAAAGCTGCTAGTGTAACTGTAAGTGGCGCTTTAGTAGGCAATGTTGATTCAAAAGGTGTTGTTTCGATTACAAAAACTGGACGTATGGTGGGAGATGTTAAAGCAAGCCGAATTATTATTCAGGCTGGTGCGCAATACAAGGGGTCGGTCATAACTAAGGCGAGTTCTGCAGGGAAAAAATCTCAACAAATTTCCCGTAAACCGGCTTCCGGATCAAAAACAAAACGCTGATTATTATGCAGGGTACAATTACCCTTCCACCTTGCAATCTTATATTCTTTCATAACCCTTTAAAATATATATATCAACTGTTTAAGAGCACCTAATTTGATTAAACCATGATAAGTCTCATTCTATCCGAAAACCATATTCATTATGCACAATGGGATACTATTGCTGGTGTTCAATCAATGGATCTTGTTGGATCAATTCCATTAAAGACACCCCTTTCGGAATATAAACCAGGCACAGAAGAATTTACCTCTATGATTGGAACAGAATTCAGCAAACTCTCTATGCACATCGATATGGTTAGTAAAGAAGTATTGTTAACAATTCCTGACTGGATCGTGCATCAGGAATTCATCACACTTGATAAAGACTTGATCGCCCCTGAAACTCGGCAGTATCTCGAGTGGATTTCTGATAATAGGTGGGGCGGTAAAGCTTCTCATTTTACTACACTTGGTTATTGGGTTAAGTCCGATCAACTGGATAAGAATTATGTACGTAAGACACTAATTCCAGCAAATGTTGTGGGAACGCTGAAGCTCACCATTGCAGAACAAGGCGCTAAACCTACTTGGATGGGTACGAATTCGGAAGCGCTCTTAAATGCCCAAGAAAAGGGTGATATTATACTGGTGAAATCGGCGGGCCTATCCTATGAATTATTCTATCGCTATAAACAGGAAGTAGGTTGGGCAAAAATACGGTTTATTAAGAACATTCCTCATATTCAATCAATTCGTGGTCGAAAACGTTCTGTTACGACTTTACTTAAACGGTTAAATCTTTATATCAATGGTGAAACTGATTGGCTTGGTTACGATATTGCTTATATAAATCAATTGAGTTCCGGCAGAAAGAAATACTGGGAACGAGGAAGGCAATCTAGTGATTCCCGAATGCTGCAACCATTTGATAAAGTTAATCTCAGTGGTGAAGTTTCCTTTGAAAATCTATCTGTCCTGCATTTGAATGTATTGATGGCCCTCATTGGCACTATTGATAAATTACCGTTAATAAACTTGTTTGACGAACCTGGTATTACTCAATACGAAGAGGGTATGGTTATCCCCCAGATCCAAACGGTTGAAAAAGAAAAAAAAGCGGAAGAATCAGCAGATGAACCTAAATCGGAAAAGCATACCGTACATAGCTCTCCTTCCTCTTGGCTTCTATTCATTTTGGCTGTGATTGCATTTGCTTACTGGATTTTTTCTAAAGAATATCCTCAAACCATTAATTATAGAGATCACATTCTACAGCTGTCAAAGAATTCCTATGCAATGGCGGAATCGGTCGACCATATAATCGATGAAATAAATGACAGTACCCTGATTGAAGCAAAAGTCGTCAATATGCGTTTACATTTAGAAATAGTTAAGCACGATTCATTAAATCCAATCGAGTTCATTAATGGAAAAGAAACGGGGTTTACACAAGAAGAAATAGTTTGTTGCGGTGGTTTCAAGAATGTATATGACTATAGACTACGGTCCAATGATATGATCGCAGATAGAAACTGGCTAACCATTGATGATTTAAAAATTATATTTGAAGAATATCCTATTGATACAGAAGTTAGAAATCTATCAATGACCAATCGTAATTTTCTTGCATTTGATCGAATTGGCGTTCAAGCGAAGAACAAGGATGATCTAAAGAGAGCTCTTGAATTGTCAATTTCTCTAAGTGAAAATGTGTTGGTGAGAAAGATTGTAGTTACAAATGATCCAACGAATCCAAGTCTTAAGGGGAAATTATATATTGCTGTAATCCGCGAGCCATCATCTGGCTTTTGGATATTTGATATACAATCTTATTTAAAAGGAATAAAGGACTTTATTATTCAGATGGATCTAAAATCTTTGCCGCAACAAATCAACGATTGGATTAGCCGGCTAAGGTGACCATAATTGCATTCTGTACATGAAGGCGATTCTCTGCCTGTTCAAATACAATAGAATAATCAGCTTCTATAACTTCATCTGTTACTTCCCTGCCCCGTTCGGCAGGTAAGCAATGCATAAATAACGTATTTTTACCAGTCGCAGCCATTAGATCTCCATTCACCTGGAAAGGCTGAAATATCTTTTCTCTCATTTCCGCTTCATCTTTTTGGCCCATAGATGCCCAAACATCTG
>Ga0257109_1000410_pt1 | contig 13728 bp, 14 predicted proteins | sample LP_taG_8_FD_191566 | JGI IMG/M metagenome (GOLD analysis project Ga0257109, IMG submission 191566) | Marine microbial communities from Northeast Subartic Pacific Ocean, Canada - LP_J_2011_P26_2000m | ecosystem: Environmental > Aquatic > Marine > Oceanic | place: Canada: Northeast Subartic... | reverse complement strand
AATTTACCTTTGAATAAAGAAAAAGGAGAGAAAATAAGATCTATATTTCCAATAAGCCTTCCATCTATTACAACTTCATTAAGCTGACTTTTCCACCAAAACCCTTCTATTGAAGTTGTACTAATTTGATTTTTATCATCAAGGAGACTTACAAGGCCTCTCATTGGAAAACTTAAAACAAGTAAAAGAAAGAATGTAATAAAAATTAGTATGGTAATTCTAATCTTCATTTACAGAATTTTTAAGACTAACTGTGCCCTTACTCCTGAAACAGAACCTCTAGATGTATTTATTCTTACGGATGCTTTACTTACTACAATGCCTTTTTTTAGCTCAAGTTCCCTAAGCCATTCGTATAGCCCAACAAACTCTGTTTGATTAATAGAGACCATTATTTCACCCTCTTCAGTGGGCTGGATTTTATCTATAGTCAAATTAAAACTTCTAGCTAAAGAGCTAACAGTAGAGCTCAAATTACTAGAATCTGTTTTGTTTTCACTCTGGTATTGAGACTTCAAACTCAGAGATTTCTGTACGTCTAGAAATAATTTTTGATTTTGGTTATAGCTTAAGAAAGATTTTTCTTTTTTGTCTTGAAGTGAGGAATTTATAAAAAATAACAAAAACATTGAGGCTAAAGCTACCCCTAGAACCACTAACTGTTGTTCCCTTCTTGTTAGAGTATTAAAAGTTTTCTTCATGATTTTTTTATAAGAATCTCGCTTAATATAGAATTACCTACTCTTTTTGATGAGCCAACATCTACTGAATAACCTCCTTGAATGAAAGTCGATTTAACTGCCTCAAGATCTTCAAATTGTGAGCACTGTATCTCTACTAAGAATTGATTACGACCAAGATCATAATTTATTGAAAAAAGTGAGACTCTTTCATTATTAAAAATAACTTGAGTTAAATTTTGGACCGTTATTAAGAAAGGTTCACTTTCTGAAAAATCTACATTTCTGAGCTTTCTTTTCAATTGTTTACTAATATCTTCTTCCTTAGATTCTTCTGGAAATGAAGAGTAATAAAGAGACTCAGATTTCTTTAAAAGCTCTGATGCTGAAGAGTTGTTTTGATATATATCTAGAATAGTCTGAGTAAAATAAAGCCCGATCACCAAGGAGATAGTTACTAAAGCATATTTCCATTTGTAAATATTTTCTATCCAATCTACTCGGGGAGCGTATTGATTTTGTAATATATTTAAATTCTGTTTTAAATGAGGAAGAGCTTTTTCTAAGAAATCTAGTTCTCCTTCCACATAATCGATAATCACATCACTTTGAATATATTTATCCCAGTTAATTTCTTCTGTTTCCGTACTTTGAAAAACCTTTAACGAGGAGCAATTAAAATCCTCTAGGCTTTTCTTCAGAATACTTAATACTGTCTCTGTTTCAGAACACCAGCCCCATTCCGAACCAAAACTTAATATTGATAACTCATTAAAAATAATTAAAAAGCCTTCCGAAGTATCAACTTTAAAACTTACGTCAAGTAGGCTTAGTGAATTTACGTTAATAGCTGACTCATTAAAGACATTAACTTCTTGGTCCATGATAGTTTTTGGAACTAGTGAAATACTCACTTCACCTTGTTCATTTCTATTGGAAGAAACAAAGTGATAGTCTTCTATTGATCTTAAAATATTATCTTCTAATAAATAAGGAATAGATTCTAAAATCTGAGATTTTGTAGCTGGAGGTACTTCAAGCCTTTTATTAGAAAACAAAGGAGAAAAGATGAAACCCTCTACTAAGCGAACTTTCTTATTAGCAATATCTGGAAATTTCTTTGTTTGTCCTCTTTCAACCACCAGTCCAGACTCATTAGTAATCAACCAAAAGTAGGTCTTGGTTAGGTGATTAAAAAGAAAAGTAAGCTTATCCATCAAAAGACTCCTTGACTTCTTTTAACTACTCTAACCCTACCTGAATCTAAAACCTGAAGATATGAGTTAAGCACAAACGGATATTCAAAATTCTTTACTTTTACAGTTAACTGATAAAAGTCTGAGTTGAATTTGATACTGTTAATAATTGAGTTAGATAAACTTATGTTAGAGAGTTCAGGATGTGAAAGAAATTCTTCTCTATCTGCGAAACCTGATAAAGGTCTATCTGAAAGTATATTAGCAGCAGAAACTAAAGATAGACTTTCTCCGAAGAGCATAACCAAAATCTCTGGTTGGCTTTTCTTAATAGCGTTTACATTAATAAAATTAGATCCAGTTTGAGGTAAGGCACATATGTAAGGTAAGAGTAAGTCTAAAGTTTCAGCATCATAATTTTTAATACTAATTAATTCATTAACATGAAAAATAGATTGATTAGCACTTTGATAGGGGGACTCCAGTCTAGTATAGAAATCATCTTCAGCTCCACTAACATCTTCTGTAAAATCATTAGAATCAATCCAGTCAACGAGACTGTAAATTAGCTTGTCTTGCCTTAAGTCTTCTACCCTAAGGACTCTTAATAAATTTCTGAATCGATCTATTCCGGCTTGGTTTACTATCAATTGATTATCACCGGAAACATATACCAACCCATTTAAATTAAAACATGTAGTTAAATCTTTTATAGACCCCTCTATCTGACCTCCTTCAATTTCAACTAATATTGTTGGAATTTCCTCATCAGAAATCATCACAGCTGATAAATTTCTTTCGCGGTTCATTTCTTGTATGAAACTAGATGCCTTAGATTCAAGGCCAAGTGCATACCATAAGGATTGTTGTTTAAAAGAAATATCAGAAGATTCCTTAATACTGTAGTGAATTCTGTCAACAGACGTAACACCTAAAGTAGTTACCATAGCAACTACTAAAAGAACTAAAACTAAGGCTGTTCCCCCCTCTTTCTTATTCATAAAACCTCGCCTGATGGCAGCATATACAATCTTGTAATTTGCCCAAACCCCTCAAGCTCAAATGAAATTTCAGCTACTTTTGGTAAGCCATTATTAGAGATCCAATCCGTTAACGGCCATTCATCTACCCATTGATCTCCTTTAGCAAACTTTAAAGAAATATTTTCAATATTCTCTAATAAAACCATAGTTTTCTTCTCCGTATCTTCGGTCCGATCAGCATATTGTGATTCAACTCTCTTTAAGGAATTATTCTCAAATACATACTCTATATATCTTAGGCTTCCATTTAAGTTAGAAAGACTTGTCCCAGTTTGCACAGTAAATGCAAGTACGTTTCCTTCTAACCTAGGATTAAGTCCATAAAAAGAATGCTTATAAAATTCTCCCCTGACATCCCTTGGCAACCGGTTTAAGGCATGTAAAAAATCTCTTTTTAAAGTTTCATCTGCTAGAGTTAATTTAGTTGACATATCCATTCTAGAAAGCGTTAAATCATTAAACTTTACACTTGTTGACAGCCCTGTAAATGACATCACTCCTATAACGGCTACTATAGACAGAGCTACCAAGACTTCTATTAAAGTAAAGCCTTTACTGATCACTGCAAAACCTTATAGCTTGTTAATTGATAAATATCTTCAATTCCATTTGAAGAAATTGCTATATTAATTTGTGCAGATTTTCCATCCTGTTCAAAGAGCACATTTCTTTCCCATTGATAAAGAAATCCTCCTTGTGATTGAGTCCCAGTTGCATAATTAAGCTCATCATTGAATGAGAAAGTCTGTACTAAGATATTTTCAGCAACAAAACTAGCCATAGTTTTCTGTTCTAAAGTAGCAACTACCAAGGCATTAGAAGAAAATATTTTTAATGCTGATGATAAAACAAAACCTAGTATTGCCAGAGCAACGAGCACCTCAATCAAAGTAAAACCTGTGCTGTTTAATTTATTCAATTTCAGGATTCCAATTTCCAATGTCTGCGTTTAATCCTTCACCGCCTACATCACCATCAGCTCCCATAGAAAAGAGATCATATTCTCCATTTTCACCAGGAATAATGTATTGATATTCATTACCCCATGGATCTTTAGGTAGATTTTTTATGTACCCTCTTGTATTTAAGTTATTTTGATAATTGTCTTCTTCAGATCTGAGTAAAGCTTTCAGCCCTAGTTCACTGTTAGGATAGTTAAATCTTTCTAACCGATACATTTCTAATGCATTACCCATAATAGCTATATCTGCTTTTGCTTTTTCAAATCTAGCCCTGTCTTGGCTTGGCAGCACATTAACTGCAACTAATGTAGAAAGCAGTCCAATAATTAAAAGGACAACTAAAATTTCTATAAGGCTAAAACCGAATTGCTTAACTTTAGTGTTTTTATTTTTTTTGTTTTTCATAAGATTTATCCTATTAAAGAAAGATTGTTCATTTGAATTAAAGGTAAAAGAACCGCAATGACTATGCCAGCCACAATACCGCCCATAATTATGACGACCATTGGCTCAAGAAGGTTCATGGCAATTTTTGTTGATTGCTGAAACTCTAAGTCCAGAAACTCTGCAGCTTTTGAAAGCATAGATTCTAGCTCCCCGCTCCTTTCTCCGCTATCAACCAGCTGAGTAACTAATGGGGGTACTTCAACTACATTACTTAATGAATTAGCTAATGAGTCTCCCTCGGTAACTTTAATAAGTGATTCTTCAAGATTTTTTCGTAAATAGCTGTTTGAAACTGTTGCTGTCGATATTTCTATAGCTTGGACTATAGGAATATCATTATTTCTAAGAATACTTAAGGAACTGGTAAATCTTGCCAGGTTGGCATTGATTAAGAACCCCTTCAAAACAGGAACTTTGATTAAGTATCTATCAATAATTGAATATACTTTTTTTGATCCAAATAGCTTAAATAATAGGATAAAAGAAAAGATTAGGATTGTTATTAACCAAATAGCCGGTCCTGAAATAAACTCTGATAATCCAATGAGTAATCTAGTCAATAAAGGGAGGTCCTGATTTAGATGTTCAAATTGGCTCACCACACTTGGTACTACAAAAATTAACATCAAACCAACAATAATAAAAGCTAGGCAAATAAGTACTGCCGGATAAATCAAAGCCCCTGTAATATCCTGCTGAATTTTAGATCTTCTCTCAAGATAAGAAGCTGTTTTTTCCAGTATTCCTGACATATCTCCTGCTCTTTCTCCAGCTGAAACCAAAGAAATATATAAACGATCAAAGCTTTGAGGGAATTCTTTTAAGGCTTCAGTAAAACTAAAACCTTCCTCTATTCTTGAAGCCAAAGTCAGAGAGTGCTCTTTGACTTGAGTATTAGTACTTTGCTCGCCAATAACTCTTAGAGCCCTATCTAAAGAAACACCACCACTTGTAAGGGCTGAAAGTTGTCTAGTAAAGATTACTAAGTTTTTTAGACTTATTTTTCTTTCAAAAATACGAAACAGTTTATTTTTAGAGTTTACTTCTGATACTCTTACAGGAGCTAACCTTCTATTTCTTAACTCTCTTCTTGCTGTTTCAAGGCTGTCTGACGCAATTATTCCCTTCTCTTTTTTACCGTCAAGATTTATTGCTTCGTAATCAAAAGCAGCCATTTTTATTTCTCACTGGTTACCCTTAAAATTTCTTCCAAGGAGGTTACTCCCCTGAGCACTAGATCATATCCAGAATGAGATAACTTGTTTTCGTTTGAAAAGGCTAAGTCAGATAATCTATTTTCTGTTTCTCCGGCGTTTATGGCTTCTTTTATTTCATCTGTTATTAAAAATAGTTCAAAAATTCCTACTCTCCCTTGATAACCTGTATTGTTACAGTTATCGCAACCCGTTGCCTTAAACACTTTAGTTCCTTTATTCAATGTGCCTATGTTTGAATCTAAAGAAAGAGGTTCTTTACAAGAGGAGCATAGCTTTCTTACTAATCTTTGTGCCAATACTGCTTTCAACGTAGAAGCCAATAAATAAGCTTCAATTCCGATATCAATCATTCGGGTAATTGCAGCCACAGAATCATTAGTGTGTACTGTTGATAGAACTAAATGACCGGTTAGGGATGCTTGAATTGCTATTTCAGCTGTTTCTAAATCCCTTATCTCTCCTAACATAATAATGTCAGGATCTTGCCTAAGAATTGCTCTCAGACCTTTAGCAAAAGTCATTCCTACCTTTGTATTCACTTGAGTTTGAGTGACTCCCTCTATGGCATATTCAATCGGGTCTTCAACTGTAAGGATATTTTTAGTTTTATCATTTAAGATATTTAATCCTGCATAGAGTGTGGTGGTTTTTCCTGAACCAGTTGGTCCTGTGACTAAGATAATGCCATTAGGGTTTTTTAAACTTGATTCAAATTGCTTTAAGGATCTTGAGTCCATCCCAAGTTGTTCTAGTTGTAATTGCGTTTCAGCCTTATCTAATATTCTTAATACAACTTTTTCACCATGGCTAGAAGGTAAAGTAGATACTCTAATATCTATCCATTTTTCTCCTAATTTAAGAGACATTCGTCCATCTTGCGGTACCCTTTTTTCAGCTATGTCTAGATTAGACATAACTTTGATACGAGCACTTAACATGGGAGCTATTCTCTCTGTTGGCCTTAAGACTTCAGATAATATTCCATCTACTCGAAATCTTACGGAAACATAATCTTCATATGGTTCAATATGGATATCGGAAGCATTAGATTTTATAGCTTCAGAAAGAATTGCATTGATCAACTTTATTACGGGAGCATCGTTGTCGGAATCTAATAGATCAGATGTCTTAGGTAGGTTTTCTGCTAAAGCTGATAAATCATAATTATCATCTATTCCTTCAACTAAGTCTGAAGAAGAAGTACTTGAATTAGTATAAGCATCGGATAGCTCTCTCTCAAATTGTTCTGGATCTAACCAAACTATTTCTAACGGTTTATTAAGATAACTTCTTAATTCAGATAGGACTTCTAAAGAAACTGAAGTTATTGTTTTTATTTCTAATTTGTCTCCTTTTTCTTCAACAAGAACTTTTTTTTCGCGAGCAAATCTATAAGGAAGTTGGACTGATTGATCTTCTGTAGCCGATAAGTCTTTAATAGACATTGTATTTTTACTGCAATTCTTCTGATTCAAGAAGATCTTTAACTATAGTTATGTCAGGAACCATCTTACCGCTGTTTATCAGATCATTTTCAATGGCTTGAAAATAATTATATTTCCTGTTACTTATTGCCCTAACGTCTTCGGAATTTCTAACGATAGTTGGTCTTAAAAAAACCATTAAGTTCCTTTTTGTTCTAGTTATTGAAGTGGTTTTAAAAAGTCTTCCTAAAAGCGGTATATCACCTAAAAAAGGAACTTTCTTAACTGATTCCTGAACATCATCATCTATGAGACCACCAAGAACTATGGTTTCCCCGTCTTCAACCAAGACAGTGGTTTTTATGTTTCTTTTATTCGTTATTAGATCAGTTGACATCTCTCCCAAGGGCCCAAAGATACTTGAAACCTCCTGGTTTATATACATTTTTACAGCATTTCCTTCATTAATTTGAGGCCTTACTACCAATTTCACTCCTATTTCCTGTCTTGTTACTGATCGAAATGGATTGCTGTTAGATCCACTTAATGTTTCGCCTGTAGTTATAGGAATTTCTTGACCAACAACAATTGAAGCCTCTTCGTTATCCATGGTCATAATCGAAGGGGTTGAAAGAACATTTGAATCAGCATCTTGGGCGATCAAATTTAAAATAGTTGCAAAGCTTGTTCCACTAGCCTTATAGCGCGCTACCCCAACTGCTAATCCATCTAAAGCAAGTAAAGAATTGGCTGCTCTGGTTTGCATAGTTGAAGAAATTGTTGAATCTTCACTAGTCTCAGCTCCTATTGTGGATATCAGATCTGGATTAGGAGTTCCAAATCTTTGTGTTGCTATCGGGGAGCTTTCTCCATCTCCTAAAAACAAAAATTGCACGCCAAGGTCTCTAGCTAATTTATCTGAAATTTCAACAATTAAAGCTTCAACTAAAACTTGAGCCCGCCTTATATCTAGCTGAGATATGACTGATTCTAGGGATTTTAGAATATCTGGCTGAGCTGAAATAATCAGGGCATTTGTATCATTATGAAATCCTATACTAGTTTTATTTTTCTTTGAAGACTCAGAAGGTATTTCCTCTTCAAGACTCTCAGCTACTTTTTCTAAAATTCCGGTTAAATCCTCTGCCTTTGCATATTTAAGATAAATAACTTTTAAATTACTACTTTGTGAACTATTACTATCAAGACGGGATATAACCCTTTTTATTTGTTTAATCACTCCTATTTGACCTCTTAACAATATAGAGTTGCTCCTTTCCACTGCAATAGCACTAAAACTTTTTGACATTTGATTATCCCCTCTCCACATAGAACCTAAAATCCTAGCTACTTCGTTAGCAGAGGTATTATCTAAAGGGATTAATTCAAAAGTATCTGCAGGATTTTTATCTAACTCAAGGAGAATAGATTTAATTCGAGATAGGTTTCCTACGTAGTCGGCAATGATTATGCTATTAGTAGCCTCATAGGCAGTTATGTGGCCTTGCTTGTTTACTAGAGGTTTTAAAAGAGGTGCAATAACACGAGCATTAGCCTGAGAAAGACGTATAACTTCTGTGGCAAGACTGTCATTATTTTTATTGTTAACAGTAGCATCTTGCCTGGCCCCAGATTCAGGCATTACTTTAACTACCCCATTGTTTTCTATAGCTGCATATCCGTGAACTCTAAGTACAGATAAAAAGACTGCATAAGCTTCTCCAGCATCTAAATCTTGATTTGATACAACAGTAACATTCCCTTTAACTCGCGGATCTAAAACTATGGTTTTATTAGATATTTGTGCCATATCAGCAGCAAAAGCTCTTATATCAGCATCTCTCATATTAATTTGGGCAGAATTTAGTGCGAAGCTAATTAATAAAACAACAGAAGTGAGAGACACCAATACAAATTTATTCAACATAAATAAGTTCATAGAATTAATTGAGTTTAACTATTATAGAGAGGTCGTCATCATCTCTGATTAAGTCTAATTTTATCTGCCCAAAAACAGATAACTCTTTCAAAACTGAAGGGTCTTTTATATCTAAACCATTTACAGCAACAAGGACATCACCTGATTTTAAACCACTGCTGTCAAAAAGCTTTGACTGGTTTCTAGGATAAATTTGATAACCTTTTAGAGTGCCATTAGAAAAATAGGGTTGAAAACTTATCATTTGGCTTAGAGCACTAGAGTTTATATCTTCAACTTTTATTCCTTTACTTGAATTAGCTAAAGCCTTAGTTATTTCTGGAGATAAAACTGTATCTGAATCAAAAGTTACGCTCTCTCTAATCCCTCTTCTTGAAATAACCACCCTTTCTGGCTCAATAAACTCTAAAATAATGTCATCAGCAATAACCTCATTAGTTTTATAAATTCTTTGGTTATTGGGATCAAAACCAAGGATAGCTGCATCTAATTGACCTGAATTGGAATAACGAATTCCATATAATCTAAGTGATAAAGAGGTTGGTGGAATATCAATAGAAAAGACCTGATTTAAGGATTGATTTGTACCTTTTATAAAAGGATCTCCTGATAGGTTTTTGTAAGCATCTACAGAATTATTTTTTAGCAAGGAACTATCCTTACTATAGGTAACACTATTAACTGGATAGATTATCTTCCAAGTTAAATTAATTAATTGCAAAGCAATAACAAAACCGAACAATAAAGATAAATACACTGGAAGGCTTCTGATGAAAATCTTAGAAGAAAAATAGGAATTTGAATTCCTATTTAAGAAAGCTAATACGCTCTTTATTTGATCCATAATGAACTGCATAATCTATCGCTTATATTCAAGTAATACTATTGTATAACTGCTAAAGAAGCCAATTTTCGACTCACTGAAAGATCTTTATGTTTTGGAGTTTTTATAGACAAGGATTTTCCAAAAAGGTTTTACAAAAGCAACAACAGAAACAATAATCTACTTTTATGGAGTTATTATTAATTCGTTATGAATTGATCTTCTTTTTTCTAGGAGGATTGATTGTTGGTAGTTTTTTAAATACGGTTATTTATAGATTGCCTTTGATAATGGGTTATGAAGAGAAAGATATTTCCTTCATAAAATTTAATCTTGCTTATCCAGCTTCTCATTGCCCCAATTGTGAATCTAAACTTCCATTCTATTTAAACATACCCCTACTTAGTTTTATCTGGTTAAAGGGTAGGTGCTCCTTTTGCAAAGATAAAATTTCAACCCAATACCCTTTAATTGAATTAGTAACAGGAATTTTATTTTCCTGGATAGCTCTTAACTCTTTAGACTTACTCCAGAGTGCCATTTTATGCATTTTTTTCAGTGCCTTACTTGTCTTATCTGTTATAGACTCAAAATTCAAGCTTGTACCTAGTCCAATAAGTCTTTCATTAATAGTAATAGCACTTTTATATAATTTTTTATTGAATCCAGACTTAGTCAAAGACGCCCTATTAGGTGCTTTGTGCGGTTATCTTTTCTTTTTCTTAATTGAAAAGTTGTTTAAATACTTAAAAGGGATCGAAGGACTGGGGCGCGGAGATGCTAAAGTGTTTGCTTCCATGGGAGCGTTAATGGGCTGGCAATATCTCCCCTACATACTCCTGGCTGCTTCATTATTAGGACTAATCAGTGTTCTAATTTTTTTTGCAGTTGAAAAGAAACCTTTCAGGGAATTAAAAGGATACTCTATTCCCTTTGTTCCGGCGCTCTCGTTTGGCTTATTAATTAATCTTTTTTAAGCTATTCTTTTAGGGATTATTAACTAGCCAAAGATGCCTTTAAACACAAAAAAGAAAATAACAGACAAACCTGCTCCTACTGGTAGAGTTACTAACCAAGAAATAAGTATTCTACCTACTACCCCCGCATTTATGGCAGATATACCTCTAGCTAAGCCTACTCCTAGAACAGCTCCTACAAGTGCATGAGTGGTGGAAATAGGAAGTCCAGCTCCAGAGCAAAACACAACCGTTATAGAAGCAGCTAAAGTAGCTGCAAACCCTCTGCTTGGAGTTAATTCAGTGATATTTTTTCCTACAGTTTCAATAACTCTGTAACCAAGCATAATCAAACCAGCAACTATCCCACTACCACCTAAGGCTAAAATCCACCAAGGCATCATAGACTCAGCGGTAACTTCTCCTCCGCTTAGAACAACGTTAGCAACAGCAGCTATAGGACCCACAGCATTAGCAACATCATTGGAACCATGAGCAAAGGCCATGGCACAAGCTGTTATTACCATTAACACAGCAAATACTCTTTCAACTCCATCAAGTTCTGTATCTCCTCTTTGTTTTGAGACGTTTTCTACGCTTCTAAGAAAAGCCGTTCCAAGTAAAGTTATAGCTACACCAACCGCAAAAGAATAACCAAGACTCTCTTGTAAAGAAAAATCTAAGCCAATATGCTTTAGTCCCTTAATAAAAGTTACCATTGCGATAACAAATCCAACTAAGAACATATAAACAGGAACATATTTTTTTGCGTTTGCAAAAGGGTTGTTGGTATTGAGTATTAAAATCTGAACACTTTTAAACAACAGAAAAGCTATAACTCCTGCTAAAAAAGGTGATGTAAGCCAGCTTGCTACAATAGTAGTCACCTCACTCCAAATTACTGCATCGAAGCTTATACCTACTGCGGCAAAGCCAACAATTGCACCTACTATTGAATGAGTTGTAGAGACTGGCCAACCTTTAAAAGAAGCGAACAATAACCAAGTTCCTGCTGCTAATAAAGACGATAACATTCCATAAACAAGAAGATTTGGCGAACCTGAAAGGATGGTAGGATCAATTATTCCTTTTCGAATTGTAGAAGTGACTTCCCCTCCAGCTAGGTAGGCGCCTGCGAATTCAAAAACACAAGCCACTAATATAGCCTGGCCTAGGGTTAAAGCCCTTGTGCCAACGGAAGTTCCCATAGCATTGGCAACGTCATTTGCACCTATCCCCCAGGCCATGAAAAAGCCAAACACACATGCAGATATAAGAAAAACCAAGCCGTACTCTAAAATTATTTCCATTTTAAAATCTCAGTAGTTATCTAGCTGCTATTAATGTGATTCTATGTCCAACTTGCTCAGCCCTATCAGCTAATTCACCTAATTTATTTATGACATCATAAAGAAACATAACATCAACAGGGGGTAAGTCTTTTTCTAAATTAAAAAGCTGACGTCTTACAGTTATTTCAGCAGTATCGTTATTAGCTTCAAGTGAATCGAGTTGTGAAATTATTTCATCTAATTTATTTGATGCCCTACTTCCAAAAGCAAGTCTTGAAACTTCACTTAACTGATCTATACCAGTAGCAGCTGTAGTCACAATACTAACTGCCTCTTTAACTAGCTCATTAAAGGCACCACAAATTGGTTTAGGTATTTTCATATGCCTTCCTAAAACTAATCCCGAAATATCTTTTACAGTATTAGGAATGTCATCAGCTAAGCCAATAAGATCTAACAAATCTCCTCTTGGAACAGATAAAAACAAACCCTTGGGTAAAAGATGCCGTGTCTCTGCTTTAAGCACATCAGCTTCTTTTTCTAGAATTACTATTTTGTCTCTACTAAGTGAAGCCTCATCCCAATTATCTTGAATAACTGCTTCAATGAAAGTTACTAATTCTTCAGCACAATCTTTTGATTTTTCCATATGAGCCTGAATTGGTCCAAGCGGAGACTTACCAATTAAATCAGAAAAGGTTTTTTGAGTTTTCATAATTCTTCTATTTTATTATTTTTAGGGTTAATGAAACAGTTTAAATAACAAAAAAGTGATAAATGTAGATTAAAATTTTAATTCGAATCCCACTGCAGTTATATTCCTTTCCTTTCCAACCTTCGGACTTGATAAATCTGTATAAAAGATAAATATTTTTGCCCTTTTGCTTATTTCTTGATCATAGCCAAAAGATGTCTGTTTACCAGAGACCAGTTTTATATCGGATTCTGCTAATTGTAATTTTATTGTTCCTTTGTTAGTAATCTTTCTAGATAGACTCACAACATAACCTTCTTCTTTGTCTCCAGTGTTAACCTCTTTTGATGTTTGAAACATCAAACCTAATTTAGCTTTATTAAGAGGGATTTGAAATGAAACTCTATAACTATCATAACCTTCAACTTTTGAATCTAATGCAAGGGCAGCATAAATATTAGTTGTCTTGTATTTTAAGGAAAAAGAAGAAGCATCATCCAGTCCATCTTTTTCTTTTATCACATTGAAAGTAGCTGAAAAATTTTTACCAAACTCAGGTGTTGTGAAGCCTACTAATTCGCTCAATCTATTCTCACCTTCTAAGATATTTTTGATATCGCTTGCTAAATCATTGAAAAGATCAATTGTATTTTGCGACTTCCTAAATGCAGTGTCGTGTGTTCCTAAAAATAAAGTCCCTAAAGAGCCTTTAATGCCAACAAAAGTATTTCGTTGTTTAAAAGTTTGTCTATTTGATTCATCTGCTGTCCCATCAACAGAATCTACTTCATATTCAGCTTGATAAATTACCTCTAATTCTCTCTTTAATTCTATGCTTCCTTTTATCCCTAATCTGGAAGCATTATTTTTTGTATTTAATTCAGTTCCAGTTATCATCTCCTGGGATTCAAGAGTTATAAATAATTTTCCATAAACAGTAGTGTCAGATTGAACTGAAAAAGTAAGAAGTAAAATTATTAAAAGAAAAAGACACTTAATTTTCATAAGTTAGTTAGATATTTGATAATTCAGAGAGATAAATTCTAATTTCTTAG
>Ga0257109_1000407_pt1 | contig 13759 bp, 7 predicted proteins | sample LP_taG_8_FD_191566 | JGI IMG/M metagenome (GOLD analysis project Ga0257109, IMG submission 191566) | Marine microbial communities from Northeast Subartic Pacific Ocean, Canada - LP_J_2011_P26_2000m | ecosystem: Environmental > Aquatic > Marine > Oceanic | place: Canada: Northeast Subartic Pacific... | reverse complement strand
GCTCTTGTCGTCGGTGGGCGGTTGCTGGCTGACGTACCATTTTAGCGCGGGCCGCTCGAGGTCCTTGCGGCTTTGTGCGATGATGGCCTGCAGGCGCTCAGCGGCTTGTTTGCGGTACGGATGGAAAGACATGTCGTTTTCACCGAGGTGATAAAAAATGCCTGTCAACTCCACCTCATGCCCCTTGGCTTCGAGTTCCTGAACCGCTTGCTTGGTGAAGTCGATGAATTTGGGATAGAGGTGGCGCGACTTGGCCATGCTGCCTTCGGGTGTCCAATCGATGATCTGCGATCCGCTGTGGGTGAACTTCGCAATGGCGATATTGCCGGGAACCTCCCCTTGCAGGATTTGCGCAAAACTCAGCTCAGGCCCGAACGTATCATAGTAACCGGTGAGGCCCAGCGGTTCCCAGCCATTGGAAGTTTTGTAGCCGCCGCCGAGGTTGTATTTGTAGGCGATTTTCGGGTTGTCCTTGAGCAGGGCGGCTTTGCCCTTCAGTGTCTTTAATTCCTGCACAAAGGCGCGTTCGCCTTCCATGTTACGGTGACCGGCTAGCACAAACAGCTTCACCTTGCTGCCCTTTTTGTAAGGCCAAACTTTGAGCGGTCGCGACCGGGATAAATCCGCGCCGATTGTCCGCAGGTAGGCCGTCGCGTAGTTCTCGCCGTGCTGTAACTGGCCGAGTGTTCCGTAATGATAATGCAGGCCCACGCCTCCGCCGATCTCCACTCCCACCTGCGCAGTGGGAATGTATTCGGCCCGTGGATCAACCCCGGTTACCGCGCGTTGGCCAAGGCTGATGGCGTACATGCGCGGCCGCAGGTCCATGCCCCAAATCGTCTTGGTGCAGAGTTCGCCGATGTAAAACTTCAGCTTGGGTGTACCCAAATCGCGCCGCCATTTTGCGAGGAAGTTCTTCAGATTCTTCCCATAGTTGGGCATATAATCTTTTTCGAACATGTCGTTCTCGCCCTGATGCCACATGAAGCCTTCGATACGGTATTTGATCCCGCGTTTGTCGAGATCGGCCAGCGACGTCTTGATGAGATCCAGCGTCAGCGGATACATCTTGAAGCCTATGGACTCGTCAGGATTCCAATCACCGCCAAGGTGCGTGCCGCCGGCCGCACACTTGATGATGGCGATCGGCGCTTTGATGTGTTGCGTGACCTTCCGTGCAAAACTCAGCTCGGGGCCCACCACATTGTTCACATGCTGCAGCGCCACCCAGCCATCGGATCGCATCTTGTTTTGGCGCCCGATGCAGTAGGAGAACAGCACTTTGCTCTGCGGCGCCTCCAGTCCGGCAAATGGCGGGAAGCGTTTGATGTCCTTCACCTTCGAGTCCGACCCCACCATGTTCGATTGGCCGGCGAAGATGAACACCCGCAGTGTTTTATCGTCATTGTTTTGTTGAGCTTGCAGCGAGAGAACAAGGGTCCATAAAAAAAGAAGAACAATGGATGAGCGGTTACTGCGTGTCATTTTTTCTGCCTAGGGCTGTCTCGATTTTGGCCCGGGTTGAGGGATTCTTGTCGGGTCGTTTCTGGGCAGACTTTAGGCGGGCGTGTAGGGCGGGGTCAAGGGCGCGGATCGGGCTGTAGCGGCGAGATTTATTGAAATGGAGGTTAAAAGGGTGTCTCCGTGGGCGGAATAGCAGAGCCACTCATGCCCTACCAAATTGCTGAGGAACTAATGATCAGCGAAGAGCATGTTTACCGAGTGTCGCCGGCGTCATGGTATACAGACCCAAAACTGGCGAGGAGGCTTTGGAAGAGCCGCCCTTAAACCTTGAGGTCAGCTATTACATCCAGCAGCAGTTGGACGCCAGAAGCAGAGGGTACTCCAATGAGGAGCAACGGATTCTCAGAAAACTCAAAAAACGCTGTTTTAAATCCTTCAAAGCATATCATGACACCAAGATGGACTTATTCATGCCTTGCTGAGCATTTTTTAGCATTTCATCTTCTTTCACGCCCCCACGAACCTGTGCCACCACTCTTCGTCCCGTTGTAGATTTTTAGGGTAATGGCCGAAACCTCCTTGAACGGGATCACCCAGAATCTTTGAGCATCTAGGTCGCAGCAAATGGAACAGTCCACCTCATTTATCAATCCGGCACCGTTTTCGTTGTGCAAAAGGCGGCCAGGAGGGTAGTCTTTCTGCACTTCACACTGCGGTGCGAAACACCGCGAAATGAAAGGTGAATCATGTTTGATTTTCTGGCTGAAGAAAACGCCTCCATCTGTGGTGGCAGCCATTTAAAACGACGCGAATTTCTGCAAATCGGAGCGCTCGGTGCCGTCGGCCTGTCGCTGCCGCAGTTACTCGCCGCAAAGGAGCATGGTGCAGTAAAACCTGGCCATGATAACCGCGCGTGTATCATGATATTCAACCTCGGCGCGCCGAGCCACATCGACCTCTGGGACATGAAACCCGATGCACCGCGCGAAATTCGCGGCCCGTTCAAGCCGATCCGCACCAAGTCGCCCGATATCGACATCTCCGAAATCCTGCCGATGCACGCCAAGGTGGCGGACAAGTTTTCGCTTGTACGCACCGTGCATCACGGCGGCGCGGCAGTGCACGATGCTGGTTGGCAGATCATGCAGACTGGCCGGCGCTTCACCGGCGGTGTGCAAACGCCGCACGCCGGAGCCGTTGCCAGTTACCTGCTCGGACGCAAGAGCGACCTGCCGCCATTTGTCGTGCTGCCGGAACTGATGGGACGCGGAGGCGGCAACATGCCCAACGGCCAGGCGGGAGGTTTCCTCGGCAAGGCCCACGATCCGTTCGCGCTGAACGCCGATCCATCGAAAAAGGATTTCCAGGTACCGGATCTGCTGCCGCCGGATCAGATCGGCGCGGCACGACTCGATCGCCGCCGCAAGATGCGCGATATCGTCGACAGCGCGGTGAAAAATTTTGAAGCCAGCGAGGACGCGCGACTGCTGAACGAAAGCTTCCACTCCGCGTTCCGCATGATGACCAGCGAACAGGCCCGGGCCGCGTTCGACATCACCAAGGAGAAACAATCCGTTCGCGAACGCTATGGCATGAATCGCTTTGGACAATGCTGCCTGCTTGCCCGCCGCTTGGTGGAGAATGGCGTACGGATGATCACCATCAACAGTTTCCTTACAGTGTTCGACCAACTCTCGTGGGACATCCACGGATCGAAGCCGTTTATCTCAGTGAAGCAGATGAAGGAGCAGGTCGCGCCAATGTACGACCAGGGCTACAGCGCGTTGATCGAGGACCTACATGACCGCGGTCTCCTCGACGATACGATGGTCACAACGCTATCCGAGTTCGGTCGAACGCCGAAGGTGAACCCGGCCGGCGGGCGCGATCACTGGCCGCAATGCTTCACCTGCTCCTTCGCAGGTGGCGGCGTGAAAGGCGGCCGCGTGGTCGGCAAAAGCGATCCGATTGGCGGCTTCCCGGCTGAACGACCGGTCGAACCCGGCGATGTCGTGGCGACGATTTTTCACAGCCTTGGCCTCGACCCGAAAGCCACCCTGCCCGGCCCATCCGGACGTCCCTTCCCGCTCGTCGATTTCGGCAACGAACCGATCAAGGAACTGTTTGCGTGAGAACACTAGCTTTCTTGAGTCTACTCGCCTTGGTGACGCCTGTCGTTGCCAGCGATCGGCCGTTGAGTTTTCGGCATGATGTTTTGCCGGTCTTGTCAAAGGCCGGTTGCAACAGTGGCGGTTGCCACGGTGCCCTTGCCGGTAAAGGCGGTTTTCGCCTGAGCCTGAACGCCTACGATCCCGCGACCGATCATTATAACATCACTCGCGAAAACCGCGGCCGCCGCATCGAGTTCGCCGACCCGGCTCGCAGCTTGTTCGTCATCAAACCCACTGCTGCCGTCCGCCACAAAGGCGGCAAATTCATCCACGAAGATTCCGACGATTACAAACTACTCATCGAGTGGATTCAGCAAGGTGCCCCAGGCCCATCGACAGACGATACCGAACTGAACCGGATCGAACTCTCCCCTGCCCTTTCGCAACTTAACAAAGGCGACACACAGCCGTTAACCGTACACGCCTTTTTTAGCGACGGAACCAAGCGGGACGTTACTCGCTGGGCGCGATTCACCCCGACTGATGCCACCATAGCCGAAGTTGACGAAGCCACCGGTTTGGCCAAGGTCATCGGCTACGGTGAAGGCGCGATCAGCGTTTGGTATTCCGGACAGATCGCCTTGGCCCGCATCACCTCCCCTTGGCCAAGCGTGATCCCCGACGAAGTGTTTGCGCGCACCCCCAAGCGCAATGTCATCGACAAACGTGTCATAGAGCAGTTGCGGCGACTCAACCTCAAGCCGTCCAAGCCAAGTTCCGACAGTGAATTCATCCGGCGCGTTTATCTCGACGTCGTTGGCATGTTGCCAACACCGCAAGAAACCAAGGCGTTCCTCGCCGACACCTCCGAAACCAAGCGAGACGATCTGATCGAAAAACTACTAGCGCAGCCGGAATTCGTCGACTACTGGGCCTATCGTCTGTCCGACTTGTTCCTTATCAGCAGCAAAAAACTACGCCCCCTGGCCCTCAAAGCCTACTACGATTGGCTTCGCGGCGAGATCGAAAAAATCACCCCTTGGGATCAACTCGTCCGACAAGTCGTCGCCGCCAAGGGGGACACATTGAAAAATGGCGCCGCAAATTTTTACTCCATCCATCAGGATCCGGAAACGATGGCGGAAAACGTGAGCCAAGCGTTCATGAGCCTCTCCATCAACTGCGCCAAGTGCCACAATCATCCGTTGGAAAAATGGACGAATGACCAATACTACTCGTTCGCCAACTTGTTCGCCCGCGTCCGGGCCAAGGGCTGGGGTGGCGACGCCCGCAGCGGCGACGGTGCACGGACGCTGTTCATCGCCGACCGAGGTGATCTCATCCAACCGCGCACCGGCAAACCTCAACCGCCGGCCCCGCTGGACGGCCAAGCGATCGCCAGCGACTCGACCGAAGATCGCCGCGAAGCTTTGGCCGATTGGCTGACCTCACCGGAGAACCCGTACTTCACTCGCTCCATCGCCAATCGTGTCTGGGCCAATTTCTTCGGTCGCGGCATCGTCGAACCGGTGGACGACCTTCGCATCTCCAACCCCGCCTCCAACGAACCATTGTTGCAGGCAATCTCCGAGCATCTCGCGAAAAATGACTACGACCTCAAGTCGCTTATGCGGCTCATCCTGCGAAGCGAGACGTATCGCCGCAGCAGCACGCCGTTGCCGGAAAACGAGGGCGACCAAAAATATTACTCCCGCTACTATCCTCGCCGTTTGATGGCCGAGGTATTGCAGGACGCGATCACGTCGGTAACCCGTGTGTCTCCGAAATACAACCGGATCACCCTCTCCGACGGCAGCACGGAGGGAACAAGCTTGTACCGGGAGGGAACGCGCGCGCTGCAACTCTCCGACTCCGCCGTGACCTCGTACTTCCTCAAGACCTTCGGGCGGAATGAACGCGAGATCACTTGCGAATGCGAACGCTCCAACAAACCCAGCATGGTGCAGGTGCTTCACCTCTCCAATGGCGACACGCTCAATAATAACCTCCGTAGCAAACAAAGCCGTGTAAACACGATGATCACGCAGAGCAACGGCGATATTATCGACGAAGCCTACCTGCTCTGCCTCTCCCGCCGCCCCAGCGACTCGGAACGTAAACGGCTTCAGAATATTTTCGAGGTGGCACCCGAAACCGAACGCCGCGGCGTCGCGGAAGATCTCTTCTGGGCATTGATGACCAGCCGCGAATTCTTGTTTCAACACTGAGCCATGAAATTTCTACTTTCTTTCGTTCTTTCGCTGATCGCCCTGCCGGCTTTCGGGGAAACGATTGATTTCCACAAGGACGTTGCTCCGATCCTGCGCGAGTACTGTGCCGGCTGCCACAATGACATTGACCTTGAAGGCGAGTTTTCTGTGGAAACATTCAGGACGCTTATGAAAGGCGGCGAAAGCGGAGCCGCCATTCAACCGGGCAAAGCCGATGGCTCCCTGCTCATCAAGGCCGTCACCAAGAAGGTAAAGCCGTACATGCCACCGCGCAAGGAACCGCAACTTACAACGCAACACATCGCCACGCTTACAGCGTGGATCAACAGCGGCGCGAAAGGACCAAGTGACGATCACTCCATCCTTGCCACGCTGAACGTCCCGAAAACGGCAGCGAACAAAAATGCCACCCGCCCGGTTACCGCCATGGCCGTCGCCTCAAACGGGCAGCTTGCTGTTGGGCGTTATGGCGAAATTCAGCTCGGCGACAAGGCGCTCAAGGGGATTCCCGGCAAAGTGAACGCCATCGCCATTTCGCCGGACGCCAAATGGCTGGCAGTCGCCTCCGGTGTTCCCGGCCTGAACGGTGTCGCGGTTCTGTTCGATCTTGATTCCGGAGATCGCGTTCGCGAATTCAGCCAAGGCCATCGCGATGCCTTGTATGGGGTTGCGTTTTCACCGGATGGCCAGCGCTTGGGCACTGCCGGCTACGATCGGCTCATCCAACTTTGGGACGCAAAAACCGGCAAGCTGCTGAACACGCTCAAGGGCCACAACGGAGCCGTGTACGGCATCGCCTTCAGCCCTGACGGCAAGGTGCTGGCCAGCGCCGGTGGCGACTCTTCGGTAAAGCTCTGGAACACCACCACCGGCCAACGGCTCGACACATTCGGCCAACCCACTGGCGAACAATTCATCACCGCATTCACGCCGGACAGTCGACACGTCATCGCTGCCGGTGCCGACAAACAAATCCGCATGTGGAAATGGATAAGCGGCGACCAAGCGGAAATCAATCCGCTCGAGCGCGTTCGCTATGCGCACGAGGACGAAATTACCGACCTCGCGATCAACCAAGCGGGCACGCGCTTGGCCACCGCCTCCGCCGATCGCTCGGTGAAAATTTGGGCGCTGCCAAGCCTTGAGCCACTGCAGATCATCGCCAGCCAGCCGGATGTCGTTTCCGCCTTGGCCTTTGGCTACGATGGAAACTCGCTGCACGTCGGCCGGATGGATGGCTCGCTTCAGAAATATAAACTGCGCCTGGCCAAGCCGAAGACGACCCTCGCCCAGGCACAATCTCCCCAAGTCACCCCCCAGACCGCGCTTGACCAGGCGGAACTTTCCGAGAAAGAACCCAACAACGATCCAAGGTCGGCGATGGCCATCAGCGCGCCAGCCAAAATCACCGGCGTGATTTATGGCAAGAAAGAGAACGACACAGACGTGTTCCGATTCGCCGCCAAGGCCGGCGAACAGTGGGTGATGGAAATCAACGCCGCCCGCAGCAAGTCGCCGCTGGATTCCAAAGTGGAAGTGCTCGATGCCGCCGGCCACCCCATCGAACGCGTTCGGCTCAAGGCTGTGCGGGAATCCTGGCTGACCTTCCGCGGGAAAGACTCCAACACCTCCGGCGACTTTCGGCTCTTTAAGTGGGATGAAATGAAACTCAACCAATTCCTCTATGTGAACGGCGAAGTGGTGAAGCTTTGGCATTACCCGCGCGGCCCCGACAGCGGCTACATGGTCTACCCCGGCAGTGGCAGTCGCTACGGCTACCACGATACCACGCCGTTGGCGCATCCGCTTGGCCAACCGGCCTACATCGTTGAGCCCTTGGCCAAAGGCACCGCGCCCACCGCGAATGGACTGCCAACTTTTACGATTTACCACCAAAACGACGACGAAAGTCGACGACGCTTCGGCAAGGACTCAAAGCTGACATTCACTGCCCCCGCTGATGGAGACTACCTGGTGCGTGTGTCGGATGTTCGAGGTTTCCAAGGAGAGGATTTCAAATACACAATGACCATTCGGCCACGCCGCCCCGACTTCAAGCTCACCATTGGCGGTTTTGCCGATGGTGTGCCCAAGGGTAGCGGTCGCGAGTTTAATGTTAAGGCCGAACGACTCGACGACTTTGAGGGAGCAATCCGGATCGACATTACAGACGTACCGAAAGGGTTTCATGTCACCTCGCCACTGATCATCGAGGCCGGGCAACTCATGGCCTTCGGCGCCATCTACACCGGAACCGACACAGCAATGCCGGAGAACGATTTTGCAATAGTCAGAGCCACCGCAACGATCAACGGCAAAGAAGTCACTCATGACATTGGTAAACTCGGAAATATCAAGCCGATCGACAAACCCAAGCTGCTCGTGCAAGTGACCACCAACGAAAGTGGCGCCGCGAGAACCGGCACGACCTCTGATCCGCTGGAATTCAACATAGCCCCGGGTGAGACCATTTCGGCCCGGGTGAGAGTGGAGCGAAATGGATTCAATAGCCGAGTTGAACTGGGCAGCCACGACGCAGGCCGCAACCTCCCGCACGGCGTTTACGTGGATAACATAGGCCTAAACGGCCTGCTCATCGTGGAAGGCCAAACCGAGCGCGAGTTTTTCATTACCGCAGACGATTGGGTGCCTGAAACCACCAAGCACTTCCACATCCGCACCACAGCTGAAAAAGGGATTGTTTCCAACCCCCTCATCCTGCACGTCCAGAAGAAGTAAGACAGAGCCGGCTTATTAGTTCGGGTGTTGCGAGAATGGGAACCATTGCGATGATGGGGCTGAAATGGCACTGCAGCCGCACGTTTCGAATGAGTCTTTCCTTCAAAACCCTCGCATTCTCATCTGTACCTTCGGCGATGAGAATTTCAACGGTTTTCGTGTGACCTTCCCTTCCGGAACCGCGAAATACAAAGGGGTCTTTTCATGTAGGAGTCAGGTACAAAAATAGGAATATATTTTTTCCTTTAGGCAGCTTTTATTTGACCGGTTCTGAATGAGAAGTCTATGCTTTTCCGCGGAAAGCAGGTTCTACGATGATTCATTGTTTCACGAAGAAACACATTTTATCCCTCAGCATTTTGCTGACCTTGCATATTGGCGCGGCAGAGATCGATTTTGCACGCGATATTCAACCCGTTTTTTCTGAGAATTGCATCACTTGCCATGGGCCGGACAAGCAAAAGGCCGGGCTGAACTTGACGGATAAAAAGAGTGCCCGGGCTGAATTGAAAACCGGCAAACGCGCGGTAGTCCCCGGCAATCCGGATGGTAGCGAACTCATCAATCGTGTGACCACGAATGATGCTGATGATCTCATGCCTCCGCCTGATCACGGCAAGCCGTTGAAGCCGGCTCAAATCGCACTGATTCGTCAATGGATCGCCGAGGGGGGACGCTGGGGCCAGCACTGGGCCTATCTGCCCTTGAGCCAAGCCGCTCCGCCAGAGGTGAAAACTGGCGCTTTGATTCGGAATGAAATTGACCGCTTCGTGCTAGCCAGGCTTGAAACAACCAAACTGCAGCCATCACCGCAAGCCGATCGCAACACTCTCATCAAACGACTCAGCTACGATCTCATCGGCCTGCCACCCACGCCCGGGGAAGTGGAGGCCTTTGCGAACGACAAATCGTCCGAAGCCTACAACAAACTCGTTGGCCGACTTCTTGCCTCCCAGCACTTTGGTGAACGCTGGGGACGTCACTGGCTCGACAAGGCGCGCTATGCAGACAGCGACGGCTACGAGAAGGATAATCCGCGCATGAACGCTTGGCGTTACCGCGATTGGGTCATCAACGCTATCAACGCCGATCTACCGTTCGACCGGTTCACCATCGAACAACTTGCCGGCGATCTCCTGCCAAATGCCACTGACTTACAAAAGCTCGCCACCGCGTTCAATCGCCAAACCCTAACCAACACCGAGGGTGGTACCGACCAGGAACAATGGCGCGTTGCCGCGGTGATGGATCGCGAGGAGACCTTGGGCTCCGTCTGGCTCGGCCTGACTGTCGGCTGCGCGCGCTGTCACAATCACAAATACGATCAACTCACACAGAAGGAATATTATCAACTGTTCGCCTACTTCAACAACGGCGACGAATCCAGCACCAACATTCCGCGCTCCCAACAGGCACTTGCCGACTTCGAGAAAGCCAAAGAATCACACAAATCCAAGGTAAAAGACCTAACGGCAAAAATCACAAAAAGAAATGCTACTTTGAAGAAGCAGCTTGCAGTGCTGGAGAAGTCGTTGCGCGATGAAATTAACAACCGAAAAAGCGAACCTATGAAGTTTCACTCCATGGAACTTATATCGGCCCGCGCAGACGTTAGTGACAAGGTCACGTTCACCGAAAAAGATGACGACTCCCTACTCGTCAGTGGCGAAAACCCTGAAATAGCTGAGTATGAGGTGAACTATAAAACCGGCCTTAACCGTATCACCGGCATCCGGATTGAAGTCCTGCCTGATGAATCCCTTGCCGCGAAAGGCCCCGGACGGACGCCTCATGGCAACTTTGTACTTAATGATGTGCGGATATACGCCAACGCCAATGCGGACTTCTCTAGCAAGACCCCGCAACTGTTGAAACTTGGTAAAGCAACCGCCACATATTCCCAGAAGGACTGGCCTGCAAAAAACGCCATCGACGGAAAAGGCGGAGCCGGCAAGAACGGCACGGGCTGGGCCATAGCCAATGAATACGGAAAGCCAAACAACCTCGATATCACCCTGGCCGAACCGCTGGAAATCGATACAGGCATCTACCTGCACATCGTGCTCGATCAGGAATACGGGTCACAACACACCATCGGACGCTTTCGCATCGCCTGCCGTACGGGGCAAAGCCCCACCGACGGCATTCCAGAGAGCATTGTGAAACTGCTTGAAAATGATTCTGCCAAACGAACCACACAAGAAAGCGAGTCCCTCCTAACCTTCGGCCAAACCAGGGATTCAGAAGCCATCCGGTTGAAGGCCGAATTAGAAAAACTCAACAGCAACGCCCCAAAACCACCGGTAATGAGTGTCCGGGTCATTTCCCAACGAAAAGACAACCCAAGGACAACGCCTATTTTACATCGCGGCGAATTCAAACAACCCCGTGAGAAGGTCTTTGCAGACACCTTTGCCACCTTGCCAAAGATAAGTAACCGAGGCGAAGGAGACCGGCTCGATCTGGCCCGGTGGCTCGTGAGCGGCCACAATCCGATTGTGCCGCGTGTCATCGTAAATCAAATTTGGGCCAATCTGTTCGGCGAAGGCCTGGTACGCAGCACCAACGACTTCGGTGTGCGTGGCGATGCCCCCACCCATCCGGCTTTGCTCGATTGGTTAGCCGGTGAGTTTGTCCGCCGCAAATGGAGTCGCAAAGAGATGATCCGGCTCATCACCCAAAGCGCAACGTATCAGCAGGCCTCAATCCACCGCCCGGAATTGGCGCGCACAGACCCCAACAATCATTTACTCCACCGCCAAAACCGTTTCCGTGTGGAAGCCGAGATTGTACGCGACCTAACCCTTGGCGCCAGCGGTCAACTCTCACGAAAAGTAGGGGGCGAAAGTGTCTATCCTCCACTACCACTAGGAGTAGCCCAACTGAGTTATGCCAATAATTTCAAATGGGCAGTCAGTGGAGGTGAAGACCGGTATCGTCGCGGTATGTACACCTTTTTCAAACGCACATCACCGCACCCGAATCTCATTACATTTGATTGCCCCGACAGCAATGTCACCTGCGTGAAACGAAATATTTCCAACACCCCCATCGCCGCGCTAGCCACACTGAATAATTCCGTGTTCACCGATGCGGCCAAGGCGATGGCCAAGCGTCTTATAAAGGAACGAAACAGTGATACTGAACGCATCGCCATGGGATTCCAACTCTGTACCGCACGGAAGCCTTCAACAAAGGAAGCTGCCGCATTCTTAGCCCTTCTGAAGAAGGCGAAATTGTACTATGGAGAAAACGAAACCGAAGCCAAGGCCTTCAATGGTGACGCAGAAGCGAGTGCATGGGCCACACTCACCCGCATTTTCTTGAACCTCGACGAATTCATCACCCGCGAATAATATTACTTCAATTCAGGCTGGCACGGTGCTGGCAGTGCCACCCAAGTGTGCCGTGAGGTTATTCGAGTAGAGATGCGTGCCCCGCCACAACTTTCCACGTTCCATTTTGCCTGACCCAGACATTTGTCCATCGCCATGTTTTTCGGAACGGTTTGCCGTCTTTGTCCTTGCCTGCGATATAATTATCCCCATCCGTGACCGCAAAGTTCTTGCCGTACACGCGTACATTGAAGGCGGTATTGGCCGCGCTGGTGACCGTGTTGGTATCATCCTCGTAAAGAGCGAGGTTGGCTTTTTCGTCCCGCACGGTGCCGTCTGCGTCAATGTAGGAAAAGTCGTCCGCCCAGATACTTTTAAGAAAGGCCGTATCTTTGGCGAGAGAGGCCTTGCCCCACGAATTGGAGAGTTGAGTAAGCTCTTCCGTAATCTTTTCGACTTCGTCAACTGACACTGCCGACTGCGTCGGGCCAGTGGAAACACATCCAGACAAAGTTGTGCCGATAGCAACGAATATAACCAATAATACTAATTGTTTCATAACAACCCAATGAGTACCCACTGCCAGTTCACCGTCAAGCGGTCAGAAGAAAGGGTCGATTTAACTGTTGCCGCCGCCGCTAACACAGAGATCAGCTTTGGTGCGCTCTGCTATGGGAGCGAGTAAGCTTAATCCCAAAAAGGATCAGGCATAGGTTCTTTCTTCGTGTTTCGTCTTGAACTAAATTCAGTTTTGCACTCAATACAATTAACCTCTTCCCATGATTCTGAGTATTCTGTTTTACCGCCACGATGCTTCTTAACATATATCTGTTTAGCTCCGCATTCAATGCATACAAACTTTGGAGGATTTATTTCCCAATTGTACCAATGATTAAGAGCAAATAAGGAAGCGATGAAACATAAAGGAGCAACCCCCCAACATTGGAGTCTGGCACTTTTGAACTTAAAACCACAAATAAACCCAACCAAACTCCAGAAGAGCATGATGGCTCCGTATAAACCATAAAACTCGGACGACGTCATCGAAAAGACAAACCTATGAAAGCTGAACTGGAAATCAAGCTGCTTTTAAACCCGATCAACGAGTACCGAATCCCCGAACAACAACCCTGCTGCGTTTAAGTGGTGGAGTGGGTTGGTTTAGTTCCCTTCAGCTTTCAATTCTTCACCCGTCTTGCCGCCATGTTTGCGGGAGGAAGCCAGTGTTTCCTTGCGTCCATTCCGAGCCAAATGTTTCAAAGGGAGTCACACCCATAATATCCATCACATACGCACCAGTATACGAGAGTTGTTTGACGACTACTAAGTTTCCACTCGATGCATCTTCGCGAAGAGAACGACTGGAATCTTTTTTGTGCAAGACATAGAACGCAATCACAACGAGCAAAAATATCGCAATTGTACAATAATTTAAATACTTATCCATATTCTTACCGTTATCTACTTTCTCAATATTCATACTACGAGCGCAACACGAAATGTATACTCGGGCGCAATCATAAACTGCGAACACAATAAACAAAAGTATTGCATTTATAGTATAGTCTTTATATTTTTTCTTTTCGTCAAAACTCGCAGTCACCACGCTACTTACCACAATCGCCTGAGCTGCTTTTGCTTCGGACTCGCTCTCTTGTGCTGAAACATAAACGCCTGAAACATACCCACAGCCAATCAACAGCACGGCTGCGATTGTTGTGAGTAGGAGGTGTTTCATTTATTTTTAGTTTTCAATTCTTCACTTGTCTTGCCGCCGTGTTTGCGGAGGAGGTTGGCAGTTTTGGCGGCTTTATCTTCGGGTGAGTCATCTTCATCTACATTTTCGGCCCAATCTAGCGGTGTTTCGCCATTATTATTC
>Ga0257109_1000406_pt1 | contig 13783 bp, 14 predicted proteins | sample LP_taG_8_FD_191566 | JGI IMG/M metagenome (GOLD analysis project Ga0257109, IMG submission 191566) | Marine microbial communities from Northeast Subartic Pacific Ocean, Canada - LP_J_2011_P26_2000m | ecosystem: Environmental > Aquatic > Marine > Oceanic | place: Canada: Northeast Subartic... | reverse complement strand
GCGCAAGGCCGGAATGAGCACGTTGATCTCGGACTTAGACACGACGGTTTCCACCGCGAAGCCGGCGCCCCTGAACAGCTCGTTCACCGTCGGTGACTTCATCGACGGAATCAGGTCGATCACGGCGTCCAGCCGGTCGGCCGGCACGTTCATCTTGACCAGCACCTTGCCGCGGGCCTCCAGGGTGCCCTGCAGGAGACGATGGATCTGCTCCATGGCATGACGCTTCTCCGGGTCGGCGTACGAATCAGCGTTGGCAACCAGCTCGGTGAAGCTCGTCAGGATCGTGTCGATCACCTTCAGACCGGCGGCACGAAGCGCCCTTCCGGTCTCGGTGATGTCCACCACCACGTCGACGATGTCGGGAATCTTGGCCTCGGTTGCCCCGTAGGAGAGCTGGATGTCAGCCTCCACCCCACGCTCGTCGAAGAAGCGGCGGGTCAGCTCCGGATACTCGCTGGAGACCCGGACCCCGGACGCCAGGTCGGCCACCGACTCCACCGGGGAGTCACCGGCGACGGCTACCACGATGCGTACGGGCCGGGCCGTGGCCTTCGAGTAGTGGAGCTCGCCCAGGGAGACCACGTCGCTTCCCGTCTCCTCGATCCAGTCACGACCGGTGATTCCGATGTCGAACAGGCCGTCGGCCACGTAGACCGGGATCTCCTGGGGGCGGAGGATACGGACGTCGTGGATCCGGGGATCGTCGATGGACGCCCGGTAGTCGACCGACGAGCCACGGCTCACGGCCAGGTCGGCGCCCTCGAACAACTCAAGCGTCGACTTCTCCAAGGAACCCTTGGGCAGGACCAGCTTCAGCATGCAGCGAACCTAGCCGCCCCGCACATGGGCCCGACCGGGGGTTCTGCGTTGGCGAAGCGCCGGGTCAACGGTCCTCGAGCACCAGATCCAGCCTGAGGTCGTCACCAAGGACCTCCACCGCCACGAATCGCCCCCTGCTGAGGTCCGCCATGGTCGGAGCGCCGGGTCCGGACAGGAGCGGGCGCCCATCCTCGCCACCCAACAGCACCGGTGCCAGGTAGACCACGTAGCGGTCGACCAGTCCGGCACGGTGGAACCGGCCGGCCACGTCGGCCCCACCCTCGACCAGCAACTTGAGCACCCCGTCGGCTCCCAGGCCGTCCAGGAGTCCTTCCAGCCCACCGTGGTACTCCTCTGCCGGGAGGACCCGGGCGCCTGCCGGGATCTTCCCCAACACCACCCGGCGGGGCGGATCCTCGCCCTCGACCACGAGGCCGTCGGCGTCCCTCACATCCAGGCGCGGGTCATCGGCCCGGATGGTGCCCGCTCCCACGCAGATCGCGTCGCATGACGCCCTCAACCGGTGCACGTCGAGTCGGGCCTCGGTGCCGGTGATCCAGCGACTCGTACCGTCCGGTGCCGCTATCCGCCCGTCCAGGGTGGCGGCCAGCTTCAGGACCACGTACGGGCGACCTGTCCTGCGATGGTGCAGGTACGGAGCAAGCGTGGTCGTGACCTCGTCCACGAGGACGCCGACGTCCACGACCAGCCCGGCCTCGCGCAACCTCCCGAGGCCCCGACCGGATACCTCGGGGTCCGGATCCCCGATGCCCACGACGACACGGGCCACGTCGGCGCCGATGATGACATCCGTACACGGGGCCGTCCTGCCCTCGTGGTCGCAGGGCTCCAGCGTCGTGTACAGGGTGGCCCCGGCCGCAGCCGGCCCGGCCTCGGACAGCGCCACGCGCTCGGCATGTGCCCCGCCCGGCGGCTGGGTGGCGCCGGAGCCGACGATGCGGCCATCGGCGACCACCACCGCCCCGACCCTGGGGTTGGGTGACGTCCGGCGATGCGCTGCACCGGCGGCGTCCAGGGCGGCCCGCATCCCACCCTCGTCATCGTGGATCGTCGGGTCAGGCACCGGCGCCGGACCCCTCGCCCGACGGATGCGGGTCGGCGTTGTCGACAAGGAGACGCACCGCGTGCGGCACCACGTCCACGACGGCCCCGAGGCACTCCACGCATCCCTTCGAGGACCCGGGGGTGTTCAGGACGAGGCTGGTTCCGCAGGTACCGGCCACGCCGCGCGACAGGCGACCCAGGGGGTTCACGAGGCGCATGGCCTCCGCCAGCCCCGGCGCCTGGCGGTCCAGGACGGCGAGGGTTCCCTCCGGCGTCTGGTCCCGTGGACCGAAGCCCGTGCCACCGGTCGTGACCACGAGGCCGTGGAAACCGTCGGCGAGGGCCCGGATGGCCTCGGCCACGGCATCCACGCCGTCAGCGGTGACCGCAGTCTCGACGACCGTCCAGCCCTCGGCCTCGCAGCGGGCCACCAGCGCGGCTCCCGAGCGATCCTCACGCACGCCGTGGACCACGCCGTCGGAAACGGTCAGCACCTTCACGTCCAGCGGTACCCCGCCTCCGTGGTGGGACCCATCGTGCCCGGTTTCGGCCATGGGGCGAGGGTACCGGAGCGGCCCCGGCGGGCCGGGCAGGGTTATGGTCGCCGGATGGGCGTGGACGAGCTGGCCGGCTACGAGATCGGCTCCTTCGAGCACGGCGGCACCAGCCGTACGGTGCTGCGGACCGGTTCCGGGCCTGCGGTCATCGTCATGGCGGAGATGCCGGGGATCACGCCGCGGGTGGCGGACTTCGGACGTCAGGTGGCGTCCATCGGCTGCACCGCCGTGCTGCCCTCGCTGTTCGGAACCCCGGGCAGGCGCCCCACGCCCGGCTACCTGCTGCGTTCGCTGGTGGGAGGATGCGTCTCGAGGGAGTTCACGGCCCTGATGCGACGTCGGACCTCGCCGGTCACCGACTGGTTGCGGGCACTCGGAGCATTCGAGCACGGCAGGTGCGGCGGTCCCGGAATCGGTGCCGTCGGCATGTGCTTCACCGGGGGCTTCGCCCTGGGCATGATGCTCGACGACCGGATGCTGGCCCCCGTGCTGAGCCAGCCCAGCCTGCCCCTCTCGATCAGCGCCCGCCACCGACGGTCGCTGGGCATCTCGGACCGGGATCTGGATGTCGTGAAGGAACGGGTGGCCGACGGGGTATGCGTCCTGGGACTCCGGTTCAGCGAGGACTCGATGGCCCCGGTCGAGCGCTTCGACCGTCTCAGGGAGGAGCTGGGCGACGGCTTCATCGGCGTCGAGCTGGACTCCTCGCCGGGGAACCTCCACCGGATCTCCAAGCGTGCCCACTCCGTGCTCACCGAGGAGCTGGTCCACGAACCGGACCACCCCACCATGGAGGCCCTGGACCGGGTCCTGACGCACCTGGGTGAGCGCCTCCTGGTCTGAGCGGCGTGGGCTCCGATCCTGCAGCCGGGCGGGACCTCAGTCGATCCGGTAGCGGAAGACGGCCATTCCCTCGCTGTCCAGGTCCTGGGGCAGGAGCAGGCCGCCCGCCCCGTCGTCACCGTGGGGGCGCCAGGGGGCGCCAAGGGGTGAACCCGACCCCAGGCCGGTGGCCTCCCGGAACCGCCGGTCAACGCCGGTGGTCTCGGCCGACGTGAGCGTGCAGACGCTGTAGAACAGCAGGCCACCGGGGCGCACCAGGCCCGCAGCCGCCGTGAGCAGGTCGACCTGCAGGTCGGCCAGCTCCTCGACGTCGGCCCGACCGGTCCGCCAGCGGGCATCGGCCCGCCGCCTGAGGACCCCCAGACCCGAGCAGGGGGCGTCCACCAGGACCCGATCGAAGGCTCCCGGGCGGAACGGTGGAAGCCGTCCGTCAGCCGCCACCAGCGCCATGTCATGACCGAGGCGCTCGGCGTTGTCGCCCACGAGGCCCAGCCGGGAGGGCCGCAGGTCGGCAGCCACCACCGATGCGCCGGCTGCGGCCATGGCGGTGGCCTTTCCCCCGGGGGCAGCGCACAGGTCCAACACGACCTCACCGGACGGGTCCAGGTCATCGACGACCAGTGCAGCCACCATCTGGGAGGCACGGTCCTGGTGGTACCCGTCATCGCGTGCCACCGCCCGGGCAGGTCGGTTCATGGCGGCCAGCGCCGCCAGTGCGTCATCGCTGCCCAGGTCGGCCACCAGGCGCTCCAGCAGCCAGTCCGGCACGCTCAACTCGACGCCCGGGCCGGGCCATGTGGGCTGGTGCTCGGCGACCCGTCGCAGGACGGCATTGCAGAGACCGCGGACCTTCCGGGGGGCCACGGCGACCGTCGCCGAAACCGCAGCGTGGGCCGGAACACCGGCCCAGTGGAGCTGGTAGGCGCCCAGCCGCAGCACGGTACGCACCTCGGGTTGGACGTCGTCGTGCAGGAAGCTGTCCACCAGGTGGTCGCAGGCCCGACGCATACGCGTCGTGCCGTAGACGAGATCGGTCACGAACGCCCGATCGCGGCGATCCAGGCTGGAACGGTCCAGGGCGGTTCGCAGGACCAGGTTGGCATACGCACCGTCCCTCTCGATCCGCCCGAGAACCTCCAGCGCCAGCCGGCGCGGATCCTCGCCGCTCATCCCCCCAGCCGTTCGTCCGCCACCGGTCGGGCCCCGCCCAACCATGCCGAGGCCCCCATCCGGGCGCGGCTGGCCGGCTGGACCTCGAGGAGGCGCAGGGCTCCACCACCGGTGGCCACCAGGTCGCCCACCATGCTTCCCGGTGGTCCGGGCACCACCTCTTCGACGACCTCGGCTCGCCAGACCTTCAGGTCCCGGTCCCTGAAGGTGGTCCAGGCGCCGCCGACTCGCACCAGGCGTTCCAGTTCCATGGCGGAACGGTCCCACTCCAGCACCAGGTCCGCCCTGTGCAGCTTGTGGGCATGGGTGGCTATGCCCTCCTGGGGCACCGGGGCCGACAAACCGCCATCCAGGGCGTCGACCAGGAGTCGGGCTCCGAGGACGGCCAGACGCTCCCGCAGGCCATCTGCCGTATCGGTCGGTCGGATCGGCACCTCCACCCGGGCGTGGACGCCCCCGACGTCCAGGCCCTCGGCCACCGCCATCAGGCAGACCCCGGTAGTCGGATCCCCTGCCAGCAGGGCACGCTCCACGGGAGCCGCCCCCCGCCACCTGGGCAGCAGGGAGAAGTGCAGGTTCACCATCGGCACCCTCGCCAGGACGTCCACCGGGATGATCCGGCCGTAGGCGACCACCACTCCCAGGTCCGCTCCGGAGTCGGCCACCGCGGCCAGGTCGTGGGCCACGGGAATGCCCAGCTCCATGGCCCGGGCACCCACAGGGGTGGGCGTCGGAGCCGAACGACGACCCCGACGGCGGTCGGGAGCGGTCACCACCAGCGCCACCTCGTGGCCCGCCTCGTGGAGTGCGGTCAGCGGCGCCACCGCCACCTCGGGATTGCCCAGGTAGACCAGCCGTCCGGGATGCGCCGGAGGAGGCGCGATCACCGCAATCGCAGGCCCCCGTCGAGCTGCCCACCTGCAGGGGTGGAGGCCAGGCGGGACATGGTCCTCTGGCGTAGTACCCGTCGGGCCTCGCGACGCTGGTCGTCGTCCAGGTGGTCCACGAGGAGTATTCCGTCCAGGTGGTCGATCTCGTGCTGGAAGAGCCGTGCCTCGATCTCGTCAGCCTCGATCGAGACCTCGTTGCCGTCCAGGTCCACTCCCACGAGGTGGATCTGCTTCGGCCGGGTGATCTCCCAGGTCAGGTCCGGAATCGAGAGGCAACCCTCCTCGAAGGTCCACTCGCCGTCGGACTCGATGATCCGCGGGTTCAGGATCACGCCGGCCCCCTCGCCGTGGTCATAGACGAAGAAACGCTTCTGCACCCCCACCTGCGGTGCGGCCAGGCCGATCCCCGGAGCCTCGTACATGGTGGTGAACATGTCGTCGGTGAGGCGCACCAACGCGCCGTCCACATCGGTCACCTCGGTCGCCGGCCTGCGCAGGACCGGGTCGCCGATCAGTCGGATCTGGTGGGGTGCCACGCGACAAGGCTACCGTCGGGGCGATGAAGGCCCGGATGCCAGACTGCCACCCGGCGCAGTGAACGACAGCCAGTACTGGACCGATCGCCCCGACGTGGCCTCCAGGCCCACGGAGGTTGGCCTCCTGCTACCCGACGTGAACCTCACGCTGGCCACCGACAGGGGCGTCTTCTCGGCCGACCGCGTGGACCGGGGCACCCGGTACCTGCTGCTGGACGGCCCGGGCCTGCCCACCGGGCCCGTCGACCTGATGGACCTCGGCTGCGGCTACGGGCCGATCGCCTGCACCATGGCCTCGCGTCGTCCGGACGCCCGCGTGTGGGCCGTGGACGTGAACGAGCGGGCGCTGGGCCTCTGCAGGGCCAACGCCGCCGCAGCCGGGCTGGCCAACGTGGAGGTGGTCGCGCCGGACGACGTACCGGAGGACGTGCGGTTGGCAGCCATCTGGTCCAACCCACCCATCCGCATCGGCAAGCCTGCGCTCCACGGCCTGCTGGCCAGGTGGTTGGACCGCCTGGCGCCTGAAGGCACGGCGCACCTCGTCGTCCAGCGACACCTCGGGGCCGACTCACTGGCCCGCTGGTTGGACGACCGGGGCTGGACCACCTCCCGCCGTGGGTCCCGCAAGGGCTACCGACTCCTGGACGTGGCCGCCCGGATCGGGCCACCTGCCGATGCCGCCACAGGGCCCGATGTCACGGATGGAGCGTCCGCAGACGGCGGGGACCGGCGGTCCGGGGAGGATTCCACGTGAAGAACCTGGATGGCACGGGGCTGAAGCGCCTACACCGCGAGTGGCGGCGTCGCAGCGAACCCGAGGTGGCGCTCCTGCTGGACAGCGTGCAGACCCCATACAACGTCGGAGCGATCCTCCGGACCGCCGCCGCCTACCGCGTGGGACACCTCTGGCTGGCCGGATCCACCGCACCGCCCACGCACACCAAGACCGCCAAGACCGCACTGGGTACCGGCCGCTACCTGACCTGGACGATCTGCGAAGAGGTGTCCGAGGCGATCGACGGGATCCGGACCGCCGGCTACGGCCTGGTCGGCGTGGAACTGGCGGACCAGGCCGTGCCCATCAACGAGGCGACCCTGCCCGAGAAGGCCTGCCTGGCGTTCGGCCATGAGGACCGGGGCCTCTCGGCCACCACGCTGGCAGCCTGCGACGTGGTGGCCTTCATACCGCAGCTCGGCAAGGTGGGCAGCCTCAACGTCGCCACCGCCGCAGGAATCGCCCTCTACGAGCTGAACCGCCGGGGTTGGTGATCGCCGGACTCAGGCCCGTCGGGGGTCCACCTCCAGGCGGAGGCGGCCAGCGGGGCGCGACACCGCCAGGAGTGCGTCCGAGAGCCGGTCGTGGTCAGGCGCCCGAACCAGCCAGGAGCCGTCCCTGGGACCCATGACGTCGATTCCGTCCGGTGACCCCAGGCGGGTCATGAACTCCGGCGCCGCCGCTCCGGATACCCGCGCCAGGGCGGCGAAAGGCGGCTGTCCCAGGAGGGACCTCCGGTCCTTCTCGTCGGGCACCAGGCGGCCCGGATCAGCCTGCAGGACCGCCTGCAGGACCTCGTGGTCCGGCTGCCTCGTCTGCACCACGAGGCGACCACCGGCCGATCGCGGCCCGAGCAGCCGGGAGGCGCGGACCAGGAGGGCCATGGCCTGCTCGGACGCCCGCATCCTGGGCGCCAGGAGTTCCTGGTCGAACTCCAGGAACACCACCCGGGCGACCCGCCGCTGGATCCGATGCAGGACGGCCTCGGTCCCGACGAACACGGAGGCACCACCACCATCCAGCAGCCCGGCATCGGTCTCGGCGGTCACCTCCAGGACCGGCCGCCCTGCCAGGGCCTCCAGCTCCTCACGGACCCTCGACACGCCCGCACGCAGGTTCCGGAACCGGGTGGCGCCACAGGAGTCGCAGACCACGGGACGCCCGTGGTCATCATCCAGGGGGCAGCGGAGGCGGTCGTCGACATCCTGGACCATGGGCACCCGATGCTCTTCGCAGCGGGCCAACTCGCCGCACCCGTCGCAGGCCAGCAGACGCGACCGCCCCTTCCGGTTGAGGACGCAGACCACCGGGTCACCGCCCTCCCCCCGCAGGACCGGAACCAACTTCGGCGAGAAGAGGCCTGAGCGGACCGGGTCGTCCAGACGGCGGTCGAGGAGGTCCACCACGGGCCACCCGGTCCTTTCCTCGGCCCGTGAGGGAGCCAGCAGGCGCCCGTGGGCAAGGGCCTCCAGCGTCGGGCTGGCCGAGGCCAGGACACACGGAACCCCCGCCCTCCGTGCCCGCTCGACGACGAGGTCCCGGGCATTCCAGGTGGGGGCCCGCTCCTCCTGGTAGGCCTCGTCGTGCTCGTCAAGCACCACCACTGCACGGAGGTCCCGGACGGGTGCCAGGGCGGCGGCCCTGGAGCCGATCACCATTCCGCCGGCGGCGGCCCGTGCCCAGTCCCGCGGCATCGTGGCGACCGCTATCCCGGAGCGACGGACCCTCGTCGCCAGTCGGGCGGCGGCGGCGGCCGTGGGAACCAGGACGAGGGCGTCGCCCCGACGGGCGGCCGCCAGCACCAGGGGAATGGGGTCGGTCGCCGGGGGCAGGCGGACGATGGTCGGGCTGCCGTCGGGCGTCGGATCCAGGGCGCCTGTCATCCAGCGGGCATCGGAGTCGGGAACGACCACCGGTCCCGGAGGTGCCGGAATGGCCTCGACGACCGTGGGTGGTGAGGCGGTGGCCAGGAATCCGACCACCGGACCCACCCAGCGTCGGGCTGCCCAGCGGCCCAGGTCGATCAGCTCGGGGGAAGGGCCCATCCCGCTGAGGCGGGCCAACGGCCGGAGGTCGACGCCGTCGGGTGGCACGACGTGGTCCTCGACCACCCATCCCCCGACCCTCCGACCAGCCAGCACAACCCGGACCCGGCTGCCCACGCCCAGGCGTCCGCCACGGCCGTCCTCCTCCCACGAGGACGGGACCAGGTAGTCGAAGACGCGGTCCACGGCCGCCACGTCGGGCATGACCCGGACGACCCGACCGGGGACATCGACCCCGGTCCCGGCGGTCAGGGTGCCGCCGATGGCATCCCGGGAGGCGGGTATGGCGGAACCCCCGGCCTGTCCGCCCGGCGGCGAGGCTACGTCGTCGAGGTCGAGGCGACCCTGGTCGCCGGCCCCACCTGTCACCGCGGGCGTCGGTTCAGGCCAGGCCGAGGGCGGACCGCACGTCGTCCACCCGGTCGGTCGCCTCCCATGAGAACCCGTCCCGTCCGAAGTGGCCGTAGGCGGCCGTCTTCCTGTAGATCGGTGCCTTCAACCCGAGGTCACGGATGATGGCGGCCGGGCGCAGGTCGAAGACCTCCTGCACGCAGGCCGAGATCCGGTCCGGATCCAACGTCTCGGTACCGAAGGTATCGACAAAGACCGAGACCGGCCGGGACATGCCGATGGCGTAGGCGACCTGCACCTCGCAGCGGGTCGCAGCGCCGGCCGCCACGAGGTTCTTGGCCACCCATCGGGCGGCGTAGGCGGCCGAACGGTCGACCTTCGACGGGTCCTTTCCCGAGAAGGCGCCCCCACCGTGGCGGGCCATCCCGCCATAGGTGTCCACGATGATCTTGCGGCCGGTCAGCCCTGTGTCACCGACCGGGCCACCGATCACGAAGCGGCCGGTCGGGTTGACATGGACCTCGTAGTCGTCATCGACGAACTGGGCCGGCACGACCGGTCGGATGACCTGTTCGATGAGGTCGGGTCGGATCATCGAGTCCCGGTCGATCCCGTCGTTGTGCTGGGTCGAGATGAGGACCTTGCGAAGGCGCACCGGCCGGTTGCCCTCGTACTCGAAGGTGACCTGGGTCTTGGCGTCGGGGCGCAGGTACGGGATGGTCCCTGCCTTGCGGACCTCGGCGTGGCGTTCGGCCATGCGGTGCGCCAGGTGGATGGGCAACGGCATGAGCACGTCGGTCTCGTCGCAGGCGAAGCCGAACATCATCCCCTGGTCACCAGCGCCCTGGCGGTCCAACTCGTCATCCTCGCCGGAGGCCCCCGACCGCACCTCCTCGGAGTTGTCCACGCCCCGGGCGATGTCGCTGGACTGGGAGTCCAGGGCGACCATGACGCCGCAGGTGTGGCCGTCGAAGCCGAAGTCCTCGCGGTCGTAGCCGATCTCGCAGATCGTCTCGCGAACGGTCTTCGGGATGTCCACGTACTCCGACGTGGTCACCTCTCCGGCGACCACCACGAGCCCGGTGGTGATCATCGTCTCGCAGGCCACCCGGCTCTCTGGATCCTTCTCGAGCATGGCGTCCAGGACGGCGTCCGAGATCTGGTCGGCCATCTTGTCGGGATGCCCCTCGGAGACCGACTCGGAGGTGAAGGTCCAGTTCCTGGTCACGTGTCGTCTCCGTTCGTGGACCGGTTCGTTCTGTGAACGGCGAGAGCAGCGTCGAGCACCGCCGCTGCCACCTCCCGCTTGTCGGTCAGCGGCACCTCCCGGGCGCCGCCGTCGGCATCCAGGATCACCACGGCATTCGTGTCGTGGTCGAAACCCACCCCGGGCTCCGACACGTCGTTGGCGACCATCAGGTCGATGCCCTTGGCCACCAGCTTCGCCGCGGCATTCTGGCGCAGATCTGATGTCTCCGCGGCGAACCCCACGATGACCTGGCCAGCGACGCGGCTACGGGCCAGCCCGGCGAGGATGTCGACGGTCGGCTCCAGGAGGATCTCCGGTGGACCGGCGCCCTTCTTGATCTTGTCCGTCGCCACCGTGACCGGCCGGAAGTCGGCCACCGCTGCGGCCATGATGATCACGTCGGCCCCGGCGGCTCGTGCCCCCACCGCGTCGGCCATCTCGGCGGCCGTCTCCACCGCCACGACCTCCAGGCCCGGTGCCTCCGCCAGCCTCTCCGGCCGGGTGGTCACGCAGTGCACCATCGCCCCGCGCTCCGCTGCCTCCAGGGCAAGCGCATGCCCCTGCTTGCCGGACGAACGGTTGCCTATGAAGCGCACCGGGCAGATCGGCTCGCGGGTTCCGCCCGCGGTGACCAGAACGGTGAGTCCAGCCAGGTCGCCGCCATCCGTGCCACGTGCCACCCCGAGGATGCGTTCGGCAGCGGCTACCACGTCGGACGGGTCCGCCATTCGTCCCGCTCCCAGGTCGCCACCGGCGAGGCGCCCGTCGACGGGGCCGACGATGCTCACGCCACGGGCGGCCAGGACCTCGACGTTCTCCTGCACGGCCGGCTGTTCCCACATCTCGGTGTGCATGGCAGGACAGACGATGACCGGCGCACGGGTCGCAAGCAGGGTGGCCGTCAGGAGGTCTCCCGAGCGTCCCATCCGGTAGTCGGCCAGCAGGCGGGCGGTCGCCGGGCACACGATGACCAGGTCCGCTCCCTGTCCCAGCCGGGTATGGGGGATCGGGTGGGGTTCGTCCCAGAGGGACGTCTGGACGGGCTCGGATGCCAGGGCGTCGAACGTGGCCCTGCCGATGAAGCGCATGGCGCCCCCGGTGAGGACCGGTGCCACGTGGGCGCCGGCGTCAACCAGCCGACGACAGACCTCCACCGCCTTGTAGGCGGCGATGCCCCCGGTCACTCCGAGGACGATGCGACGTCCGGCAAGTGGTCCCATGGTGGATGCCCGCGGGCGAGTGGTCAGGCGCCCTCTTCGCCCTCGACCCGGGCCTCACCGGAGGGCAGGTCGTCAGCGGCCTGCTCGGCCAGGTCGGTATCGATGGCGTCGGGCATCGCATCGACCTCCTCGACCTCCTCCGGAGGCTCGACCGGCTGGATCTTGCCAGCGGCCAACTCCTCGAAGGCAATCGAGAGAGGCTTGCGGGACGTCGAGGTCACCTGCGGTGGGATGGACGACCCCAGGCCCTCGCCCAACTGGCCGAAGTACGAGTTGATCTGGCGCCCGCGCTTGGCGCTCACCGTGACCAGTCGGAACTTGGACTCAGCGGTCTCGAGGAGGCCCTCGATCGCCGGATTCACCAGGCTGTCGTTGCGGTTCACTTGGATCCCCTGCGTTCCTCCGAGTGCCGGTTCCTGCGACCGCCACCCCCGTCCTGAAGCCCATCCGGGCTGCTCAGATAACGGTCCAACGCGGGTCCCAACGCTACCAGCGGGACACCTGTAACCCTCGAGCAACGGAGCCGCCAGAGACCCGCCGAACCACTCCCCCGGGCCTCTCGGACAGGCCCGCAAACCGGTCCGAGGTCGACCACCGGTCAGTCCCGGGAAGCCCGGTGGTCGTGGATCAGCCCGGCGACCAGCTCCACGGTCGCCTCCAGGTTGTCGTTCACCACCCGCCTGTAGCCCAGCTCGTCGGCCTCCCGACGTTCCCTCGCCGCCTCGTCCACACGGGCGTCGGCACGCTCGGCGTCATCCCCGCGACCCAGGAGCCGACGCCTCAGCTCGCCGTCGTCAGGAGCATCCACGAACAGGAACAGTGCGCCGGGCAGGCGGTCCAGCACCTGTCGCCCACCTGCCACGTCGATCTCCAACAGCAGATCCCGACCCTCGTCCGGGCCCGGCGTCGGGGTGCCGTACATGAAGCCGAGGAACTCGTTCCACTCCACGAAACCGCCATCGCTCCTCCGGGCCTCGAAGGCGGCGCGGTCCACGAAGACGTAGGCGTCCGCCGAATCGTCCACGCGTCGGGGCCTGGTGGTCCACGAGCGGCTCAGCACCAGGCCTTCGTCACGCTCCACGAGCGCCCTGGCGATGGTGCCCTTTCCGGCACCCCCCGGGCCGGAGAGCACCACGATCACGGACGACCGATGCCGGATCATGTCGTCCAGCGGCCCAACTCCGGTCGGGTGGTCGGGTTCAGCCGAACCGGGAGACCAACTCGGACCGCTGCTGGCTGCCCAGGCCACGCAGACGGCGGCTGTCGCTGATGCCGACCTCGTCCATCGTCCGCCGTGCCTTCACCTTGCCCAGCTTGGGCAGTGACTCCAGCACGGACAGCACCTTCATCTTGGACACGATCACCTCGGCGTCGGAACGCTCCAGGAGCTCCGAGAGGGTGATCGAACCCATCTTGAGGAGGTTCTTGATCTCAGCCCGCACCCGGCGGGCCTCAGCCGCCTTGACCAGGGCGGCCCGCCGTTGTTCGTCAGTGAGTCGAGGTAGTCCTGCCATGCGCCGGACCCTAGTAGGGGCCAGGGCTCGGGGTGGGATGCCCGGGGCGGTCTTCAGGCAATCAGGTGGTCGACCATGGCCGCGGCCGCGGCCACAGGATCCTCGGCCGCCGTGACCGCCCGGCCCACCACCAGGAGATCGGCTCCGGCAGCCAGTGCATCACGGGGTGAGGCCACCCGGGCCTGGTCGTGGGTGGCGCCACCCGGCATGCGGATCCCGGGCACCACCCGGACCAGCCGGTCCGACCACGGGTCGGTGGCGGACAGGTCCGGGGCGGCGCAGATGATCCCCTCGCACCCGCTTGCAGCGGCCAGATCACACCGGTCCCGTAGGACGCCACCGTCAGCGACGTCGTCGCTGGTCAGGACCGTGACCCCCAGGGCACCCGGCACCGCCACACCGGCGGCGGCGGCTCCGGCGGCCAGGCCGTCGACGGCGGCGCGCAGCATCGGGGCCCCTCCGGAGGTGTGCACGGTCACCCATCGTGCACCGAGGGTCCCGAGCACCCGGGCGGCACTCCCCACCGTGTTGGGGATGTCATGCAGCTTCAGGTCGCAGAAAACGTCGAAACCCGCCTCCACGAAGGAGGTGACCGCCTCCGGGCCGGCGGCCGAGAACAATTCCAGGCCGACCTTGACCGTTCCGAACCATGGGCCCAGGAGCCGGGCCGTCCGCTGGGCGACCACGAGGTCATCCACGTCCAGCACCAGGCAGAGCCGGCGCCGGACCTCCTCGGGCACCTCGTG